>ERZ773145.1423-NODE-1423-length-19705-cov-7.271298_pt1 | contig 19705 bp, 19 predicted proteins | sample MGYA00580848_ERZ773145 | MGnify/ENA primary metagenome ERZ773145 (study PRJEB29015, sample SAMEA2737858) | human gut metagenome | biome: human gut; feature: human-associated habitat; material: faeces | place: China | collected 2012 ... | reverse complement strand
TGGACTCCGCAAGGGACTTCGTCCCTTGACCCTTTCGCGCGATTGAGTTGGTGACGCTCTCATGCTGTGTCCGCGTGTTTATCTGAGAAACCGAAGGAGGAATTTCTATGCGCAAAGTTTTGGCGCTGCTGCTGTCTCTGCTGATGCTCACCCCGGCGCTGGCGGAAGAAACCGTCATTACGCCCCTGCCGATGGGCTTGACCGACACTGGCTACACGCCCGACCCGAACGCCTTTATCGCGGCGGACGAGGAAAACGGCGTGCTGCAAGGCTATCAGGACGATTCCATCACTGTCACGCTCTGGCGGGAGACCGTCGGGGACGCGACCTACAACGTCGCGCGCGTGAAGATTGCCGACCCGTCGCAGTTCCGCACGGGGCTGAATCACCCCAAGGCGCGGACGGACAACAAGATTTCCGCGATTGCCGAAAAGCACAACGCTGTCGTGGCGATTGGCGGCGACTACTTTGGCAAGGATGACTACGGCTACGTTGTGCGCATGAACGAGGTGTTCCGCAAGAAGCCGTCGAAGCAGCGCGATATGCTGCTGGTGGATAACAACGGTGACTTCCACATCATCCTCCAGTCCGACGCGGACGAACTGAAGGCGCTGCTTTCCTCTGACACGCTGACATTCCCGAACGTATTCAACTTCGGCCCGGCGCTGGTCGTCGACGGCAATGTCTGCGAAATTCCGGACTACTATAAGAACAAGTACAACGTTTTTGCGGATGAACCGCGCTGCGCCATCGGGCAACTCGGCGAATTGGAGTATCTGCTGGTGGTCGTCGACGGCCGCCGCAAGGATTCCGACGGCTGCACCTGCGCGGAACTGGCGGATTTCATGGCGAAGCAGGGCTGCACGATGGCGTACAACCTCGACGGTGGCAACAGCGCGCTGATGTGGTTCGGCGGCGAAAATTACTCCGAGAAAACCGTCAAGGCGGAGCGCTCCGTCTCCGACATCATCTATTTCGCCACGGCAATTGACGCCGCGAATACGGAGGAATAACATGCTGACTCCCTATGGGCTGACGGCGGCGGGCGCAATGCTGCTCCTGCTGCTGCTGACGGGTTTTTCCTGCCGCAGGAAGGGCATTCCCTACCGCACGTTCATCACCTTCGGCGCATTGTCGCTGCCGCTGGCATTCCTGCTTTCGCGGCTGACGTTCGCGCTGTCGAACATCCCCCTCTACGTCAACACACTCAGCAATCCCCTGCTGATGCTGCGGTTCTGGGACGGCGGCGCGTCGCTGCTGGGCGCATTGCTTGGCGTGCTGCTGGCGGGCTGGCTGACGGGGCGAATCCGCCGCGAATCCGTCGGGCGGCTGATGGACGCGATTGCGTTCGGCGCGCCGCTGGCAATTGCGGTGGAGCGCATCGGCGAAGGGTGCTTCGACGAGATCATGGGCATGGGCAAAGGCATTGAGACGGAATGGCTGGCTTTCCTCGGCAACCTGACTGGCGGCAATCATCCGGTGTTCCTCTACGAAGCAGCCGCGATGGTCGTGCTGTTCGTGGTTGTGCTGCTTGCCCAGCGGAAAAAGCACCCCGACGGCGACACGATGGCGCTGTTCCTGCTGCTCTACGGCTGCGTGCAGGTCGTGCTGGAATCGCTCCGCAACGATTCGCACATGCTGCTGATTCACTTCGTCCGCGTCAATCAGGTGGGCGCGCTGGTGCTGGCGGTGGCGGTTATCATCCGCTGGACGATGACGGCAGTTCGCGGGAAAACCTGCACGGGCAAGAAAGCAGGGCTGCTCTGGGCGCTGATTGTCGTCAGCATCGGGCTGGGCATCGGCATGGAGTTCGCCGTAGACCGGCTGGGCGAGCCGCTGCTCTCCTACGGGCTGATGACGCTGGCGCTGGTTTTCATCGCGTGGTGCGGGCTGCGCTTCCGCCGGATGGCAAACAAGGTCTGAAAGGAAGGATTCTGCAATGGAAAAGCACAAGATTGACCGAATCAACGAATTGGCACGCAAAAAAAAGTCCGACGGTCTGACCGACGAGGAAGCGGCTGAACACGCCGCCCTGCGTCAGGAATACATCGCCGGATTCCGCGAAAATATGCGTCAGGTGCTGGAAAACACATACGTCCAGCGCCCGGACGGTACGAAAACGAAATTACAGAAAAAGACCCCAACAAAATAATTATACCACATTCGGTCGGCGAAAGTCAACAACAAAACTTTTCGCCGACCCCTTGTATTTCCGGCACTTTTCGTGTATAATGAAGGTGCAAAGAGAGAGAAGAGCCGCTGGCAGGCGGCAGCACAAGGCATCGCGGTGAGCGCGACCGCCGGAACAGGAAAGGAGGCGTTTCCAATGAACCAGGATGAACAGCAGTCGTCGGGCGTGTTGCGTCAGACGGTCATAGAAGTGTCTTCCTGTTTCCGCACCGCATCATGAGTGACAGTCCTCTTTGACTGATGCGCCCCTGAGTGAGAGCGCCGTAAGGATGGGTACACGGATATGGACGACATGCAGAAAGATTTTTCTCCGGCAGCGGATGCGGACAGCATCGACGACATGGCGGATGACATGATCGAAATGACCGATGAGGAAGGCAACACGACCCTCTTCAAGATTCTGGACTATTTCTTCTATAACGGCGACGAGTACGCCATTCTGACCGACTCCATCGACGAGGGTACGACCGGCGCAGACCGCGTGGACTGCTACGTGATGAAGATCGTGCCCACGACGGATGAATCCGGCGAAGAGCTGGAAGAGTTCGTTCCCGTGGAGGATCAGAAGCTGGAAGCCAAACTGATGGAAATTGCCACATTGAAGCTCAATGATGACGAACAGGCGGACGACGAGGACTGATTTCTTCCTCTCCTCTCCCGCTTCCCTCCATACAGAGCGACCGACATTTCGTTTCTTCGGTGCTGGACTCGATGAACATTTCGGAACCAACTCGACCGATCATTCGTTTCATAGGACAGAATTTGTTCGACATTGGGAACTGAATCCGACCGACGCACTTTCGGAATTTCCCCGACCGACTACACGGAATCTCGTTCTTTGGCTGACAAACCCGACCGACCAACGCGGACGATTCAGCAATGAATCGTCCGTTTTTTTGCGCTTTTTGCCGGAAAAGGCGAATGTTTACCACTGACTTTTCCCCAACCGCCTGTGATTTATGTGGATAACCTTGTGGATTGATGTGGATAAGCCGTGGATTTCCTGCGACAGCCATGCAATCCAGCTGAATTTTTCCTGCATCATCCTGTGTTCTTTGGGAGTTTCTCGTCCGTTATGCACACAGAATTCACAGAATCAGCATTTTTTGCCCGATTCTGTGGATAAGTCTGCTGATATTGTCCGTTTGCTTTTGTTATGCACAAGGTTGTGCACAATGTTCGACATTTCTCGACGCGCGTGCCAAAGAAGCCCCCTCACCAATCCTGTTGATGAAAGGGGGCTGATTTATGTGTTTGGGCTGTTCTCTTGTGCCGCTTTTGCTTCCAGAATTGTCGTGTCCTTCGGCACAGTGCCGGAGAACACCGTTTCCTGCGCGTCGCTTGTGACCTGAATGTCGCCGCCGTAGTGCCGCAGCGTCTCCCGGACGATGAACAGCCCCATGCCATGACCGTCTGACTTCGTCGTCACGCCCGGCTCGAAAATGCGCTGCTGGTCGTCGGGCGCAATCGGCGTGCCCGTGTTCGCAACGGAAAAGACGTACTCCTTGAGGTTCTCGGTCAAGGTAATGGTCAGGTGCTTTTTCCCATTGGGCAAATCTGCCATGGCATCAATGGCGTTGTCAATCAGGTTTGACAGCACCTTGCACATCTCCCAGCCAGAAATGGGCAGTTCCTTCCATGTGGACGTAATGTTCAGCGTCACCTGCACGCCCGCCTTTTCGCACGCGGCAAGTTTGACCTGCAAGAGCGCGTTAATCGGCGCGCTGGCGGTTTTCAGTACGCGGCTGACAGCGGTGATGCGCCCGTAAACCTTCTCGATGTAGCTGTTCGCCTCGCCATACTCTTCCATTTCCATCAAGCTGTACACCACCTGCAGGTGGTTGAGGAAGTCATGCCGCTGGGCGCGGAGGGTGTTGTTCAGTTTTTCCATGGCGTCGATGGTGTCGTCCATCGCGTCCAGCTGACTCAGCAGGCGCCGGGTGGACATGGCCTCGCGGATGTCCATCACCGCGCCCCAGATAATCACCGCCGCCGCAACGCCGACAAGCAGCCGCACCATGCGCGGACTGAAGTCGTACTGCGGCGAGATTACCACCAGCGCCATCACGCCCAGAATCAGCAAAATCTCCAGACTGTTGATGATGATGGCGTAGTTCGTCGCCTTCTTGACGGAAATATTCTCCTGAAACCGCGTCAAACGCTTCATTTGCATCCCTCCCGGATTTCCTGATTCTTCCGAATTGTCGCCTCATGCCCCATGTCGGATGGAAAATAATACTTCTTCCCCTGCAATTCCACGGGCATATAATTCTGGCGGACGTAGTGTCCGGGATAGTCGTGCGGATACTTGTAGCCGTCGCCGCTGCCAATTCGGTCGTGCCCGGCGTAGTGCGTGTCGCGCAGGTGGACGGGCACAGCGCCGTAACCGCCCTTTTCCGCGTCCGCCATCGCCGCATCGACCGCAACGCACACGCTGTTGCTCTTCGGACTTTCGCAGATGGCGATAATCGCCTGGGCGAGCGGCAGGCGCGCTTCCGGCATCCCGACGAATTCCACCGCGCGCGCCGCGGCTTCCGCTTGCAGCATCGCAATCGGATTCGCCAGCCCAACATCCTCGCTGGCATGGGCAATAATCCGCCGCGCAATGAGTTTCGGGTCAACGCCGGCATAAATCAGCCGTGCGAACCACGCCAGCGCCGCGTCACTGTCCGAGCCGCGCAGGGACTTGCAGAACGCGCTGAGCATGTCATAATACAAACTTTCGTCGCAGCGAATCATGGGCTTCTGGATGGATTCCTCCGCAACGGCAAGGTTAATGTGGATGATGCCCTGTGCGTCGGCGGGTGTCGTAAGTACAGCAAGCTCTACCGCACCGAGCGCCGCGCGGGTATCACCGCCCGCGATTCGCGCGATATGGCGCAGCGCATCGTCATCGGCGATGATGTTCATCTGCCCATAGCCGCGCTCCGGGTCGTCGATGGCGCGGCGCATGGCGGTCAGCACGTCCCGTTCCGTCAGCGGCTCAAACTGGAATACGCGGCAGCGGCTGACAATAGCGGGCGTCATGGACACCATCGGGTTTTCCGTCGTTGAGCCGATAAAGCGGATGATACCCCGCTCAATGGCGGGCAGGATGCTGTCGCTCTGCGCCTTTGACCAGCGGTGACATTCATCCAGCAGCAGATAAGTGGACTGCCCGTAGGCACGGCGCTCCTGCGCGTCGGCAATCACCTTGCGCACGTCCGCCACGCCGCTGGTGACCGCATTGAGCTGCACAAACGCGGACTTGGTGCTATTGGCGATAATCGACGCGAGGGTCGTTTTGCCGCAGCCGGGCGGCCCGAAAAAGATGGAGGAAGTCAGCCGATCCGCCTCAATCGCGCGGCGCAGCAGCCGCCCCTCCCCCAGCAGATGACGCTGCCCGATAAACTCCGCGAGCGTCCGCGGGCGCATCCGATCCGCCAGCGGCGCCTCCTGTCCGGAAAAAAGATCCGTCATTGTTTCACCTCAACAGCAAATACGCTCCCGCTCCCAGCAGCAGCAACTGCACCACCAGCAGAATCGGGAAGCCATAGCGAAAATACCAATGCCTCGTTTTATGATGGAAGCAGAACATCCCCAGTGTTCCTCCGAGGCTGCCGAACAGCACCACCGGCAGAAACAGCGTCCTTTCCGCAATCCGCCACGCCCCGCGTTTGGCGCGCCGCTTATCAATCCCCATAAGCGAAAACGCGAGGGTATTGACCGCCAGCAGGTACACCCAAATCAGATTCAACAACCAATTCTCCATAATTGCAACCTCCCCAGAGGCTCTGCCTCTGGACTCCGCAAGGGAGTTCCTCCCTTGACCCTTTCGCGCGATTGGGTTGGTGACTTCTCCATACTTCTTCCGCGTGTCGCGCAGGGGTTTCGCCTCCGCAGACGCGATTTCCCCTGCGTGAAAGCAATCAATTTCAATAAAAAAATCAAGCCAGAACACGCACACCGAGGGATTCCGTCAGGGAACAAACCGCCCCTGCGCCACCGCCGTGATTCCGCCGTGCGCCGCGCTGTACACCCACCGATGTGCCCCGCGCAGCGCCAGTTCCGCGTGGCATAGCGCAATGCCGCCGTCCAGCAGGGCACGGTCGCTGATGGTCAGCGCAAACGCTCCGGGCAGCGCTTCCATCCGACACGGCTGCATGTTCATTGCCGACGGCGCGATTTGCACCAGCTTCGCCGCGTCCAGCATCATGCCATCCGCGGGAACGGCGTTCATCAGCTTATCGAGCGGCTTCCGGCGGCGATTCTCCGGCGCTTGAAGCGGCTTCTCCGGCACACCGACCGCAATCACCGCGAGTGCCGTCTCATTCTCCTGCATCGGCAGGCGAATCTGCTTGCGGCGGTATGTGCCGCTCACCCAGCACGTCCCCAGTCCCAGCGCCGTCGCTTCCAGCACGAACGCTTCGCCCAGAATCCCGGCATTCACGCGGCAGAGCGCTTCCGTCCCGCAGGCGATGACCACCGCCGCCATTTTGCAGCCTGTGATGCGCCCCATGCCCAGAATCGTGCCGGTAAACAGCGATTCGTCCACCGGTGTCAGCACCAAGCGCGCACCGGGCAGCGCGCACCGACCGACGACGTAGGACAGCGCCGCGAACGCCGCCGTGTCGGGCGCACCCGCAAAGCTCCGGCAGGATGTGCGCACCAATGCCGCTTGACGCAGTTTCTCCTTCTGCATGGGCGAAAAGAGCGTCTCCAACGTCGTCATTCCCCCACCTCCAATGGTGTCGGGCGCAGATGGCGGCAGACCGCTCCCACGCGCTCATGCAGCACCAAATCCGCCTGATTGTCCAGCGGGGTTGCGTCGCGGTTGATAAGAACAATGTGCCGCCCGCGGAAGAACCGCAGCAGCGACGCCGCCGGATACACCGTCAGGCTCGTTCCAGCGACGATAAGCAGTTCCGCCTGCTGCAATTGGCGCACCGCCGCGCGAACCGTCGCATCATCAAGCCCTTCCTCGTACAGCACAACGTCCGGCTTGATGATTCCGCCGCAGGGGCATTTCGGCACGCCTTCACTGTCCCGGATGTACTCCGGCGGAAAAAAGCGCGCACACTTCAGGCAATAATTCCGGTGGATGCTGCCGTGCAGTTCCAGCACCGTTTTGCTGCCTGCCTTCTGGTGCAAGCCGTCGATATTCTGCGTGATGACCGCCGTCAAACGTCCGCCGGCTTCCAGCTGCGCCAGAAAGCGATGCGCGTCGTTCGGCTGCGCGTCCAAGGGGAGCATTTTCGCGCGGTAGAAGCGGTAAAATTCCTCCGGATGGCGCGCAAAAAAGGTGTGGGACAGAATTTCCTCTGGCGGATAGGCGAACTGCTGATGATACAATCCGTCCTGCGAGCGGAAATCGGGAATGCCGCTCTCCGTCGAGACACCCGCGCCGCCGAAAAACACGATGCGGCGGCTCTCATCAATCCACTGCTGCAATTCTTCGTACATCGTTGGGGCACCCCTCTCTTGTTTTGTTTCCTATGCCATTGGCAATCAATTCCATTTGGGTTTCGCCTCTGGGGAGGCGACAAGGGGGCTGAAATCTTCCAGACGCGCAAAGGCACCAAGGAAATCATCCGTCAGTTCCAGCATTTCGCTGAGTTCATTCAGCAGCTTCGCGGCTTTTCGCCAACCGCTGGCGCTGCACAAGCTCCGCCGTAATTCCCTGATGCGACAAATAATGGCGGTCGTCCAGAAAGCTCGCATAGTTCAGCGCCACAATCGCGCGGCGATTCGTGTCCTGCATATCAATCGTTGGCATGGCAAACTCCTTTGCTCGCAGCAGGAAAGTAATCATTTTCAGTATAGCACACCCTGCCGCGTCATGCAAGACAAACGGGCAAGAAATCGCTGTTTGTCGCGGCTAATCATCTTCCTCTTCACATCAGAAAGGAAATATGCTATAATATAATCGGTAGATTCTTCACAATCGAAGGAGGCATACGATGGATGTCAAGAAGCTGCTTGCTGACGTAACGGCGCTGCCGGGTGTCAGCGGGCATGAGGCGCAGGTCAGCGCGTACTTTGCCGAACAATTCCGTCCGCTGGTGGACGAGGTGACGGTGGACGCGATGTACAGCGTGATTGCGCACAAAAAGGGCAAAGGTCCGAAAATTATGCTGTGCGCCCATCTGGACGAAATTGCCCTGATGGTAACGCATATTGAGGATGACGGCAGCCTGCGCTTGGGCAATGTCGGCGGGGTTGACCCGCGCATTCTCCCCGCGAGCCGCGTGTGGGTGCATGGGCGCGAGAAGCTGTTCGGCACCATCGGCGCGCTGCCGCCGCACCTGATGAGCGCCGCCGACCGCGCGAACAACTACACGCTGGACAACCTGCATGTAGACATTGGCATGAGCGCCGAACGCGCGAAGGAACTCGTCCGCATCGGCGATTTGGTGACTTTCGACGGGCCTGCCCGCGAATTGCTCAACGATCAGTTCTCATCGAAAACGCTGGATGACCGCTCCTGCGTGGCGATTCTGCTGCGCGCGGCGGAAATGCTGCAAAAGCTGGTCTGCGACGCGGATGTGTATTTCGTCTGCTCGTCGCAGGAGGAAGTCGGCGGGCGCGGCGCAATGACCTCCGCTTTCGCGATTGACCCGGATTTGTCTGTCGTGCTGGACGTCGATTTTGCTGAAACGCCGACTTGTCCGCCGCGCTCTGCCCTGCCGATTGACGCCATGATTGTCACGCACGGGCCGTTTGTGCAGCCGAAGCTCAATCAGCGGCTCATCGACTGCGCAAAAAAGCACCATGTGAAGCTGAACGCGAACGTCGCAAGCCGCTCCACCGGCACGGACGCGGACGAAATCGGCTTGTCCCGCGCGGGTGTGCCGAGCGTGCTGCTCAGCCTGCCGGAGAAATACATGCACACGTCGGTGGAAACGATTGACCTGAACACGCTGGAAGAGGGCGCGCGTCTGCTGGCGAATTTCGTCGCGGAACTCGACGAAAGCTGGGAGGATGACCTATGGATTTGAAGACACTGACGGAAATCAACGCTCCCTCCGGGCATGAGCAGGCGATTCGCCGCTTTCTGCTGGATGAGCTGAAAAAGCTGGGCTTTGCGCCCGTCCTTGACCGCATGGGCAACGTCGTTGTCGTGAAGGAAGGCACGGACGACGCGCCTCGCAAGCGCGTGATGGTCAGCGCGCATATGGACGAAGTGGGGCTGATTGTCACCTCCGCCACGGAGGATGGCTACCTGCGCATTGCCGCGGCAGGCGGCATCGACCCGCGCGTGCTGGTTTCCAAGCGCGTCACCGTCGGGGACGACAAGCTGCCCGGTGTCATCGGCGCTGTGCCGATTCACCTGCAATCCGCCGCTGAGCGCAAGCATGTGCTTTCGATGGACGAGCTGCTGGTGGACATTGGCGCGAAGAACAAGGACGAAGCCGAGCACAAAGCCCCGATGGGGACGTACATCTCCTTCGATACGCCCTATGTGGAATACGGCGACGGCTTCGCGTGCGGCAAGGCATTCGACGACCGCGTCGGCTGCCTGTCGCTGCTGCGTTTGCTGCAAGAAGAACTGCCGGTTGACCTCGTGGCTTGCTTTGTGTCCGAAGAGGAAGTCGGCTGCCGCGGCGCGAAGGGAGCCGCGTTCCAGCAGGAACCCGACATCGGCATTGTGCTGGAAGGCACGACGTGCAACGACCTCGGCGACGTACCTGAGACTGCGCACGTCTGCGAAGCTGGGCAGGGCGTCGCGGTGTCGTTCATGGATGGCGCGTCAATTGCGAACCGAGCGTTGTTCCGCAAGGCGCTGGACGTGGCGAAGCAGGAGAACATTCCGCATCAGGTGAAGCACAGCGTATCCGGCGGCAACGACGGCGGCGCGATTCAGCGCGCGCGGGAGGGTGTGCCGGTGGTGGTGCTGAGCGTGCCGTGCCGATATATTCACTCGCCGTCGTCGGTGGTGAAGCTGTCGGATGTGGAGAGCCAGTTTGCGCTGGTGAAGGCGCTGGTGAAAGCGCTGTAACGCAGGGATTTCGCGCCTGTGGGCGCGACAAGGGGGCAACGAAAACAGACGAAGTCTGCGATCGCCCCCTTGACCCCTTCGCAGTGCACCACCATGTTACAGGACTTTTATCGTGGCTTTTTTAGGAGCAACACGCGCATACTGTATGCAGTCGCGCTCAACTCAATCGCGAAAATGGGAGTCCAGAGGGTCGAAGACCCTTTGGCAGGGGCAAGGGGCAGCGCCCCTTGGGTTCCCCCTAAGTAAAGGAGTAAAAAATGATGTTGGAATTGTTGAAGAAGGTGCTCAAACCGGTCGCGCCGTCGGGACTGGAAGAACCGGTAGCGGCGGTCATCCGGGAAGAGGTTGCGCCGTATGTGGACAGCATCGAGACGGATGCGCTGGGCAATCTGATTTGCGTGAAGAACGGCACGGAGGCGAATCCGGAGAAAATCATGCTGTCCGCGCACATGGATCACATCGGCTACATCGTCACGGGCATTGAGAAAGAGGGCTTCCTGCGCGTGACGAACGTCGGCGGCATCAGCCCGACCATGAGCCTGACGCGGCATGTGTCCTTCCCGAATGGCGTGCAGGGTGTTGTGGTGTCCGAAGTGAGCAAGGACACGGCGATGAAGGACTTGTTTGTGGACATCGGTGCGCAGGACAAGGCGGACGCCGAGACGATGGTGCAGATTGGCGACGTGTGCGTGTACGCGAACGACTGCTTCCAGCTGGGCGCGAACCGCGTCGCAAGCCCCGCAATGGACGACCGCGCGGCGTGCGCGCTGCTGATTCGCTTCCTGCAGACCGTCGGCGCGACGAAGCAAACCATCATTGCCGTTTTCTCCGTGCAGGAGGAAGTCGGCTGCCGCGGCGCGAAGGTGGCGTCGTTCGCGAAAGCGCCGGACAAGGGCATTGCCATTGACGTGACCGCGTGGGGCGACACCCCCGGCACGAAGCAGCCGGACATTAAGCTCGGCGAGGGCATTGCCGTGAAGGTGATGGATCACGGGAGCATCTCGAATCCGGATTTGCGGGAAGCGCTGCTGGCGGCGGGTGCGCAGGCGGGTGTGAAAACCCAGCGCGAGGTGCTGCCGTTCGGCGGGACGGATGCGTCGGCGATGCAGACCAGCCGCGGCGGGATTCCGGTGTGCACGCTGTCGATTCCGTGCCGGTATGTGCATTCGGCGTGCGAAGTGGTTGACCTTCGCGATGTCGAGGGTGGCGTTGCTCTGTTGAAGAAGTATTTTGAAGCGTAATTGCTTCTGAATCCGCAGGGGATTTCGCGTCTGCGGACGCGGCCAGAGGGCAGTGAAAACAGATGAAGTCTGCGATTGCCCTCTGGATTTCTTCGGTTTCGCCACCCATGTTTCTTGGGCGTTAAAGCAGCTTTTTTAGTTAGTGGACTAATTGTTGCATCACGTTGGAAGGGAGTTCCTTCATGACCGCATTCCTTGGCGTTTTGTATCTGCTTGTGTTTCTCGCGGCGGGGTGCACATGCGTGCGATTCCTGCTGCCGCGGAAGTCGCTGCTCACGCGCGTGTGGCTCGGTGTCTGCTTGGGGCTGCTGCTGATGATGTGGCTGCCGGCGCTGATTGCGTTCGCGGTGGATTTCACATGGACGGCGCATTTGCTGGCGCTGATTCCGCTGGCAGGGCTGACGGCGGGGTGCTTCTTTTTGCGTGACCCTTCGCCGGTGAAAAAGTGGGATGCGCGGGAAAAGCAGCTGGCCGGACAGATGCTGATGGTTGTGCTGCCGCTGACGCTGCTGTCGGGGTATCTGCAATACACGCACTGCCTGCGCGTCGGAAGTGACGGCGGCTGGTGGGTCGGGCAGAGCACTTACGGCGATTTGCCAATGCACATGTCGTTCATCACGTCGCTGAAAAACGCTGCTTTTCCGCCGGATTACGCGCTTTTCCCCGGTCAGCGGCTGTCATATCCCTTCCTGACGGACAGCCTGTCTACGTCGCTGTACCTGATGGGCTTCTCGCTGGAATGGGCGATTGTCGTGCCGGGTACATTGATGATGGCACTGTGCTTCACGGGCGTGATGGTGCTGGCGCGGGAGATGACCGCGGGGAAAAAGACAATTATCCTCGCGACGCTGCTGTTTTTCCTGAACGGCGGTCTGGGCTTCCTGTACAATTTTGACCTTGCGGGCGGCACTGTGAGCAATCCGTTCAGCACGGTCATCGAGCGAATCCGCGAAATTCTTGACGGGTACTATGCCACGCCGACGAATCAGCCCACGCCGTACAACCTGCGCTGGTCAAACGTGATTGCCGACCTGATGGTTCCGCAGCGGACGCTCCTCGGCGGGTGGTGCATGGCGCTGCCGTGCTTTTATCTGCTGTTTACGTCCTTTGCGCCGGAAAAGCGCCCGGCGTTTGCGCAGCGCATTCGGCAAACAGGACTGCTGGCGGTCTGGGCAGGCGCGCTGCCGCTGATTCACACGCACTCGTTCCTCGCGCTGGGGCTTTGCTCGCTGGGCATGATGGTGTACGACCTGATTCATGACAAAGAGCGCTGGACGCAATTGCAGTGGTATCTGGCGTATGGCGTAATCGCCGTGGTGCTGAGCGCGCCGCAGTTGATTTGCTTCACGTTCGAGCAGGTGTTCCAAGGCACGGGCAGTGGGAACAGTTTCCTGCAATTCTGGCCGAACTGGGTCAACAGCTATGAATCAAACGGTGAATTTGCGTTCCGCGACCTGTACTTCTGGTTCTACCTGAAGAACATCGGTCTGCCGTTCCTGATGCTGATTCTGGCGCTGTTCGAGCGGAATCCGAAGCATCGGCGGCTGTTCGCGGGCGCGCTGCCGATTATCCTTGCGGTGGAGCTGGTGCGCTTTCAGCCGAACATCTACGACAACAACAAGCTGATGTATCTGGCGTGGCTGCTTTGCTGCATGATTGTGGCGGACTGGTGCCGTGAGGTCTGGCATCGGCTGAAAGGGATGCGCGGGCGCGGGGCGCTGGCGGCTGTGACGGCGATTGCGGTGTTCCTGTCCGCGGGGCTGACGCTCTGGCGCGAGTGCGTCAGCAACTATCAGGCGTTTTCCGCGTCGGCGGTGGAAGCGGGGGAATTTGCCCGCGATAACACGCCGGAGCATTCCACTTACATGACCGGGACGCAGCACCTGAACCCAATTGCGTCCATCGCCGGGCAGAACATCGTCTGCGGGCCGGATTTGTGGCTGTACTACCACGGGCTGGACACGAGCGAACGCAAGAGGGACATTGCGAACTTCTACACCGACCCGGAGGAAAACCTCGACCTGCTGGAGAAGTACGACGTGGACTACATCTACGTCAGCAGCTATGAACGGAGCAGCTATGCGGTGGACGTCAATACGCTTGACCGCCTGTTCACGCGCGTATTCAGCAACTGGGAAGCGACGATTTACGCCGTGCATCCATCATCGGAAACGGAGGACATGGGCAATGGAGCGTCTGCTGCGCTTCGCGGTGGAGCATGACCGGGTGATACGCCTGATGTTCATGCGGGATGGGCGGCTGTTTCAAGTCAATGCGCACATTGTGAGCTACGACGACAAGCAGGTGTCGTTCGTGACGACCCGTTCGCCGCGGACGCAGGTCATCAGCCGCGAGGAGCTGCTTGCGGTGGATTTCCGCCGCGGGGATGATGGGCAAACTGTGTAATCTTGTGGCGCAGGATTGCATTCGGCGCAGGGGTTTCGCCTCTGCAGCGGCGATTCCCCCTGCATCAAATAAAAGTAAGTTGCTTATACATCAGCGCCAGCATGAATCATGCTGAAAGCAAGGAAAGGAGCGAAGGATGGAGCAAGAGGAAAAGAAACCCACGACACTAACCGGCGTCGATTTGTCCCAGACAGCATCGCTGCTGCTTCCATGGACGCATGACCCGTGGGGCAAGCTGCGCCCGCCGCTGTCCGAGGAAGCGCTGTGCATGAGCGCCGAACTCGCCAGCGCCGCGTACGGCATGGCGATTGAGCCGTGGGTCGAAGCCGGCTGGCGCGACGTGACCATTCAGGTGGATGGCGAACTGACTGCCCTGCCGCCGAACAATCCCTTGAGCGCCGAGTGGCGGAAATACTGGGTGCGCGCGCGCCTGAAACCCGTCAGTGCGCTGGGACAGATGCTGGGCGCGCTGCGATTGAGCAGCAGCAATAACACCACCGGCAAGGCGGTCGTGATGCTCCATCCCGCGCTGGACGGCCGCTATGTCGTCGCGGTTGGGTTCATGGGCACGGGTTCGCGCTTCTACGACTGGTTCAGCAATTTCCGCATGACAACGCAGGACGGGATGCACCGCGGCTTCCTGGAACTCGCGCGGCAGTTCGAGGCGAATGAGGAGAAAATTTCCTTTCCGGAAACGGCGGAAGAGCTGGGGCTGGAAAAGCTCACCCTACGCGACATTCTGCAGAACATGCGCAGCCCGAACAGCCGCTTCGTCCTCTGGGTCTGCGGGCACAGCCAGGGCGCGGCGATGATGCAGGTGTACGCGCACCTGAAGATGAACGAGACGGGCATCTCCGCGCGCAACCTTATCGGCTACGGCTTCGCCTCCCCCACGGTGATGGCGGGCAAAGCGGTTCGCGACCCATCCGCCTATCCGCTGTATAACGTCCTCAACAGCGACGACCTTGTCCCCCACTGCGGCGCAGCGGTGCACCTCGGCATGTGCCTGAAATATCAGGCGACGGAGAATCTGCGCAAAAGCTGCTACAACTGGAAGCGCGACGAGAAATCCGTGCAGGCACGGCTGGCAATTCGCCCCGTTCTCTGGAAGATGGTCGATACGCCGACGTGCATCATCGGCGGCATGGCGCTGCTGATGGCGCTGGGGCGCGTCAGCGGGGCGGACTTCCTCAAAATGCTGGGACTGGGCGGCTTCCTGCCGCTTGACCGCGCGCTGGAAAAGGCGGATGCGGAGGATTTTGTCCGCGGGCTGAACCAGAAGGCAGCGGCGGCATACGAGTCCGTGACCGGGCATCCGATTGACATGGGGCAGGTGTCGGACGAGGCGAACGCCATGCAGCGCATCATCGACCACTTCGGGCTGCTTTCGTTCATCGACGCGGCAAAAGCGCTGATGACCTGCCCGCACTACATGATGGCGCACCCCGAAGAGGGGTACATCGGCACATATTTCTATATCGTCATGAACGGGATTCAGGATTTTGTGCCGTTCATCTGGCGTTCGGGCGATCCGCCGCGCCGAATGACGGTGGAGCAGCTGCCGCATGACATGGTGACACAGGACATACCGGGGCTGTACAACCGCCGCCTGCAAAAGCCCGACCGGCGCAAGCACCTGCCGATTACGCGGCGTGACCCGCGTCCGGGCGGCGACACGCGCCATCACCTGCCCCTGCTGACGGCGGGGACGGTGCAGCCGAACGAGAAAATCTACCCGGTGGAAGACATTGAACTGCGATAACCCACAATCATAAGAAAAGAGGCTTTTCCCATGTCCGATTACCGCATTGAAACCAAGTGTGTTCAGGCAGGCTACACGCCCGGCAACGGCGAGCCGCGCCAGATTCCGATTATCCAGTCCACCACCTTCAAATACGCCACGAGCGAGGACATGGGCAAGCTCTTTGACCTCGAAGCGTCCGGCTATTTCTATTCCCGCCTGCAAAACCCGACGTGCGACCACGTTGCGGCGAAAATCGCGGCGCTGGAGGGCGGCAGCGCAGCTATGCTGACCGGCTCCGGTCAGGCAGCGAACTTTATGGCGCTGTTCAATATCTGCGAGGCAGGCAGCCACATCGTCGCGTCGTCCTCCATCTACGGCGGCACGTTCAACCTGATTGCCGTGACGCTGAAGAAGATGGGGATTGAGTCCACCTTCGTCTCTCCCGACGCGACGGACGACGAGCTTGACCGCGCCTTCCGCCCGAACACGCGCGCAATGTTCGGCGAAACGATTGCCAATCCCGCGCTGACCGTGCTGGACATTGAGAAATTCGCTCAGGCGGCGCATCGGCACGGCGTTCCGCTGATTGTGGACAACACCTTCCCCACGCCCGTCAACTGCCAGCCGATTCGCTGGGGCGCGGACATTGTGACCCACTCGACGACAAAGTACATGGACGGCCACGGCGCGGCACTCGGCGGCGTCATCGTGGACAGCGGCAATTTCGACTGGATGGCGCACGCGGAGAAGTATCCGGGGCTCTGCACGCCCGACGAAAGCTACCACGGCATCACCTACGCCGAGAAATTCGGCAATGCGGGGGCATACATCACCAAATGCACCAGCCAGCTCATGCGCGATTTGGGCTGCGTGCAGTCCCCGCAGAATGCGTTCATCCTCAATCTGGGGTTGGAGAGCCTGCATGTGCGGATGCCGCGCCACTGCGAGAACGCGATGGCGGTCGCGCAGTTCCTCGAAAAACAGCCGCAGGTGGCGTCTGTCAGCTATCCGCACCTGCCGTCCAGCCCGTACTACGCCCGCGCGATGAAATACATGCCGAACGGCGGCTGCGGGGTGGTGTCGTTCGTCTTGAAGGGCGGACGTCCCGCTGCGGAGGCATTCATGAAACGGCTGACTTTGGCGGCGATTGAGACGCACGTCGCCGACGCGCGGACGTGCTGCCTGAATCCGGCGACCTCCACCCATCGGCAGATGACCGAGGAGCAGCTGGCAGTTGCGGGCATTCCGGCGGGCATGGTACGCATCAGCGTCGGACTGGAGAGCAAGGACGACCTGATTGCCGACCTTGCGCAGGCGTTGTCCGGCATCGAAGCATGAGCGCGTACATCAACCGATATTTCCTGCTGATGGCGGTGTTTTTGCCCCTATGGTGTATCATTCGCCGCCCATGGAAGCGCTGGAGCCTGCACGAAGGCTGCCTGATGGCGTTCGCAGCGCTGCTGTTTTCGCTGCTGTGTCTGGTGCTGCGTGGCACATGGGCTGCGCCGGGAGATATGCTGGCATCGGCGCTGCATCGGCTGCGGACGGGCGAGGGCATTCAGCTGCGGCTGTTCCACACCATTACGCGGCAGCTGCGGTACGCCCGGCGGGAGGAAATGCTCATCAACATCTGGGGAAACATCCTGCTCTTCATCCCCTACGGCTTCTTCCTGCCGCTGCTGTGGAAGCGGTATCGCCATCCGCTGCAACTTTCGCTGATGTGCCTGCTGCTGCCCTTGAGCATCGAAACGTGCCAGTTGTTCATCCGCCGCATGACGGATGTGGATGACCTGCTGCTGAATTTCGCGGGCGGAATGCTCGGCGGCGGGGTGTTCGCGCTGGTGCATATGGTATTCCCCAAATTCACTGATAAGGCGCTTGTGCGCGGATAATACGAAAACGTCCCCTTCCGGCAATGGAACGGGACGTTTTTACTATTTGGGGATATGTGCCGCGAATTTTTCGTGCTGGCTAACGTAAGTGGAATGCAGCGGGCAACAATTCTCGCATTGCCTTACCTCCCACTCCTTTTCCTTAAATTATGCCATAAAATAAGGGAAACGTCAACCGATTAAGGGAAAAAGCCCTGATACTATTTCCGAATCAAAAGGGTGCCGTTGAATTTGGAAATCGTATCATATCATCCCCGAAATACTTGACGAAGCCTGATACGATACGAACATTTTTCACACACAGTTTACCAAACATAAAAAGGTGTATTTTCTCAATCCGTATAACGGATATGGTTTTCTTTGCACCACTCTTCAGCTGCTGAACTTAAATGTGCCAACTCATATCTATACCAATCTGTATCAAGGAATTCTTTTTCAATCGCAATTAGGAACTCACGATCCATATCCTTTGCAGATAATTGAGATAAAAATTTAACCGTCTTTCGAGATAAATAAACCTGCGCATATTTCATCTCCAATGCCGGAATATCTACACGAAAGCAAGGAACATAGTGTCCATAGCATTGAGCAATGACGCTCGGCAGCGAATGAACATCGCAGTCAAATACACTCCCCAATTTTTCAGCATCAATCATTTGAGACTTTTTTTGTCAAACCACCAAAGATCATAGTCTGTTTTGCAATATGGAAACCATCGTCCATAGTGCGCAATTTCCTTTATGTTAACCATTGTTTTTACCTCCAATTTCAATAAGTAATTGTACCACCATACCAAATATGAAAAGTATGCGTACTACCGATATTCTACCATCAACGTTTCTTCACTGTCAACCATGCCGATAATACTACTTCCAGAAAGCGAAAACGGCGAAAAAAACGTCCCCTTCCGCCATTGGAACGGGACGCTTTCGTTATTTCTGTTGCTTATGATACCCGCAGTCGCAGTACGGTCCGCCGGACGCAAGCGTGTATTCGCGCACGAAGTCCGACGCTTCGCCCGCTTCCGCCATCGTGTAATCCAGTCGGCACATGGCGGGCGTGAGGTCGTACAGCCCCAGCTCATTTGTCAGCACACAGATGCCGCACTTATAGAACCGCGCCTCGTAGCCGCTGCCGTCCGCGTAGGGCAGATAGTCCATGTTCCACGAGTAGGGGTTGCGGTCGGCGGCGCGTAGCTTCTCCGCCTGTTTCATCCCCGCAATGTCCTTGTCAGAGAACTTGTTCTTCCCGCTCCTGCGGCAGAACCAGCGCATCGCGGGCGTCATCATGGATTTCGCGTAGTAATCCGTCAGCGTCTGCACGGTCGGGCGCTTGGGCATATGCAGCACATACGCGCAGAGCATCGCGCAGTTGACGAGATTCATCTGGAAGCGGTCGCTCGGCTCAAAATCCGGCACACGCGCGATAATCCGCCGATACTCCTGCTTCGCCGCCCTTTCCGTTGCCTTGGCGGATTCCGCCGACTGCCCCAGCACCGCCGTCAGTTGATGCGTAAACGAGCGATGGAACAGCATCCACATGCCCATCGGCATTCCTGCATACTTCATGAACCTGCCTCCCCTTGCTTTCGCAAATGAGTTTGTTATGTCAAACTCATTGTAGCGCATTTCGGGGCGGTTTGCAAGGGGAATTGCAAAATTTTTGTCAGAACAGCGAATTGCCATCGGCACAGTAATGTTCACAAAAGCCGCCGCCGATGACTGCCGCCAGCCCCAGCAGGAAGCGCAAGCCGACGGGTATGGATTTGACAGCATCCACAACGCCTTGCAGCTGCTGCCAAGTAGATTCTTTTATCTCCAATACTTTCGCAAGCATGATGTCGCTCACGAATTTTGTATCCACAGACAATTGAAGCTGCTCCAAAAAGGTTGATTCACCAAACCAGCCGACGACACCCTCCACCATACCTTGAATGCACAGTGCGCCGCCCACCATGCCCACAAACGAAGCAAGCGCCCCCAAACATGGTTTGTAGCTGCACGGCAAAGTTGTTACAGATGAAGTGGCGATGACTATGTTGAATAGCGGGTAAACCAAAATCGCATAAAACGCAATACCAATCGGCAGGAGTAGCAGCGTCCAGAGTTCGTTTGTCGGGAACTTTTTGATGATTAACTATAAACGAGCAAATTCCAAAAGGGAACCAAAAGGATAGAGACATTTCCTCTCTATGGTGGTAGAATGAAGATAGCAACACCACTCAACGTCCACCACGAAAGGAGATGTCTCATGA
>ERZ773145.1406-NODE-1406-length-19907-cov-14.089764_pt1 | contig 19907 bp, 14 predicted proteins | sample MGYA00580848_ERZ773145 | MGnify/ENA primary metagenome ERZ773145 (study PRJEB29015, sample SAMEA2737858) | human gut metagenome | biome: human gut; feature: human-associated habitat; material: faeces | place: China | collected 2012 ... | reverse complement strand
TGGGGGTGCGGCTGATGTTGCCCATCTCGGCGCAGAGCTTCTGCTCGTTCAGAAATTCGTTGGGGCGGTACTCACAGTTCAGAATCTTGGTTTTCAGGTACTGGTAAGCCTGCAGCTTCAGGCTGGGCTTTGACTGGGAATCCATCTCTTTCATTGTTCTATCTCCTAGTTCGCAAGCAGGACCATTCAGGCAGCAATCAGTCGCCCGCCGGACAGCTTGTATCCCTTAAATAATCCAAATAATCATTGACATTATTATCACATATCTGGACAATGTTTACAAGACTTTTTTGAAAACTTTGGGAGCTTTTCCGTTTTGAACAGATGTCATGCATTATTTTGCTATAAATTGAACAGTTTTTTTGTGCTTGTCGCCAGTGTTTCGCTCTTGTTTTGCATCGAAGGATAAATTGTGGTACACTTGACCCAGAAAGGAAGGCTGATACCATGGCAGGTCGCGGGGGGTACAACACCAAAACCCGGCAATTGATCCTGGATTATCTCATCAACAACCGCCAGCACGCGGTCAGTGCATCCAACATTCTGGAACATCTGGAGGCAGAGGGGGCCAGCCCCAATCCCACCACGGTGTACCGGTATCTGGACAAACTGGCAGGCGAGCAGCGCATTATGAAATATGTGGCCGATAAGGGCGAAAAGGCCGTGTTCCAGTATGTGGACGAGGGCCGCCACTGCCGCGAGCACCTGCACCTGAAGTGCGTGCAGTGCGGGCGCATCTATCACCTGGACTGCCACTTTATGGATGAGGTGCGTGCCCATCTGATGGCGGAGCACGGCTTCACCCTGCAGTGCGAGGGCAGCGTTTTGTACGGATTGTGCCGCAGCTGCGCACAAAACAGCCCCCATCCGGGGCAGACCGCACAAAAATGCGAACACTGTGTTGACACGGACAAAGAGCCGTGATACAATGCAGGCAGGAAAAGCGTTGATCGGGAAAAGTAAGTGCTCAAGGTTCTTTTGCAGCGAGTGCGGGCCGGTGGAAGCCGCACAGAGAATGAGCCCCGAACGAACCCCCGTGAGCTTCCCCCTGAACCTGCTTCGGGCAGTTAGTAGGGGCCGACGGCAGCCGCTCGTTATCGCGGCAGTGCTTTCAACGGGGAGAGTACACAAAAGTGACTGGTGTGTTCGCGCACCGGTAATTTAGGTGGCACCACGGATACGGCAGCATTCGTCCTAGCAATGGGATGAAGGCTGCCGTATTTTTTTATTTGTAAAAACCTCTCAGTCACCGGGAAACTTGCCTCTCCTATCAGGAGAGGTGGCAATGCGAAGCATTGACGGAGAGGTTTAGAGAGAGAGGGGTAAGAAATATGTGTTGTGTTATGGGTTACACGGGGCACGACCTGAGTGCCGCCAAATTCAAGGAGTATCTGCTGCGCACCGTGATGCGCGGGCCGGACGACCAGCGTGTGGTGGAAGGGCCTTTTGGTCTGATGGGCTTTGGCCGCCTTGCCATCATGGGCCTGACCCCGGAGGGGATGCAGCCCTTCTACCGCGGTGCCGACTGCGTGGTCTGCAACGGTGAGCTCTACGGCTTCCGTTTTGAGAAGGAGATCCTGAAGCGCCGGGGCTACAAGTTTGCCTCCGACTGCGACTGCGAGATCCTGCTGCCGCTGTATTACGAGTACGGTCTGGATATGTTCCGCCACATGGACTCCGAGTTCGCGCTTATTCTGTATGATTCCCGCAAGGATCGGCTGATCGCAGCCCGCGACCCCATCGGCATCCGTCCGCTGTTCTACGGCTATTCCAAGTCCAGCCACCAGATCGCCTTTGCCTCCGAGATGCAGAACCTGATCGGCTGGTGCGATGACATCCGCCCCTTCCCCATCGGCAGCTACTACTGCGATGGCCGCTTTGTCCGCTATGAGGACATTGCCGACGTGCCCGCCCCCATGGAGGATGACATGAAGACCACCCTGCGGAACATCCGCGAAAAGCTGATTGCAGGCGTGGAAAAGCGTCTGGATGCCGATGCCCCTGTGGGCTTCCTGCTCTCGGGCGGTCTGGATTCCTCGCTGGTCTGCTCCATTGCAGCCAAGAAGCTGGGCAAGCCCATCCGCACCTTTGCCATCGGCATGGACACCGATGCCATCGACCTGAAATATGCCCGCCAGACCGCCAATTATCTGGGCAGCGAACACCATGAGATCATCATCAACCGGGACATGGTCATCCAGAGCCTGGAGGAGGTCATCCGACTGCTGGGCACCTGGGATATCACCACCATCCGCGCCAGCATGGGCATGTACCTGCTCTGCAAGGCCATCCACGAGCAGACCGATGTGCGCGTGCTGCTGACCGGCGAGATCTCCGATGAGCTGTTCGGCTACAAGTACACCGACTACGCCCCCACCGCCGATGCCTTCCAGCAGGAGAGCCAGAAGCGCATCCGTGAGCTGTACATGTACGATGTGCTGCGCGCCGACCGCTGCATCTCCGCCAACAGCATCGAGGCCCGCGTGCCCTTCGGCGACCTGGACTTTGTGCGCTACGTCATGGCCATCGACCCGGAAAAGAAGCTGAACAGCTACGGCAAGGGCAAGTACCTGCTGCGCAAGGCTTTTGAGGGCGACTGGCTGCCGCCGGAAATTCTGTGGCGTGAGAAGGCAGCCTTCTCGGATGCCGTGGGCCACAGCATGGTGGACGACATCAAGGAGTACGCCGAGAGCCTTTACACCGACGAGGAGTTCCAGCTGCGCCGGGCAAACTACTCGGCCCACTGCATGCCCTTCACGAAAGAGAGCCTGTACTACCGCGAAATTTTCGAGAAGTACTATCATGACCAGAGCCGCACCATCGTGGGCTTCTGGATGCCCAACAAGGCATGGCCCAACTGCAACGTCAACGACCCCTCGGCCCGCGTGCTGGCAAACTACGGCGCTTCGGGCGTGTGATGCGTAAACAAAAAAGAAGCATGGCATCTGCCATGCTTCTTTTTTGTTTACATCCGTATTTTTTGTGCCGCGCGGGCGATGGACGCCAGCAGCGCCACCAGCTTTCTTTCATCCATCTGGCCGCAGTAGCTGGTGAAGGTGTAGTAGCAGCCCTGCACGCAGAAAGAGAGCACGATCTTGCGCACCACGTCGTTTTCAAAGGCGGGGTCGCTCTCTGCGATGCACTGGCGCAGCGCTTCTTCCACACGGTTGATGAACAAGCCCTGCCGGGAGCCGGAGAACAGGGTGTTGATCTCCTTCTGATTGGTCATAAAGGCCCGGAACATCTCCCGCGCCAGCCATTCGGTGCGCTCGCTCACATCGCTGGCGGTCAGCTGCGGCAGGCTGGCCACCACGGCCTGCACCATCTCGTCCTCCATGGCGTTGGCCAGAGCGTAGATGTCCTGATAGTGTGCATAAAAGGTGGATTTGTTGATGCAGGCAAGGTCGCACAGCTCCTTGACCTTGATCTTTTCCACCGGCTTTTGTGCCCGCAGCTCCATAAAAGCCTGCTTGATGGCGCGCTCGGTCTTTTCAATGCGAATGTCCAGAAAACCCACCTCTTTTGCATTTTCGTTGATTATCCAACCTTTTTCCGGTTTTGCGGATAGACAAGCTCCACCGCGTTTTTTATACTGGATTCAAAGCCCCGGCACTCACTCCCGGTGGTAGACGATGCCCTTTTCTTCCAGCGCTTTTTTGATGCGGTCAAAGCTCTCGGCGTCCGGGCAGTGCAGGGTGTGCAGATGCACGCCGCCGGTCATGCGGCTCAAAAGTGCTTCGGGCGTGTCCTTGGCCTGCTGGATGAAGTTGTCCACATCGTAGCGGCTGGCAAGGTTCAGGTTGCCCCGCAGCTCGCCGTACAAGCTGTTCTCCACGGCCACATCCACCACCACACCGCCCTGGTCCACGATGGTGTACAGCTCGGTGCGCATCTCGTCCTCGGTGCTGTGCACGCAGGCCAGGATGCCGGTGTAGCCTTTTTCCGCCGGGTGCAGCTGGTAGCCCCGGGGCGTAGCGTCGATCTGTGCGCCGCCCGCCCGCAGCAGGGCCACATCCCCCACCACGATCTGGCGCGAGACGCCCAGCTGGGCTGCCAGTGTGCTGGCGCTGACCGGTGCCGTGGCTCCGCTGAGCCGCTCCTGAATGGCTTCTCTGCGCTGCGCTGCGTTCATAGTTTCAACGCTTCCTTTCCAGTCTCCGACATTTTCACTGTTATTGTAGCAAAAGACGGCAGATCATGCAAGGATGCATTTATTTTTCCAGCTTGAGGATGGTGGCGTAGTTGGAGGGCAGCTGCACCTTCATGCGGCCCCACTCGATGCCGGTCATGATCGGCTGGGCCCCCACGGTGTCGGCCAGCAGGTCTTTCGCGGCGGATGCTTCCACCGGCAGCTGGAACTCCAGCTGGGCCGGGCTGTCGCCGTTGTTCAGCACGACGACGCAGGCCTCGCCGTCCAGCACCCGGGCAAAGGCGTAGCACTGGGTGGTGAGCTGCAGCTCCTTCACCTCGCCCCAGGTCAGCTCCGGCAGCTGGGCCTTGAGTTTGCCCAGTGCGGCATACACGCTGGTGACAGGATTGGTGTTCACGGCGTCTTTGTAGTCGGAAAGTTCCAGGCAGGGGCGCAGGGGCCAGTCGCTTCCCCACTCTTTTTTGCCCTCAATGCCAAATTCTGAGCCATAATAGATGGACGGAATGCCCCAAAGCGTATATACTAGAATGGCAATGTGGCGGATGTGCTCCCGGTTGCGCAGCTTGTTGGGCAGGCGCTCCACATCGTGGTTGTCCGAGAAAGTGTAGAGCCGGGTGTCGTGGCACAGGCCCTGCAGGCGGCGCATGGTGTGGGCGATCTCGAAATAGTTGTGGTCATTGTGGCCGCTCCACAGGCCCTTGTGCAGCTCGTAGTTGGTGACGGAATGCAGCATCTCGGGGTTCGCCCAGCGGCTGTAGTCGCCGTGGATCACTTCGCCCATGAGCCAGAACTCGGGTTTGATCTCGTTGGCAAGGCGGCGCAGCCCCCGCATGAAGTCAAAGTCCAGCACGTCGGCCGCATCCAGACGGATGCCGTCGATGTCAAATTCATCCACCCAGAAGCGGATGGTATCATAGTGGTAGTTCTGCACTTCCGGGTTGCGCTGGTTCAGCTTGACCAGCAGGTTGAAGCCGCCCCAGTTGCCGTAGGTGAAACCGTCGTTGTACTCGTTGTTGCCCCAGAAGTTCACATCGCAGAACCAGTCCTTATAGCGGGCGTTCTCGCGGTTGGCCTTCAGGTCCTGGAACGCAAAGAAATCGCGGCCCACATGGTTGAACACGCCGTCCACGATCACCTTCTGGCCCCGGGCGTGGCACTGGGCCACGAAGTCCTTGAACTCCGTGTTGGTGCCCAGGCGGCGGTCCACCAGCCGATAGTCGATGGTGTCGTAGCCGTGGGAGCCGCTCTCAAACAGCGGGCCGATATAGATGGCCGTACAGCCGATGTCAGCCGCGTGCTGTGCCCAGGCGTTCAGCTTTTCGAACGCGCCGGGCGTGGGCTGCCCGTCGTTCTCGTGCGCGCAGCCGCACAGGCCCAGAGGATAGATGTGATAGAATACTGCATTGTCATACCAAGCCATTGTTTATACCGCTCCCGTCTTATACTGATACAGAAAAAAATCCACCGCTGTCTGGAACAGCGACAAGGATAGTATAGCATAGAATCTGTAAAATATGTTAATATTTACCGATTTTTGTCAAGAATTCCAAAGAATAACGGCCAGTGTGCTGGTCACACCACGATTTCATTGGATAAATTGCTGAAAAACTTTTTCGTCAACTGCAGCGCCGCGTGCGCTGACGATCATAGAACGTAAGGAGATCTTTGCATGAATTACCCCGCCATTCCCCGTGAATTCTTCAATGGAGACTGCTTCGATGCCTACCGCTTCCTGGGCGCGCACCCGGCCGCCGACAACGGCGTGGAAGGCTGGCGCTTTGCGGTGTGGGCACCCGGTGCCACCGCTGTGGAAGTCTGCGGCGGCTTCGACGGCTGGGAGGCAGGCGTGCCCATGGAAAAAGCCGATACCGGCGTGTGGAGCGCATTCGTCCCCGGCCTTGCAGAGGGCGACCTTTATAAATACCGGGTGCATGGTGCCGACGGCAGTGTGGTGATGCGCAGCGACCCCTACGCATTTTCCACCGAGCTGCGGCCGGGCACGGCCAGCCGTCTGACAAAGCTGGACTTCGCCTTTGACGACCACGCCTGGATGGAACGCCGCGACAAGTGCCGCAACCGCCCGCTGAACATCTACGAGATGCACGCGGGCAGCTGGAAGCATCGCTCCGGCGGCAAGGAGCCGGACGGCTCGGACAGCTGGTACAACTACGAAGAACTGGCCAAGGAGCTGATCCCCTGGCTGCTGGACCATCACTTCACCCATGTGGAGCTGCTGCCCCTGGCCGAGCACCCCTTCGACGGCAGCTGGGGCTACCAGACCACCGGCTACTTTGCCGTGACCAGCCGCTACGGCTCCCCGGCCCAGTTTGCCAGCTTTGTCAACGCCTGCCACCGCATGGGCATCGGCGTCATCATGGACTTTGTGCCGGTGCACTTTGCCTCCAACGGCGACGCGCTGGCAAAGTTCGACGGCACCCACCTCTACGAATACGACAGCGATGTGGGCCAGAGCGAGTGGGGCACCTGCAACTTCAACTACTACCGCCACGAGGTGTGCAGTTTTCTGAACAGCTCTGCCGCCATGTGGATGGACGTATACCACTGCGACGGCATCCGCATGGACGCCATCTCCCGGGCATTGTACTGGCAGGGCGACCCCAGCCGCGGCGTGAACCAGGGCGCGGTGAACTTTTTGCGCGGGCTGAACCACGGCCTGAACAAGCACTGGCCCACCGGCATCTACATGGCCGAGGACTCCACCAACTTCCTCAAAGTGACGGCCCCCACCCGGTACGACGGCGTGGGCTTCGACTACAAGTGGGATATGGGCTGGATGCACGACACGCTGGACTACTTCGCCACCCCCTTCGGCGAGCGGCCGGACGCCTACGGCAAGATCGTGTTCAGCATGCATTACTTCTACAACGAGCTGTACCTGCTGGCGCTGAGCCACGACGAGGTGGTGCACGGCAAAAAGACCATCATCGACAAGCTCTGGGGCAGCTACGCCGAAAAGTGCGCCCAGCTGCGCACCCTCTATTTCTATATGTATATGCACCCGGGCAAGAAGCTCAACTTCATGGGCAACGAGCTGGGGCATTTCCGCGAGTGGGATGAAAAGCGGGAGCTGGACTGGGGCCTGCTGCAGTACCCCTTCCACGATGCCTTCCAGAAATACTTCGCCCACCTGTGCCGGGTCTACGCCACCGAGCCCGCCCTCTATGACGGCGAGTACAACCCGGACTGCTTCGAGTGGGTGGCCTGCGAGAGCCGCGACGAGGGCGTATACGCCTGGCTGCGCAAGGGCCGGGGCGAAAGCCTGTTGTGTGTCATGAACACCCAGGACCACGCCCACAAAAAGTTCCCGCTCTACCTCAAGTTCCCCTGCGGTGCCGAAGAAGTGCTGAACACCGAAGCCGCCGAGTGGGGCGGCGCGCTGAAGGGCCGCCGCAAGACCAAGCTGCACACCACCGACGGCGGCGTCTACGGCCGGGACTACACCCTCACCGTGGACCTGCCCGCCATGGGCAGCTGCCTGCTGCGCCTGACCCCGGAGGCACCGAACCCGGACGCCGCCCGCATCAGTGCCAATAAGGCCATGAACCAGAAGCGCCGCACCGCAAAAGCAGCTGCAGTGCCCAAGAAAAAGTAATATTCCGTGCAAAATGTCCCATTTGTTTTCAAAACGATGGGGCATTTTGTTTTTTCCGGCGGGCATTCACTGGACAGTGCAGGGTTTGGTTGCTATACTGTAGCTGTGATATTCTGCAACTGCGAGGTTTTGAGGATGACAAAACTCCTTTCCCGCCTGCCGCTTTCCGGCAGAGTCGGGCTGGGCTTTGCCGCCGGGGCGCTGGCACTGCTCGTTCTGGGCATCGCCGCGCCGGGCAGCAGCCTGTTTTTCCCGCTGGTGAGCCTGTGGTGTGATCTGGCCCTGTTCGCAGGCGTCTTAGTGGTGCTGCGGATGGCCGGGGTCCGGTTCGACCTGTTCCACGGCGCGGTGATCGTGGGCCTGTGGGCCGCAGCGCTGCTCTACTTTTACTGGTCACTGAGCTGCCGGGATTTTATCTATTACTGGGACTACGCCAACTACATCCAGAAGCAATATGCCGCCGAGGCCGCCTTTGCCCAGAGCCCGGCCGCCGGCTTCGGGCTGGTCTTCGGCTCCTTTGCCGAGGACTACACCAACTTCATTCCCTTGTTTCTCGAGTTCCCGTTCTGCCTGACCGACCGCACCGGCGACAGTTTTGCCTTCTGCCAGGTGTTCAGCGTCCTGCCCATGCTGCTGACGCTGCTGGCGGGCCTTGTGCTCAAGGTGGGGCAGATGCTGCGGGTGAAGCACCGGTTCTGGTATTTCCTCATCGGGCTTTCCTGGCTTTTCACCTATCCGTACCTGCGCATGAGCGCCCTGCTGGCCCAGCCGGACTGGTTCGGCCTGATCTTTGCCTTTTCCATCCTGCTGCTCACGCTGGATTTCCGCTTTGAAAGGCTGGACCCGCTGCGGTTCGTGCTGCTGTTCGCGGCCACAGCGGCAGTCATCCTGTCCCGCCGGTGGTACTTATACTTTGTGGTCGGCTATTATTTTTCCTACGCCGTGCTGGTGCTGGTGAGCAGCTTCAAAACCGGCAAGGCGGGTCACAAGCGCAAAGCTCTGCGGCAGGTACGCAACTTGGTGCTGTTTGGCCTGCTGTCCCTGGCCGCCATGGTCATCCTGCTGTGGCCCATGGTGAGCCGCATCCTGCACTACAGCTATGCAGACCGCTATGCCTACTACAACGGCGGCGGCCTTGCCTGGGAGCTTTACCTGCAGACCTTCCGTGTCGGCCTGCTGAACTTCATCCTCATCGGTCTGGGGCTGCGGTTCGCTCTCCGGTGCCGGAAAGCGCCCGCCCTGCCCTGCCTTGGCGGCATGAGCCTGCTGCTCAGCGTGCTGCTGTTCACCCGGGTGCAGAACACCAGCTCCCATCAGATGCTGCTGTTCCTGCCCGCGTGGTTTCTGCTGTTCTTGCCCGGCGCCGCCGCGCTGGCCGAGGGCATCAACCGTCGGCGGGGGCTCAAGATCGCCTACTGGGCGTTCACGCTGGTGTTTGCCGTGTCGGTGCGCAGCACGCCGCTGACGGTCGTCGATCACCTCCCGCTGCGGGGCGTCCGGGAGTTCGTCCGGCTGAACGCCCTGACCTCCGACCGCAAGGACCTGCCGCAGATCAAAGCCATCGCCAATTGGATCGACACCCACTGCGCCGAGGGCGAGACCAGCTACATGATCCCCCACGACATGCTTTACTGTTCGGACCACTTCAAGAATTGCCAGCTGCCCCAGATGCCCATCAACGACAAGCTGTCCTTCGGCTTCTCGGTCCCGGGCACCCACGAGTTCCCCATGCAGTTCTTTGAGGCGAAGTACGTCCTCACCGCCGACCCCTTCCCCCAGACCTATGTGGGCAGCAGCGATCTGGCCAACACCTTCAACGACCTGTTCCTGGCCGTGCGGGACCAGTATTTCACGCTGGCTGCCACCTTTGATATGGGCAACGGCACCACCTTCACCATCTGGGAGCGCACCGCCGCCCCCACCCGCGCCGAGGTGGAGTATTATCTGAGCGCCTTCTCCGCCGAAGACGCGCTTTACCCCGAACTGTTCTCCCAGGTGGCAGAACGCTGGCTCGCCGAACGGGGACTTTAAAAAAAGAAACGCTGCAACGCTTGTGATAAAAGAGAAAAGGAGTATTTCTGATGGAACCAACTGCAAATGCCATGCCCAGCGCAACGCTTGGGCAGTATAAGGGGCTGCCCATCACCCGCCGGGTGCGCCCGGTCACGGAAAAATCTGTGGAGCAGGAGCTCCGGCGGCTTGCCCGGGCCCATGCGCCGTTTGCCCCGGTGGAGCAGCCTGCCGCCCGCGGGATGCGCGTCACGCTGGATTTTGAGGGCTTTCTGAGCGGCGAGCCCATCCCGGACAGCAAGATGGAGAACGTCACCGTGCTGCTGGGCACCGGCGAGCTGATGCCTGCCGCCGAGCAGGCTGTCTACGGCCACAAGGCGGGTGAGACCTTCCGCTTTGATTTTACTTACCCGGCCGAGTTCCGGGTGCCGGAGCTTTCCGGCCAGACGGCACAGTTCCAGATCACCCTGCACCGCGTGGAGCAGCAGCAGGCCCCGGCTGTGGACGACGCCCTGGCAAAGGAGCTGGGCTTCGATTCGCTGGAAGCGCTGCAGGCGGATATCCGCGCCAGGAAGCGCGCCATCCACGAAGCCAACGCCGACCGCCTTGCCGGGGCCGCCCTGCTGGACATGGCCGGGGCCAACCTGACCGTCGCGCTGCCGGACGCTGTGCTGGACCAGAACGCCGAGCGCGACATGCAGCAGCTGCAGCGCAAGCTGGACCGCAGCAAGTTCACGCTGGAGCTCTACTGCCAGGTGAACGGCACCACGCCGGACCAGCTGCGGGCAAACTTCCGCCGGGATGCCGAGCGCCGGATGCGCAGCGTCCTGGCCGCGCGGGCCATCGCCGAGGCGGAACACATCACCGTGAGCAATGAGGAAGCAGACGCCGAGTACGCCCGCCTTTCCAAGCTGCACGGCACCCCGGAAGCCGAGATCCGCCAGGTGCTCACCCGGGAGGCCATCGCTTCGGCCGTCACCACCCAGAAGGTGCAGCGCTTTCTGATCGATCATGCAGACATCACTTCTGTTGTGGAAGGGGAGTAAGCTATGGGCTTTTTTACACGAACTGCGATGGATGCGCTGATGAAGACCACCCATCCCGAGATCAACCGCCGCCAGTGCTGGAACCTGCACCCGCACCGCAAGCCCTGCACCGAGTGCAAGGATATCTGCCCTTACGGCGAACAAATTTTCACCCGCCCGAACCTCGTGAAGGACTGGGACCCCTGCACCGACTGCGGCCTGTGCGTTTCCGCCTGCCGCAGCGGCTGCATCTCGCCCTCGCCCGAACAGGTGCAGCGGGACACCTCCGCCGCCGACAGCGACAACGACACCATCTGGATCGGCTGCGAAAGATCCAGCCGCAAGAACGCCGTGGTGCGCGAGTGCATCTGCGCGCTCTCCTGGGAGGCGCTGGCCTATCTGGCGCTGAACAAGAAGATCGTGCTGGACCTGACCCCCTGCGGCGAGTGCGAGAACGACGTGTGCGCCGCCCAGCTGCGCAAGGAGCTGACAAGACTGGTGGAGTTCTTTGGCGAGGCCGTGTTCGAGGCCCGCTTCTCGCTGGCCTACGAAGCGGACGACTACCCCTACCACGTCAAGGAGCTCAGCCGCCGCGAAATGTTCGAGCAGGTGAGCCACGGCTCCAAAAGCGGCACCAAAAAGCTGCTGCAGATGCTGCCCGGCCTGCGCAGCGCGGACGACTCCAGCACCGACTTCCGCCTGCTGCTGCACCAGCGCACCAAACAGCTGAAGGCCGCCATGGAAACGCCACTGAAATACGGCTACCACCTGCCCAATTTCACAGACAAGTGCTTCGGCTGCGGCAAGTGCGAAAAGGCCTGCCGCGCCGGTGCCCTGAAGCTGGAAGACCTGCCCGACGGCCAAACCCGCATGGTGATCACGCCGTGGAAGTGCAGCGAGTGCGAGCTGTGCGTGGCCGCCTGCTCCAGCCACGGCCTGGACGGGCTGAAGCTGCGCCAGCTTTCCACCCTGGGCCCGGTGAGCATCCATAAATGCACCAAAACCCTGTGCAAGGAGTGCGGCAAGCCCATCGCGCCGGGCAGCGTGGACGGCGTGTGCACCGTCTGCCGCATCAAGGCCCGCACCAAAAAGCGGCAGGAGGAAGCCGCCGCCCGGGCAAAGCAGCTGCGGGAGGAGCGCGAGGCCAAAAAGGCCGCCGAGGAAGCCGCCAAGGCCGCTGAAGCCGGTGCCGATGCCGCCGTGCCTGCTGCAGAACCGGCTGCCGCTGCCGTCAACGCCGCTGTGGCTGCGGGACCGGCCGTGCCCGAAGCCGCTGCGGCAAAGGCTGCAGACCCTGTGCCGAAAAACGATTGACGGCGCACCCATTCAATGCTATACTGACATCATAAGACCACGCACCGTGGCCGCGGACTTGTTACAGAGGGGTAACGGAGCTTGTTTCCGTTACCCCTTTCTTCTCCGAAAACACGAAGAAAACCTTTTCACTCATTCACGAAAGAAGGATTTTTATCATGACGCATTCGATCTCCCGCCGCCAGTTCCTGAAGGGCAGCGGCGCGGCCGCCCTTTCCGTGGCAGCCGCCGGCCTGCTGAGCAGCTGCGGCGGTTCTTCCACGGACGGCGGCAGCAACGCCGGGGACAGCTCCACCTACACCGTGCTGTATTCCCGCCAGCCCGCCACCCTGAACTACCTGATCTGTTCTGCCGACCCGGACCTGTACCACGGCACCCAGTGCATCGACACGCTGGTGGAGTACGACAGCCGCGGCAAAATTCGCGAAGGCCTTGCCACCAGCTGGGAGTGGGACGCCGACACCCTGACCTGGACCTTCCACCTGCGGGATGAGAACTGGGTGGACAGCAACGGCGAAGTGCTGGGCCCCGTCACCGCGCAGGACTTTGTGGACGCACTGGCCTATGTGCTGAACCCGGACTACGCTTCCGCCACCGCCAGCCTCGTCACCGGGTATGTGGCCGGTGCAGAGGATTATTTCAACTACCACGTCTACAGCAGCCGCGCAGCCAGCGGCACCGTGGACGAAGACGGCACCTCCTATGCCATGGCCGCCGACGGCACCGTTACCGTGACGGCCGCCGACGGCACCGCCGCCAGCTACCCTGCCGTGGAGTTCGACGCCGTGGGCGTCAAGGCCGTGGACGACCACACCCTGACCTATACGCTGAACTTCGATTTCCCGGGCTTCCTCAGCCTGCTGAGCTACGCCCCCTATGAGCCCGCCTACGGCCCGCTGCTGGAGGAATACGGCGACCAGTTCTGCACTTCCGCCGAGACGGCCTGCAGCTGCGGCGCGTTCTATCTGGCCGAGTATGTGCCGCTGGAAAGCTGGGTGATGAAGAAGAACCCCGAAAACTACGACAAGGACAGTGTCTACATCGACACCATCCGCTACATCTACAACCAGGAGGAGCTCATCAGCGGCCCCGAGATGGTCAAGCGCGGCGAGATCGACCAGGCCACCATCAGCTCGGACATCCTGGACAGCTGGCTGGCCGACGACACCACCAAGGATATGGTGTCCATGGAGCGCCCGGAGACCGGCAAGAGCTACTTCTACATCTTCAACTTCCTGCCTTATAAGCACGAGTTCACCAACTGGACCGTCTCCGGCGTGGACGCCGAGTATGAGCCGGACAACTGGGTGAAGGCCATCAACTGCACCAGCTTCCGCAAGGCCTTCCTCTACGCCATCAACCCGTCCGTGACCCTGGCCGTCACCGCACCGGAGGGCTACGACAACTACAAGCTGCACACCATCACCCCGCCTTCCTTCTGCGCCAACAGCCAGGGCGTGGATTACACGGAATGCGGCGGCCTGGCAAACCTGTCCGACTTCTTTGACGAAGCCAAAGCCAAGGAGTACCGCGACGCTGCCGTGGAGGAACTGACCGCCGCCGGGGCCACCTTCCCCATTAAAGTACAGTACCCTTACAACCCCGCTGTGGTGGACTGGGACAAGCAGTGCCAGGTGTTCAAGCAGCAGGTGGAAGGCGTGCTGAACGACGGCTTTGACTTCATCAACATCATCATCACCCAGGGCCCGTCCGACAACTTCCTGAACGCCGTGCGCCGCGTGGGTGCCTACGAGCTGATGTCCTACTACTGGGGCGCCGACTACTCCGACCCGGAGACCGAGTCTGACCCGTTCTACCAGGCCCCGGGTGAGCGCGGCACCTGCTACGCCTTCCTGCGCACCGGCGTGGAGGACGGCATCGTCACCGGCGAGACCGCCGACTGCGTGCTGCAGTACATGTCCATGATCGAGAACGCCAAGACCATCACCGACGATCTGGACGCCCGGTATGAAGCCTTTGCGGATGCCGAAGCCTACCTCATCGAAAACGCGCTGGTCATCCCGCTGGGTATGCCGGTGCCGCCCTACATCGCCACCCGCCTGAACCTGTGGGAAGGTCAGTATGCCCCCACCGGCCTGTCTTCCAACCGCCTGAAGGGCGTGCACATCCTCGACCACTATGTTTCCATGGACGAGTACAACGCCAACCGCGACGCGCGCTGATTTGTAAAAGAGGTCAGGGAATGCCTATCGGCGTTTCCTGACCTCTTTTTTGCTGCAAAATCTCTGCAAATCACTTTCCAAATGTAAAACTTTGCGGTATTCTATTCTTATCTGTATTTCAAAAAGAAAAGAGAGGTGCACACACATGGTGCAATATCTCGCAAAACGCATCGGGCGCTCGATTTTGACCCTGTTCATCATCGTGACGCTGGTGTTCTGCCTGCTGCGGCTCATGCCGATCGAGGGCTATTTTGCAAACTATGAAAAAATGACCGAAGCTCAAATTCAAGCTGGTCTGCAGTCCATGGGCCTGCTGGACCCGCTGCCGGTGCAGATCGGGCACTTCTGGCAGAACGCCCTGCACGGCGACCTGGGCGTGAGCCACATCTACAAGGTAAACGTACCGGTGACCGAAATTCTGGCCCAGAAGCTGCCCATCTCCATTGAGATGGGCGTGCTGGCCATGCTGCTGAGCCTTGTGCTGGGCATCCCGCTGGGCCTTGTGATGGGCCGGTGCAAGGGCCGCTGGCTGGATAAGCTGGGCACGGCGCTCATCGTGCTCATTCAGGCGGTGCCCGCCGCCGTGTACTTTTTGTACATCCAGATGTACGGCACTTCGGTGGTGGGCGTGGGCCTGCTGTTCGACGCCTCCAACTGGCGGTATTGGGTGCTGCCGGTGTGCAGCATGAGCCTTGCAAACCTCGCGTTCTACGCCATGTGGCTGCGCCGCTACATGGTGGACGAGAGCAACAAGGATTACGTCAAGCTGGCCCGGGCCAAGGGCGTGAGCGAGAACAACATCGCTTTGCACCATGTCTTCCGCAATGCCATGGTGCCGCTGGTGCAGTATATCCCCTCGGCCTTCCTCAACACGGTCGTGGGCTCCATTTACATTGAAAGCCTGTACAGCATCCCCGGCATGGGCGGATTGCTGGTCACCTGTGTGCAGCGCCACGACAACACCATGGTGCAGGGCATCGTGCTGCTGTACGCCTGCGTGGGCATCATCGGCCTGATTTTGGGCGATGTGCTCATGGTGCTCATCGACCCCCGTATCAGCTTTGGCAAGAAAGAAGGTGGACGCTGATGCTTTCCTTTCTGAAACGGGAAAAATCGAAGCAGCTGGAAGACAAGCTGAATGACGCACAGCGCCGCACCGGCTGGGAAGACCTGCCCGAGGACGAGCTGTTCACCCCCGCCGGGTTCCGCTCCGAAGACGCCGAAGCCACAGCCAGCTCCAACTACAGCTACTGGGGCAGCACCTTCCGCGCCTTTTTGAAAAACAAGGCCGCCGTGGCCCTGCTCATCGCGCTGGCCGTCGTGGTGGCCTTTGCCTTCCTGCAGCCCTATCTGCCCGGGCAGGCAGACCCGAACCTGTGCGCCGTGGACCCCGTCACCGGCATCCAGTACCGCAACATCGCCCCGGGGCAGGACGGCTTTGTCTGGGGCTCCAACTCCATCGGACAGGACCTGTGGGCCCGCATCTGGGCCGGTGCCCGCACCAGCCTGACCATCGCCTTCTTCGTGGCCCTCATCGAGGCCGTGGTGGGCATCACCGCCGGTGTGCTGTGGGGCTATGTGCGCGGGCTGGACTTCGTGTTCACCGAACTGTACAACATTTTTGACAACATCCCCACCGCTATCGTGCTGATTTTGATCTCCTATGTGGCAACGCCCAGCATCTGGACCATGATCCTGGGCATGTCCATCAAGGGCTGGATCGAGATGGCCCGCTTCATCCGCAACCAGATTCTCATCATCCGTGACCGGGATTACAATGTGGCGTCCCGCTGCATCGGCACGCCCACCGTGCGCATCGTTTTCCGCAACCTGCTGCCGTATCTGGTGTCGGTCATCATGCTGCGCATGGCCCTCACCATCCCGGAAGCCATTGGCAACGAGGTGTTCATCACCTACATCGGCCTGGGCCTTTCGGTGGAGACGCCCTCGCTGGGCAACCTGGTCAACGACGGCCGCAAGGTGATGATGCAGGCGGGCCTGCGCTACCAGCTGCTGTACCCCACCCTGATCTTGAGCTTTGTCACCATCGCGTTCTATCTGATCGGCAACGCCTTCTCGGATGCTGCCGACCCAAAGAACCATCTGCAGTAAGGAGGGAATATCATGGAACACGACCAGCTCATTCTCTCCGCAAAAGATGTCAACATCCGATTCAACCTGCGTGGAAAAGTGCTGCACGCCATCCGGGGCATCGACCTTGATTTGTACCAAGGCGAAGTGCTTGCCATCGTGGGCGAGAGCGGCTCGGGCAAGAGTGTTTTTACCAAGAGCTTTATGGGTCTGCTGGACGCCAACGGCTCCATTACCGGCGGCACCATTGATTACTACGGCATGGCGGACGGCAAGCCGCTGCGCCTTTCCGACCTGAAGACCGAGAAGGACTGGCTGCGGGTGCGGGGCCGCGAGATCGCCATGATCATGCAGGACCCCATGACCAGCCTGAACCCGCTCAAAACCATCGGCGACCAGATCATGGAAGCCGTGACCCTGCATCAGGGCCTGAAGGGTGCTGCCGCCAAGGAAAAAACGCTGGAATACCTGCGGGATGTGGGCATCTCGGACCCGGAAAAGCGGTTCAAGCAGTACCCGCACGAGTTCTCCGGCGGTATGCGCCAGCGCGTGGTCATTGCCATTGCGGTGGCCTGCAGCCCGAAAATTCTCATTTGCGACGAGCCCACCACCGCACTGGACGTGACCATTCAGGCGCAAATTTTGCAGCTTTTAAAAGAAATGCGGGTCAAGTACGACCTGACCATCGTCATGATCACCCACGACCTGGGCGTTGTGGCCAACATTGCAGACCGGGTGGCCGTGATGTACGCGGGCGACATCGTGGAGATCGGCACCGCTGACGACATTTACTACGACCCCCGCCACCCCTACACCTGGGCGCTGCTGTCCAGTATGCCGCAGATGGGCGTGAAGGGCGAAGACCTGTTCAACATTGTGGGCACCCCGCCAAACCTGTTTGCGGAAATTCGCGGCGATGCCTTTGCGCCCCGCAACCCGCAGGCGCTGAAGATCGACTTCGTCAAGCGCCCGCTTTATTTTGAGGTGTCGCCCACCCACAAGGCCAAGACCTGGCTGCTGGACCCGCGCGCACCGCACATCGAGCCGCCTGCTGCGGTGAAAAAACTGCAAAAGGAGGGGCTGTAAGATGGAAAACGAACGCGAAGTTCTGGTGGAAGTGAACCACCTGAACATGACCTACGGCTCCGGCAAAAAAGCCTACCCCGCCGTGCAGGACGCCACATTCAAAATCTACAAAGGCGAGACCTTCGGCCTTGTGGGCGAGAGCGGCAGCGGCAAAACCACCATCGGCCGGGCCATCCTGCGCATCCTGCCCACCTCCGGCGGCGACATCCTGTATAAGGGCCAGAAGATCAACGGCAAGATCAGCCGCACACTGGACAAACAGATCATCAAGGAAATTCAGATGATTTTTCAGGACCCGCAGTCCTCGCTGAACGAGCGCGCCAAGGTGAGCTATATCGTGGGCGAGGGCCTGCAGAACGTCCGGCCCGACCTCTCCGCCGCCGAGCGTGCCGAAAAAGTCCGGCAGGCGCTGCTGGACGTGGGCCTGCTGCCGGAGTTTGCCTCCCGCTTCCCCCACGAATTTTCCGGCGGCCAGCGCCAGCGCATCGGCATCGCCCGCGCCCTCATCGTGGAGCCGGAGTTCATCGTGGCAGATGAGCCCATCAGCGCACTGGATATGTCCATCCGTGCCCAGGTGCTGAACCTGCTGCGCCGTTTGCAGAAAGAGCGCGGCATCACCTACCTGTTCATCGCCCACGACCTTTCGGTGATGCGCTATATCTCGGACCGCATCGCGGTCATCCACAAGGGCCGCATCGTGGAGCTGGCCGAGGCCGAAGAACTGGTGGCCCACGCCATCCACCCCTACACCCGCAGCCTGCTCTCTGCCATCCCCATGCCGGACCCCCGCCGGGAACGGGAGAAAAAACTGCTGGTCTATGACCCTTCCATGCACGATTACAGCCGCGAAGCGCCCCAGTGGCGCGAGCTGCGGCCCGAGCACTTCGTGCTGTGCAGCGCGGCCGAAGCCGAGCAGTGGCTGCCGCGCTGACCTCCGATATTTCGGGCTGGATCGTTGTTTTACGGCTCTTTTACGCAACATTCATAGTTTATTTCTTGACATTCTCAGGCAGCTCCACTACAATAGAATCTGCATCATTGATTCTAATTTTTGAGTTATTAGCGTGTTCTGACCGGCGGCTTTCATCTTCTTTGCAAAGCTGTCGGCTTTTAGCAATGAAAAGAAGAAGAAGAAAGAAAAGAGGACTTGATTCTATGACTACTGAACAGCGTGAACCGCTCTATGCGTCCACTGCGAAGCCCTGGCTGAAATACTACGACCAGAAGTTCATTGACCTGCCCCTGCCGGAGTGTTCGGCCTTTGAGTACGTCTGCCGCCAGAACAAGAACCACCTGCCCGAGACTGCGCTGGAATACTATGGCCGCAAGATCACCTTTGCAGACCTGATCGTCAACGTGAAAAAGACGGCCGCCGCCTTCCGCGGCATCGGCGTGAAGAAGGGCGATATCATCACCGTGGTCAGCGTCATGACCCCGGAGGTCATTTACGCCTTCTACGCCGCCGACATGATCGGTGCCTCGCTGAATCTGGTGGACCCGCGCTACAGCGCCGAGGGCATCCACGAGTACATTGAGGAAGTGAGCTCCCGCCTGCTCATCTGCCTGAACGTCACCTACGAGCGCTGCCACCAGGCCGCCAAGCGCACCAGCGTGGAGCGGGTGCTGGTCATCAGCCCGGCAGACTCGCTGCCGCTGCATCTGGCCATCGGCTACAAGATGACGAACCCCGACCGCAACAGCTACAAATCCAACGTCCTCCACTGGAAGGACTTCATCGCGGCCGGCAAAAACCAGAGCATGAACGCCGAACCCTACGACCCGCAGCACACCTGCGTGGTGGTGCACACCGGCGGCACCACCGGTTCGCCCAAGGGCGTCATGCTCACGGACCACAATTTCAACGCACTGGCTCATGAGTTTGCCGCCCAGAGCCGTCTGTTCCACCGCGGTCAGAAGCTGATGAACATCATGCCGCCGTTCATCGCCTACGGCTACGCCTGCGGTGTGCACATGCCGCTGGTCATGGGCCTGCATGTCATCATCATCCCCAATCTGGACCCCGACAAGCTGGGTGCCCTGATCTGGAAGCACAAGCCCGAACACATGTTCGGCGTGCCCGCCCACTACCAGCAGATGGCCGCTTCCCTGCTGCTGAAGAACAAGGACCTCTCCTTTATCCGCAACTACGCCGCCGGCGGCGACTCGCTGCCGCTGGGTGCCGAGCAGACCGTGAACGAGTTCCTCAAGGAGCACGGCGTGGAGTACCCGCTGGCCAAGGGCTACGGCATGACCGAGGTTTCCTCGGCCGCCACCATCGCCGCCGGCAACGTGACCAAGCCCGGCAGCGTGGGCATCCCCATGCTGAACACCGTGGTGTCCGTTTTTGAGCCCGGCACCGAGACCGAGCTGCCCATTGGCGAGCGCGGCGAGATCTGCATCTGCACCCCCACCGCCATGAAGGGCTACTACAACAA
>ERZ773145.1397-NODE-1397-length-20048-cov-7.715000_pt1 | contig 20048 bp, 17 predicted proteins | sample MGYA00580848_ERZ773145 | MGnify/ENA primary metagenome ERZ773145 (study PRJEB29015, sample SAMEA2737858) | human gut metagenome | biome: human gut; feature: human-associated habitat; material: faeces | place: China | collected 2012 ... | reverse complement strand
GAATCTGTAATTTAATATAACCTGTTACTTTCTTTGCCATTGTGGCACCTCCTAATTATAAATGTGGTTTATGGCGGCTATTAAGCCTCCCACAGGCAGTCAAAACAACTGATGCCAGGCCTTTTATATGCAGCCCGTACAGCTTTTGATCACCTTGATTACAGTACCTTCACATCTGTGAAGTCAACTTCGACCGGTGTTTCACGACCGAACATTTCAACATTAATAGTGACACACTGCTTGCCCTCATTAATGCTTGTGATCTGACCAACTGTATTCTCCCAGGCACCTGAAAGAATCTGAATCTGATCACCCACTTTACCAGCGAACTCAACCACTGGCTTAGATTCTTCAACTGAACCATTCTCATCATCGATTCCGAATGATTTAACTTCAGCTGGAGATAATGGCACTGGCTTAGATCCAGGACCAACAAACCCCGTTACACCTCTGGTATTTCTGACAACATACCAGCTGTCATCATTCATAACCATCTTAACAAATACATAGCCAGGGAATATCTTTCTCTCAACTGTCTTTGGCTTGCCGTTGTTTACTTCAACTACTGTTTCAACCGGCACAAGCACATCAAAGATCTGATCCTGAAGATTTCTGTTCTCAACTGTCTTTAAGATATTAACTCTTACATTATTCTCATAGCCAGAATACGTATGAGCCACATACCATTTTGCTTCGTCCATCTGATCACCTTTTCCTTACTTTACAATGAATTCAATTCCAAAGCGAACAATCAAGTCCACAACTGAAATAATTACACCTAATAATACGGATACAACCAATACAGCGATGGTTTCCTTTGTAAGTGACTTCTGGTCTGGCCAAATGATCTTAGAGAACTCTGCCTTAAGTCCCTTGAACCAGCTCTTTTTCTGTTTCTTTGTCTTAACAGCTTCACTCATCTTAATACCTCACTGATACTAATTACTTTGTTTCCTTGTGTAATGTGTGTGACTTACAGAACTTGCAATACTTTTTAGTTTCCATTCTGTCTGGATGGGCTTTCTTTTCCTTAGTCATGTTGTAATTGCGCTGTTTACACTCTGTACATGCCAATGTTATCTTTACTCGCACAACTTCCACCTCCAATTATTTATTTTGCAGGTGTTATTAACACCAATTGGTTTTTTCTTATATCCTGTACCGTTGGGTCAGTTCAGGGCATAAAAAAAAGACCGCTTCCATAGCCAGCCTAATATATCACATTATTTATCAATCCGTCAACCCATTTGTTATTAATTTTATAACTTTTATTTCTTTTATTATATTTATCTACATTGTATTTGTTTGCATTATATTAAAATTATGTTTTCATTGTTATATTCATTCATACTTATATTGTAACAATCATAGTGATGTCAATGCCTTATAAATCAAAAATTTCATCTACAAAATTTTCTTATCAAAATATTACTATAAAATGATTGCAAAATCAACATTATGCTTATAAAATAAGAATATGGCAACATTGTGCATTATTATAAACAATGTTATAATGTGTGTGTTAAAAGCAAGTTTACCACCCAGCAATGTATCAATGTATCCGGTCGATATTTTTTATGGAAATGGATTTCCTGATAATTATATATTTGTTATACGTACCGATACATATTAATATAGCACTGTTTCTATAATCTTTTTTAACAGTGCTGCCCACTACAGATATAATACAGATTGATTATACAGACAAGGAGGTGACTGTTATGATCAGTAGTGTATATAGCTACTACCTGTCCCAGTACGGACATAGGATGAATTCCAAGTATGATACCCATACAAGATCCCAGCTTAAAAACACATACAGCAAGGTTGTAAAGATTAACAGCCAGACCCCTGTATACAAGCTTGACTTATCGAGTGCTGCCCAGAAATATGCAATAGACCTTAAGGAAAACGCACGTGCTCTTGAGAATATAACCCAGGACTTATCAGACAGTTCAAGCGGTGAGATGACATTTAAAAAATCTGCTGTGTCAAGCAATTCTGATGCTGTATCAGCACAGTACATCGGAGATTCGAGCCTTGCCTCAGATGATGAATCATTTGACATAAATGTAAAGCAGCTTGCAGCATCCCAGATTAATACTGGCAACTATCTGCATCCTCGCTCCAGACTTGTAAAAGCAGGTGATTATTCCTTTGATCTGTCTATTAATAATGTAACTTATGAATTCCAGTTTAGTGTGGAGAGCAGTGAAACCTTAAACAACATACAGAATAAGCTTGCAAGGCTTATAAACAGATCAAACATCGGACTTACTGCAACTATCAAGGAAGACAGTCTTGGCAACACAGCCATAAACATAGAGTCCGAAGCAACCGGAATCAGCGGTTCCTCACCTGTTATATTCAAGATTGAACCAAGCCAGAATAGCGATAAGACTGATGTATCTGCCAACGCTGCATTGATAAGCACTCTTGGACTTGACCGTGTTGCACAATATCCTTCAAACGCAATATTTAACATAAACGATGAAGAACGTTCTTCCATGAATAACCTTGTAACAATCAACAAGTCATATGCACTTGAACTTTCAGAGGTTACAGATAATCCAATAACTATCAGCCTCAAAGCTGATGCTGATTCAATAGCAGAAAGTATTAATGAACTGGTATCAGGATATAACAATCTTATATCTGCTGCCAACGACAAAGCCAACAATCAGTTCCAGGGTACAGAACGCCTTCACAAAGAAATAACTGCTATAGCACGTTCACACAAAAAACAGCTTGAAAGCAACGGACTTACTCTTAACAAGGATGGTACAATAAGCACTAACAAAGAAGTTCTAAGCAAGGCTGCTGATGACAACCAGTTAAGCAAAGTTTTTGAAAGTCTTAACTCATTCAAAGACTCTATTAAAACAAAGGCTGAAAATATAGCACTTAATCCTATGGACTATGTCAACAATAAGATTATTGCTTATAAAAACCCTACCCGTACATACAATGATCCGTATAACCTTTCAGCTTATACTGGCATGATGTTTAACGGATACATATAAATATATTGTTTAGCACAGTTGATTCATATTATTTATTTTGACGTATTTTATTGATGTATTTATATTGACGAACAGACGCTATAAGGCTTGTGAGGTATTTTAAGAATAATTCTACAGTCACCAGAAAGCTGATTGGATATTTCTAAGATATTCCATGTAGGTATTGTTTACGGACACAACCGCTCATACGAAACATCCATGTTTCGTTTTCGCTCGATTATACATCCATGTATAATCGTTGCTGGATATTGAGGGAATATCTAAGAACTATCACAATCAGCTTTCAAGTGTTCCTTGCGCATTATTCTTAAAATACCTCACAAGCCTTATGGCTGTCTTTGACATAATATAGTATTGAAATTCAACTACGTTGATACAGTGAAAAGCCAGAAAAAGGTGGGATTGAGTACCTCATGCTCAATCCCACCTATGTATTTTATATTGAAGTAGTGAAAAGTGACTCTATTTGCAAAATTGACAATTCAAGTCATATTCGTTGCAAGGACTTAGCGTTTTACGCACAATTCCGCCGCTCATGCCTCTCACCTCTGATTTAGCCACACATTCATTTTCGTAAATTAAGCTAAAGTCAGACAGAATATATGCTGTCGTCCGTTTGTCACCAACTAATATTCAATCAAACAACAATACTGACAAATAAATGTATTTATGCTTCTGTAATATTCTTTGCTGCCTCACCATAAGCCCTTATGAAATCCTTTATGTCTTCAAGTGCTGCTGCCTTATCTTCATCAGCACTGCCCTTAAGTGCAGCTCCAAGCTTCCCAACCGCTTTATTTACCTCTGTTTCATCTATATCTGAGTGTTCCTTTACAAGCGTGCGTGTTGCGTTATACATCTCTAATGTGTTGTTAACCGCAGCTACTGTCATTCTAAGATACTCATCTGTATCATCCTTCTTAGCACCTTTAAGTTCAGGAATAACAGTATCTATACTGTGAAGCACCTTCATGCAATAATCCTTAGCTTCTCCTAACACCTCTAACTGCTTACTTCTTATATCCTCCATGATATACTACCTCTCATCCTAATAATATTATTATTATACCATCATGTTTACTATCGGTTCATAATACACGATAAATATATCGGCACACACCAGTCATTCTTAACCCCGGCATACCAGATATCACCCTTTATACGTGCGCTGTCTATCCAACATCTGTCAGATCAACCATTAAATCATCAACAGCATCCTGATCTATATCTCCATTATCAAGTCTTGGCAACGGCTCCTTTATAAGCTTAACCTTCTGTATCTCCCAGCGGAAGCCCTTTCTTTCATTATATCTGTTGATAAGCCTTACAAAACGGTCTATCCTTGCTTCCTTATCTATAGGTACTATTAATGCTGTGAGTTTATCATTATACAAGGTTACATAACTTTCTGAAACGCCATCAAGTGCTGTGATTTCCCTTATTGTAACAGTACGGCTTATCTTCTCACCTGTTGGAAGAAGAATAATCTCAGGGTTACGCTTAAGAAGCACAAGACGTCCCTTCTCGTTAATCCTTCCAAGATCGCCTGTATGATACACACCATCTTTTAGTACACGTGCTGTATAAGCTTCATCCTTATCATAACCATTCATGACACAATCTCCGCTGACAAGAATCTCACCATCAGCTGCGATTGTAACCTGCGTTTCGCCAAACAGCTTATAAGTACCGTCCATTGTATCATTTATTCCTATACAGCCAGATGTTTCTGTCATGCCATATACATTATATACCTTTAAGTCCCTGTCACTTAAAGCCTCAAAAAGCCTGAACGGACAGCTGGCACCACCGATAATAACCGTCCTTAAATCGTTGTTAAATGCTTTGATTCTCTTTAAATAATCTATCATAGATGGTGAACCAGGAAGAATTGTAGGATTATAATAATATGTGTCCGCATCTATATGCCTTAAGCCTCTTCCTATGCACACACACGCACCATTATGCAACGGCCATATAAGGCTATATATATAACCAAATATATGATGAAGTGCTATCTGTGCCAGAACCTTATCATTCTCTTCGCATAAGCAGAACTCATTAATCTCATTGATAGTATTAAAAATATTAGATACAGTAAGGACTACTGCTTTATCACACTCCTGTGGAACAGCCGTAAGCATAAGTATATTGCCCTCCACAGCCGAATCCTCATCATACACAAAGCCTTCCACATCATCCTTTTCGGCATCCGGTATCATAATCGCGTTACTATCTGCAAGAATATACTGATTCGTAGATGTAAGTACATAATCAACCCCGACCTTTTTAAGTATATCGTTGCGGGTATTCTGTGGCAGAAAGAAATCAACAAGCATAACATCCTTACCAGCAAGTATTATACCAAACATATTAACAATCCACCTGTATGATGAAGGACCATATAGTGCAATACGGTTTCCTGTAAATCTCTTAAGGTGAAGTGCTTTCTTACATACATCCTCAAAAAGCTTGCTATATGAAATAGTCATAGTATCATATATTATAGCTTCCTTATTAGGATATTTCTCTGCATTATTTTTAAGCATTTTATAAAATGAATTAAGCTTTTCCATAATCTGTACAACCTGCCTCTTATAATCTTTCTCAATATGCATTACTAAATTCTCATAATCTGGCTTTATGATATTACTTATATGCCTTTATTGTAAGTTAATCAATGATTTTATACAAGCATAATTATAACATTCCTGACAAAATTTTATTCATTCTTTTTTCAAATGTACATTCACTCTTTACCTTTTCATATCCATTGCACGCTATCCTTAGGCGCTCATCATCATGTGACAGATAATAATCCACCTTTGCAATAAGATCTGGAATATCCTCATATATTACAAGTTCCCTTCCATCCTCAAAGTTCTCTGCTATCTCCTGCTGGTAATTCGTTATAAGAAAGCCTCCACAGCCCAAAACATCAAACACTCTTAACGGAATCCCTGACTGTATAATCTTTAAAGATATATTTAGGTTAATCTTTGCCTGATTAAAAGCAAGCGGCATCTGATTATAATAATCCACCGGACCGCACTGGTTAAGTCCTGACAGCCTCTCATCCTTATCAGTTGAATAAAGATTAACCCTGCACCTGTTCTGCAGCAGCGCAAGTGCCTTATAACGCTCTCTCCCCGTAACCTCAGTTGCAAGCGCATAAGTAACCTCCGGCTTAATAACAGAATAAGTTCCACCTGATACTTTCGCAAAGTTATCATTGATACATTTCATAATATTATCATTCACACAATCATCTATAACATATCCCCCATATATCTTCTCCTGTGTAGATACTATACCTTCAAGATAGCCCCTTGTATACTCATCCTGATACTTGCTTATATACTGATAATCCGACCTGTAAAGCTTGCCTACAAATGCAACATCACTAATACAAGAATTTCCAACATTGCTTGCAACATTGTCTACAGCATTACCAAATGCATTATTAATAGCCTCGGCAAAGATATCAGTATCAACAGCAAGTGGCATATGTCCAGCACCTCTTACTCCTTGCTTTGCATAGCTTTCAGCCTGGATTCTGTCAAAAAAATATATGATATTGCAGTCATTCTTTAAAGCAGCTGTCCTTCTTATATTGACAGGGCAGTCATATACCCATGATATGTACTTAAGCTTCCTGTATCTATCTGTATTAAACTCAGACACTAATCTGCTGCATACATCCGATACCATAGGAATAAAATTCACTGAAAACACAGCATCATATGTAACATTACTATTCTTAAGATAGTCAGACAGCTTTCTCTCAAGCTCATCATCATTATCCCAGTCTTTCATGTCATAGTAAAACACATCATAGCTTACATTCATCTTCTTTAATGCATTCTCTATGCCCTTCTGCATGAATGCGAACCATTGGAAAAATAATATATTCATGTTCCTCTCACCCTCTTTGCTTCTATTGTATACCATCATATAGTATTGTACATTTTTCATGTAGCATCTGTCTATGACACCTGTTACATTCTTATTACATACTTATGATGTTCTCATAATATTATTATGATATTCTCGTAACATTCTTAAGGTATTCTTATAACATTCTTATCATATTCTCATAACATTCTCATGTCAGAACCTTACTGAATTATAATACAATGGAATACCAGTTACGTAAACAATCACTATGAATCCAACGCACAAAATCTTTACTCTATTACTATGAATTAACCCACTCATCTAAACAACCACTATTGCTTTCTTACGAAAATACATTTATATTAAAGATATAAGGCTTGTATGAATATTAAAGAGGAAGCTTATCACTTATAGATGCCAGAATAAAGAGTTACTTTGACAGCACAGCTATATTTAATTTAAGCCTTTAGAAATGAGGTTTTTCATGAAAATATATATATACAGATACGGCAGCATATGCGAGCCTGACATAATAGATTCTTTCAAAAGACTTGGACTTGACGTTCATGAAGAATGTATGGAAATATTTGATAAAAATCTTACTCCGTCTGAATGTATAAAGCGGACAGCTTCTGATATAGTTGACGGCGGCTATAGCTTTGTGTTCACCATCAACTTTTTCCCATGGCTTTCCGAGGTATGCAATATAGCAAATATTGTATACATAAGTCTTATCGTTGACAGTCCCGTGCTTGAGCTGTACTCAGAATCACTATCCAACCCTTGCAACCGTATATTTCTTTTTGACAGCATGCTTTATAAGGAATTCGCACCTTATAATCCAGGTCATGTATTTCATATACCACTTGCGACTAATGTAGCAAGAACTGACAAGGTCATACAAAATGCCAGCATAAGTGAGCGTAAGCACTTTTCAAGTGACATATCCTTTATAGGTTCTACATATCAGGAAAAATGCGACTACAACAAGATAAAACTTAACGAATACGATACCGGATATGTTGATGGGTTAATAGAGGCACAGCTAAAAATATATGGATATAACTTTATTGAAGATGTCATATCTGAGGAATTCGCAGAAAGATTCATAAAAAGCAACTTAGGAACTTATGAATTTCCTGAGAACTCCCGCTATAACTACAAAGCACTTGTAGCACAGCACTACATAAGTGTCAAGGTTGCAGAGCAGGAAAGACTCCGTGCCCTGCGTATGTTATCAGATTCCTTCAATGTAGACATGTATACAGGCAGTGACACATCATCCATGCCGCATATCAACAACAGAGGCTTCGCCAAGTCACTTGAGGAAATGCCGCTTATATTTAACAACAGTAAAATCAATCTTAACATAACCGCCAAATCCATACGCTCCGGACTTTCGCTGCGTGTATTCGACGTGCTTGGCTGCGGTGGCTTCCTTATAACCAACTACCAGGCTGAATTGCCCGAATTCTTTGAAATTGGCAAAGACCTTGTTGCATACGAAAGCATGGAGGATCTTAAAGCAAAATGTGACTACTACCTTAAGCATGAGGATGAACGTATGGAAATCGCCAATCACGGATATGAAACAGTTAAGAAGCTGCATACATATGATACAAGACTTATACAGATGATAGATATGGCATTCCCAGCAAAATGATGAATATAAAAACTGGCTTTGCAGAATCAACTCATGATTATGAATATTTTAAAGTCTGTCATATATACATGTACATAAACACGTATTTTTAAAATAAAAATTCAAAATAAAAAGAAAGGAATGTCAGCTTGTATACACTTTACCCCTTACAGCAGCCATCTATAATAGTGAAAACAACTGATATACAACAAACAAAACATTATGCGTATTCTTGAGTTTGAACATAAACACTTCGGTGTTGAAGATATGAAAGAAATACTTCCTGCCATGGGACATGAACTTACAGTTATATCCACTCCTCTTATACTAGAACGGAGAAGTGAAGAGTTTGATAAGCTGTTTGATAGTCTCATTATAGGAAATAATGATAGCCACAGTAGTAATAGCTATTGTAATACTGACAAGTACTGCAAATATGATGCTGTATTTACATTTAACTACAGCGTTGTCGTATCCAACTGCTGTAACCGCCACAACATCCCTTATATAGCATGGATATATGACAGCCCTCTGCTTACAATATACTCATACACTATAACCAACCCATGCAACCACATATTCCTTTTCGACAGCGCACAGTATATTGAGCTTAAGAATGGTGGAATCAATACAGTATACTATATGCCACTTGCTGCCAACACAGACAGAATGGATAAGCTCACACTGAATGAACATATTCATGAGGTGTTTGACAGTGACATATCTTTTGTAGGCTCCATGTACAACGAAAAAGGAAACTTCTACGACAGAATATATGACAAACTGAATCCTTGGGCGAGAGGCTATCTTGATGCTATCATATCCGCCCAACAGAATGTATATGGAATGAACTTCCTTGAAGATATGCTGTCTGGAACACCAGAAACTAACAAAATACTTGCAGATCTTATGCGTGTGGAGCCCTATACGCCTAACCACGATGGCATAGAAACTCCTGCATACACATATGCCAACTACTTTCTTGCAAGAAAAGTCGCACAGAACGAACGTAAAGCCCTCCTTACTGCTGTATCAGAGCATTTTAAAACAAAGCTGTATACACATAACCAGACACCTGATATGCCGCATGTTATCAATCAGGGACCTATAGACTTCTACGACAACATGCCTTATGTGTTCAAATGCAGCAAAATCAACTTAAATATAACACTCCGAAGCATAAAAAACGGAATTCCGCTCAGATGTATGGATATCATGGGTGCCGGTGGCTTTCTTATGACGAACTTCCAGGCCGACCTGCTTAATCACTTCGTGCCTGATGTTGATTTCGTATACTTTGAATCAAAGGATGACCTCATAAACAAATGCGATTACTATCTAAAACACGAAGATGAACGTATAAAAATCGCTGCTAACGGGCATAAAAAAGTCCTGCAGCTGCATAACTACAGGACAAGACTTAATGAGATATTTAGTGTATGCGGGCTTTTGTAATGCCCGCATACAACTGCATAAATCCAGCCTTTGAGACTTTTGCTATGATATATTATGTTATAACGTCAAAACATCTTAAGATATATCCCCATTGCTTTAACCTCCACATATCATATTTCACATCTATTACTATAAAGCTTTACTTACCTTTGCTACAAGCATTTATTTTGTTATTACCACTTTTTATTTACCACTTATTATACAATATGTTAATAAAATATAAAATCCTACAACTGTTTTTTCACAATACCAAATATCTTCTCCCACGCATTTTTATAATCATACATTTCCATTACTTTTCTATGTCCATTGGCAGCTATTTCACATCTTTCTTTATCGTGGTTCAGATAATATTCAATCTTGTCAAGCATATCTTCATCATTATAGAACAGCACCATATCTTCTCCATCAACAAACAAATCATCTAGCTCCTGTTGGTAATCAGACAGTAGAAAGCCGCCTGCGCCCATTATATCCAACGCTCTTAGTGGAATTCCTTTTCGTATACATCTAAGTGTCAGATTAATATTAATCTTAGAATTATGAAAAACAACGGGCATTTTATGTAAATATTCAAGAGGCCCTTTATTGCATACGTTATGTATAGCCTGTATAGCCGATGTTGTATACAATGTTAATTTATATTTTTCTGCCAACTTCTTAACAATCCTCATCCTATCGTTGCCTGATATTTTCCTGCTTAAAATATTCTTAACAACTTCAGAATCACCTATATGATATTCATCTATATGTGTAAACGATATTATTTTATTTATCTCTTTCATTAAATCTTCATTAACAAGTTCATCCAATAAATCCATTCCAGCAAATAAATTGTTTACGCCTAATATTGCATCAAATCTTCCCTTTAAATAATCATCCAATCTACAATACAGATCATCATAATCACTTATAGAGTTATACATGCTGCCCATAAATGTAATACCATTATCGTAACACATGCCATTATTAATTTTATAATTCATCTGATTTAATTCTGACATTTCACATATTTTGTCTTCATTACTTCCTTTACTTATAAGCTTATTAACACGACTGCAATTCACTGCTAGAGGCATGTGATAAGCATGTTCAACACCTGATTTCTTCAAACGTTCTGCTTCAAAACTATCAAAATGAAATATATAATTATAAGGATTGTAAATCATATCCGAATATAATGTCATGCAAGGACTATCATAACACCATGATACATATTTTATTTTCTTTCTCCATGCGACCTTTGATAAAACTGGTAGAAAATTGCAGCTTAAAATACAGTCATATTTTTCTCCATCGTATCCATTGTCCAGCATATTCTCTATGTACTTTATAAACTCTGAATCCGAGATATTATTTTTCAACTTATACTGAAGCTTTGTTACATTAAAGCCAAAGCTGACAAGCGTACTAAAAATATCATCGCTAATAATTTCCTGCCATGTATAATATAAAATATTCATTAGTTAAACCTTCTTTAAAATAAATGTAAACTTATTCACATCATCTTGAACAATTCATTTATATGTCCACTCTGTAATAATGGAATTGCATCATATATCTTCTCATAATCCCAATCCCACCATTTTATCTCTAATAATTTTTTTATAGTCAATTCATCAAATCTACGTTTAATAAAATGTGCTGGAACCCCACCTACAACTGTATATGGGGCAACATCGTCTGTAACTGTTGCATTTGCCGCGATAACTGAACCATCACCTATAGTAACACCCGAAAGAATCGTAGCTCCTGTACCTATCCATACGTCATTTCCTATAGTTATATTCCCTTTGCTACAGGGATGTCCATTTATTGCTGCATATTCACTAATAAATATATTAAACGGATACGTTGATATCCAATCCACTCTATGATTCCCACCACAAACTATTTTCACATTTTTTGCTATAGAACAAAATCTGCCTATAGTTAATGTCGTTTCATCGCCTTCATATGTTACTATATCTGGTAAACCATAAGTAAACTCTCCAACAGTAGTATGTTCATTATTATATAGTTTTGGACTATCCATTAAAGCTCTTTTTTTCATCAATTCCATACGCTGTTTCTTGTTTAAAAATCCTTCTATATCACTAAATCTTTTTACCTTTTCTACACCAAAATAAATTTTTAATGTCTGCTCAAATTCATAATCATAAGTTAATCAATTAAAAACATAATGTACTTCTGAAGGATTCACTTCATTTAGAGCAGATAATTTCAATACTTCTAAACCATGAAAATCATCTGTTTTTTCACTCACATCATAGATTCCGCTTATATCAAATGAATAGTCAGAAATTTCTATTCCATAGAAAAGTAACTCTGCATAATACCCTTTTCCAAGTATAATTATTTTTTTAATATCATTCATTATATTATCCCAGCTTTCTTCTATCACCAGTCCTGTCAATTATTCTGATGCTGATTCAACAGAAGCTTTAATCACATATTGATACGCATTAAACTGAACCTTATCCGCAGCATCCGGAATTTTTTCCAGTGCATTAAAAAATTTATTTTTTTCAATATCAGGTATATTACTACTTTCGACTTCATTTATAATAGCTGCATATTCTTCTGGTATATAGTCACAGGAATTTAACAATTCTGCTATTGATTTCAATGTAAAAAACTTAACATGTGTTTCATCTAAAATTCCTGACTCCTTATATTGGAACTCGCCCTTTAACAAAGGAATCAAAACCGATATATGCATAATATTAGGAATGCTTATTAATAACTTTGCCGTGTTTTTTAAATATTGCTTAATATTCATTAAAACTTTAGCTGGTTCCAATAAATGTTCTAACACATCCCCCATTATTACATAATCAAAATATTTCTCAGGATAATTCATATTCATATTTTCTATATTTCCCTGAACAATATGTAAATTATTTGCACCTATTTTAGCAATACTATCTACTATTTCTATCCCCTCAACCTTAGAATCAGGCCATAGATATTTTATCTTTGATAATGTTGCACCACAACCACAGCCTATCTCTAATACTCTTATAGGTATATCTTTACTATCAGTAATTAAAGATATTATATCTTCTCTGGCATAAGAATAATACTGTATATCAAAATTCCACTTTTCTTTAAATATCATTCTATTTGTCTGCATAAGCTCCTGCTGTCTTTTCTTATTCTCACCAAATGACTTAGAACCCCAATGGAATATAAAACTATTATGACACAATACACATTGATATCCTGCATATTGTAGTCGCACACATATATCAACATCCTCGTAATATCCCATTCCATATCTTAAATCCAAAATTCCGATATCATCTAAAGCTCTCCTTTTAAACATAAGAGCAAAACCTGATAACCATACTCTTTTTTCATAAGGATTCTTTGATGGAATATTATTAGATATCCCATATTTTATATATTCCTCTAAAGATTTGTATTTTTCCTCAATCATCTGACCAGCTGCACAATTAGACTCACATCCAACTGCTCCAACCTTAGAATTTTCATACAATCCCATTCTCATCCAAAATATAGCATTAGGTGTTACTAGAGTATCATTATTAAGTAAAAATATATCATAGTCTGACGAAGCTGCCTTTATACCCTGATTGCATGCAGCTCCAAATCCTTTATTATCATTATTTTTTATCAAAATAACATTATCCTGTTTTTCCAACCACTCTCTTATACCATCACTGGAATCATTATCAACAACAATAATCTGATTATCAATTATATTAATATTATTTTTTATACTATCTATACATATTTTCATAGCATCTGATGAATTATATGAAACTATTATTACAGAATATGGATTTACTTCAACACCCTGATTCTTAACTTCATTAATAACATTGCATATATATTCTTTATCCTTTTCATCTTCGCAATAAAAAAGTGCATTTTCGTAACATAAATAAGCCTGGTTGATATTCCTGGTTAGATAATATTCTCCCAATGCAAAATAAAGTTCGTAATCTTTATAATTCTGTTTTAATCCTTTGATAATCTCTTCATAACATTCCTCATACATTTCATTTCTTAAAAGATCTGATATATACTGATAATCAATCATTATTATAGTCTCCTATATGTTTAATCTTAATATTGGTTATAATCATCCCCTACAAAATTCGCTAAAATGATTATAAACACCAGTCCATTTTATCTACTGGTTCCTTTGATAATCCCCATTTAAACGACTCATCCTCTCCACAATACTTACATGATTCCATTGGCTGAATAAGTCTGTCCTTTATTTTCCAACCATCAATTCCCGGTTCGTAAATATCTATACAATCGTGAGCATCCAATTCTGGTAAATGTTCATCATATTTTTCATTAAAGTATTTATTAACAAATGGCGTACAACATGCTGCCATCATTCCCTTTGATAAAAAGGTGCAATTTCTTCTATAACATTGGTTAAATATTTTTTCCTTGTCTGAATCCCCTTTAATATTAACATGCTTAGCAAAACTATCCTTTTCAATCCTCAATTCTGCATTCAACATGTTATCTTTAACATATTGAATAATCTTGTTATTATTAAGGCACTCATAATCTGATATTGATATCATAACATTATTTTCCTTAATAATTCTTATCAAATCATCAGACATTGATAATAATAATATACCATTAGTAACCACTGTTATATTCGCAGTGTCAAAAGCATCTCTTGCTGTTTCTATAAATTTTCCTATATCTTTATTTAGAAGTGGTTCTCCCCCCAGCAGATATATTGTTTTTATATTTGAAAATAGCTCTGATAACCTATGTATATCTTTATCAAACTGTTCATAATCAGCATATACCGGATGACTTACAATATTAGAATAATGAGCACAACCACGACAATTAAGATTGCAATGATCAGCAATATGGAATTCTATCTGATTAAGTACCGGACCTACTGCTGAATATTCTTTAATAGCTTCATTATTGTCTACTTTGTCAGGAATTATATATATTTTATCTATTCCGATTTCTCTTAATATGTTAGTATAATAAGTATTTTCTGGTTCTGACTGCAGTACTCCATCTATATCCCCATTCTTATATAATTGCAACATATCACTTAGTGAATATGTTACATCTGAATCTGCATAATTACCAAGATTTACATCGGATAAACCAACTATAGCATCTGACACACCATATCTTTCAGCAGTCTGAAGTATATCATTCCAGCTTTCAGCCTGTCCAAATATTATTAACCTCATATTAATTTCCTACTTTCCATAAAATATTAAAAACTATTTAAATTATAACTTTTTTATAATTGTTACGCAATTAATTATTCAGGTAATTGAACACTCATAATCAATCTGATAAACTATTGGTATGATTATAAATTGTTATTTTAAGGTTAAATAATACATAGGGGAGAGATGAATAACTATGAACTCTACTAAGGAATTACTTATAAAAATAAAAGATGCTGCACTTCATAATGCAATAGCTGCTAAAGATATACCTATTAGAGATATAAAAGATGCTACACTTGCTGAATATTATTCTATAATAAATGACACAGAAAAACATCAGAATGAATTATTATCTCTGTATAATGATATTGAAGCTATATCTGATAATGAAACAAATCTTGATATTATCATGCATTTTCTTGACAAAATGATCAATCACCTAATATATCTTGATTACCTAAATGTACATCATATACCTGAAATTCTTCCTGATGATATATCACCAGAAAACCAATATATACATTATCTGGAATTAGCTGATTACTACGCTGATATAAACCCATATCAGACTTATCTCAGTATGGAAAATGCTTATTTTCATTGCAAAAATGAATCCATTCGCAATAATATATTAAATAATATGAATATTTATAAAAAAGATAATAATATTAATATCAACAAAACAAGTATTGTTATCGTATCTTATAACAATCTTTATCTTATGCAGCAGTGTATATATAGCATTAGAAAACACTGTTTTAAAGGAACATATGAGATAGTTGTCGTTGATAATGCATCTACAGATGGTGTAACAGAATGGTTAGAAACTCAAAAAGATATAATACTAATTAAAAATTCAACTAATTACGGTTTCCCTAAAGGTTGTAACATTGGGATATCTCATTGCAATAAAAATAATGATATATTTCTCCTTAATAATGACACCCGCCTTACGCCTAATTCATTATTCTGGCTTAGAATGGGACTGTATGATTCTAATGATACAGGTGCTACTGGTGCAGTTAATAACTATAATGGAACAATCGAATATATTAATCTACCATATAATTCTGTTGAAGATTATGAACGATTTGGATATGTTAATAATCAATTCAAAGAAAAGCCTTTCGAAAACTGCACTTTTTTATGCGGATTTGCTATGTTAATCAAAAGGCGGGCTCTAATGCAAACTAATCTCCTGGATGAAAAGCTTTCTCCTGGATATTATGATGATGATGATATATCATTTCAATTAATTAACAAAGGATACCTATTAAAAGTCTGCCATAACAGTTTTATATATCATGCTGGGAGTCAGAGCTTCAAGAAAATGGATCTTAATAAAGTGCATGACATATATGCTAAAAACAGAAAATATCTTACACAAAAATGGGGATTTTCGCCAGAAGATGTCCGTGTAAATATGGATTTAGAATCACATATTAAACAATTATCTGATGATTCTCTCCATATTCTTGAAATAAATGCTCATAATGGTGCCAACTATGAACACCTTAAGTATATATATCCTGATATGAAGTACTTAGGAATGGAACAGAATTCACATTACCTTAACTGTGCTGCAAAAAATGCACCTATAATATGTTGTGATTATATGCAATATGATTATACTCCTTTACATAAAACAATGGATTATATCATTGTAAATGATTTTAATATGTTTACAGATATGCAAAAGGAATCACTACAACGCATATTAACACCTGTTATTAAGTCAACCGGACAAATATTATTTATAAATAAAATCATATCTGAGCAAATATGATACTTCAAAAGCCAATCCCAATTCATACATATACCATAGGGATTGGCTTTCATATGTTTTTCTTACCTTAATCCATATTATAATATCATTACTATTTTAATAATATTTCCAACATTTTAACTATATTATCAGTTACATTTAATCTTTCCGCATCTCTAAGTATTATTTCCAATCTGTGGTTAAATGTATCCGTTTCCAAATAATCTTTTTTATATTTTCCTAACATATAACAGCTCGATACAAGATAATTCGTACTATTTGATGAAACCCCACCAGATGACATATTAGCATCAACTAATATATCATCTATAAAAAGAGCCTTATATTCTTTCGCAAGTCTTAGGGCATAGTCATAATCTTCCAATGCTGTAAACTGAGCATCATAGCCACCTATCTTATCATAACATTCCTTTTTCATAATCAGGCATGGACATGCTACAAGATTATCATACAACAACTTGCCAAATATATCTCCTGACATACTATTAACTTCAACATCATATTGTGGTAATACTATTCTACTATTACTATCTAACATATATTGCATTCTGCTGTAACAAAAACCAACAGAATCATCGTTTTCCATAGCTTTTATCTGCTTTTCCAATTTATCTTTATGCCATATATCATCCGAATCCTGAAACGCTATATAATCACCACTTGCCATTTTCATTCCATAATTTCTAGCATATACAACACCCTTATTGGGCCTATATGAATAATACTTTATTCTGATATCTATATATGAACTTATCAGTTCTTTTGTTTCATCTGTTGAGCCGTCATCCACTATTATTAACTCCAAATCATCATATGTCTGGCTTAACACACTATCTATTGACTTTTTTATAATATATGCCCTGTTATAAGTAGGCAAAATCACACTTACCATTAATATCTCCTGTTGTTACTTCTATTGGCTTATACAAAAAACTTGAATTATATCAACAACAATATAAACTTTTTTCATCAAAAACGTAATTAAAAATATTCATTTAACATTTCTTCAATATACATTGAAAAATCTGATTTTTGTACATTTACAGAAGGTACATTGGTTTTATCTAATTCCTTTACCATATAACAACATATATTATTACGTAACGTAACCTTATATAATTGCTCAAAAAATATATATTTGTCTATTACCTTTTTATAACAAAGAAATTTTATTCCTTCTTTTGCATCTATATCATTAACCAATTTCAAAAAACCAGAATATTGTTTTAATCTACTTTCTATCGTTGAATAAGCCGGCATATCAAATATCTGTGAATTACTTTTTTCCTGGTCATCTATTGATTTACCTTTCTTTTCGAGCTTAACATTACTCCTGAAAAAGTCACCTCTGATTAACGCATATAAATCGACAAACATATGCGGATAGAAATAATATGCCTCATTTGAATCGCTATACTTATCTGCTAGCATTTTTATTAATTCATTATTAACAATTTTTTTATTGTACATAACTCCTGATAAATAATTTCCAACTAAAAAAAACTCTTCAACCGCCTCTCTTCCCTGAGTTGCATACTTTTCATTCTCATATGGATAATCATCGCCTCCACATTTAATTATTGCCAAATTTAAGTTATTCTTAATTATATTTATATACGGTTCAATATTATCCAATATTAATTCATCTTCGTCACTCAATAATAAACACCAATCACCATTAGATTTCATAATTACTTCATTATAATTTCTCCAAAATCTCATATTTTGCTCAAACTCATAGTAATGAAATCTACTATCATTTATATTTTTAAGTTTTTCATACCCCTCAACATTTTTATCACTTCCATTATTTGATAGTATAACTTCCAATTTAACACCATCTATTTTCCATTTATATTCTAGTAATTTATTAACTAATAAATATGCTTTTTGTCCACGATTATATGATGGAATACATACACTTAATAACATAATATTTCTCCTTTTAACACGCTAACATTTACCATTTATAATTCCATATTTGCTAATCTATATCCCTATTTTCTTTGCAATTATCTAAATTTTATTATACTGTACCTTACTAACATCACAATTAATAAGCTCAACTAACATTTTCTGCATATCTTTAAAATTAGCTTCAATATATTTATTATATCTTTCATTTAGTATAAGTTCATTTATACTTGTCTTTAATTTAATAAAATAATCATATGAAGTTTCATCATCATATCTATTTACAAGCATCTTAATCATACATAAATACCATATATCAAGCATATCATACTCTAAAGATCTCTATATTTGTTCCATACGCCTCTTTTTATATACTCTTGATACTTTAATTCATTTATCCTCATCAAGTCCATATGATATATTTCATTTTACTTTAATACAGTTGATTGATAATTAATAAAATAATGATAATATTTCTTATCTATCAAAGATACCCTAAAAAGCGTATCTGTAAATACAAAGAGAATGGCATTACTGACTGCAAATGTAACCGCTACTTTTCCCAAACGGATTGTAATATAGGCTGGGATTCTTCCCGTGACTGCCATTATCATGGCTATAATCTACACATGATGCCATGCCTTATTATCAATACTTCAAACGCGAAAAAATAGATTTCAAATTAGAATACGGCAAACACCGCTCAATCAAAATGTGGTACTGCCACCTGAATCAACCCTGAAAAAATGATTTTGGATGCTGCATAATCCTGTAGATTATTATATCAAATTTTTGAAACATAGCGACGGTTATGTTTATTTCTTGCATTTATTTTTACGTCCAAAAATAATATTTGCTTATAAAAATTCAATGCCAGAGTTTTGCTGGCATAATCACTCAAGATTCTGAGAGATTATTTACTTATAATTGTTTATTGCTTTTAAGTGATAAGTTGTTTAAAATGTTCATAAAGAGCTCCTTTGTTGTAATTGTTAAGAAGTTGAACACCTTAATTTTACCACAAATAGATGCTCTTTTTTCATTCACTTAATAAGTCAAAAGCAATATTCAGTTAAAATACAGAAACTATGTGGCTTTCAGCCACTTTCACGGCATTGCCGTGAATA
>ERZ773145.1381-NODE-1381-length-20152-cov-4.989750_pt1 | contig 20152 bp, 15 predicted proteins | sample MGYA00580848_ERZ773145 | MGnify/ENA primary metagenome ERZ773145 (study PRJEB29015, sample SAMEA2737858) | human gut metagenome | biome: human gut; feature: human-associated habitat; material: faeces | place: China | collected 2012 ... | reverse complement strand
TGTACTCCTTCTAAGCTTCGGCTTGAGAAGTTCGACCGTGGGGGCTTCGGCCCCCTCGGTTTCAAGCCCCGCTTCGGCGGGGCTTTTGTTGTTTCAGATAGAGTGTGCCTGAGATGCACGGGCATATACTGTGTAGTGTGATGTTTTTCTGGAGAATGGTGGAGCAGCCTTCTCCTGAAGGGCTGCTCCGCACAGCCCGAGCTGAAAGAATCGTCAGCAGAATCCTCCGCCATCCCGGATTGCCCGATCCTGTCACTTTATGACACGGTTCAAAAAATTGTCCTTTCCCTCTTGACGGCGAGAAAGGGCATGCGTATGCTTGCGTAGCAAAATTTGTACTCACGTGGAAAACGGATACATTTTTGCCATGTCTGGCTGGGATGTCCCTGGGGAGGAACGTCCCATGCACGTCAGGAAATTTCTCTCAGGAAGGAAGGTTTTTATCATGAAAAAGCTGATGACCCTCGCTCTTGCCGCGGGTATGCTGCTGGGTGCCGCTACCAGCGCCAGCGCTATTGATTTCAAGGCCAAAGGCCAGTGGCTGATGGGCTTCTCCGCCGGTGACGGCTCCCTGGTGAGCCATGTCAAGGACAACAAGGCCAGCAACCACAACAAGGCCGCTGATACCGACGACATCTTCGGCGCTTCCCAGCGTCTGCGTCTGCAGTTGGACGCCGTGGCTTCCGAAGCCCTGTCCGGTACCGTGTTCTTCGAAATCGGCGACACCTACTGGGGCAAGGCCGGCAACGGCGGCGCTCTGGGTGCTGACCAGAAGATCGTGGAACTGAAGAACGCCTACATCGACTGGATGGTGCCCAACACCGATCTGAAGTTCCGCATGGGTATCCAGGGCATCCAGCTGCCCAACGTGGCCGGTGGTTCCGCCATCCTGGATGACGACGTGGCGGGCATCACCGCCAGCTACCAGTTCAACGAAAACGTGGCCCTGACCGCCATGTGGGCCCGTCCCTTCAACGACAACTACACCGGCACCGATCGCGTGAACTACCATGACAACATGGACCTGTTCGCCCTGATGGTGCCCCTGACCTTCGACGGCGTGAAGGTGACCCCCTGGGCCATGTACGGCATGGCTGGTGCCAACACCAACACCCTGACCTCTACCGCTCCGTATGCCCGTTACGCCAACGGCGGTGACAAGTTCGATTTTGATAAGGCTGCCACCGGCAAGGCTTACGGTTCCATGTTCTGGGCCGGCCTGCCCATCTCCCTGACCCTGTGGGATCCGCTGAACGTCGAGCTGGACATCAACTACGGTTACGTGGAATCCATGGGTCGCTACCAGGCCGAACGCTATGGCTCTGCTACCGACTTCCGCATGGGCGACACCAAGCGTGAAGGCTGGCTGGTCAAGGCCCTGGTGGAGTACAAGATGGATTGGGGTACCCCCGGCATCTTCGGCTGGTACGCTTCCGGTGACGACGGCAACGTCAAGAACGGTTCCGAGCGCATGCCCAGCATCTCCGGCTGCGGCAACTTCATGTCCTTCATGGGCGACGGCAACTACGGCTGGTCCACTTCCGACAGTCTGTATGACCGCAATATGACCTACGCTGGTACCTGGGGTATCGGTCTGCGCATCCACGACCTGAGCTTCGTGGAAGACCTGAAGCACTCCTTCCGCGTGGCTTACTGGGGCGGCACCAACAGCCCCTCCATGGCGAAGTACGTGAACAGCTCCTACGGCTGGCAGAACTTCAACAATGACGGCAACTACGGCGAAAAGGACGGTCCTTACCTGACCACCAACGACGGCCTGCTGGAATTCAACCTGGTCAACAGCTACCAGATCTACGAAAACCTGGAAGCCAACCTGGAACTGGGTTACATCGTGAACCTGGTGGACGACGACACCTGGAAGCGCAGCTACCGCAGCGATTCCTACAAGAAGCAGGACGCCTGGAAGGCCCAGCTGATCTTCGCTTACAGCTTCTAGTCTTTACGACAACGATGCTTTCAAGGGGGGCGCAAGCCCCCCTTTTTTCTTGGATAAGACGATCTTTCGCCTGGCGGAGGTCGTCTTTTCTTTTGCCCGGAGGAGGGGAGAGCGGATGGAGCAAAGGCTATGCCTGGTGCAGCAGGCGTTTCATGCAGATGTTTGGGGACAGAATAGATTGTGCAGGGACAGTTTTTTGTATGGCTTTTTCCACACAAGTCTCTGGCGCTTTTTTAGGGGGACAGCCTCCTTTTTCTTCCTCGCTCCTTCTTTTTTTCACGACGCTGTCGAGTGATTCAATAAATTGACCAATCGCCTTGACCCACCCATATGCCCATGCTAACGCAACAAGATAATAGACTCTTTTGATGAGTCCTATAAGGTCGATGGCCTGCCGGAGATGTCTCGGGGAAGGACTTGGAGTTCTCAGGCCTGGAAATTTTTCATTTAGGGAGGAAGGTTTTATCATGAAGAAGCTGATGACTCTTGCGCTCGCTGCGGGCATGTTGTTGGGGGCTGCCAGTGGTGCTCACGCTATCGATTTCAAAGCCCAGGGGATGTGGCTGATGGGCGTGGGGGCCGGGGATGGTTCCTTCGTGAGCCATACCCGCCAGGCCGGTGCGACGTCGAATAAGGCCCGGGATACCGATGACGCCCTCAGTGCCATGCAGCTCGTGCGTTTGCAGTTGGATGCGGTGGCTTCCGAGTCGCTGTCCGGTACGGTCTACTTCGAAATCGGCGACACCATGTGGGGCCAGGCATCTTCCGGCGGCGCCCTGGGCGCTGACAAGACCATCGTGGAATTGAGAAACGCCTATATCGACTGGACGGTGCCCAATACCGACCTCAAGTTCCGTATGGGTATCCAGGGGCTCTCCATGCCCAATGTGGCCGGTGGCTCCGCGGTGCTGTTTGACGATGCCGCCGCTGTCGTAGCCAACTACCAGTTCAACGAAAATGTTGGCCTGACAGCTTTCTGGGCCCGTCTGTTCAACGACAACTGGAACGAGAGCAGTGCCGCCAACCGCTGGTCTCCTGACGATGATGCCAACTACCAGGATAACGTGGACCTGTTCGCCCTCATGCTGCCGCTGACCTTCGAAGGTGTGAAGCTGACCCCCTGGGCCATGTACGGCATGATCGGCGTCAACTCCTGGGATGCCATGGATAACGGGCTGCATATGGGCAGCTATCCTCCCTACAGCCTGCGTCCTTATCCGCTGGCCTACAACGGCGGAACGCTGGATACCGACAAATCCTATGGCTCTGCGTTCTGGGCCGGTCTGCCCATTGCCGTCACGGCCTTTGATCCGCTGAACATCGAAGTCGATATCAACTACGGTTATGTGGAATCCATGGGGCGCTATGATGTGCAGCAGCTGAACAGCGGTGCCTGGCGTCGTGGTGATACCCAGCGCGAGGGCTGGCTGGTCAAGGCCCTGGTGGAATACAAGCTGGATTGGGGTACTCCCGGCATCTTCGGCTGGTATTCCTCCGGTGATGACGGCAACGTGAAGAACGGTTCGGAGCGTATGCCCACCATGTCCGGTTGCGCTAATTTCATGTCCTTCATGGGCGACGGCAACTATGGCTGGGGCGACCCGCGTCTGTATGACCGCAACCTGACCTATGCCGGTACCTGGGGCGTGGGTCTGCTCATCCACGACATGAGCTTTGTGGAAGATCTGAAGCACTCCTTCCGTGTGGCTTACTGGGGTGGTACCAACAGCCCTGCCATGGCCAAGTATGTGAAGGATGCCTATGGCTGGGACAACGGTACCCCCGAAGGTCCGTACCTGACCACCAATGACGGCCTGCTGGAATTCAACCTGGTGAACAGCTACCAGATCTATGAGAATCTGGAAGCCAACCTGGAGTTGAGCTATATCGTGAACATGGTGGATGACGACACCTGGAAGCGCAGCTACCGCAACGACTCCTACAAGAAGCAGGATGCCTGGAAGGCCCAGCTGATCATTGCCTACACGTTCTAGTCTTTCCCGACCGGGATGTTTCAGGGGGGCGCAAGCCCCCCTTTTCCGTTTTTGAGGCAGCCGTATCAGACGTCCTTGCCTTGCCTGTCTCCTGCGTCTATGCTGCGGCATCCTTCGGATGCATAGCTCTCTTTTGGCGGGAGCGATGTAACTTTCTGCCGCTGTGTCCGTGCAGCCTGGCAGGCCCGACAGATTCCCCTCTTGTCACGAGGTCCCATGTTTGCCCGTATCGCTCTGCTTTCCGCTCCTTACAGCACCCTGACGTACGCCTTGCCTGACATCTTTCCCGAAGAGTTCTGGCAGGAAGGCCTGCGCGTGGCCATCCCCCTGGGCCGTGGTGCGTTGCGGGCAGGCATCCTGATGGAGCGGCTGGAGCACAGCGATCTTCCTGACGGTGTCACCTGCAAGGAGGTGGCCTGGCCGCTGGAGACCGCCCCCCTGCTTTCGGAGGAGATCAGGGCGCTGGCACGGGATCTGGCCATCCGGCAGGGACTGGAGCCGGGCTGTGTGTTCGGGCATGTCCTGCCGCAGGGCTTGCGTCAGGTGGATCTGCGCATCCGCTGGCTGGCGGCGGACAGGGATTTTTCCTGTACGGTGAAGCAGGTCGGGAAGCTGGACGTTGATTTTCGGCAAGCTCTGGCCGTGGCCCTGTGCCGGGGGGAGGCCCGCCTTGTCGCTCCGGGCCGGGATGCCGCCGGGGAGGAACTTTGTGTGCTGCGGGTGGATCCTCCCTGGCCGGTACGGCCGCAGGCCGCACGGCAGCGCGAGATATTGGACTATCTGCATGAACGGGGACAGGTCAGCCGTCGCCGGTTGACTCGGGATCTGGGAGCCGGCAGTGCTCCGGCCCTGCGATCTTTGCTGCAGGCCGGATTCGTGGCTTTGCGCCACGCGGAGGCCGATGAGCCCGCTGACGAGCTGCTCCCGCCCGCGCCCCGGGCCTTTGAGCTCAATGCAGACCAGCAGCGGGCCCTGGAGGCCCTGCGTGCTGCGCTGGAGACGGAGCGGCCCGCATCGGTCCTGCTGTTTGGGGTGACCGGCAGCGGCAAGACGGCTGTCTATCTGGAGCTGATCCGGCATTGCATGGAGCAGGGCAGGAGCGTCCTCCTGCTGGCTCCCGAAGTGGCTCTTGCCTGCAAGCTGCGCCGGGATGCGGCCTGCGTCCTGCCCCATGTGCCCCTGTTTTTCTATCATGGCTATCAGCCTCCGGCACGACGGGAGGAGATCTTCCGCCGTCTGGCCACCCGGCAGGAGCCCTGCCTCGTGGTGGGGACGCGTTCGGCGCTCTTCCTGCCCGTACCGCAGCTGGGCTGCGTCATTCTGGACGAAGAGCATGACAGCTCGTTCAAGCAGGACGAGTCTTTGCCCTATCAGGCCAAGGAGCTGGCCTGGTCGCGCATCGCACGGCAGCGCGGCCTGCTGGTGCTGGGCTCGGCCACGCCGGACATCAAGACCTTCCATGCGGCCAGTCAGGGGCAGATAGATCTTCTTCGCCTGCCGGAGAGGGTAGGGGGGCGGCCTTTGCCGCCGGTGGAGCTGGTGGATACCAGCGGCCTGGCCGGGGAAGGGCTGCTGGCTGCCCGCAGCGAGCAGGCCCTGCGCGAAGTGCTGCAACGCGGGGAGCAGGCCGTTGTCCTGCTCAACCGGCGCGGCTACGCGCCCCTGCTGTACTGCCTGGACTGCAAGGAGACCGTCAGCTGTCCGCATTGCCACATCGCCCTGACCTACCATAAAGGGCGGGGGCGGCTCGTTTGCCATTACTGCGGCTATGCCGTTCCCTTTCCCAGTCCCTGCCCGCAGTGCAGGAGCATGAACTTCCTGCCCATGGGGGAGGGGACCGAAAGGCTGGAAGAATATTTGTCCACGCTGGCCGGGCAGCCTGTCCTGCGCCTCGACCGTGACAGCACCCGGCGGCCCGGGCGCATGGAAGAGATACTGGCGGCCTTTGCCCGGCACGAGTCCCCCATTCTTGTAGGTACGCAGATGCTCTCCAAGGGGCATCACTTCCCTGACGTGACCCTGGCCATCGTGGCTGATGGTGACCTGGGCCTCAACCTGCCGGACTACAGGGCCGCGGAGCGATCCTTCCAGCTGCTGGTCCAGTCCGCGGGCCGGGCCGGGCGTGGCGACAGACCCGGGCGGGTGCTGATCCAGACCCGGAATACCAACCACTACTGCTGGCAGTATGTCCAGAATGGTGACTACGAAGGCTTTTATGCCGCCGAGCTGGCCCGGCGGCGGCAATATGGCTATCCGCCCTTCGTGCGTCTGGCCCTGTTACGCATCTCCTTTCCGGCGGAAGATCCCGGCGGCGCTGCGGCACTGGGGGAGCTGGCCCGTTTGCTGCAAACAAGGGCCCGTGAGCTGGGGGTTCGTCTGCTGGGGCCCATCCCGGCGCCCCTGGCCATGCTGCGGGGACGCAGGCGTTTTTCCTGCCTCATCAAAAGTTCGGACTGGCAGTCGGTCAGGGCGCTGTATCATGAAGCCTTGCGGCAGCAGTGCGCCAGCCGCTTGCGGCTTTTCCTTGACCTTGACCCTGTCAATATGCTCTAATCTTCCGGTTTATTTTTCCCGTACGCGGGATTTTACTGGGGAATGCTCTGCAGTGCCTGCCCCGGCATTTTTGCGGCCTTTGACCGGCCCGGATGCCGGAGCGACGGGCATACGCCATAGCTGGGCACAGCGGGGCAGGAGTCAGTACCGGGCGAAACGAATATGCCTGGTGCTTCATGGTCAAGGGAGGAAGAATGAAAGCATTGCGTGTGGTGGGCCTGTGGGTGGCCCTGGTTCTGGGAATGGCGTCGTCCGCCATGGCTGAAGGTTTTGCGCTGACCGAGTGGAGCGCACGCGGTCTGGGTCTGGCCAGCGGCATGGTGGGCCGCGCCGACGACGTGTCGGCCATTGCCTACAACGCGGCCGGCATCACCCAGCTGCCCGGCGTCCAGGTCATGGGTGGTATGGGCCTTATCGCGCCCATGGGGACCTTGTCGCTGGATACGAAGTATGGCAAGGCCGAAACCACCACCAAGCCCGCTGTGTGGGCCGCGCCGCACGCCTATGCCAGCTGGCAGCTCAACGACAGCCTGTGGCTGGGTCTGGGCGTGTTCTCGCGCTTCGGCCTGGGCAACAGCTATGACCAGAACTGGACCGGCCGTTACAACCTGTACAGCGTCAACCTGCAGACCGTGTCTGCCGTGCCCACTCTGGCCTGGAAGATCAACGACATGTTCTCCGTGTCCGCCGGTCTGGAGATCATGAACGTCAACCTGACCACCGAACAGAAAATTCCCTTGCCGTTTAGTATACCGAACCCGGCCACTGACAGTGATATCGAAGTCCAGGCCTCGGGCTGGGGCGTGGGTGGTCATTTCGGTCTGCATGCCCGCCTGAATGACGAGTGGTCCGTGGGTCTGGCTTACAAGACCCAGGTCACGGTCAATGCCTATGGTGAGGCCAAGCATGACGGCCCCCTGAAAACGCGCGGCTACCTTAAGGATTCCGACGCCCACGGTACCGTGCAGCTGCCTGACTCTCTGGCCCTGGGTGTGGCCTACAAGCCTCTGGACAACCTAAGCTTCGAAGTGGGCGCTGTCTGGACGCGCTGGTCCACCTACAATTCCCTGAACATCTATATGGATAACGGCAACCAGTCCATCAGCCACAAGAACTGGAACGACGGCTGGAATTTCAATGCCAGCGTGGAATACAAGCCCCTGGACTGGTGGAGCCTGCGCGCCGGTTTCTGGTACGAGACCCCGGTCATCAACGAAGACCATTCCGACTTCATGGTGCCGTCCAACGGCCGCACGGCCCTGACCCTGGGCACGGGCGTGGAGTGGAACGATTTCACCGTGGACTTTGCCTACTGCCACATGTGGGTCAATCCCACCAGCTATGACAAGACAGATGGGCATGGGATCCTTGACAGCGGCTACATCACCGGCGGCAATTCCAAGGACACCGTGGCCAACATCTATATGCTGAGCTTCGGCTACAAGTTCTAGGCTGCTTTCCGGCAGATCTTAGGGGCGTCGTCCTTGGGGCGGCGCCCTTTTTTCATGCCCTGCGCACAGATTATTTGACCAGCGGCTAGAAAGTCTCTATAGTCCCGTTTGAGAAAGTCTAAACTTTATCCGCCTGAACAGGCCCTGCTTTGCAGGAAACATCTCTTTGGAGGAGAGCAATGAAACGCACCATCCTTGCACTGGCTCTGCTGGTGGCTCTGGTCCTGCCCGGCATGGCCAAGGCCGAAGGTACCGGTATGTACCTGGCTCCCAAGTTCCTGATGACCATTCAGGAGACCGGCACCATCGAACGTTCCGGTATGGGCGGCGTGGACGAATACTCCCAGTTCACCCTGGGCGGCGCTCTGGCTGCCGGTTACGACTTCTGGCCCCAGTATCTGGTGCCCCTGCGTGTGGAACTGGAATACGCCCTGCGCGGCAACAGCGAAAAGAGCTGGGGCAGCAACTGGGGCAGCGTGGACTGCACCTGGAACAGCTCCACCCTGTTCGCCAACCTGTACTATGACTTCCGCAACGACAGCGCCTTCGTGCCCTACATCGGCGCCGGTATCGGTATGTCCTTCAACTACCTGGGCTTCGACCTGCACCGTGACGGCAGCGCCGTTTCCCGTGACGAAAGCACCACCAACTTCGCCTGGAACGTGGGCGCCGGTGTGGCTTACAACGTGAACGACGCCCTGTACATCGACGCCGCTTACCGCTATGTGGACTTGGGCTACACCGAAGCCAGTGGTGCTCTGAACGGCGATCAGATCAAGGTGGGCAGCCGTCCTTACAACCACGAATTCATGCTGGGCCTGCGCTTCGCTTTCTAAAGCGTATTACCGGCGATTTGAAAAGGCCGCTCCTTCGGGAGCGGCCTTTTTTGTTTTTGGGCAGGGCAGGGGCAGCGTGAGGGGCCTGTCCCCCGGGATCCGTGAACCACAGACAGGCCGGGACGGCCTGGTAAAAAGCTGTGATGGCCGCCACTGCGGTCTTTTCTTGACGAAACGGCGTAAACAGCCTATGAATCACAATTCTGTATGCGCTGGCCGGGCCCGCGTGATCTGTCGCCATGTCCTGCGGCAGGGAGGGCAGGGCCTTTCAGTGTAACTTGATAGCGGGGTTCCCATGTTTGAAAGTCTTTCCGATCGCCTTTCCGGTGTGTTCCGCTCCTTCAGCGGACGCGGCCAGCTGACGGAAGAAAATATCCAGGCCGGCCTGCGCGAGGTGCGTCTTGCCCTTCTGGAGGCCGACGTCAACTTCAAGGTCGTCAAGGACTTTGTGGAGAACGTCCGCCAGAAGTGCCTGGGACAGGAACTCATCAAGGGCGTCAGTCCGGCGCAGCAGGTCGTCAAGATCGTCCATGAAGAGCTGGTGGGGCTGCTTGGTGGTGAGACAGCGGGGCTGAACCTTCAGGGCCAGGAACCCGCCGTCATCATGCTGGTGGGCCTGCAGGGCTCCGGTAAGACCACCTCGGCGGGCAAGATCGCCAATCTGCTGCGCAAGCAGAAGATGCGTCCCTATCTGGTGCCTGCCGACGTGTACCGTCCCGCGGCTATCGATCAGCTGACCGTGCTGGCCAAGCAGCTGGACATGCCCTGCTTCCCGTCCACGGTGGACATGAATCCCGTGGACATCGCCCGTCAGGCCATGGAAGCCGCCCGTGAGCAGCAGGCTACGGTGGTCCTGCTGGACACCGCCGGCCGTCTGCATGTGGACGAGCCGCTGATGCAGGAACTGGCCGCCATCAAGGCGGCGGTGAACCCGCAGGAGATCCTGTTCGTGGCCGACGCCATGACCGGTCAGGATGCCGTGACCGTGGCGGAGTCCTTCAACGAACGTCTGGGCCTGACCGGTGTGGTGCTGACCAAGATGGATGGCGATGCCCGCGGTGGTGCGGCCCTGTCCATCCGGGCGGTGACCGGTGCCCCGGTGAAGTTCGTGGGTATGGGCGAAAAGCTGTCCGAGATGGAGGTCTTCCATCCTGACCGCATCGCGGGCCGCATCCTGGGCATGGGCGACGTGCTCACTCTGGTGGAAAAGGCCCAGGCCACTATCGACGCCGACGAGGCCGAAGCCCTTGCCAAAAAGATGCGCAAGGCCAGCTTCGACCTGGAAGATTTCCGTACCCAGATGCGCCGGATCAAGAAGCTCGGCTCTCTGGACAGTATTTTGAAGATGATCCCCGGTATGGGCGGCCTGCGCGAAAAGCTGGCCGAAGCCAACGGGGCCATGCCTGAAAAGGAAATGGCCCGTACCGAAGCCATCATCAATTCCATGACCATGGCCGAGCGCCGCAACCCCGATATCCTCAACGGCAGCCGCCGGGCGCGTATCGCCAAGGGCGCCGGGGTCACGGTGCAGCAGGTCAACCAGCTGGTGCGCCAGTTCGAGCAGATGCGCCAGATGATGAAGGGGATGATGGGCGGCAAGGCCAAGGGGATGCCCGCCATGCCCAGGATGCCCCGGGGCATGAGCATGCCCGGCGGCATGGGCGGGATGCCCGGCATGATGCCGGGGATGGGTGGCATGCCCGGTATGCCGCCCATGGGGCTGCCGGATGCCGGACACGGCAAGTCGGCGGCGGCCAAAAAGCGCAAGAAGCGCGAACGGCCTGCCAAGCGCAAAAAGAAATAGGCCCGTCCGTGCGGTCTGTCCGCACGGATCAGCGTCCGTTCCCCGGCAGAGCACGGCGAAACCTCATCGCCAGACGGCTGCGGCGATGCCGGAGACGCGATAAAAAAATCGTTGCGGCGCACTGGTCATTGATATAATGGGGGGAGGGCAAACTTGCTCTTTTGCCCCCGCAACGCTACCATAGCACAAACAGGAGATAATCATGGCTGTTAAGCTGAAATTGACCCGTCTGGGCAGCAAGAAGCATCCTTTCTACCGCGTCGTGGCCGCCAACGACGAAACCCGTCGTGATGGCCGTCCGCTGGAATTCCTGGGTTACTACAACCCCATGACCGATCCCGCCGAAGTGAAGCTGGACGCCGAAAAGGTGAAGGCCTGGCTGGATCGCGGTGCCGAACCCACCGACACCGTCCGCGCTCTGCTCAAGAAGATGGCCTAAGGGTATCTTTGCAGGATACCATCGTACCGGTCTTTCCGGTACTGGCCCGATGTTCTTCCGGTGTGCGGTACTGACGCGGCAGAGCCCTGAGGGGGCTGCCTGATGGATGTACCGCACCGCAGGCGCATGGCGCTTTTCCCGCGGGCTTTTCCCGCGGAGATGCAGCGCCCGCTCACACCAACAGTCTTGTCACGGCAGGACTTGCGGGAGGCCAGCAATGAAAGCTTTGATTGAATTTATCGCCCGTTCGCTCGTGGACGCGCCTGATCAGGTACAGGTCACTGAAGTGGAAGGCGAACAGACCACTGTGCTGGAATTGAAGGTCGCCAAGGAAGATCTCGGTAAGGTGATCGGCAAGCAGGGCCGCACGGCACGCGCCATGCGCACCCTGCTCAGCGCCGCGTCCACCAAGGCCAAAAAACGCGTCGTACTCGAGATCCTGGAATAGTTCCTCATGGCACGACGCATCCATATGGGCACGCTCGCGCGCCCGCACGGTATCAAGGGGGAGATCTGCGTCGACTGGTACGCAGACTCCCCTTCGCTGCTGGACGGTCCTTTCTGGTTGCAGGCGGGCGATGCTCCGCCGCGTCCTGCCCGGGCCCGTTCGTGGCGCATGCACAAAGGTCGTCCCCTGCTCCTGCTGGAGGGGGTGACCGACCGTAACGACATCGAAGCCCTGCGCGGCCAGAAGATCCTTGTGGACCGCGACCTGCTGCCCCCTGTGGACGAAGACGAAGTCTACGTGGAGGACGTGCTGGGCTTTGCCGTCATCCTGCCTGACGGCTCCCGCCTGGGCGTGCTGGATCATGTGGAATATCCTGCCGGTCTGGAGGTCTGGAGCATCGTGACCGATGACGGCAAGGAAGTCCTGTTCCCTGCGGAAGCCTCGTTCATCGAAGGCTTCGACCTGGAAGGGGAGTGCATCCACATCGCGCCGCCGGAAGGCCTGCTGGACATCTATCTGGGCGGTGACGAACAGGCCTAGCCTGTGGAGTCGGTTTTGCCGCCGGATTGCGGCGGGCATTTCGGACCGTCCATACGACTGTCCTGTTCCCTGTTTTTTGCCTGTCTTTTTTGCTGCCCGTGCTGTCCGCAACACGGGCTGTCTTTTTCCTGGCCGGATGGTTCCGGCCCCTGCTGTTTTGGACCTGCCCTCGGCAGGTCTTTTCGTATGAGGTGGATCATGCCCGAATTGCCGGAAGTGGAGACCGTCGTCCGTACTCTGCGGCCGCAGGTACTGGAATGCTGCATCGAGCGGGTGGAGGTGCTGCGCGAGCGTTCCCTGCATCCCCTGAGCCTTCCTGTGGAGCGACTGGCGGGGACGCGCATCAGCGCTGCCCGTCGCCGGGGCAAGCTGGCCCTGCTGGATCTGGAGCCGCCCGCCGTGGCCGCTGCTCTGCCTGTGCCGTCGATTCTGGCCGTGCATCTGCGCATGACGGGGCGCTTCATGGTCCACCCGGAAGGGGCCGCCCCTTTGAAGCACACGCGCATCATCTTCCATTTGCAGCGGCCTGACGGGAGCCGGGCGCAGCTCTTTTTCGATGATGTGCGCTCCTTCGGCCTGGTCTTTGCCGCCACGCCGGAGCTGCTGGAGCGCTGGGACTTCTGGCGATCGCTGGGGCCGGAACCGCTGGACATGGGGCCCGGTTCTCTGGGGCAGCGTCTGCACGGACGCCGGGCCATCAAGGCAGCCCTGCTGGATCAGACCGTACTGGCCGGTATCGGCAATATCTATGCGGACGAGTCCCTGTTCCGGGCTGGTATCGATCCCCACCGGCCTGCCGGGGAGCTTTCGGAGGCAGAAGCGGAACGTCTCCGCTGCGCTTTGCAGGAGGTCTTGCGGGAATCCATCGCCCAGTGCGGCAGCTCCATCCGTGACTATCGGGATGCCAACGGCAATGTGGGCGCTTTCCAGAATACCTTTTTCGTCTATGGCCGTGGCGGACAGCTTTGCCGCCGCTGCGGCACGGAGCTGGAAAAAGGGCGCATCGCCGGCCGGGCCACGGTATTTTGTCCGCAGTGCCAGAAGTAGCGGGCGATCTTTTGGGGAAGGGAGCTTTGCGGTAAAGCTCCCTTCCCCTCTCTCAGGAGACCTCGGTCTGGCGGGCATTTCGGGTCGTCAGCCTGACAAACAGTTGTGTATGGCTGATGTGCAGCCGTGATGAGCAACGGGCCGTTCCCCGCGGGGAGCGGCCCGTTGTCCGTATCCGACGCCGTACAAAGAGAGGAGTGTGCGCAAGGGTATCCTCTTTTCCAGAGCTTGAGGCCGCAGGCTGTAGAGTGATGCGCAGCCTGTATCCATGTGGTGCAGGCTGCGCACAAAGGTCGCCGGACAACCACCGCACTGCTGCCACTGTCATCGCGTCAGCCGAGCGAACATCGTACGTTGCGGAGGACGACAGCAATTTTTTATCCGGAGGACTCTCCACCCTGCCACCGTCTTGCAGGCATGCGTTCGTCGATGAGGCCCCACACGTCCTGCGGGCAAGGTCGTCCCGCGTCTGGCAGGCAGCGGTAGCAGTAGGGAGGATTTTCTTTCTCGTATGTTTTCAGGGCCGTACCGGCCGGGCGGTGTCCCAGTCCAGAAGAGGGCCGTCCGTGTCGCCTGACAGGGGCCAGGTCACACGGACATGTCCGTGGCGGCCTGTTTGCAGCAGGGGGATCTGTTGTTCTTCCAGCCATTGTCTGAGCTGTTTTCCGGGATGGCCGAAGCGGTTGAAGGCGCCGCAGGAGGCCACCACCAGCCGGGGGCGCACAGCCGTCAGGAATTCAGGCAAAAAAGAACTGCCCGAGCCGTGGTGTGGTGCCAGCAGGACATCGGCCTGCACGTCCCGGCCGCTGGCCAGCAGGTGGCGCAGGGCGGCCCCGTCGGCATCACCGGGGAAAAGGGCCAGGCCGTGCCCATTGTGGACCAGGCGCAGGACCAGGGAGGCACTGTTGCCTTCCCAGACATAGGCACCCGGGGCTGGCCGGGGCGGATGCAGCACATGCAGAGCCAGCCCGTCTTCGGGATCGCCCAGTTGCAGGGTATCTCCGGCATGGAGGGGGGTGTTCTTCCGTTTTTGCAGGGTGGCCTGCCAGATATGCCCCATCTGACCGCTGCCCGGCTGGCCGTTGTGCAGCAGGAGCGCTTCGGGAAAGGCCGCCAGCAGGGGAGGGATGCCGCCCGCGTGATCGATGTCGGGATGGCTGTTGATGATGGCGTCCAGACCAGGGCGGGCATTGCAGGTCAGCAGGGGGAGGAGGAGTTCGCGTCCCGGGTTCCAGGAGCGGGACATGCTGCCTGCGGCGTCCACGAGCAGGGTCTGGCCATGCGGCAGACGCAGCAGGACGGCCTGCGCCTGTCCCACGTCAGGGACGGAAAGCTCCAGCCGGGGCACCAGACTGTGGTGCAGACGCAGGGCCGGGCCCACACAGGCCAGCAGCAGACCGCAGATGAGCAGGCGTTTTCCCGCCGGCGGCAAGCCGGGGCGTCCGGCCCGCAGGGCCAGTGCCAGAAAAAGGCAGGCCATGGCGGGCAGGGTCGTCCAGTGGGGCCGCAGGATGGGGGGGACGCTGAGCCAGCCCTGCGTCTGGAGGAAAAGCAGGCCGTCCACCAGCCACTGGCAGGGCAGGGCCACAACATCCAGCACCAGAGCGGCTGCCGGGCCAAGGCCGCACAGGCTGAGCCCCAGTCCCAGGAAGGCCCCCGGCAGGACAAGGGTGCCCAGGACGGGCAGCCAGAAAACATTGAGCAGGAACCACAGCCCGCTGTTGTTGAACAGCAGCAGGGAAAGGGGCAGCAGGGCCAGCTGGATGAAGAAGGAGACCAGCAAAATGCTGGCCAGTGAACGGAGCAGGCGCTGCCCGGGGGACGTCCGCGGGATACGGCGCAACAGCTGCCCTATAAGCGGCGTGGCGCAGCAGATGACGGACACGCACAGGGCGGAAAGTTGCAGACCGGTATCGAAGACGGACAGGGGAGAGATGACGGTGATGCAGAGCAGCGTGCAGCACAGGACATCCAGCCCGCTGGAAGGGAGGCGCTCCCGGAGCGTCTGGGGCAGCGGCATGCAGCGCAGGTGGGCCAGGGCCATGCCCGTGGCCAGCAACAGGAGCATCCCGGCCGCCCGCAGCAGCGAGGGCGGCGCATTGCCCAGCCAGAGATAGGCCAGGGCCGCCGGGCAGGCCGCCAGCGGGATGAGGACGGTACGGGGGCGCCAGAGATAGAGACCCGGATGCAGACGGGCTGCCAGCCAGACCAGGAGCATCCCCGCCAGACCGGCCACGAGCAGATGTTGCCCGGAAAGGGCCAGACTGTGGGAAAGGTTGCCGGCATTGAAGGCCTTCACGGTGGGCGTTTCCAGCAGGAAGCGTTCCCCGAAGAGCAGGGCCAGCAGGATGGCCTTGCCCTGGGGCACCGGTGCCGCGGAAGGCGTGGAAGGCGCGGCGACAGGGAGCTGGGGAGGGGCTGCGGCCGTCAGACCGGAGGGAGAAGCGGCGGCGGGCGGCAAAAGATCGTCCCTGCCCGGCAGGAGCACGGCAAGGAACTTTCGAATGAGTTCCAGACGCTGCCGGGCAAAGGGGGAGGGGGCGCCGTCGACGGCGGGCTGACCGCCCGTGCCCCGGCTCCAGATGCGCCAGCCGGTACCGTGGCTGTGCCACCAGAAGCCCCAATCGGTGAGGCCGAAGTTGCGCTGGGTATCCACGGGCAACAGCTTGCGTTGCAGGCGAACGGTCTGGCCCGGCAGCGGGAAGGCGGCGGCCTGCTCCCATGTCCAGGCAATGTTGCCGGGAAGATGGGCCAGAGGCTGGCCGTCAGGCTGTTGCAGATGCAGGTCGGTCAGGCTGATGCGCAGGCGCTGTTCCGGCAGGGTGCGTACATCGCTCACCCTGGCTTCCAGCACAGGCCAGTGGCGGGGCGGGGTGCGTGCCTCGTACAGCTGTTCCAGCACGGGAGGCACGGGAAAAGCGGGCAGCAGGGCCTGGGCCGTGACACAGCCCAGCAGGGCGACGGCACAGCCCACCAGCAGGCGGGGGAGACGCCACAAACGGCTGTCCGCCACCAGGACGCAAAGACCCGCGCAAAGCGCGGGTCCGGGCCAGCGTGCCGCCAGCAGGCCCAGCAGCCAGCATAAGAGCCAGCTTTGCCAGAGAAGGCCCGGGGCCAGCGGCGGACGCCACATGATATCAGGCCAGATCGCGGGCGGCGTCGCGTTCTTCGGCCCTGCGTTTGAGGGTCTCGCGATGGTCGAAGAGCTTCTTGCCGCGGCCCAGGGCGATCTCCATCTTGACCTTGCCCTGCTTGAAGTACATGCGCACGGGCACCACGGTCAGGCCTTTCTGTTCCACGCGGGCCGCCATCTGGCGGATCTCGGCGGCGTGCAGCAGCAGGCGGCGCGGGCGGTCGGGATCCTGGGGCACATAGCCGGCATTGTCGTACGGGGCGATATGCAGCGAAAGCACGAAGGCCTCGCCGTCACGGAAATCCACATAGCTGTCCAGAAAGTTGATCTTTCCGGCCCGGATGCTTTTGACTTCAGGGCCGGTCAGGCTGATGCCCGCTTCCACGAAGTCGGAGAGTTCGTACAGGTGGCGGGCCTTCTTGTTGACGGCGATGGTGGACGGGGATGGTTTTTTGCTCATATTCCTAACTGTTCGTCATGATGCTTGTGGTATGGAAGGCCAGCTCCGAGCCCAGGCTCTCCTGCAGGCGTTCGCGCAGCATGCGCTGCGAGGCCGTCACGTCGGTGCTCATGAGCACGCTGTGGGCCATGTCCATGCAGGTCTGGGCGTCCAGGCGGCGGATCATGTGCTTCATGCCCGGTACGAAGCGCGGCGAGGCCGAGAGCGTGTCCACGCCCATGCCCAGCAGCAGGGCCAGACCGTAGGGGTCGGCGGCCAGCTCGCCGCAGACGGAGACCCCGATGCCCTCGCGGTGGGCGGAGTCGATGATGCGCTTCAGGGAGCGGACCACAGCCGGATGCAGGGCCTCGTTGAGGTAGCCCACATGCAGGTTGTTGCGGTCGATGGCCATGAGGTAATGGATAAGGTCATTGGTGCCGATGCTGAAAAAGTCGCATTCGCGGGCCAGGGCATCGGCGATGAGCACGGCCGCCGGGGTCTCCACCATGATGCCCAGGGGCAGATCGGCGGCGTGGGGCAGACCGGCGGCCTGCAGCTCCTGCTGCAGTTCCTGCATGATGCGGCGCACGCTCTGTACCTCGGCCAGGCCGGAGATCATGGGCAGCAGCAGGGAGATATTGCCTTCCACCCCGGCGCGCATGAGGGCGCGCAGCTGGCTGCGGAAGATCTTCTGGTGCCGCAGGCAGAAGCGGATGCCGCGCAGGCCCAGGGCCGGGTTGGGTTCCTTGAGGGCTTCCTGGGCGCGGAGCATCTTGTCCGCACCGGCGTCCAGGGTACGGAAGACCACATGTGCGGGCGCGGCCTTGCGGGCCACGGCGCTGTATTCGGCATAGAGCTCTTCCTCGCTGGGCAGATGCTCCCGCAGGAAGGAGAATTCCGTACGGTACAGGCCCACGCCTTCGGCGCCGCTGGCCTGCAGTTCGTCCATCTCTTCCAGCCGCTCCAGGTTGGCATGGACGCTCACGCGCACGCCGTCGCGCATCTCGGCGGGCCAGTGGGACTCGCTGCGGGTGCGGGCCTCCCACTCCTGATACTCGCGCTGGCGCTCTTCATAGGTGGCCAGGTCGTCGGCATCGGGGTCCAGCAGCAGGCAGCCGTTGAGGCCGTCCACGATGACCTTTTCACCGGGCTTGCCGGTCTCCAGCAGGCCGGTGACGCCCACCAGGGCCGGGATGTGCAGGCCGCGCGACAAAATGGCCGTGTGCGACGTGGGCCCGCCCTCTGCCGTGATGACGGCCCGCACGTCCTTGAAATCCATGTCCATGACGTCGGCGGGCGAAAGATCCTGGGCGGCCAGGATACCGGCGCCGGACGCGGCGGGCAGGGCGCAGCTGCCGGCCAGGCATTCGCGCAGGCGCAGGCCCACGGCCCGGATGTCCTGCGCACGGTCGCGCAGATATGGGTCGTCCATGTTGCGGAAGATGCTGCACAGCTGTTCCACCGTGCTGTCCAGGGCCCAGGCGGCGCAGACCAGTTCCTTCTCGATGCGGGAAAGGGCGCTGCCCACCAGCTTGGGATCGCGGGCCAGTTCGATCTGGGCGGCGATGACCTCACGGTATTCGGAAAGGTCTTCCGGGACCTTGGCCATGGCTTCCTGCAGGGCGGCGCGCACATTGGTCACGGCGGCGCGCAGCTGTTCCTGCTCGCCTTCCACTTCGCGCGGGCTGATGCGGCGCATCTCCACGGTCTGGACATTGTGGGCGAAGCGCAGCACCCCGATGGCGATGCCGGGAGAGACGGACGTACCGAAAAGAAGAGAGCGTGCCATATCAGTCCTGCAGATTTTCCAGATAATCGGCCAGGGCCGTCAGGGCTTCGCGGGCGTCATCGCCTCGGGCCAGCAGGGTCAGCGTGCAGCCTGTGGAGATGGCGAGGGAGAGGATATCCAGCATGCTTTTGGCATCGGCGGTACCGTTGTCGCTCTGGATCTGGATGTCGGAGGAAAAATTCTGGGCCTCCTGCGCCAGACGGGCAGCAGGCCGTGCGTGCAGCCCGCCACGCGTATGCAGCGTGACGGGGAGGACGAGGCCTTCGGGTGTTTCCTGAACTTCTGCCATGATATATTCTCCCTGGTCGCCCGGGGCGACCTGTACGATCTGTTCCTGACGGTCCCCCGCACCGCATCGGGGGCCTTGCGGCAAGGATGCCATGCCGTATGCGTCCCTGTCGTCTGAGGCGGCCGCAGGCCCTGCGGAGCGCGCCTTTCCCGTCCGTGTGGCCGGATGTTTCCCTGCCGTGGCGGCAAGGGCCTTTACAGGCCGACCAGCCCCGTGTCCATGAGCACGAGAAAGGTCAGCAGGATCAGCCAGAGCACGATGCGCGGCAAATGCAGGCGCCCGATGATCCAGGCGGCGGCCAGAACGGCAGCGCCGCCGCCCATACACCAGAGGAGCGTATGCCTGTCCCCGCTGTAGGGCAGCAGCATGGCGGCCGCCACGGTCAGCAGGCAGGCATTGACGACCTTGATGCGGCCGGTCCAGTTGATGAGCCCCAGACGCTTGAGCCAGGCCAGGGCAGCCAGCCCGTAGCGCAGGGCAAAGAAAAACGTGCCTGTCCTGAAGGCCAGCAGGGCCACGGCCAGCAGGACCGTCAGCAGGATGACGGGCAGCGTGTGCCCGGCCAGCAGGAAGCAGATGCAGCACAACGCCCAGCAGGGGAAGACGCCCCCTTCAAAAAAACCGTCCCCCACGGCGGAAAGCGTAGTGCCCAGCGTGCGGCGCACCGTGTCCAGCGCGTTGGAGGGCAGTTTGCCTTCGGCCACCTGTTCTTCGATGTTCAGCAACAGGCCCATGTAGAAGGGCAGCATGTAGGGATGGGTGTTGCTGTGGGCGCTGTAGTGGGCCGCCGCCTGTGCCCGTGCTTCGGCCTCGGGATACAGATGGCGCAGTGCCGGTTCCAGGGCGAACAGCAATCCCAGCTGCTGCATGCCGCGTGCCGTGACGGCGGCGTTGATGCAGCAGCTTCGCGCAAGGCAGGAAAGGGCTGTCCGGGTGGGCAACATGACGGGCTCGCTTGGTTGGGCGGTCGGTTCCGTGGCGGAGAAAGGCTCAGGCGCGGGTCAGCAGTTCGTAAAGCTCCTTGGCGCTCCAGCCGGGGGCCATCTCCTGGGCCCGGCGGGCCACTTCCTTGGGCTTGAGACGCTCGTCCGCAGCGGCCATGACAGCTTCCAGGGCCCGGCGGGCTTCGGCTTCATCGGCGCGTTCCTTCTGTTCCGGCGGGCCGATGATGACCGTGATCTCGCCCAGCAGTTCTTCGGGCAGCTCCTGCCATTTCTCCAGACGGCCAAGTATAAATTCCTCATGTGTCTTGGTCAATTCCCGGCACACGGCCACGGCCCGGGGGCCCAGCAGCTCCGCGGCCTGGGCCAGGCTCTCGCGCAGGCGGTCCTTGCGTTCGAAGAAGATGAGCGAGCCCGGCGTGCGGGCAAAGGCCGAGAGCGTGGCGCGGCGGCCCGCGGCATCACGCGGCAAAAAGCCCAAAAAGGTGTAGG
>ERZ773145.1372-NODE-1372-length-20234-cov-3.647307_pt1 | contig 20234 bp, 12 predicted proteins | sample MGYA00580848_ERZ773145 | MGnify/ENA primary metagenome ERZ773145 (study PRJEB29015, sample SAMEA2737858) | human gut metagenome | biome: human gut; feature: human-associated habitat; material: faeces | place: China | collected 2012 ... | reverse complement strand
TTCATAGCCTTTTTCATTAATTAAATCTCTTAATTCATCAGACTTAGCCCAATCTTTATTCTCTCTTGCAATTTTTCTTTGTTCTGCTAAATCTAAAATTTCTTGTGGAATTTCTTCTTTTTTTGAATTTATTTCATCTATTTTAATTCCTAAAACAGTATCAAATTTAGATAATAATTTTGCAACTTCTGGATTTTTCTTTTCAAATCTTGCTGCTTCCCATACAAAGCTCATTGCAAGTGGCATATTTAGGTCATCATTTATTGCTTTATGGAAGTTTTCTTCGATTTGTGATAATTTTGTTCTATCTTCATCTGATAATTCATCTGTTCCGTTTAGGTTTGTTTGATAACTATTACGTAATCTTTCTAATGATTTTGATGCAGAGTCTATTCCTTCCCAAGTAAAGTTTAGTTTATTTCTGTAGTGGCATGAATAACTAAATAATTTATATACTAATGGGTCATATCCTTTTTCTTTTATATCTTTTACTAGATATACATTTCCTAATGATTTTGACATTTTTCCACCATTTATTAATAGATATTCTCCATGTAGCCAATAATTTGCTGGTATTTTTCCGCATTTTCCTTTGCTTTGTGCTATTTCGTTTTCATGGTGTGTTGGTATTAAGTCTATTCCTCCTGTATGTATATCAAATTGGTCTCCTAAGTATTTTTGTCCCATTGCTGAACATTCTATATGCCATCCAGGGTAACTTGGTCCCCATGGGCTATCCCATTTCATTAAATGATTTTCTGGTGCTTTTATCCATAATGCAAAATCATACGGATTTCTTTTTTCTGGGTCAACATCTACTCTTGCACCTGCTTTTTGATTTTCTACATCTATGTTTGTTAATATTGGATATTTGTCAAGCTTTGAAACATCAAAGTAAATTGCTGTTGATGTTTCATAAGCATAACCATTTTCCACTAATTTTTCTACATATTCTAGCATTTCTTTTATATGATCTGTTGCTTTACATACTATTTCTGGTGTTTCTATGTTTAATGATTTTAAATCATCAAAGAATAATTTTGTATAATGTTCTGCTATTTGTAATGGTGTTTTATGTTCTTCTCTTGCTGATTTTAACATTTTGTCTTCACCTTCATCACCATCTGATACTAAGTGACCAACATCTGTAATGTTCATAGCATGTTTTATTTTATAGCCATTATAACGTAAAACTCTTCTTAAGACATCTTGAAATATATTTGTTCTCATATTTCCTATTGTTGCATCTTTATACACAGTTGGTCCACATGAGTATATTCTTATTTCTTCTGGATTTATTGGTTTAAATAAATCTTTTCTTTTTGTTAATGTGTTATAAAAATATAAATCCATTTTTCCTCCTTTTAAGGTTTGTTTTTATTTTTTCTTGTTTGCATCTGTTGTATTTGTATTGGTTGTGTTTGTTGCTGTATTTGTTGTACCTGTTGTATTTCCAGTTGTATTCTTTCCGCCAGTAGTATTTGTTGTATTTCCTGTTGTTGTATTTGTTGTGTTTGTATTAGTTACCGTATTTTGTGGTTTTTCTTCAGGTTTTTTATGAATTGTACATGTTTCTTCTATTTTTTCATTTCCTGTTTTTGAAGAACTATTTATTGCTTTCCATAATCCTAATTTTTCTTTTGGAACTGTTCCTCCGTAGCTTTGTGTTTGAACCTTGTCTGCTGGACAATATTCATTTGCTAACTTTCCAGATTCTGTACATACTCTTTGCGTTCCTGCTCTTCACCCTCACCGCCGCCGCACAGACCGACCGCCGCATCGAGGAGCAGAAACGGGTCATCGCGGCCCTCGAAAAGCGGATCGCCACCGAAGAGCAGGAGATTTCGAAGATCCAGAAGGGCCGCACGGCCACCGAGGAACGGGTGCGCCGCCTGGCGCGCCAGATTGATTCGCGCAACCAGCTGCTCGACGAGACCGAAAAGCAGGCGCGCCTCCTGCGCGGAGAGATCGCCCGCACGGACAGCGTGGCCGGAAACCTTTCGGCAAAGCTCGAACGCGACCGCGCGCAGTACGGCGAAATGGTGCGCGAAGCCTACCGCAACTACAAGCACAACAACTACCTGACCTATATCTTCTCCTCGCGCGACTTCACGGACGTGGCGCGCAAGATCACCGCCCTGCGCGAGGTCGCCTCGCTGCGCGAACGCAAACTGCGCGACATCGAGGCGCTGACCGCCGAGGTCCGCACCGAAAAGGAGACGCTCGACCGCCGCAAGCGGTCACTCGACTCGGTGACGCGCAGCCTCTCGGCGCAGCGCGAGAAACTCCAGCGCGACGCCCGCAACGCCAAGGCCAGCATCCGGTCGATGTCGCAGAAGGAAAAGACGGCCCTGCAACGCAAAATCGCACAGGAGCAGCAGCTCGACGTGGCCATCGGCGAACTGCGCAAGCTGACCAAAGGCAACACCGAGGGCGCCTCGTTCTCGGCGAAAACCTCCGGGTTGCGTCTCCCGGTGACTGCCGGACGCGTGAAGCGCTACAAGGAGAACATGGCCGAGATCACCGGTCCGAAGGGAGCGCACGTCATCTCGATCTACGACGGCAAGGTCGTCGACGTGAAGCGCAACCGCATCACCAACAAATACGACGTTTACGTCGCTCACGGCGAATACATAACCTCCTATGCCAACATGGGGACGATCTGCGTCGAGAAGGGCCAGAAAGTGGCAAGAAACGCACAGATAGGAACCATCGGCTCGGCGGTCAACGTGATGACGATGGAAACCGAATACAAACTCGTCTTCGGCATCTACCCGCCCAACCCCGGACAGAAGATGCGGGCGGAGGAGTGTTTCCGAAAATAAAACCGCCGTTTCATGCGGTTCCGTGCGGTGGCCGGCACGCCGTCCGCCCCGGGACGGACAACGACATAACAACAACGAAAAAAAATGGCTGTCAGATACTTTACCGACGACTGCACCTACCGACTCCCGCAAAAGCGCCTCACGGCACGATGGCTGCACGAAGTGGCCGCAGGGGAGGGCTACGCGCTGGGCGACGTCACCTATATTTTCTGCTCGGCGCAGCGGCTGCTGGAGATGAACCGCCAATACCTCGGGCACGATTACTTCACCGACGTCATCACGTTCGATTACAGCGACCGCAAAGACGCACGGATCGTCTCGGGCGACATCTTCATCGACCGACAACGCCCGCCAGTACGGCGCGACGACCTTGCAGGAGATGCGCAGGGTAGTGGTCCACGGGGTGCTGCACCTCTGCGGGCAGGGCGACAAAACGCCCCGCACCAATGCACAGATGCATCGAAAGGAGGACAAATACCTGAAATTCTGGGAGGACCCCCGGCAGTGACCGCGATGAAACACGCCCGATTTATCGCAGCGACCGTCCTCGCGGCTCTCCTGCTGGCCGGATGTACGGGCCGCCGCACGGCCGGAGACGCCGCAGACAAGGCTTCCGCCGACGACGGCACGTCCGAAACCGCAGTTTCCACGCCGGAGCCGACAGGAGAGGAGACGCCGGCAGGGGAGAGGTCTCCGCTCGCCGCATCCCGTACCTGGACCGGCCGCGACGGCAGCAGCAAACGGTGGGGACCCTTCGTGGAGAACGACACGACGTTTCTCTTCGTCCACGAGTACCTTATCGGCAGCGACACGAACCGCTATAAGGTCTTTATCCGAAAAGGTCCGCAGCCGAACGACATTCCCAATTTTGCAAGCCTTTCGCCGCAGAACGAGTCGGCATGGAAGGATTTCACCGACCTGCTGCACACGCTCAAGAAACGCCGTCCCGGGCCGCTTGCACACCATGCGGCGCTGGCCGGACTTCCGCACAGCTGGACGCCGGTCCGCTCTTTCCGGGGGAGCTACTACGTAAACTGTTTCAATCCCTACCCGGTGTGGATTTCGGATTCGCTTTTCGTCCGTCAGACAATGGACGGCCCGCGGCCCTCACGCATCAGCGCGGCGGAACGCATCGCCCCGACGCATTACCGCCTCCGGACAACGGCCGGAGACGCCGGCATCGACCGGGTGGACATATACCTTGTGGACACCGTGTGCAGGATGGCTGTGTTCGCCTTCAGCAATGACCGGAAAACAGAACGGTTTCAGTCGCTTTATGTTCCCTTTGAAACGGGACTTGAGATGGATATGATCGACTTTCACTCGCTGGAACTGCCCGACGAGAGCGAGGTGGAGTGGGACGAAACCGACTTCGAAGCGTTGATTTCCGGAGCCGTACCACTCCGGGAGACAGATCCGAAAACAGACAAAACGAATAACGAATGACACTCGATTACGACATTATCGTCATCGGCGGAGGACACGCCGGATGCGAAGCCGCCTCGGCCGCCGCACGGCTCGGCTCGCGCACGCTGCTGCTCACGATGGACATGGCCAAACTGGCTGCCATGTCGTGCAACCCGGCAGTCGGAGGAGTAGCCAAAGGTCAGATTGTCAGAGAGATAGACGCATTAGGCGGCCAAATGGGCCGTATCACCGACCTCACGACCATTCAGTTCCGGATGCTCAACCGGTCGAAGGGTGCGGCAATGTGGAGCCCCCGGGCGCAATGCGACAAAACCCGTTTTTCGGAGGAGTGGCGTCGCACGCTCGAAAACACCTGGAACCTCTATATCTGGCAGGACGCCGCGACCGAACTGCTGTTCGCCCCGGCTCCGGAAACAAACGCGGCGCCGTCGGACAATCTGCCCGACGAAACCACAACGTCGTTCAATTCCGCGCCCGGCACGATTTCTTCGGCAGCCGAATCGGATGCGGATTCAGATCCGACACTCCGAAATGCACCGTCGGCCGCCGGAAAACTCGCCATCCGGGGCGTTCGGACCCGCATGGGCGTCGAATTTTCCTGCCGGAAAGTCATACTCACCTCCGGCACATTCCTCGGAGGAGTGATGCACTGCGGAGCTTCGCACGCCGAGGGCGGCAGGGCGGGGGACGCCGCTTCGCACGGCATTACGGAGAGTCTCCGGGCCATCGGTTTCGAGACCGGACGCATGAAGACCGGAACCCCGGCGCGCCTCGACGCCCGGACCATCGATTTCGAAATCCTCGAACCACAATACGGCGACGAAAACCCCGCCAAATTCTCCTTTTCACCCGAAACGAAACCGATCAAAGAGCAGCTTCCCTGCTTTCTGGTCTACACTTCGAAAGAGGTTCACGACATCCTCCGCACCGGATTCGACAGGTCGCCGCTGTTCAACGGTACGATCTGCGGCATCGGTCCGCGCTACTGCCCGTCGATCGAGGACAAACTCCGCACCTTTGCCGACAAAGACCAGCACCAGCTCTTCCTGGAACCCGAAGGCAGTTCGACCAATGAATATTACCTGAACGGCTTTTCGTCGTCTCTGCCCTGGGAAGTTCAATGGAAAGCCCTGCACAAAATCCGCGGATTCGAGGATCTGCACATTTTCCGGCCCGGATACGCCATCGAATACGACTATTTTCCGCCTACACAGTTGCACCATTCACTCGAAACGAAACTGGTTTCGGGTCTTTACTTCGCCGGGCAGGTCAACGGTACGACAGGATATGAGGAAGCGGCGGCGCAGGGCCTGATAGCGGGCATCAATGCCCACCGGGCAATGAAAGGGGAGAGTCCGGTCGTTCTGAAACGCGACGAAGCCTATATCGGCGTACTGATCGACGACCTGGTGACCAAAGGCGTCGACGAACCCTATCGCATGTTCACCTCCCGGGCCGAATATCGCATTCTGCTCCGGCAGGACAACGCCGACATCCGTTTGACTCCGCTGGGATACAAAATAGGTCTGATTTCGCAAAAACAATACGATCATTTCACCCAAAAAAACACGTTCGTAGAATCGCTTATTTCATTCGCCCGCGAACAGAGTGTCAAAGCAGCCGAAATTAACGACTATTTAAAATCGGTCGATTCAGAGCCTTTATCGCAGGGAAGAAAGCTTTACGACATTCTGATGCGCAATAACGTCACATTCGATTCGCTGCAAAACGCACTGCCCAAACTGCGGAAATTCATCGCGGCAAACGAAATAACTCCCGAAGCGATCGAAGAGGCGGAAATCCAAATCAAATATAAAGGATATATCGAACGCGAAAAATTCATCGCAGAAAAATTGCGACGCCTCGAAAACATCCGAATTCCGGAAAATTTCGATTTTCATTCGATGCAGGCGCTGACAATCGAAGCCCGTCAAAAACTCTCCCGCATCCGACCCGAAACGATTGGTCAGGCATCACGGATTCCCGGAGTTTCACCTGCCGACGTCAATGTATTGCTTGTAAAATTCGGGCGATAGGGTATAATGTTCCACGTGGAACAAGCGCAAGAAAAACACACCGGATACCCACACAAAACAACTAATATTAAAAAGCCACTCCCGAAGGAGTGGCTTTTTAATATCAATATTTCGCTATTTTACAGCATAACCGTACACCAGTCGTATTTATCCTCCGCACGACCATACTGAATATCCTGCAAGCGCGTATAGAGTTCCATGCAGTTCTTTCCTACCTCGTCGCCATAATCATACGATTTTTCGGTCTGCATATCGTAAATATATCCGATAGGGGAGATAACCGCTGCCGTTCCGCAGGCGCCGCACTCCTCGAAAGATTCCAACTCCTCGACCGGAATATGACGCTCCTCAACAACCAAACCCATATCGCGTGCAATCTGACGAAGGCTCATGTTGGTAATCGACGGCAAAACCGAAGGCGACTTCGGCGTGATATACTTGCCATCCTTGATACCGAAGAAATTGGCAGCTCCGCACTCTTCAATGTATTTATGCTCGGCAGCATCGAGGTACATGATATTCGAATAACCCATTTCATGTCCCTTTTCACCCGACAACAGGCTGGCCGCATAGTTGCCTCCGACCTTCACATCGCCTGTTCCACGTGGAGCAGCGCGGTCCTGCTCCCGGTCGATAGCAACCCGAATCGGTTTGATTCCCGATTTAAAATAGGCTCCGACGGGCGAACAGTAGACGATCAGCAGGGCTTCCCTGGCCGGTTTCACGCCCAATCCGACCGTCGTTCCGAACATCACCGGACGCAGATAGAGCGAAGCTCCCGTACCGTAGGGAGGAACGAAACGCTCGTTGCGCTTGACGACCTCGATGCAGGCATCGACGATCATTTCAATCGAAGGAACCGGCAAGCACAAGCGTTTCGCCGAGGACTGGAGACGCCGCGCATTGTCGGCAACGCGGAAAAGACGCACTTTTCCGTCTACACCGCGGAAGGCCTTGAGACCCTCGAAAAGTTCGATGCCGTAGTGCAGGCATGAAGCCGACATGTGCATCTGGATATATTCGTCATCGGTAACCACCATATCGCTCCATTTCCCGTCGGCAAAGGAGTAGCGAACATTGTAATCGGTTTTGCGATAGTCGAAGCCCAAAGCGCTCCAATCTGTATTTTCCATATCCTATGTTTTTAAAAGATTTATCGAAAATTAGCTATATCAACGATCAACCCACAACAGCCCCGTTGTGGGTTGCCTCGCCGGGTTGCAGCAGGCGCAGTTTTCCGGAAGCATCCTCCGCCATCAGAATCATACCGTTCGAAAGAATACCCTTCAGTTCGCGCGGAGCGAGATTCACCAGGACGAGCACCTGCTGTCCGACCAACTCTTCGGGCGTGAAATGTTCGGCGATTCCCGAAACTATCTCGCGTTTGTCGATACCCGTATCAATCGTCAGTTTCAGCAATTTCTTCGTTTTGGCGACTTTTTCGGCCGCCAGAATCGTCGAAACGCGAATATCCATTTTCTGAAAATCGTCGAATTGAATCGTATCTTTTTGAGGTTCAACATTTTGAGCAACTTCAGCGGCTTCATTGGCTGCTTTGGTCGCCGCAAGTTTATCCAGCTGACGCTGAATCACGTCGTCCTCGATCTTTTCGAACAGCAGAGCAGGTTCCCCGATGGCGTGTCCCGCCGGAATCAGGTCCATTGCACCGAGGCGTTCCCAGCCGAATTTACCGACAGCCAGCATCCGGAGGATCTTCTCCGCAGAGAAGGGCATGAACGGCTCGATGGCGATGGCCGTGTTGGCCGTGATCTGCAAAGCGATGTTGAGAATCGTCTCCACACGCGCCGGATCGGTCTTCACGACCTTCCACGGTTCGGTGTCGGCCAGGTATTTGTTGCCGATGCGCGCGATGTTCATGGCATCCTTCAGCGCCTCGCGGAAACGGTAATTTTCGATATTTCCTTCGAGCGAAGCCTTTACGGCGGCAACCTCCGCGATCGACTGACGATCGTAATCGGTCAGTTCACCGCAGGCCGGAACCTTGCCGCCGTAGTATTTCTGGGTCAGCACCAGCGCCCGGTTGACGAAATTTCCCAGCACAGCCACCAGTTCGTTGTTGTTGCGGGCCTGGAAATCCTTCCACGTGAAGTCGTTGTCCTTTGTCTCCGGAGCATTGGCGCAGAGCACATAGCGCAGGACATCCTCCTTGCCGGGGAACTCCTCGAGGTACTCGTGCAGCCATACGGCCCAGTTGCGCGAGGTCGAAATCTTGTCGCCTTCGAGGTTCAGGAACTCGTTGGCCGGCACGTTTTCGGGCAGGATATAGTCGCCGTGGGCCTTGAGCATCGACGGGAAGACAATGCAGTGGAAGACGATGTTATCCTTGCCGATAAAGTGGACCATCTTGGTGTCCTCCGACTTCCAATAACGTTCCCAATCGGGCGTAAGGTCCTTTGTAGCAGATATATAACCGATAGGAGCGTCGAACCACACATAGAGCACCTTGCCCTCGGCCCCCTCGACGGGAACCGGGATGCCCCAGTCGAGGTCGCGGCTCACGGCACGCGGCTGAAGACCTCCGTCGAGCCAGCTCTTGCACTGCCCGTAGACGTTCGTTTTCCACTCCTTGTGCCCGTCCAGAATCCATTCGCGGAGGAATTCCTCGTAACGGTCCAGCGGCAGGTACCAGTGTTTCGTCTCCCGCTTCACGGGTACGGAACCCGACACGGCGCTGTGCGGGTCGATCAGTTCGTCGGGCGAAAGGGTAGAGCCGCACTTCTCGCACTGGTCGCCGTAAGCGCGGTCGTTGCCGCACTTGGGACAGGTCCCCACGATATACCGGTCGGCCAGGAAGGTCTGCGCCTCCTCGTCGTAATACTGCATTGATGTCTTTTCGATGAACTTGCCTTCGTCGTAAAGTTTCCGGAAAAAGGCCGACGCCGTCTCGGCGTGGGTCTTGGACGAGGTCCTCGAATAGATGTCGAACGACATGCCCAGCCCCTCGAACGATTTTTTGATCAGCGCGTGGTAACGGTCCACGATCTGCTGGGGCGTCACGCCCTCCTTGCGGGCCTTGATGGTGATGGGTACGCCGTGCTCGTCCGATCCGCAGACCGAAATCACGTCGCGCCCCCGAAGCCGCAGGTAACGCGTATAAATGTCCGAAGGTATGTAAACTCCAGCCAGATGGCCGATATGTACCGGACCGTTCGCATAAGGGAGCGCCGATGTCACGAGGTAGCGTTTGAACTCTTTTGCCATAAATGTAAAATAGATACAGTATTACTAATTTCTGTCAAAATTACTAATTTTTAAGAGAATCGGGAACGAAAAGCACATATTTTGTGAAAGGTTTAAAGAAAAGAAGGCGCACCCGCCGGGCACGCCTTCTCGATCTCACCGGAAAATCCGGCCTTTATTCGAACTGCAATTCGTCGAGCAGCCATCCGGCTCCGGCGAATTTGTCGATGACAAACAGCACGTAACGCACGTCCACGGCAATCGTCCGCTGCAATTCGGGTTCGAACGCCACATCGCCCGACATGGCCTCCCAGTTGCCGTCGAAAGCCAGACCTATCAGTGCCCCTTTGGCGTTCATGACCGGGGAACCGGAGTTGCCGCCCGTGATGTCGCAGTCGGCCAAGAACGCCACGGGAAGCTCTCCCCGTTCGTTGGCGTAACGGCCGAAATCCTTCGCCGCATACAACTCCTTGAGGCGGGCGGGAACGGTGAATTCGGTGGGATTCTGCGGATTCTCCTTCTCCATCACGCCCTTGAGCGTCGTATAGTAGTTATAGTGAATGCCGTCCGCCGGATCGTAGGGCAGCACGCGCCCATAGGTCAGACGGAGTGTGAAATTGGCGTCCGAAGCCCAGGCCTTGTTCGGCTGCATGCGCATCAGCCCCGCAATGTAGAGCCGCTGTCCGTCGGCGAATTTCCGCTTCCCGGCCAGCTGCGCCGCCGCCAGTTCCCGCATTTTCGCCGTATAGGATTTGTTCAGCAGCACGGCGGGATCGTTCGAAACGTCCGTTCCGGCGGCGGCCGCAGCCAGCGCCTTCCGCTCGTCGGCGAACACCGAATTGTCGTAGAGATAATCCACATAGGCGTCCGTATCGCCGCCGAACCGCTTGCCGATCACCTCGGCGAACACCGAAGGCAGCTCTTTGCAGTTCTCCCCGACGATCCGGAACATTCGCTTCGCCACGCGCCGGTCGGTCGGCATGTTGTAGTCCTTGTAGAACGCTTTCAGCGCCTCGGTCAGCTCCCCGCCCTTCTTCGAAACGGCCAGGCGCGCCGGTGCGAGAATCTCCACCGAACGGCCTATCGCCTCGCTCAAGTACTGGCTCGAAGCGAAATAGGGGGCCGTCTCCTCCACCGATTCGCGGATCAGGTTCAGAGCGTTCGAATAACCTTCCGTAGGCAGCGTGTTCTTCGCCGCCCAGGCGGTGAAAGCCGCCTCCTGCTCCTGCTTGCGGCCCTTCACGTCGAGCCGGCGGATACCGCGCGACTTGCCGATCGAGTTCTTCCAGTAGTTCGACGACTGGGCGTACTTCGAAGCGTACTGAATGCGGACCTTGGCGCTGGCGGCCATGTCCTCCTTCAGAATGGCCTGCCGCTCGCCGCGGATGAAGATGCGCTGCGGGTTTTCCACTTCGAGCAGACGGTCGATCTCGTAGGAGGTCATGTAACGCTGCGTCGACCCCGGGAAACCCATGATCATCGCGAAATCCCCCTCGTCGTAACCGCCGAGCGAAATCTTCAGGAACTTTTCAGCCTTGTAAGGGCGGTTTTCGGGCGAATAATCCGCCGGCCTGTTGTCCGGTCCGGCATAGACGCGAAAGACCGAGAAATCGCCCGTATGACGCGGCCACATCCAATTGTCGGTGTCGCCGCCGAACTTGCCGATCGACGTGGGAGGCGCACCGACCAGGCGGACGTCCCTGAAGACCTCGATCACGAAGGCGAAATACTGGTTGCCCCCGAAAAAGGACTTGATCTCGACATCCATACCGGGATTCTCCCCGGCGAGGCGTTCCGAAACGGCCTTCACCTGTCCGGCGACCAGCTCTTCCCGCTCCCCGCCGCCGGCGATGTCGGGCACGGCGCCCAGCACGTCCGGCGTCACATCGACGATCCGGCGGATAAAGCGCACCTTGAGTCCCGGAGCCGGCAGCTCTTCGGCGCGCGACATGGCCCAGAAACCGTTTTTGAGGTAGTCGTGCTCCACGGACGAAAGCGACTGGATCGACCCGTAACCGCAGTGGTGATTGGTGAACAGCAGTCCGTCGGGCGAAACGATCTCACCCGTGCATCCGCCGCCGAAAATGACGATGGCGTCCTTGAGCGAAGAGTTGTTCATGCTGTAAATCTCCTCGGCCGAGAGTTTGCATCCGCGGGCCTTCATGTCCTTGCTGTTCATTTTCTGGAGATAGGGCAGCATCCACATGCCCTCGTCCGCCGCCGCCGAGAGCGTGACGCACGCTGCGGCGAGCAGTAAAAAGATTTTCTTCATAAAGTGCATTAAAGATTAATCGTATGTAATCGCTTCAGATTATTTGACATTGATCATATTCAGAATGGACCGCTCCGCCGCCCGGCGCACCTCGTCGTCGAGCACGATCTCGGGCGATTCGTTCTCAAGGCACGCGCAGATGTTCTCCAGCGTCACCATCTTCATATACTTGCAGTTGTTGCATCCGCACGTCTCGTCGTCGGGAGGCGCCGGGATGAACTCTTTTTCCGGATAACGCCTCTTCATCTCGGCGAGGATTCCCGCCTCGGTCACCACGATGAACTCCTGCGCGTCGCTCCGGCCGCAATATTCGAGTATCCCCGCCGTGGAACCCACATAGTCGGCCACTTCGACGATATAGGCCCGGCACTCGGGGTGCACGACGACCTTCGCCGCCGGATGCTCCCGTTTGAGCGTCAGCAGTTTTTCGAGCGAAAACTCCTCGTGGACGTGGCACGCTCCGTCCCACAGCACCATGTTCCGACGCCCGGTGAGCTTCTGGATATAGGAACCCAGATTACGGTCGGGAGCGAAAATCACGGGCTGGTCGGCGGGAATCGACTCCACTACCTTCAGCGCGTTGGACGACGTGCAACAGATGTCGGTCAGCGCCTTCACGCCGACCGTGGTGTTCACATAGGAGACGACCGTGTGACCGGGGTATTTTGCCTTGAAAGCCGCGAATTCCCCGGCGTCGCACGACTCGGCCAGCGAGCACCCCGCCTCGGGACAGGGGATCAGCACCTTCTTTTCGGGGCAGAGGACCTTGGCGGTCTCGGCCATGAAGTGCACTCCGGCGAAGAGAATGATGTCGGCGTCGACCGACTGCGCCCGGACGGAGAGGGCGAGCGAGTCGCCCAGAAAATCGGCGACGGCCTGCACCTCGGGCGTCGTATAGTAGTGCGCCAGGATCACGGCGTTTTTCTCGCGCTTGAGATCCCCGATGCGGCGGCTGAGCTCGGAGGAGTTTTCCACGTTCATTTTTTATTTTTATTCCTTTAATTAATTTAAATAATAAAAAGAAGAATAGATATAATAGCTGTTGATACTGTTGACAAGTGGAAGTGTTATTTTCCAATCAACACTTTTTATTTTCATTGTTTCTTATTTCAAATTTTAATTGATTCAAAATCAAAAGAATATAAAAACAATCGACAATTGTTGAAACAGTTTGTCGACATATCGACAGCCTTTTGTTTTAAACATTCTCTTCCGTTTTCATCCCTTTTCCGGGTATGACAACTTCTTAAAACTATTTTTGGTTTCGGCGAAAAGATTTTTATACCCGTTCTCTTTTTCGAAAAGCAAATTTTTCAGCTTCGACTTTTCATTCTTTTTCATCGGTTATCAACGCGGTTTTCGACAAGTTGTCAACCGTTTTTCATCACTTTACCGACAATCTTTTCGGCGATCCCGCGGTAGTGTTCCTCGACGCGGGAATCAATTCCCGCCGCCGGCGTCCCTGCGTCTGCTCCGTCCATAATCGACTGGATGATAGGTATTTCTCCCAGGAACTCCACCCCGTTTTTTTCGGCGTATGCGCGTGCCCCGCCGCGGCCGAAGATGTAGTAGCGGTTTTCGGGCAGTTCGGCGGGCGTGAACCACGCCATGTTCTCGACGATGCCCGCCACGGGGATGTTGACGTTTTCGTTGCGGAACATCTCCACGCCGCGCACGACGTCGGCCACGGCGATCTGCTGCGGCGTCGAGACAATCACCGCGGCGTCGATTTTCAGTTCGCCGATGATCGACAGATGCACGTCGCCCGTGCCGGGAGGGAGGTCCGTGAGCAGGAAGTCCAGCGTCCCCCACCGGGTCTGGTGAATCATCTGTTTGAGGGCGCTGACAGCCATTGCGCCGCGCCACAGCAGCGCGTCGGTGGGTTTGATGAAGAAGCCGATCGACATGAGCTTTACGTCCATTGATTCGGCCGGGACGATGTGGTCCACCCCGTCCTCGGCGACGGCTTCGGGCACGTACCCTTCCACGCCGAACATTTTGGGCTGCGACGGTCCGTAGATGTCCGCATCGAGGACGCCGACGCGGAAACCCATGTTCCGCAGGGCGATGGCCAGGTTGGCCGTGACGGTGGACTTGCCTACCCCACCCTTGCCCGAGGCGACGGCGATTACCCTGGCGATGCCGCCCGTGGTGGTCTTCAATTTGGGTTCGGGACGCGGAGCCGCCCCGCCCTCCTTGATCACGACGAGCACCTCCGCGCCCGGAAACGCCTCGCGCAAAAGCGATTCGGCCTGGTTCTTGATCTTCACGGCGAACGGGTCGCGGGCCTTGGCGAAGCGCAGCACGACGGTGACTTTGCCTTCGGCGGACGCCGTATGTTCGATAAATCCGCTCGAAACGATGTCCTGTCCGGTTTCCGGGTGGACGACCGATGCGAGCAGGCGTTTGATTTTTTCTTCCATTGTCGTATTCAGTTTCTTTTCGGCAAAAATATGAAAAAGCGGAACGGGCTTAAAACCGAATCGCATGGGGTTCGGTAAAACGCTCCGGCAGATAAAAGTGTCGTTACGCCACCAAAGATAACGTATATTTTGGAGAATATATATAGTATGTCTAATTATTTTATCGAAAAACGATAAATTTTATTTGTTTTTCGTATAAAATCGCTATATTTGCGACAACATACGGAAGAAGACAACAACAAAATAGAACGAACTATGAATTTTATCAAGACTTTTCTGGCAGGGCTTCTCGCGGTCGTCGTGGGGACGTTCCTGGTGTTTTTCCTGTGGATTTTCATTTTGCTGGGCATTGCCGGCTCGATGGAGAAAAGTGTGGCGGTGCATCCCGAGTCGATCCTGAAGATCGACTTCTCGGAGGTGCTGACCGACGCCCCGTCGTCCGATCCGCTGGCGGGTCTCGACCTGATGACGCTCCAGACCCAGCGGCAGCTTCCGCTCCTGAAGGCGCTCCGCGCCCTCGAAGCCGCGCGTGACGACGACCGCATCAAGGGCATCTACCTGCGGATGAACGGCACGGGGGGCGTAACCGGCTCGGCGATCCTGGAGGAGCTGCGCGAGGCGCTCGTGGAGTTCAAGCAGAGCGGCAAATTCATCGTCGCCTACAACGAAACCTATTCGCAGGGCGGCTATTACCTGGCTTCGGTCGCCGACAAGATCTACATGCAGCCCGAGGGCATGATGGAGTGGGCCGGACTGTCGATGAACCTGATGTTCTACAAGGGGCTGCTGGACAAACTCGACCTCAAGGCCGAAGTGTTCCGCCCCACGGCCTGCAAATACAAGAGCGCCGTCGAACCTTATATCTATGACAAGATGTCCGACGCCAACCGCGAACAGATGCAGCAGCTCGTCAGCTCGATGTGGGGCGTCATCGCCGAAAGCGTCGCCGAGGCGCGCGGCATCGAACTGAAGACGCTGAACGAAATGGCCGACAGACTGGAGGTGGCGCTTCCCGACGAGGCGCTTGAAAAAGGGCTTGTCGACAGTCTGATCTACGAGGACCAGATGGAGGATGTCTTTGCCGAACTGGGCGTTTCCGACGATTACGACTTCGTCACGCTGGGCGACTACGCCGCGCAGGTGGGCGCCGACCTGAAAAACATCTCCGCCGACCAGGTGGCCGTCGTCTATGCCGACGGTCAGATCGTCGACGGCGAGGGGTACGGCAAGGAGATTTACGGCAATACGCTGGCTGCGAAGATCGCCGGCGTGCGCGACAACGAGAAGGTGAAGGCCGTCGTGCTGCGCGTCAACTCCCCCGGCGGAAGCGCGCTGGCATCGGACGTCATCTGGCGCGAGATCGAACTGCTGCGTGCCGAGAAACCCGTCATCGTGTCGATGGGCTCCTATGCAGCCAGCGGCGGTTATTACATCTCCTGCCCTGCCGATGCGATCGTGGCCGACAAGATGACCCTCACGGGTTCGATCGGCGTGTTCGGCATGTTCCTCGATACGCGCGACGCCCTGAAAAACAAACTGGGCATCACCGTCGACGGCGTGAAGAGCAACGCTTCGGCCGATTTCGCGGCCACGTCGCCGCTGACGCCCTTGCAGCGGGCGATGATCATGCGCGGTGTCGACCGGGTTTACACCACCTTCACCAACCATGTGGCCGAGGGGCGCAATCTTCCGATCGGGAAGGTGCTCGACATCGCCGGCGGCCGTGTCTGGTTGGGTAAGGATGCGCTGGAAGTCGGTCTGATCGACACCTACGGCGGATTGAAAACGGCCATTGCGCTGGCCGTAGACAAGGCGGAACTGGGCGACGGCTACCGGGTCGTCGAAGTGAAGGAGGAGCCGACGGGTTTCGCTGCGATCATCGCGTCGCTGAACGTGAGCGTCCGCGAGGCTTTCGCCCGTTCGGAACTGGGACTGATGATGAAGGAGTATAACACCGTGCGCGAGGCCCTGAACCAGCAGGGCGTCCTGATGTACTCGCCCTGGAAGGTCGAAGTGCGTTGATCCGCACGTATCGTGAAAAAGAGGCGTCTCCGGATGAAGGGGGCGCCTCTTTTCAGTTCGTCGTATCCGGCGTGAGCGGCGAGGTTTTGAACCGGCTGCGGTAGTCGCTGGGCGTGGTTCCGAGGTGGGCGCGGAACAGATGGTTGAAATTCGAGACGTTGGTGAATCCGCAGCGGGGGCCTATTTCCGAAATGGGGAGCTGCGTCTCGACGATGAGCTGCGCGGCCCGGTTGATACGGAAGCTGTTGATGTATTCCCACAGGTTCTGGTGCGTGCGGCGTTTGAAGTAGCGGCACACCGACGACGGGGACATGTCCACCGAACGGCCGATCTCCTCCAGCGAGAGTTTGCGGGAATAGCTCTCCTCCACGAACCGGACGATTCGGCGCACCCGGTCGTCCTGGTAGGAACCGTCGTGACGCGAACCGATCTGCTGCACCTCGTCGGGCGGCGCTGTGGCAAGGTCGTTGAGGATGCTGAAAAAGAGCGAGACGGCTTCGAAGCCGTCGAGTTTGGGCAGCGATATCATCCGTTCGAGCACGGTGTCGATCGTTTTCGGGGCGAATCGCAGTCCGGCCGCAGGGCGGAGCAGCATTTCGCGGATGGGACGCATGTGTTCGAGCGAGAGGAACTTCCAGTCGGGCATCTCGCGGCTGAACATGACCGTGGCGGTTTCGCACTTGGCGTCGGCATACGCCGCGTCGCGCTTGAAACGGTGCGGGGTTCCGGGATTGATGAGCACGAGGTCCTTTTCGGTGAAATCTTCGACCGCGTCGTCCATGATGCGCTGGCCGCGCACGTGGAGCGTCAGGCAGAGCATGTAATCTTCGTGGTAATGGAGCGGAGGATCGGTCTGCTTGTCGGGCCAGTAGTGGGTCACGAATAAATTGTTGCTGCCCATAGGAGTAATATCGGCGAGAATCTGCTTCATAGTTGGGCAAATATAACTAATTTTAAAGAGAAACGTCCGATCGGGGTGAATATTTTGCGCTTTACACTATCTTTGCAATATGGCAGTTATCAGATTGACTAAAGAATTTTCGTTCGAGGCGGCTCATGCGCTCGACGGATACGACGGTCCGTGCCGCGAGATTCACGGGCACTCCTACCGTCTGTTTGTAACGGTTAAGGGTACTCCGGCCGAAGATGCGTCCAACCCGAAATGCGGCATGGTGCTGGATTTCGGCGTACTGAAACGGATCGTCAGCGAGGAGATCGTCTCGCATTTCGACCATGCGCTGGTGCTGCGCGCCTCGGAATCCGGGGAGGAATTTTTCCGCGTGCTCGCCGAACGCTTCGGCAATGTGGTTACGGTGGGCTACCAGCCGACGTGCGAGAACATGCTCGGCGATTTCGCCGCCCGCATCGCCGCGCGCCTTCCCGAAGGTGTCGCGCTCCACTCGCTGCGTCTGCACGAGACGGCGACATCGTTCGCCGAGTGGTTCGCCGAGGACAATATGTAAGAAGACAGGCAGGGATTCCGGATGCGGCGGGTTTGTGAAAATGGCCGCAGCGGGGAAAAGGTGACTCTAATTGACGCAACTTATCTGATATGAAAAAACTCTTTCTGGTCGACGCCTATGCGTTGATTTTCAAGTATTACTATGCCTTTTTGGGCCGTCCGATGCGTAACCGCGAGGGGATGAACACCTCCGTGGTGTTCGGCTTCGTGAAGTTCCTGCGCGACATCCAGAAACGCGAAAGGCCCGATCTGTTGGGCGTGGCGTTCGATCCCAAGGGCGGCAGCTTCCGCCGCGACATTTTTCCGGAATACAAGGCCAACCGTTCCGAAACCCCCGAGGACATCCTGCTTTCGATACCCTACGTGAAACGGGTGCTCGACGCGATGTGCATTCCGATTCTCGAAGTGGCGGGTTACGAAGCCGACGACGTGATCGGAACCCTTTCGCAGAAGGGTGTCGAAGCCGGTTACGACGTCTATATGGTGACGCCCGACAAGGATTACGGCCAGCTGGTGCGCGACAACTGCCGCATCTACAAACAGCGGGGCGCCGAGGGCAGCATCGAGATCGTCGACCGCGAGGCCATCCGCGAGAAGTACGGCATCGACGACCCGCAGCTGGTGCGCGACATCCTTGCGCTGTGGGGCGATGCCTCGGACAATATTCCCGGCGTCCCGGGCATCGGCGAGAAGATCGCCTGCAAACTGGTCCGGGAGTGGGGAACGGTGGAAAACATTCTGGAGAATGTCGGCAAAATTCCCGGAAAGCAGGGCGAGAAGATCGCCGGGTGGGCCGACAACCTGCGGCTGGCCAAGCGCCTAACGACCATCTGCCTCGACGTGCCGATCCCCTTCCGCGAGGAGGACCTCACGGTTTGCGACCCGCATATCGACCAGCTGCGCGGGATCTTCGCCGAATTGGATTTCAAGGCTTTTATGAACGATCTGACGAACCTCGCACCCGCCGAGCCGCTTCCCGAAGGTCCGCGCCAGGAGGCGCAGACCCAGCTGGCGGAGATGGCCCGCGCCAAGTCGGCCGCGGCGAAGAAGGCCGCGCTGGCGGGACAGGGCAATCTGTTCGGCGACCCCGTCGTGCCGCTTCCTGCGGCGCAGGAGGTTCCTGTGGCCGAACTTCAGGCCGAAGCCGAGGCGATACAGTTCCGGACGGCCCAGACGACGCCCCACGAGTACACGCTTGTGGAAACTGCCGCGCAGCTGCGCGAGGTGGTCGCCGCGGTCGGCAGATACCCCGAATTCTGTTTCGACACCGAGACCACGGGTTTCGACATCTTCAACGACCGCATCGTCGGCATGTCGCTGGCCGTAAAGCCGTTCGAAGCGTGGTACATTCCCTTCAAGGAGGAAAATACGGCGGAATATACGCAGATCGTGCGGCCGCTGTTCGAAGACGAAGGGATTGCCAAGATCGGCCAGAACATCAAGTTCGACCTGATGGTGCTCCGGCGCCTGGGGCTCGATATCCGGGGCCGCAAGTACGACACGATGATCCTGCATTACCTGCTCGATCCCGAGTCGCGCCACAACATGAACGCCCTGTCGGAAAAATACCTCAACTACAAGCCTATCGAGATCGAAACGCTGATCGGCAAGGGTTCCAAGCAGCTGACGATGGATCTGGTGAACGTCGAGCGCGTCAAGGAGTACGCCGCCGAAGATGCCGACGTCACTCTGCAACTCAAACACGTGCTCTACCCTCAGGTCGAGAAGATCGGGTTGCAACACCTCTATTTCGAGGTCGAGGAGCCGATGATCGCCGTGCTGGCCGACATCGAGATGGCGGGCGTGCGGATCGACTCCGGGGCGCTGGCCGAATACTCCGTCGAACTGAGCCGCCGGCTGGCCGAACTGGAAGCCGCGATCCGTGCCGAAGCCGGCGAGTCGACGCTCAACATCAACTCGGCACGCCAGCTGGGCGAGGTGCTTTTCGCCAAGATGCGCATCGCCGAAAAGCCCAAGATGACCAAGACCAAGCAGTTCTGCACCGACGAGGATTATTTGCAGACCTTCGCCCGCAAACACCGCATCGTCGACCTGATCCTCGAATACCGGGGTGTCAAGAAATTGCTTTCGACCTATGTCGAGGCGCTTCCCCAGCTGGTCAACCGGACGACGGGGCGTATCCATACCTCCTTCAACCAGGCGGTCACGGCTACCGGGCGCCTTTCGTCCACCAATCCAAACCTGCAGAACATCCCCGTGCGCGAAGAGATGGGGCGCCGCATCCGCCGGGCGTTCATCCCCTCCGATTCCGACCACCTGCTGCTCTCGGCCGATTACAGCCAGGTCGAGCTGCGCCTGATGGCGCACCTTTCGGGCGACGAATCGCTGATCGCGGCCTTCGCCCACGGCGAGGATATCCATGCCGCGACGGCCGCCAAACTTTTCAACAAAACCCTCGACGAAGTGACCTCCGAGGAGCGCCGCCGTGCCAAGACGGCCAATTTCGGCATCATCTACGGCATTTCGGCCTTCGGCCTGAGCCAGCGGCTCGAAATCCCGCGTAAGGAGGCCAAGGACATTATCGACGGTTATTTCGAATCTTAC
>ERZ773145.1368-NODE-1368-length-20278-cov-15.165455_pt1 | contig 20278 bp, 18 predicted proteins | sample MGYA00580848_ERZ773145 | MGnify/ENA primary metagenome ERZ773145 (study PRJEB29015, sample SAMEA2737858) | human gut metagenome | biome: human gut; feature: human-associated habitat; material: faeces | place: China | collected 2012 ... | reverse complement strand
ACTCAAAATCCCTTGTGCTAATAACACGTGTGGGTTCGACCCCCACCACCGGCATAGTGAAAGCAGTCTGAGATGAAAATTTCGGGCTGCTTTTCTTTTTAATTTTTCCCTTGTCCATCAGGAACGCCGGGAACTGAAATGCTGCAAAATTCAGCGGCGGGGCTGACTGTTTTAACTACTGTTTAAGACTTTGTGCTTTTCTGTTCATAAACTTCTGGTATCCTGTACACAACGAAACGAGAAAGAGGGAGCCTTATGAACGCCGAACTCACCTTCCTGACCGCCCTGCAATCCCTGCACAGCCCCATGCTGGATGGAAGCATGGGCTTTATTACCCGTCTGGGAGACTCCGGTATTCTCTGGGTGACGCTGACAGCGCTGCTGCTGGTGTTCCGCAAAACGCGGCGGGTCGGCTGCGTGCTGGCAGCGGCGCTCCTCATCGACGCTGTCCTCTGCAATCTTCTTCTCAAGCCGCTGGTGGCCCGCGTCCGTCCATGCGACATCCTCACGGAGGTACAGCTGCTTATCCCGCACCCGGACGATTTCTCCTTCCCTTCGGGCCATACGGCGGCGTCCTTCGCCTCGGTGACAGCCCTCTGGCTGGCCGGGAAAAAGCAGTGGGCGATGGCGGCTCTGCCGGTAGGTGTTCTCATCGCATTCTCGCGGATGTACCTCTGTGTCCATTACCCGACGGATATTCTGGGTGGTGTCATTTTGGGAGCTGCCTGTGGATGGGCGGGAGCATGGCTCGTAAAGAAAGCAGAGCGACGAATGGCCATCCCGCGGAGCTAAAAAAGAAGAAGAGACCGCTGTGCAGCAGCTTGCTGTACCGCGGTCTCTTTTGTTATGAGGCAGACCCGCTTATCTGAGGGAACATCCCGGTTTTCCGCAAAAGCCCAAAAGACATGCAGGCAACTCAATGCATCCCCAAAAATTTGGCCTCGAAAAAAGAAAAACACCGTACTTCATGCGAAGTACAGTGCTTTTTTGGTGGAGAATAGCGGGATCGAACCGCTGACCTCTTGCATGCCATGCAAGCGCTCTCCCAGCTGAGCTAATCCCCCATAGCTGGCGTGTCATTCCTGACGACGCATATTATTATACCAGCCAAAAGGAGAGTTGTCAATAACTTTTTTATTTTTTGTGAGCGACGCTGCGGCGGGTGCTGCGCTTGTAGTAGAACAGGTACTGCTGTACGATGCCAGCCTGCTGACCATAGGAAGGAAAAGGGTCGCGGCCGCCGAATTCCTCATCAATGAGTCGCTGTATCCAAACATCAATGGGAGCCATCGCGGTACGGCCATAGCCAAAGAGGCAGACACAGTTTGCTACCTTTTTGCCGACGCCATCCAGCCCGAGGAGGCGGGAAAAGAGAGCGTCGTCGGGCAGCGCCGCCAGAGCACCGAGGTCGAGTGTGCCGCTGGAAGCCTGTGCGGCAGCGTTCTGGATGTAACGGGTGCGGTAGCCCAGACCACAGCCCATCAGCTGCGCCCCAGAGAGGCCGCAGAGCTGCTGCGGGGTGGGGAAGAGGAAGACTTCATCGCCTTCGGCACTGAGCGGTTCGCCGCAGCACCGGGCAAGGCGTTCTACGGCGGTGCGGATGGCCGGAATGCTTTTGCGCTGGGAGATAAGAAAGGTGATGAGCATTTCCCATGGATCCTGATGCAGGATTCGGATGCCCTGCCCGAAATCGAGCGATTTGTCCAGATAGTTGCTCTGTCCCGCCAAGCTGCACCGCAGCGCGGCATAGTTCCGGCCCAAATCAAAGTAGTTGGCCCAGCACTCCCAATCTGAGCCATACCATGCAGCGTCGTATTGCCCAGCGCCCAGCGGAGTCAGATAAAGGAGTGCGCCGCCGGAAAGAAAACGGTAGCGCCCGTCGGCCAGTTTCTGCGGCCGGAAGCACTGGCCGCTTTCGATGATCTTGTCGAGGTCAAAGTCGTCCTGGATGGTGACGAGCTGATGGGTAAGGGGAACGGTATGCATGGAAAACTCCTTTTTGGAAAAATTGTGGCGATGCCCGATTCGAGGTGGAAACTGATTTCTATCCGTACCCTCTGCGGGGAGGGCAACCTTGATGCTGAAAAGATCGGCGTGGTTGTGACAATTTCTATCTACGCCCTCGGTGAAGAGGACGACTTGGTTACGTCTTTGAGAACCGCGATATGATTATTATGTTATTCTATCCACACCCCTCAAATAGGAGCGACTTCAAGTCGAAAAATGCACTGGGGAACACAAACTGATTTCAACCAACGTCTTTAAGAGACGGAATTATAGGTCAAAATACTCGGTTCCTTAGAGAGCGCATGGCAACAACTTAATAAGAGTTTACCATATTTTTGTGTCGATTTCTACCTGCGCCCTCCGTGAGGAGGGCGACTCCATGATTGCCGGGAAGGCTGCGGACGGGTTGTGATTTCTATCCACGCCCTCCGCGAGGAGGGCGACCTCCGTACTTGACCGCGATCTGCTCAGGCATAATGATTTCTATCCACGCCCTCCGCGAGGAGGGCGACTGCAGCAGCTGGGCATCCACCCGGAATCGTGAAAATTTCTATCCACGCCCTCCGCGAGGAGGGCGACCGGCGGCGCCTTCCCGTACACGCTTGCCGGTGAAATTTCTATCCACGCCCTCCGCGAGGAGGGCGACATTGCGTTCAGCTGCTTCAGCGTGGTATCACGAGGATTTCTATCCACGCCCTCCGCGAGGAGGGCGACGGTGGTGTAGGTTTTGCTCATGCGTAACCCCTCCTATTTCTATCCACGCCCTCCGCGAGGAGGGCGACGCTGGGCACTGTCGATGACGCCGACTTCCTCAAGGTATTTCTATCCACGCCCTCCGCGAGGAGGGCGACCGCCCGACGACGTTATTATGCTGACCGACCCGAAATTTCTATCCACGCCCTCCGCGAGGAGGGCGACGTTTCCTCCTGTTCTTCTTCGGGGAATTTATCGAGATTTCTATCCACGCCCTCCGCGAGGAGGGCGACGCGCTCTGGACGATTTCACTTTTGGCAAGCGGTCGATTTCTATCCACGCCCTCCGCGAGGAGGGCGACGGATGCAGGCTGGAAGAAGATCCGCCGCACCAAGATTTCTATCCACGCCCTCCGCGAGGAGAGCGACCCATGGTGGATGTCAACAACGACCTCCTTGTTGAGATTTCTATCCACGCCCTCCGCGAGGAGGGCGACCCGGGATGCCACGACCATTGCGAACGGTATGCAGAATTTCTATCCACGCCCTCCGCGAGGAGGGCGACTCGGCGGTGTACGGAATCTGGGTGCTTAAATCAAATTTCTATCCACGCCCTCCGCGAGGAGGGCGACACACGAGCTGCGCACCCTGCCCCGGGCTGTCATCATTTCTATCCACGCCCTCCGCGAGGAGGGCGACCCATGAGAGCCTTGTCCGGGTCGTCGTACTTTTGATTTCTATCCACGCCCTCCGCGAGGAGGGCGACGCCCAGCTTAAAAAGCGTCAGACCGTCCGCGAGAAATTTCTATCCACGCCCTCCGCGAGGAGGGCGACGAGTGCATCAAAAACGTGGTGATCTCCCGCAACGATTTCTATCCACGCCCTCCGCGAGGAGGGCGACATTTGTCCTCCATAACGGTTTTGTTCGTTCATGCATTTCTATCCACGCCCTCCGCGAGGAGGGCGACTGGGCGGCTCTTTCAAGACTTCCGCGGCCGTTATATTTCTATCCACGCCCTCCGCGAGGAGGGCGACCCTGCATAGGTCGGCGCGATCAGGTGGCCAACCAATTTCTATCCACGCCCTCCGCGAGGAGGGCGACCCTGGCCGACACGGTGAGTACATACGGAGCCTTTGAGATTTCTATCCACGCCCTCCGCGAGGAGGGCGACCGCGCTTGCCGCTCATGCTGTTGCTGTTCGCCTGATATTTCTATCCACGCCCTCCGCGAGGAGGGCGACGCTTACCGCTGCCGGTATTGCCGCACTCATCGTTATTTCTATCCACGCCCTCCGCGAGGAGGGCGACTTTGCAATGCTTGGTCACATGGAGTAGCCATAGGTATTTCTATCCACGCCCTCCGCGAGGAGGGCGACGAGCCTGTTTTCTGCTGCTACCGCAGACGACAAGATTTCTATCCACGCCCTCCGCGAGGAGGGCGACCTTGCCACATTGAGTTTTCAAATGACGACATTTTATTTCTATCCACGCCCTCCGCGAGGAGGGCGACCGCGCTTGTTAGTTGCCATACAATACCTCCTAACATTTCTATCCACGCCCTCCGCGAGGAGGGCGACCCGCTACAAGGGCGGCACCCTCACCATCAAGATATTTCTATCCACGCCCTCCGCGAGGAGGGCGACTTTCAGGTCAGCGACCTGGCCGTTTTTACTTTCCAATTTCTATCCACGCCCTCCGCGAGGAGGGCGACGCTTGTTTTCGGGGTCACCGTAGGGATATGCAAATTTCTATCCACGCCCTCCGCGAGGAGGGCGACGGTTTTTGCCCGGTTCCGCCCCGAGATCGCAGCCATTATTTCTATCCACGCCCTCCGCGAGGAGGGCGACTGAGTATTCAGATTGGTTTACGGACAATCAAATTAATTTCTATCCACGCCCTCCGCGAGGAGGGCGACTCATGTACCTGGGCTTCACTGTCCAGGCAGCAGATATTTCTATCCACGCCCTCCGCGAGGAGGGCGACTTGTCTGGCATTGGCAACCTGTTCTCCAGTGCTGATTTCTATCCACGCCCTCCGCGAGGAGGGCGACCCAGCTTTTTGGTGTCGGCTGCGGTCTGTTTTGGAATTTCTATCCACGCCCTCCGCGAGGAGGGCGACTCACACGCTGGTAGTAGTCCTGCGGGTTTACCAAATTTCTATCCACGCCCTCCGCGAGGAGGGCGACACGTCACCACCCTCAACTACCCCCGCATCATCGAATTTCTATCCACGCCCTCCGCGAGGAGGGCGACCTCTGCCCGAGGCTCGCGTTTTGTGTGGTCTGCGCGATTTCTATCCACGCCCTCCGCGAGGAGGGCGACCACTATCCAGCATTTTGACATGCTGAGCAATGCGGATTTCTATCCACGCCCTCCGCGAGGAGGGCGACGATGAGGCCAAGAGCGTTGTCAAGGCCAATGAGGAATTTCTATCCACGCCCTCCGCGAGGAGGGCGACGTTCTACAAGGCACGAATCGCAGCGGCATCGTGATTTCTATCCACGCCCTCCGCGAGGAGGGCGACCAATGGCATGGGCCGATTACAGAGCAGGAGGAGGCAGACATTTCTATCCACGCCCTCCGCGAGGAGGGCGACATGCGCAGGAGCGACCCGAAACGGGTCACGGAGATTTCTATCCACGCCCTCCGCGAGGAGGGCGACCAACCTCAACGACGGCGAAATCTATGAGATGGAATTTCTATCCACGCCCTCCGCGAGGAGGGCGACGATGGAGCAAACCCGTAGGAGAATCAACAATGGCATTTCTATCCACGCCCTCCGCGAGGAGGGCGACACAGCAGGGCCGCTCAAAACATGGACGCCAAGCTAATTTCTATCCACGCCCTCCGCGAGGAGGGCGACTTTTAACGAGATACACAAGACCAAAATGACTTACATTTCTATCCACGCCCTCCGCGAGGAGGGCGACATATGCAGCGCAAGTTTTGCACTCATCGCAATGGATTTCTATCCACGCCCTCCGCGAGGAGGGCGACGCACCGGTTGCGGCTGCGGCAGCTGCGCATAACTATTTCTATCCACGCCCTCCGCGAGGAGGGCGACCCAATCGCCACTAAAAAGCGAAATTTCGCCTTTTCTATTTCTATCCACGCCCTCCGCGAGGAGGGCGACCATTGCCGCCCCAGTTGCCGCCCCAGCCTCCGCAATTTCTATCCACGCCCTCCGCGAGGAGGGCGACATTGAGCGCGCCTCGAATGGGAGTCCAGCACTTGTATTTCTATCCACGCCCTCCGCGAGGAGGGCGACCCAAGGAGAGCAGTGCCTTTTCCGGCTGGTCGTTATTTCTATCCACGCCCTCCGCGAGGAGGGCGACTAGCCCTGTGCCATGTAGCTGTTGGCTGCTGCGGTATTTCTATCCACGCCCTCCGCGAGGAGGGCGACTGCTGCATGAGTGCCGTGTAAAATAGAGGCACTTATTTCTATCCACGCCCTCCGCGAGGAGGGCGACCTGCCATAGGGATACTCCTTTCTTATTTCGGGTTAATTTCTATCCACGCCCTCCGCGAGGAGGGCGACAGCAAAAACAGAGACAAAATCTCTATTTTCAAACAAATTGTACAACATTCTGCACGAATTTAGAAGAGCCTTGATTTACAACGGGTCAAAGAGCTATCCAAATCATGCAAAATGATACAAAAATCCGGTGCGAAGGTGCCGGAAAAATGCTGAGAACTCGCCCTTCGCACCGGGGCGGGAAACTCAGAACAACAGCAGGCCGTCCTGCTCGAAGGGCGGATGAACGCCGACATGCTCCACCTTGCTCTTATAGCTGTTGCCCAGCTGGTAGAAGCGCAGACTGTCCAGCGCAGGGTCGATGAGAGACGTCAGCTCCGCCTTGAGAACGGCATACTGCGCGGCATCCAGCAGACACTCGAACACGGAGTTCTGCACCCGCTGGCCGTGGTCCACACAGCGCTTGGCGACTTTGCGCAGACGTTTGCGCCCGGCGGGAGTTTCGGTATTGACGTCGTAGGTGATAAGGACCAGCATACACATCCCTCACTTCCAGAAAAATGGCGGGTAAAGCTCCATATCGCCCCGCAGGGTGCGGGCCAGAAGCAGAGCCTGCACATAAGGCACGAGGCCCCACGGAAGCTTTTCGTTCAGGAACGGGTGGGTGATAGTCTCCTGCTTGCGGGTCTGCCACCCGCCCAGAAAGGCGCGGCGGCCCTCATCGGTGAGAAGGACGGCCCCGTTCTCCTGCTTCTGGAAATGCTTCGGTGTCATGATTTTCTGGTTGATGCAGGAGAGCACGAAGCGGTCGGCATAAACTGCACGCAGCTCTTCCATGAGGTCGAGGGCGAGGCTCCTGCGCCCGGGCCGGGCGCGGTGGAGAAAGCCGACGTAGGGGTCGAGGCCCACACTCTGAAGAGCCGCCGTGCAGTCGGAGGCCAGAAGCGAATAAGCGAAAGAGAGCAGGGCATTGGTATTGTCCAGCGGCGGGCGGCGGCTCCGGCCTGCGAAAGAAAAATTATCGTGCTGCTGCAGGATGAGTGAATCAAAGCAGTCGAAATACCGCTGTGCCGCCTCGCCCTCCAGACCGCGAAGCTGGTCGAGGTCGTCACACTGCTCGATGAGGGGCAGCGCCGCCGCCAGCTGGGCGCTGGTGCGCTTGAGCTGTTCCACCGGCACCCGCTGAGGGTGGTCGCGGGTGGCCCGTTCCAGTACCCAGCGGGCGTTATAGACTTTGCCCAGGATGAAATTGCGCGCATAGAGACAGCTCTGTGCCTCGCTGTCTGCGATGCGGTACTGGGTCTGCCGCAGCAGGACGTTGCCCCGCTCTTCGCCTACGGCCCGGGCCAGAAAGCGGCCCTGTGGGCTGAAAAAGCTCAAATCGACCCCGAGGCTGGTGCATTTACCCATCAGGGCAGGGCTTGCGCCGGGATAGCTGAAGCAGACGATGCCTTCCAGCGTGTGGAGCGGGACCCGGCCAATTTCAGCCTTGTTGCAGAGCAGGACGATGTTCTCCCCCTCGAGGGAAAGGTAGGCATCCTTGTTGAGGACGTAGAGCGTGTTTAAAAACTTTCTCATGGCGCGGCCTCCTGCATCTCGTCCAGATGGGCGCGGAGATAGGCTTTCGGGTCGGCACGCTGATACAGCACGGGGAGGCAGAGTTCTTTGAGGGAGCAGGCGCTGCAGTGGGTGCCGGGCTTCGACTTGGGGGTATAGCCCCGGGCAAAATAGGCGTGCATCTCATCGGCCATCTTCTGGGTGGTCTGGCGCAGTTCTTCGGTCAGCGGCACGACCTCCCGCCGCCGCGTTTCCTCGTAGAAGAGCGCACCCTCCGGGATGCTGCACACCAGCATCTCTTCCAGCGCCATGGCCTGTGCGCAGAGCTGCAGCCGGTCAGCGTCGCTGGCCTTGGCGCGGCCATGCTTGTACTCGACAGGCATGGGCTTCCAGAGCCCTTCCGTGCTTTGCAGGGGGATGCCCTCCGGGTCGGCCCGGAACTCGACGACATCGCAGTTTCCGCTCAGGCCCAGCCGACGGCTGACCACCTGCATCCCTCGGGTGATGAGCAGACCGCCGCGCCGTTCGGTCTGGTTTGTGTCATGGCAGCGGGCGTGGTCGAGCTGGCCTTCGACGGTGCGGCGGTTCTCCGCCCACTGCTGTTCCAGATGGATGAGCGCCCACTGGCGGCGGCAGAAGCAGAAGTGCTGGATGCCCGACAGGGGCAGCCAGTCGTCTGCGCCGCCCATCAGGACAGCCTCTCGCAGGTGACTCCTTCCGGCAGAGTGTCTGCCACCGTGACGGTGTAGTCGCGGTAGCTGCGGGCGGCGTCCACATCGGGCTTGCGCTGGACGGCGACGGAGTCGAAGAGCTTATAGGCCGGGGCATTGCCCAGCTCAGAATCGTGCTTGAACACGATGAGCTCCCGCACGGCCATCTTGCCCCGGGCAGCGCTGTGGTCGTTCTCGAACATGTTCAGAATGGCAGTCCACAGAAGTTTCAAATCATCCTCGGAGAAGCCGGTGGTCTTCCGGGCGAGGTTGGCTGAGACATAGCCCTCGGCGCGGTAGAGGGCGTAAGGCACGATGTGCTTGCGGCCCATCTCAGTACCCTTCTTCTCGGCATCGGCCTCGGTAGTGATGGCCACGCGGGTGATGGTGACTTCCTGCGGGACGATGGGGTCTACCGACCGGGCAAAGCTCAGCTGGACGGGGCCGCGCACCTGACCGCAGTTCAGCGCACCCTTGACGAAGGTGGTCATGACGGCACCGAAGGTGCGGATGTCGAAGTAGTTCTCACACATATAGTCCCGCAGCTTGGCATCGATGTCGGGGTCGGCCTTTTTGGCAGCTTTCAGGTCGGGGTCGATGCCCAGAGTTTTGATGGCCTCGGCGTCGCTGCGGTTGAGGGGAACGCCGTCCTTGATGTAGATACGATAGCCTTTTTCGTCCTCTTTCAGGGTCTCGACATAGTTGCGGATCTTCCGCTTGAGGCAGACGTCGGTCACCAGACCGTAGCCCGTCTCGGGGTCGATACGGGGCATATTGCCTGCGTCGGGGTCGCCGTTGGGGTTGCCGTTCTCGACGTCGAACAGGATGACGAAATCATAGCGGTTCTTGATGGGCTCAGACATGGTTTATTCCTCCTCATTCTTTTTGGCGTAGCGTTTCTGGATCTGGTGGTAGTAGCCAATCTCAAAGGCACCCTGCTCCGGCAGGCTGAGCCGCGCCGGGAAGCCTGTCTCGGGCAGCTGGGCCATCAGCTCGGTGAGCTGTTTGCTGAAATGCACCTCGTTGGGGGTGCTCATCTTCTGCAGATGCTTCTGAGCCAGCTTGACCAGCGTAGGGAAGGCCGTTGCCGGGGTGGCACAGGCCGAGTTGAAGTACCGGTCTTTGATGGTGGCGTTGATGCCGGGATTGGCGACGCTCTGGATCGTCTCCAGTACAGAGAAGAGACGCCCCAGAACATAGGGGACATTGCTGCTTTCGTTCAGGCTCACGGTAAATACCTCCTTGTTGAGCTCGGTGGGGTAGTTGCGGAGATAGTAGGCTTTCAGGATAGCGGCGCGGCCCCGGGCGACTTCCCGTTCGGCCCGGATGCGGAGGGTCACGCCGTTGAGCAGAGTGGCGGGGTACGGCCCGCCGGTGAGGATGGCCCGGAGCAGATCGCCCACCAGCTGGGGCGATGGATTTTTGTCCCGGGATTTCTGGTTGACCGTCTCCTGCGCCAGCGCCCAGACCGACAGGTTTTCCCGCTTGTCGAAGGCGGGGCGGGTGATGCTGAGCCGGTCAGCGTGGTCCTGCAGATTTTTGGCAAACTGTCCGAAGCTGCTGTGCAGGAAGAACCGGACGGAGAGCCGGGCTGCGTTGGGCGAGATGCCCAGCACATAGAAGTTCTGGTTCGGGTTCAGCTTGTCGTCGAGGAAGGAGACGGGACGTCCCTGAGAAAGGGCTTTCAGTGCGGCGGCAAGGTCGCTTTCCGAGACGCCGCGCGTCTCGGCACCGCCGCAGAAAAACATCAGCATGGCGTTTGAGTAGGCGGGAGCGGCGTTTTCGGCCCAGCAGACGATGGTGGTGTCGCCGATGCGCTGACAGCAGTTCCGGTCAGCCAGCAGCAGATTGAGGGCCGTGGTGTAGGCGAAGGCCGCGTACTCGCTGATGGGGGCGTTGGCGCCCTGCTCATGGCCATAGGAGCAGAAAGCGGGTGCGTTGAAGGAGACCAGCGCCGCACCGGCGGCCTGTGCGCCCATCACACCTTTGATGGCGGGGTGGATGCGGGCGATGCCGGCTTCTTTGCCGGTGATGAGGCAGCGGGCCGTCTCGGCGTCTGCATCGGAGGTGTCAAAGGCGGACTGCCATGCGGCCCGGATGGCGTCATCTGTGGTGGCCAGCCAGTGGGCGCCGTCGGGGGATTCGTAGCCGAACACAAGGTTCGCGTTGTTGTTCAGGTCGGCCCACTGCTCTGCCAGCAGCGGGTGGGTGGGGGCTGTATCCGGCTCCCAGCTGTCAAAAAAGGCGAGGATGGCTTTGGCGGCAGGGGAGTCCACACCGTCGAGCACCTTGTGGTGAAGGGCGGCACAGGCCTCGAAGCACTGGCGGGAGCGCTCGGGCTTGCCCTTCTCGTCTGCGCCCAGCAGATAGGACGTATTGTCGCACAAAAAGTTCGCGGCGACGCCGGAGGCGCGCTTGACCCGGTGGGGGACAGGAAGCTCACGGGGGGCGATGACGGTCTTTCTGCCCTTGGGGACTTCCTGCCGCAGGTCGTTGAGGGCGAGGAGCTGGCCGTCGGGGCCGAGGCGCAGTTCATAGCTGACTTTGAACTTACTGTCCCAGCCGGGGGCCTCCACCTTGCCCTGCTTCAAGAGCTGTTCATAATAGGCGGTGAGTGCTTGGAGTATCATGTAAACACCTCCACGTCCCGGCATTCCATCACGCCGTCCACCAGCTTTGCGCGGAAGAACTGGCTGCGGATGTTGGCCGAATCAGAGTAATCGAGGCTGTGGAGCATGAAACCAAGGTCCTGCGTGACCTTCAGCGCCGGAATGCTGCCGCCCGGCCATTCCCGGAAGTTGGCCGGGAACTCCCGGCACCCGAAACAGGGCTGGTGATAGCACTGACCTTTGCGCAGGCGTCGGCGCAGGATGTCCTGGAACTTGCCGGGATTGTCGCTGGGGGCGGCCTTGTCCGTCAAATCAAAGTGACACTCGATGACGTAGTGGACGTCCTGCAGGACCATCGCGGCCCGCTGCTGGATGTCCTCCGAGGTGTAGAGCACCGGCGGCGTGCCGCCTTTGGCCGCACTGAGGGCGGCGGAGGACAGCAGGGTGGACTTGACCTCGTTGCGCCGGATGTTGGTGAACCGGATGGGCCGCTGGGTGTATTCCTCGGTGGACGCTTCATCTTCGGGGTCAAGGCCGAAGGGCTTGAGCAGATAGATGCGGTCAACCGTATAACGCAGCCCGGGGTGCCAGTAGATGGCTTCTACAAGGCCCCGCGCAGCGGACGGGGTGATCATGTCGTAGCTCACACGCTCGGTCTTCATTTCCGGACGAGTGAAACAGGCATAGTCGCCCCACACCTCAATGAGCATGGACATCAGCATCGCCTCCTTTCCGGGTGAAGTTGAATTTTCAGACTAAGATGAATATCGGTCATTGAAACCACCTCTTTCTTTTAGAAGTAAAGGCCGATGCCAGTCTCCACATCCATGGCAAGGCCGGTCTTTTCACTGTAGCAGCTGGTGTCGGTGAGGATGGCCGAGCCATCGGGCCGCAGTTCTAGCGCCCCGGCGGCGTCAAGCTTGTCGAACTGGTCCTTATAGCAGGAGACGCTGTAAACGCCCAGCTTCCGCAGCAGCGTCCGGGTAACATGACCGCTGCGCAGCTGCTCACAGAGGGCTGCGCCCTCGCCGACGGGCAGATAGACCGTGCGGGCAGCGTTCTCGATGAGGCGGAATTCCTCCGCCACCTGTGCAAAGGGGAACTGGCCGCCCCGGATGCCCCGGAGAAAGGCATCCAGAATGCCGTGCTTGTCCACGGCGTCGGGGCCGCGCAGGTCGGAAAGCTCGTTGAAGTAGAGCTGAATGGCCCGGGGCGTGTCCAGTGTGTCCTGATGCCGGGCGGTGTAGTCCAGCGCGCTGACGTTCTGCCTGAGCATCTGGGGCGTGGAACACCCGTCCAGCCGGAACCGGTAGACGATGCTTTCCTCTGCGCCCCGCCGCCCCTCGCGGTTGCAGCGCCCGGCAGTCTGTAAGAGCGAGTCAAGACCGCACTGCTCGCGGTAAGCGACGGGAAAATCCACGTCCACGCCCGCCTCGATGAGAGAGGTGGACACCACCCGGCAGGGCAGACCCTCTTTCAGCCGCTGGCGGATGTCGTCCAGCTGACGGCGGCGGTCGGCGGCGCAGAGCAGGGTGGTCAGGCAGTAGCTGCCCTCGGCGGGCAGGGACTCATAGAGTTGCTGGGCCGTCTTGCGGCGGTTGACCACGCAGAGCACCTGTGGGTGCCGGGCCAGCCGGGCGGCGAACTCCTCCTGCGGCAGGGTGCCGAGGTCTTGCAGTGTGGTGCGCCGGAGCACTTCGTAGAGGCGGGCCGCGTCGGGCGTGATCTCCTGCGGGTGGAGCTCAGGCGCAAAGCGCCGGAAGAGCGGCTCAAGGGCGGGCTGGGTGGCCGTGCAGAGGACGGCCGTGGAGTGGTAATGCTGGATGAGCTGGGCGATGGCACTGACGCAGGGGGCAAGGTAGTCGCCCGGGAGGGTCTGCGCCTCGTCGAAGATGATGACGCTGTCGGCGATGTTGTGGAGCTTGCGGCAGCGGCTGCTGCGGTTAGCGTAGAGCGACTCGAAGAACTGCACCGCCGTCGTCACCACGACGGGGGCGTCCCAGTTTTCGCTGGCCAGCATCTGGCGGTACTGGGCGGGGGTCAGGTCGTCCTGCTCAACAGTCTTGTACTCGGCGTTGGAGAAGTCGGCCAGAACATTTTCTGCGCCCAGCAGGCCCGAGAAGACGGCGGCGGTCTGGTCGATGATGGACATATAAGGGATGACGTAGATGACCCGCTTCATCTTCTGGGCGGCGGCGTGCTCCAGCGCAAAGGCGAGGGAGGCGAAGGTCTTGCCGCCGCCGGTAGGTACGGTGAGGGTGTAGAGCCCCTGTGGGCCGTGCGCGCCTTTCTCGAGGCAGGCGCGGAGGACGGTGTTGCGCTGGACGCTGACGGGCGAGGGCGATTCGGCACTGAGATAGCGCTGCGCCTGTGCCGAGACGATGTCCCGCAGCGCGGCGATGCCCGTGCCGCTGCCCCGGGGTGCGGCCTTGCCGTCCATGAAGGTCTCGGTGTCGATGAAGTCGGCGTCCACGAGGCAGGAGTAGAGCATCCGGGTAAAGAACGCGAGGCTCAGCGGGTCGGCGCAGGCCCACGCGGGTGGCGTCGAGGCGGGGAGCGTTACTTCCTGCCAGCCGTCGTAGGGGGCTACCGGCTTCTTGCTCCGGCCAAACAGGGTGGCGTCGCCCGGGTCATCGGCGGGGCTCCCGCCGTCGGGCAGGCCGCTGTGGTGTCCGGCCACGGCAAAGGCAGTGTGGAGATGTTGGCGAACCCAGGCCTCCTGCGCCCCGGCGGTGGAGTGGTCCACCTTGGGGCCGCCTTTGAGCCGCAGCTGGAAGGCGTCGCTGTACTTTCCGACATCGTGGAGCCACGCGGCAAATTCGGCCTCGCTCTGCGCCCCGAAGGGGGCTGCGAAGGAACCGGCCAGTCTGGCAGTGCCGGCGAGATGGTCGTAGACGGTCTGGGTGCGGGTGCCGTCCTCGCTGATGTGGGCAAGACGTGTGGAGTGCTCCATAAAATGACCTCCTGACTCTGATTTGCAATAAGGATACGCTTTTCAAAAAGCGGCTGTCAACAAAACGCGCTTTTCGACGAAAAATTCTGGGACTTTGCACAAAAAGCAGACGGAAAAATCTGCAATGTGCCAAAGAAGAAAAAAACGAGTATTTTCATGTTTTTATAATAATACAAATAATATCCAATAAACTGGACTTTTACTGATTTTTCAGGCAAAAATGAAAAGAGAACTGCGTTTTCAGTACTGCGGAAGGAAGACCGCCCATCAGCAAAGAAAAAATGAAGATGTTGTGTACAACAACACCGCATTAAGATGGAATTAAGGCAGGGTTAAGAAAACCGCAAGAAAAGTGCTGAGCTATTCCATCCGGGAATGGACTTTCGGGAAAATCAAGGCGAATATCCCCCTTTTCATTTGCTGAAATCTGTTGTATTATGAATAACAGATATGGAATCTGAGCAAAATGCGCCTGGATGAAGCGCAAACAGAAATGATAAAAAAATAAAGGGCAATAGGGGGAGAGCTACGATGGACGAAAAAGATTACGAGCTGCTGCACGCACTGGACGAGACGCGCAATATCACCCACGCAGCGGACAAACTGTACATGACCCAGTCGGCACTTTCCAAGCGCATCAAGGCGCTGGAACAGGAGCTGGGGGTGGAGATCGTGCTGCGCTCACGGCAGGGCATCCGCTTCACGCCGGCAGGCGAACAGGTGCTGCTCCACAGCGCCGCCGCCGCCCGCGAGATGGAAAAGATGCGCCGCCAGCTGGCTTCCATTCAGGGCGAAGCCTGCGGCACCCTGCGGGCCGGCATCTCGGTGAACTTCTCCTACTACCGTCTGCCCGAGGTGCTGACGGAATACCATAAAGCCTACCCGAAGGTACGCCTCGACATCGCTACCGGCCACAGCCGGAACATCTACCAGCAGATGCTGGACTCTTCGCGGGACGTGGCAGTGCTGCGGGGCGAGTATCCGTGGGACGGTACCCAGTTCCTGCTCTCGCAGGAGAATATCTGCTTCATCTGCAGCGAGGAGAACAAGGACAGGCCCATCTCCGATTACCTTTATATCGACCACAGCAGCGACGCCACCATCAGCGCCCAGATGGCCCGCTGGCGCTACGAGAACGGCGTGACCAACGATGCGGGCAATTTTGTGGTGGATAACATCATGGTCTGCCGCGAGATGGTGGAGCGGGGCCTTGGCTGGGCGCTGATGCCGGAAGTGGCGCTGGATAACTTCAAAGGATATGTCAAGCCCTGCACCTTCGAGAACGGTGAGCCCTTCGTCCGGCGCACTTATATTTTCTGCCAGAGAGACGCAGCCGCCCTGCCGCAGGTGCAGCTCTTTATGGACATGCTCAAAAAGCACCGCTGAGAGGAGAAAAACATGGAAACGACTGTTTCGCTGGTCCAGATGCTGGATGCACGGGAGCGCCGGGTGCAGCATCAGCAGGAGCTGTTGGCCCAGTATCACAAGCCGCTCATCTGCTTTACCATGAATATCTGCGGCCCGATAAAGGATTCGCCCCTCATCCGGCGGGGCTTTGCGCGGGGGCGTCAGCTGCTGCGCCAGCAGTTTCTGCGGGCAAAGCTGACGCCGCTGTATCAGGACGCCGTCCGGGAAGTGACCGGGTGCGAGGCGTTCTATGTGCTGGACGCCGACCCGCTGACCATCAAGAAATTTACCACCGACATCGAGGACGCCACCCCGCTGGGGCGGCTGTTCGACATGGACGTCATCCGTCCGGACGGCCTCAAAGTGGACAGAGAAGAGCTGAACCTCGAAGGCCGCCGCTGTCTCATCTGCGGCGGGCCTGCTAAGGTGTGCAGCAGCCGCCGCATCCATACCGTGGCCGAACTGCAGGAAAAGACGACGGAGATCTTGACCGAGGCCCGGGACGCGCAGGACATTGCCGACGCGGCCCGTCTGGCCGTCCGCGCCCTGCTCTACGAAGTGACCACCACCCCGAAGCCCGGCCTTGTGGACCGGCGTAACAGCGGAAGCCATAAAGACATGGACGTCTTCACCTTCATGGACAGCGCCGCGGCGCTCTACCCCTATTTTGAAGCCTGCGCCCGGACGGGCCGCGAGACGGCGGAACAGCCCGCGCCCGAGACATTCGCGGCCCTGCGGCCTCTGGGTTGTGAGGCCGAGGGCGAGATGTTGGACGCCACCGGCGGCGTCAACACCCACAAGGGCGCGGTCTTTTCGGTGGGCATCGTCTGCGCGGCGCTGGGACGCCTCGACCGCTCCCTCTGGGCCGACGCTGCCCGGGTGCTGGCGGAAGTATCCGCCATGACGGCGGGCCTGACCGAGAAGGATTTTGCAGGCGTCACTGCCGAGAACGCCGCCACCGTGGGCCAGAAGCTTTATATTCAGTACGGCATCACTGGTGTGCGGGGACAGGTGGAAGCCGGACTTCCCACGGTGCTGAATATCGGTCTGCCGGTGCTGGAAGCCGGGCTTGCCAAGGGTTACGACTTCGACCGCGTCGGCGGCGGCGCACTGCTGGCCATCCTGGCCAACAGTACCGATACCAACATTATCGCCCGCTCGAGCCGGGAGCGTCAGCTGGCCCTCACCGAAGAGCTGAAAGCCCTTCTCGCCCAGACACCTTACCCGGATAAAGATGCGCTCGCGGCGCTGGATGACCGGTTCATTGCGGAAAATCTCTCGCCCGGCGGCAGTGCCGACCTGCTGGCGCTGACCTGGCTGCTCCATTTTGTTACTACTGAGGGGAATATCGATGAGTGAATATACCATTTCGCAGGTCTATCCGACCGATAAAACCGTTCTGGCCCAAATCGACACACTGCTGGGTCAGGAGGGCATCCGCCGCGACGGCAATCTGGACTACATCTGCGCCATGTTTGACGAGGAATACAACGTCATCGGCACCGGCAGCTGCTTCGGCAACACCCTGCGGTGCTTCGCCGTCAGCAGCGCCCATCAGGGCGAGGGTCTGCTGAACCAGATCATCACCCACCTCATCGAGGTGCAGTGCGCGCGGGGGAATATGCACCTGTTTCTCTACACCAAGGTAAAAAGCTCCAAGTTTTTCGGCGACCTCGGCTTCTACGAGATCGCCCGGGTGGAGGATACCCTTGTCTTCATGGAGAACCGCCGCGACGGCTTCGGGGCTTATCTGCGCGATCTGGAAAAGACCAGGACCGAGGGCAAAAGTGCGGCCCTCGTCATGAACGCGAACCCTTTTACCCTCGGTCATCAGTATCTTGTGGAAAAAGCTGCTGCCGCCTGCGACACGCTCCACCTGTTCGTGGTCAGTGAGGACGCCAGCCTCGTGCCTTTTGCCGTGCGCAGGAAGCTGGTGGAGGCGGGCGTGGCCCATCTGCCGAATGTGGTGCTCCACGACAGCGGCCCCTACATCATCTCGAATGCCACCTTCCCCAGTTACTTCCTGAAGGATGAGGCAGCTGTCATCGACGGCCACGCCCGGCTGGACCTCGCCGTCTTTACGAAAATCGCGGCGGCGCTGAACATCACTGCCCGCTATGTGGGCGAGGAGCCTACCAGTCAGGTGACGGGGCTTTACAACCAGATTATGTGCGAGCAGCTGCCCAAAGCGGGTATCGAGTGTGTCGTTGTACCCCGCAAAGAAGCAAACGGAAAGGCCATCAGTGCTTCCACCGTCCGCCAGTGCCTGCAGAGCGGCGACTGGGATACCCTCGGGACGCTGCTGCCCAAGACCAGCCTCGACTATTTCCGCAGCCCGGAGGCAGAGCCGGTGCTGGCACGCATCCGCAATGCGGGCAATGTCGTGCATTACTGAGAAAAACTTCCTCTCTCTTTGTGGTCATGACAACAGAAATAGGACGAAGCATCTGTTATAATAGGCCCATCAAGAAAAGGAGAGTGTGGATATGATACGTAAAATCATTCATATAGACGAAGAAAAATGCAATGGCTGTGGTGCCTGTGTCACTGCCTGCCATGAGGGTGCCATCGGCCTCGTGAACGGAAAGGCCAAGCTTATGCGCGACGACTACTGCGACGGCTTCGGCGACTGCCTGCCCGGCTGCCCCACCGGTGCCATCACCTTCGAGGAGCGGGAGGCCGCTGCCTACGATGAGCAGGCTGTGCTGGAAAACAAACAGAAAAAGGCTGCTGCCGCTGCCGAAAAGCCCGTCTTCCACGGCTGCCCGGGCAGCGCCATGCGCCAGTTTGACCGCCAGCAGGCCGCACCGGCTGCAACTCCTGCCGCTGCCCAGCCCTCGCAGCTGGCCCAGTGGCCCTGCCAGATCAAGCTCGTGCCGGTGAATGCACCCTATTTTGACGGTGCCAAGCTGCTTATCGCCGCCGACTGCACCGCCTACGCCTACGCGAACATCCATCAGGAGTTCATGCGCGGCCATGTTACCCTCATCGGCTGCCCCAAGCTGGATGCCGTGGACTACAGCGAGAAGCTGACCGAGATCATCCGCAATAACGACATCAAGAGCGTTACCGTCCTGCGGATGGAGGTGCCTTGCTGCGGAGGTCTCGAACACGCCGCCGTCACTGCCCTCAAGAACAGCGGTAAGTTCATCCCCTGGAATGTCGTCACCTTCTCGGTGGATGGCCGTATCCTCGACCGGTAAATAAGCGCAAACAAAAAAGCAGACGCTGCACAAAGCGTCTGCTTTTTTGTATCATTCAGTTTGTGGTCTGGGTGGCGGACTGTATCATCTTCCAGACAGACTCGACGCTCTGGCGTATCTGAGCCAGCGTGGCGATGTCCTCGTCACTCATCCGGGAAGCCGGGGGAGAGAGCACCGTCTTGGCAGAGGTCACCGTGCCGGTGAGCTGGATGTGGACGTTGTGGTCCGGGATGGTCAGCAGCACATGGATGGGCGTGGTCTTCGAGAAGAGAGCGTCCGTCGAAAAGCCGAGCACGAGGGTCGTGCCGTCGGCTGCGGCGGGGAACTGATAGTAGCGGTAGCCGTCCCGTGCGGCAGAAGGAGAGACTTTTTTCAGCCCCTTGAGCGAGAGGGCGAAGCCGGAAAGCTCCTGAAGCTCGACCTTGTTCGTCTCGACGCCCAGCACGGCGGAAGCCTGCATCTGGGAGATGTAGGCTCCGAGGCTCCACTCGGGCAGAAGAACGCTTGCGATGGAGAGTTTATCGGTGACAGCCTGACGCAGAACGGTGTAGAGCTGCCCGATGTCGAAGAGAGTCTCTTCCGAGTCGATATAGACCCGGGTGAAGGGAGACGTCTTGACGGAGTCGTCTTCGTTGAGCTGGTAGAAAGAGAGCTGCAGCTTTCCGGGCGCATACTGCCCGCTGACGCTTCCGCTGGAAGCGTTCACCCGCTCGAGGATGTTCAGCAGCGGCGGCTTATCCGGGCTGTTGGGCGCTATCTCATACCGGAAGGTGAAGGATGCACCGGTTTGCAGAGCCGAGATTTTGCTGTGCAGTTGGAAAAAGACCACGCCCACAGCGACCACTACGGCCACCAGCACGACCGCTAAAGCAACAAAAAGCGGATTGACACGTTTTTTTGGAGATGCCATCTGCAAGACCTCCTGTCATAGACTCTATGATTATAGCATACGAGCAGGTGGACGAAATGTCAAGCCGGAACTTGACGTTATCAGACGGTCAGCGTATACTGTCTGATACATCTTATATAAGGTAAAAGGAGGCAGAGATGAAAATAGCGATACTTGGTACCAGCGGCAGCGGGAAATCCACGCTGGCAAAGCGCCTGGGGGAGAGATACGGCCTGCCGGTGCTCCATATGGATACCGTGCATTTCCTGCCCGGCTGGGTGGAGCGGCCCTTCGCCGAGGAAGAAGCCATTGTCCGGCAGTTTCTCGACGAGAACGCAGGCGGCTGGGTCATCGACGGCAATTATAGCAAGACCTGCTATGCCCGTCGGCTGAAAGAAGCGGATAAAATCATCGTGCTCTGGTTTTCACCGCTGGTCTGCCTTTGGCGGGCGATACGGCGCTGGCAGCAGAACAAAGGCCGTGTGAGGGAGTCGTCTGCGCCCGGGTGCGAAGAGAAGATAGATGCCGAATTTGTCCGCTGGATCCTCCACGATGGGCGCACGAAGCAAAAGTGGGCGCAGTTGGAGAGGATCAGGGAAAAGTACCCGGAGAAATATGTATTGATTCGGAACCAGCGGGAGCTGGATGGGTTCTTAAAGGAACTTTGAACTGGTTGTCGCGCCGGTGGCGCGGGGTCAGAGCGTTTTTACGTTAAGTGGAATTGTTCTCTTTTGCTGGCAAAAGAGAACCAGAAAACCACCAGCGATTTCGACGCGC
>ERZ773145.1341-NODE-1341-length-20520-cov-4.498901_pt1 | contig 20520 bp, 20 predicted proteins | sample MGYA00580848_ERZ773145 | MGnify/ENA primary metagenome ERZ773145 (study PRJEB29015, sample SAMEA2737858) | human gut metagenome | biome: human gut; feature: human-associated habitat; material: faeces | place: China | collected 2012 ... | reverse complement strand
GAGGGCTGCGGCTCCATACAGAATGACAAGGCCAATGCCGGTTTTCGTCTCGCCGCGCAGAAACAGCGCCAGCGCCCATGGAATCAGAATCGTGCCCGTACCGAACACCGGCAGCGCATCGACCAGCGTGATGACCAGCGCTGCCAGCACCGGATAGCGCACCCGCAGCAGCAAAAGCCCTGCGTTCAGAATCAAAAATGTAATGCCCATCAGCTTCAGCTGCGCCCGAAGCCAGCCGCCGAGCGTCGCGCGCACATGTCCGCCGAGCGTCTGCAATTTTTCCAACCACGCGGGCCGCACCGCGCGGCGCAGCCAGCTGCGGATGGCGGGCAGTTCGCCGGAGAGCATAAAGCTGGACAAAATCACCGTCACCGCAAACAGGACCGCATCCGGCAGCCGTCCGATGACGCCGGAAGCCCAGGAAAAGAGCGTCTCGTAGAGTTTCGTACCGAAGCCCGCACCGGTCTTGAAAAACTCCTCGACGCCCGCGCGTAGGCCCGTTCCGAGCCCGTCCGGCAGCCGTCCGGCAAGTGTGAGCAGGCGTGATTTCAGGCGTTCAAAAAGCGGAGTCAGATTTTCCGCCAGCTGCGGCAGCTGACGGGCAAGATCCGCCGCCTCCGAGCACAGCAGGCGGCACAGAAAAAACAGTCCGCCAAACAAAATCCCGAACAGCAGCAGTACACACAGCCCGGACGCCAGCGGGCGCGGAACATGCCCCCGCGTCTGCAGAAACCGCACCGGTTTTTCCGCCAGCAGGCTCACGGCAAGCCCGATAAAAAACGGCAGCAGCACCGGCAGCAGCAGCGCGCCGAATGCCCACGCACCGAGCGCGCAGCCCAGCACGATCAGAACAGTCTTCCAGATCTTGCGGCTTTTCATGGTTTGAACTTCCTCCTGTGCTTTTCTGCTTGCATTTTGCGGGTATGTGGTGTATATTGGAGTCTGACTATAGACACTTGCTTTTCCAACACGGACAATTATGAGGTGAACGCTATGGAACAAAGCCCGAAGTATTATATTGTGGAGGCCGCAGCCCTGCCGGAGATCTTCCAGAAGGTCGCCGAGGCCAAGCGGATGCTTGAAACCGGCGAGACGGACAAGGTCAACGTGGCCGCGCAGGCAGTCGGCATCAGCCGCAGCGCATTTTATAAGTACCGCGACGCCATCGCGCCGTTTCAGAACCTGATGGCGGGCCGCATCATCACGTTTCAGATCATGCTCAAGGACAAGGCCGGCATCCTGTCCGAGATATTAACTATTTTTGCCAGTTGCGGCGCGAATATACTGACCATTAACCAGTCGATCCCCACCGGAGGCCGTGCCATGGTGACCATTTCGGCAGAGACAAGCAACCTCAACTGCAACATCGAAGCGCTGACCCAGCAAATCGCAGAAAGGAAGGGCGTAGTCAAGGCAGACTGCGTCGCAGGATAAGCATATGCAGGCATTTGAATATTTCGTACCGACTGAGATCGTGTTTGGCGCAGGCAGCACGGAGAAGCTGCCGGAACTGCTGAAAAAGCGCGGGCTTTCGCGCGTGCTGGTCGTCTACGGCGGCGCAAGCGCGAAGAAAAGCGGATTGCTTGACCGCGTGTTCCGGCTCCTGGACAAGGCGGACGTCCGCTATCGCTCGCTCGGCGGCGTACAGCCGAACCCGCGCGTGGCGCTGGCCCGTGAGGGCGTGCAGCTGGCGCTGGAATCGGGCGCGGAGTTGATTCTGGCAGTCGGCGGCGGCAGCGTCATCGATACCTGCAAGGCCATCGCCCACGGCGCTGCCAACCCCGGCACAGACATCTGGGAATTCTGGAAGCGCCGCGCACCGCTGACAAAATCCATGCCCGTCGGTGTCGTGCTGACCATCCCGGCAGCCGGCAGCGAGACGAGCGACTCCGCTGTTCTGACCAACGCGGAAGCAGGCGAAAAGCGCGGCCTCAACACCCCGTTCAACCGCCCGGCCTTCGCCATTCTCGACCCCCTGCTTGCCGCGACGCTCCCGGTGCATCAGGTCGCCTGCGGCGTGAGCGATATTCTCATGCACACGCTCGACCGGTATTTTAACCCCGTCACCGACAATGCCCTGACGGACGAACTGGCCGAGGCACTGCTGCGCGTCGTGCTGGAATACGGCCCTGCCGCCGTGCGTGACGCACATGACGAGAAGGCTATGAGCGAAATCATGTGGGCAGGCTCCCTGTCGCACAACGGCCTGACCGGCCTCGGCGGCAAAAAGGATTTCGCCACGCACCAGCTGGGGCATGCACTGAGCGAGAAATTTGACGTCTACCACGGCGACAGCCTGACCGCCGTCTGGAGCAGCTGGGCAAGATCCGTCATGGACGAAAGCCCGGCACGCTTTGCCCGCTTCGCACGGAACGTCTGGCATGTGGAGGAGGCAGACGACACTGCCGCCGCCCTCGCCGGCATCGCAAAGCAGGAATCGTTCTTCCGCTCTATCGGCATGCCCGTGTGCCTGGGCGAACTCTCCTGCGGCAAGCAGGACGAGGCGGGGCTTGCAGACCTTGCCAGCCGGTGCAGCTACGGAAAAACACGCACGATCGGCACGTTCCGCGTGCTGGACTACGAGAAGATCCTTGCGATCTACCGCAGGGCCAACGAAGCATAAGGAGGTCCGTCATGAAAAAGCTTGCCATTCTCGGCCCCGGCGTCGTCGGCGGAAGCTGCGCGGAAATTCTGCTGCGGGACGTAAGCCTGCTTGAACGAAGCGCAGGGGAACAGCTGGAACTTGCGTATGTGCTGGCACGCCGCGAACTGCCGGACAGGCTGTACCGGGACAAGGTCGTCACGGATTTTTCTGTGATTGAGCGCGACGCGAACGTGTTTCTCGTTATAGAGACGATCGGCGGCTGCGGCGCGGCGCTCGAGTATGTCCGCCGCGCGCTTGCCGCAGGCAAGCACGTCGTAACGGCCAACAAGCAACTCATCGCCGAGCACGGCACGGAACTTCTGGCGCTAGCAAAAGCCAGCGGTGTAAGCCTTTTGTTTGAGGCCTCCGTCGGCGGCGGCATCCCGGTGCTGCATCCGCTGAGTCAGTGCCTCGGAGCAAACGAAATTTACGAGGTGCGCGGCATTCTGAACGGCACAACGAATTTTATCCTCACGCAGATGCTCGAGCGCGGACAAAGCTATGAATCGGCGCTCCGTGACGCGCAGGCGCGCGGCTACGCCGAGCAGGACCCGACTGCCGATGTCGAGGGCATCGACGCGGGCCGCAAGATCTGCATTCTGGCCGACATGCTGTTCGGCAGAAATGTTGCCCCGTCCCGCGTCAGCATGACCGGTATTTCCGCCATCACGGCGGTGGACGCCGCATTTGCCGAGGCCGCCGGGATGAAACTGCGGCTGCTCGGCCGGGCCGTCCGGCAGGGTCAGGCGCTCGCAGTGTTCGTCTCACCGCATTTCATTGCGGGCACGCAGCCGCTTGCTCCCATCTCCGGCGTTCTGAACGCCGTCGAAGTGCTGGGCAGCAGCGTCGGCGCGGTCATGTTCTCCGGCCCCGGCGCAGGCGGCCCGGCGACGGCCAGCGCCGTTCTGGGCGATGTCATTGACATTGTCCGCAATCCCGGCCGCAGCCAGCCCGTCAGCTGGTCGGCGGAGCCTGCCACACTTCTTGATCCGGAAGAACTTGAAGCATCGTTCTTTTTCCGCACAAGGCTCCCCAAGGAAACCTGTGAACAGGCGCTCGGTTCCGTCCGCTGGCTGCCCGATGCAGGCGCATTCCACGGCGGCTTTACGGAGAAGACCACCCGGAAGGCCCTCCGCGCCTCCGGCCTCGCGCTGGACGCAGTCTGGCCCTTGTTGGCATAAAAACGTTCTGAATCCGCTCTCCCCTGTCATACATCTATGGCAGGGGGGATTTTTTATGAACCGCAAATGGTGGACCGTCTGTTTTCTGAGCATTCTCGCCGGTTCCGCGCTCCATTTTCTCTATGACCTGTGGCCAAACCCTCTGACAGCCGTGTTTGCACCGGTCAACGAAAGCGTCTGGGAGCATCTGAAGCTGCTATACTGGCCGTTTCTCGCCGCCGCGTTCGTGCTGACGAAGGACGAAGCGGACGGCCGAAAAAGCTGGTGCGGTCTGCTGGCGGGACTTCTGGGCGCGCCGCTGCTTCTTCTGGGCGCGTATTACACACTCTTGTCCGGCTTCGCGCTGTACGGCCTGCCGCTCGACCTTATTTTGTACGCGCTGGCAATGGCCGGCGGCTTTGGGCTGGCGCGGCATTTGCAGAAAGCGGCTTCTCCCGCGTGGCTGTGCGGCGTACTGGTGATTGCGGCAGGCGTTTACGGTGCCTCGCTGGCGCTGTTTTCGTTCGCGCCGCCGGATCTGCCGATTTTCACGCCGCCAGTCTAAAATTTTCTGTATTTTTGTGTTGACAACCGCGTTTTTCTCCTGTATAATAGCCCGGAGAAAACAAAGAAGGAGCGGCGAGCACCGCAACTCACCTCCAGCAGTCTGCGAAGAGGTTCATAATTTCCTCCGCTTTGTGCGGGAAGTTGGATTTTATGTGCGGGTGCTTTGCGGCATCCGCACTTTGCATTTGGAGGTGCTTTACAATCGGTAAATTAGAACATCAGATCAACGAGGAGATCCGCGATAAGGAACTTCGCGTGATCGGGGCTGACGGCAGCCAGCTTGGTATTATGACCTCGTCCGACGCTCTGGCGCTTGCCGAGGAAAAGGACCTTGACCTTGTCAAGATTGCGCCGAACGCTGTTCCGCCGGTCTGCAAGATCATGGACTACGGCAAATTCCGCTTTGAACAGCTGAAAAAGGAAAAAGAAGCCAAGAAGAACCAGAAGGTCGTCGAGATCAAGGAAATCCGCATGTCCCCCAGCATCGACACCAACGACTTCAATACCAAGGTCAAAAGCGCAGTCAAGTTCCTGAACGATGGCAACCGAGTCAAAGTCACTGTACGTTTCCGTGGCCGTGAAATGGCGCATACGTCGCTCGGACAGGAACTTCTTACGAAGTTCGGCGCCGATTGCAGCGAGATCGCCACGATCGCCAAGGACGCCAAACTCGAAGGACGCAATATGTCCATGTTCCTGAGTCCCAAGAATTCCAAATAAACTACAATCGCAATCACACGGAAGGAGAACCACTATGCCTAAGCTGAAGTCCCATAGCGGCGCCAAGAAAAGATTCAACCTCACCAAGAACGGCAAGGTCAAAAGAGCGCACGCATTCAAGAGCCATATCCTCACCAAGAAGACCACCAAGCGTACCCGCAACCTGCGCAAGAACGGCTACGCCGACGTGACTGTGGAAGATATCGTGAAGAAGATGATCCCTTACAAATAATCGGTAAGGGTTGACGACACATAGGAGGATAATATAATGGCAAGAGTAAAAGGCGCAATGATGACGCGCAAAAGAAGAAATAAGACCCTGAAACTCGCAAAGTCCTACTGGGGCTCCAAGTCCCGTCACTTTAAGATGGCCAAGCAGGCCGTTGCAAAGTCCGGCGTTTATTCGTATGTCAGCCGCAAGCTGAAGAAGAGAGATTTCCGCCAGCTGTGGATCTCCCGTATCTCCGCGGCCGTCGCACCCTACGGCATCAACTACAGCCGTTTCATCTACGGTCTGAAGAAGTCCGGCATCGAGATGAACCGCAAGGCTCTGAGCGAACTCGCCATCGCCGATCCCGAGGCGTTCAAGGTTCTCGTCGAGACCGCAAAGAAGGCTCTGTAAGCAATTTTTATGGCCGCCATATGCAATATGGCGGCCTTTTTCTATGGATAAGGAGAGTTTTATGGCCTGGAAAGCAGTTTTATTTGACATGGACGGCGTTCTGATCGATTCCGAGGAATATATGGCGAAGACCGGTGTCCGTGCGCTGAAGAAATACGGCATCAACGCAAAGGAATCTGACTTTGCGGAGTTTGTCGGCTGCGGCGAGAACCGCTACGTCGGCGGCGTGGCAGAAAAATACGGCGTGCCGTACCGCACAGAGATGAAGTACTATCTCTATACCTGCTATGGTGAGCATGTAAAGGAGGAGGCCAACATTCCGGACGGCGTTCTGGACGTACTGCATACACTGCGTGCACGGGGCTACCGTCTGGCCGTCTGCTCGTCGGCAGACCGCGTGAAGGTTCTCATGAACCTGTCCGCCATTGGAGCAGACGAAGCGCTGTTCGACCATCTTGTGACCGGCACCGACATCAAGAACCCCAAGCCGGATCCCGAGATCTATCTGACAGGCGCGGCCAGTCTCGGCCTTGCGCCGTCCGAATGCATCGTCGTTGAGGACGCGCCCAGCGGCATCCGCGCGGCGCACGCTGCCGGGATCGAAGCCATCGGCCTCGCCACCAGCTTCCCGGCAGATTATCTGCGCCAGCAGGCACAGCCCGACTATCTTCTGCCGGATCTCAAGTCGATCCTGACGCTGCTGTGAGCCCCATGCCGGAATTTTTACCGATTTCCCGCGCCGACATGCAGCGGCGCGGCTGGGAACAGTGTGATTTTGTCTATATCATCGGTGACGGCTATGTCGATCACCCGTCGTTCGGCCACGCGATCATCTCGCGCGTACTGGAGGACGCAGGCTATAAGATTGGCATCATTTCACAGCCCGACTGGAAAAAACCCGATTCGATCAATGTTCTTGGGGAACCGCGTCTGGGCTTTCTCGTCATGGGCGGCAATATGGACTCGATGGTCAACCACTATACCGTCTCCAAGGCCCACCGAAAGCAGGACGCCTATACCCCCGGCGGCGTGATGGGCAAGCGGCCCGATTACGCTGTGACGGTCTACTGCAACCTCATCCGCCGTACCTACCGCCGCAAGCCCATCATCATCGGCGGCATCGAGGCAAGCCTGCGCAGGCTTGCGCATTATGATTACTGGTCAGATAAACTCAAGCGGTCGATTCTGCTCGATTCGCAGGCTGATCTTCTGATCTACGGCATGGGTGAGCGCGCCGTCATCGAGATTGCGAACGCGCTCAACGACGGCATGGATGCGCAGGACATCACATATATCGACGGCACAGTCTATAAGACCCGAGAGCCGGACACGTCCGTTCCCTCCATTATGCTCCCGGCCTTCCCGGATATGCAGAAAAACCCGCGCGTCTACGCCGAGAGTTTTTCTGTCCAATACCGCAACACCGACCCCTTCTGCGCCAAGCGGCTCATTGAGCCGTATGGCGAGCACGAATTCATCGTCCAGAACCCGCCGCAGAAGCCGCTTTCGCAGAAGGAGATGGATCATGTCTACGATCTTCCATACTGCCGCACGTTCCATCCGTCGTACAAAAAACTTGGCGGCATTCCAGCCATCGCGGAGATCGAATTCAGCCTGGCCTCCTGCCGGGGCTGCTTCGGCGCGTGCAGCTTTTGCGCGCTGACGTTCCATCAGGGCCGGATCATCCAGACCCGCTCGCAGGAGTCGATCATCAAGGAAGCCGAGGGCATGACGCATACACCGGGCTTTAAGGGCTATATCCACGATGTCGGCGGCCCGACAGCGAACTTCCGCCAGCCCGCCTGCAAAAAGCAGCTGCAACGCGGCGCGTGCCCGACAAGACAGTGCCTGTTCCCCTCCCCCTGCAAAAACCTGATCGCCGACCACACGGATTACCTGTCCCTGCTGCGCAGGCTTCGTAAGCTGCCGGGCGTCAAAAAGGTATTCATCCGCAGCGGCATCCGGTTCGATTATCTGCTGGCCGACCCGAGCGACACGTTTTTTAAGGAACTGGTCCGCTATCACATTTCCGGCCAGCTGAAGGTCGCGCCGGAGCATGTGTCCGATCAGGTCCTGCGCGTAATGGGCAAGCCCCCGCATGCCGTGTATCAGCAGTTTGTGGCAAAATACAAAAAGATCAACGAACAGGAGGGCATGAAGCAGTATGTCGTGCCCTATCTCATGTCGTCCCACCCCGGCTGCACGATGGAAGAGGCCGTAACGCTGGCGGAATATCTGCGCGATAGTAACCATGAGCCGGAGCAGGTGCAGGATTTTTATCCTACCCCCTCGACACTCTCTACCGTGATGTATTATACTGGTCTTGACCCCCGGACGATGCAGCCGGTCTATGTGCCGAAAAATCCGCACGAAAAGGCGATGCAGCGCGCGCTGATGCAGTACCGGCGTCCGCAGAATTATTTTCTCGTGCGCGAGGCGCTGCAAAAAGCGGGCCGGACAGATCTGATCGGCTTTACACCGAAATGCCTCATCCGCCCCTACCCGCCGAAGGAGAAAAAATCCGGCGCGCCCGAGCAGGCGGCCGACCGAAAAACCACGCCCGCAAAACCGGCCAAAAAACGCCCGCCCCGCCGGTAGTCTATTGCACGAATTCCCCTCATATAGTCTTCCATACGAAGAAAAGATGAGGTGGAACTATGGAAAACACAGCCAATCACATTACCCTGACCGGGACGCTGGCGTCCCTGCCGGAATATTCGCATCAGAACCACGAGCGCAGATTTTTCCGCTTTCTGCTTGCCGTCGAGCGGCTGAGCGGCACAGAAGACCTGCTGCCGGTTCTGGCGGCGGAGGACGTGTTGGAGCAGGCGGAATTGTTTGAAGGCGAACGCTTTACCATTGAGGGCCAGATTCGCTCGTTCAACAACCGCGAGCCGACCGGACGCCGTCTGATTCTGTGCGTCTACGCGCTTTCCATGATGACAACGGACGCGCCCATGCAGAACGAAGCCGTCCTGACCGGCACGGTCTGCAAGCCACCCGTTTACCGGCAGACACCGCTTGGCCGGCAGATTACAGATCTGTGTCTGGCCGTGCCGCGCCTGTACCGCAGGACGGACTACATCCCTTGTATTTTATGGGGCCGGACGGCGCTGGCCGCCGCCGAATACCCGACCGGCACGGAGTTGACGCTCACGGGCCGCCTCCAAAGCCGGACCTATCTCAAGAATCTGGGCGAGACGAGCGAAACACGCACCGCATACGAACTTTCCGTCAGCGCCTGCGAGCGCGTCCCGGAATTCGCAATTTTTTAAAAAATTCTTCCCAACCAATGCAACCGAGCCCCTGAAATCCCGTCTTTAAAGATAGAACACAAAAGAAAGGGGAACCCACCATGAAAAAGCAATCGATTCTTGCCATTCTCATTGCCGCTCTGCTGGTCCTAACCATTTTTACCGGCTGCGCGGCAAACTCTAAAATGGCGGCAGCGGACACCGCGTCCGCGCCCAACGGCTATTACGATTCCAAGCAGGAGGCAGCCGCCGCCGAGACGCCCATGGAGGCGCCCGCCGAGCCGGAGGAGGAATTCGCCTACGACACCGTCGCCACAACGGAAGCGGGCGGCGGAGCCGCCGAAACGCCGGAGCCGGATGATTCCGTCGCCGACTACACCGCCAAGATCATCTATACCGCGTCCGTCTCCATCGAGACGACCGAGTTTGACAAGGCGGTCGCCGCGCTGGAAAATCAGGTGCAGAAGATCGGCGGCTTCGTAGAAAGCTCGAACGTGACGGGCGATACGCAGTATAATTCCGACGGCACGACCTCTATCGTCAACCGCTGGGCGTATTACACCGTCCGCATCCCGTGCGGGCAGTTTGAGTCCTTCCTGCACGAGACCGAGGGCTTCGGCAACGTGACCTCCACCAGCCGCGACGCGCAGAACGTTACCTCGGCTTACACCGATTACGAAGCACGGCTTTCCAGCCTCAACACGCAGGAGGAGCGGCTTCTGGACATGCTCTCGAAGAGCGAGGACGTGGAAACACTCATTGCGCTTGAACAGCGGCTGTCCGACGTGCGCTATGAGATCGAATCTATCGAGCGGAGCCTGCGCAACTATGACATGCAGATCAAGTATTCGACCGTGGATCTTGATCTGCGCGAGGTTGAGGTCTACACGCCGACTGTCCCAGTTCGACGCACATTCAGCCAGAAGCTGTCTGATTCCCTGTCCGACGGCTGGACGGGCTTCACCCGCGGCGTGCAGAATATCATTCTGGGTCTGGCCTCCGCGCTGCCCGCGCTGATTCTGCTGGCCGTGATCGTCATCGTTGTAATCGTGCTGGTCAAAAACGCCCGCAAAAAGCGCAGAGCAAAATTCGCCGCCCAGCAGGAACCCCAGTAAATAAGATCCGCAAATCCCGGCCGCGGCTGCGGCCGGGATTTTTGCTCACAGGGAGGAACGCAGCGCGTCCAGAAGCGCGCGGCATCCGGACTCGATATCACACCATGCGGCGTCAAAATCGCCGGTGTACCATGGGTCGGCGACATCGCGCGCCGTGCCGGTATATGCCATCAGCAGCCGGAGCTTCCCATCTGGATCGCCGCCGCAGATACGCCGCACGGCCGCGAGATTACTGCCGTCCATGCCGATGAGCAGATCATATGTGTCATAGTCAGCCCGTGTCATCTGCCGCGCCCGGTGATCGTCAAACGGCACGCCGTGCGCGCGCAGCTGCCGCTGCGCAGGCGGATAGATAGGGTTTCCAATCTCCTCCCGGCTGACCGCTGCAGAATCGATCTGAATTGCAGACGTCAGTCCCGCTTCCCGTACCGTCGCCTTCATAATAAACTCCGCCATCGGGCTGCGGCAGATATTGCCGTGGCAAATAAACAAAATCTTTACCATCTTGGTTTTCCCTCGATTATCTTGGTATTTCGTTGCTTCTTCGTAGTTTTTTAAATTAACAGAATATGTTTTCTTGGCATATTGTGGCATATCATGGTACCTCGTATCCGGCGAAAGTAGTACAAAAGTAGTAAATTGCGTCCATATACTGGATTTTACTACCGAAAGTGGCCTTAAACCGCGCGTGTGGCATATAAACAATATCCCATGGCAGAGTAAGCAAGAAACAGACTGGCGTATCAAGGCGTTTTCGAGCAACAGCTTGGGAAATCAGCCGATTGCCTGCACCCTGACCCGCTGTATGTGGTTTTTTGCAGCCAGTTGCTCCGAGCACACGCGAACAACTTCATCACGTGCATCTTCAAATTCGATGTGCGTATAAGTGTTCATCGTAATACTGATATCGGAGTGTCCCATCAGGTATTGCAGCGTTTTCGGGTTCATGCCGCTCTTTGCCATATTGGAGCAAAATGTATGCCGGCACACATGGGGCGTGATTTTGGGAAGCTGAACCTTGTAAGTCCGATTATACTTTTCCAGTGCATAATGAAAATATTTTTCCCAGTGAAGCGCCACTTTCGGCTTCCCGTTTTTGTCCAAAAACAAAAAACCTGTTTTTCCGCCTACAAACGGTTCGACTTTTGGTTTTGGCCTTCCGGCAATGATTCTGGAAAAGCAATCGTAGACTTCATCGGTCATCGGAATATCACGGATACCACTCTCTGTCTTTGGATCCTCGATAATGTACTCCATCTGCGTTGTGCGCTGCAGCTGATGATCAACGTGAATCACACGGGCGCGCAAATCGACATCGCTGAGTGTCAAGCCAGCAAATTCGGAAATGCGCAGACCAGTTTTGAACAGGATACACATGCCGTCGTAATACTGTGAGTAATGCTTATCGTTTCGGATAAAATCCAGAAAAATGCGTTCATCCTTTCGTGAAATCGCCTCTCTGGTCACACCGTCGTCAACGATCACACTGGCCAACTCAAAATCAAATGGATTCTTACGAAGCAGGTTGTCATCAACGGCCATCTGGAATGCCGGACGCAGGACACCGCGAATGGAGTGAATGCTGCTATAACTCTTGCCGCTTTTTTGCAGGTCAATCAGCCATACTTTTGCATCGGATTGCTTCACACGATCGATGCGGGTTCCGGAAAATAAATCCTTCTCCAGAAGATTCAGAACGGTTTTATATCCCGCCCTGGTGCTTGCTCTGACGCCGGTTTTGGTGCGCAGATACTTTTGAACCAGTTCCATGACAGTCATATCGCTGCCGCGAGGGGATATTTTATCCTCAAGATCCCGTATGATTTTCGGTTCCAATTCCCGAAGCGCAGGACCATTCCGCTTGCCGGCAGGCAGTCTGTCAGTCGGCTCCAGCCGCCAGCTATATACAAATTGCGGCTGACCGTTAATATCCCGATATTTGAATACATAACGGCCATCCTTGCGTTGGCTCTCTCCATTGCGAAGAATACGATTTCTTTGATCTCGTCTTTTTTCGCTCATGTTCCATGCTCCTTTCCTCATGAAAAAGAGCCTCGGCACGATATACAAACAGTATATCATGTCAGAGGCTTCTTTCCTAGCCGCCGGAGACACTATAATTTGAAAGATGTTTCTCAAATGGAGGAAATGCGATCAAGAAATGCTTCAAACTTTTTTCGCTTGATCAATGTTTTTACACCATTCTGTATGATGAAATCCGATGTTTGGTTTTCTTCAATATGCTTGTTACCGTATTCAGAATATTTGAAAAGACAATCTCCCGGAACGCACAATCGTGTATTCCGGGAGATTTTTGATTCTGTATCGCTTACAGGCACGTATATCCGCCGTCAACGGAGAGGACTGCGCCGGTCGTGAACGTGGACGCGTCGCTTGCAAAATAGAGGACAAGCCCGACCATTTCGTCCGGCTGGGCGACCCGGCCCATCGGCGTACCGCCGATCCATTTGGCGACCGCGGGGTCGTTCGGCGTACTCAGCCGTCTGGCCGTGAGCGGCGTGTCGGTAAAGCCGGGGCAGATCGCGTTGACGCGCACGCCGCGCTGCGCCCACTCGTTGGCCATGCACTTCGTCAGCATGATGACGCCCGCCTTGGACGAGTTGTACGCGCACTGCTGCTGCGGCAGTGGATTCACGACCAGGCCGGACATGGACGCGACGTTCACGATATTGCCGTGTCCCTGCTGCAGCATCCGGTTTCCGAACGTGCGGCACATGAGGAACGTGCCCGTCAGATTGACGCCGACGACCTTCTGCCAAACCTCCAGCGGCATTTCCTCCGCGGGCGCCAGCTTGTTGACGCCCGCGTTGTTAACCAGAATGTCAAGCCCGTTCGGGAAGATCTCCCATGCCTGCTCCGCAAGCCGCAGCACGTCTTCTTCCTTCGAGATATCCGCTTTCAGCACCGTGCAGCTCACGCCCTTGGCGCGCACAGCGGCCTTCGCTTTCGGAAATTCTTCTTCCATCAGGCCTGCGATGATAATATTCGCGCCCGCCGCGGCCAGACCCTTTGCAATCTCCAGCCCGATGCCGCGCTCCGCGCCGGTCACAAGGGCGGTCTTGCCCTTCAGCCTGAACCGGTCCATTGTAAAATCAGCCATATAGATTCCTTCCTTCTTATTCCGTCGTAAATGAATAGATGGTCTTGCTGTCAAAGACCTCGCTTGCGCGCAGGACGCAGCTTGGCCAGTCCGGATGGTGGATGCAGTCCGGGAAATGCTGCGTTTCGAGGCAGAACGCGGAGCGGTGGCCGTATTTCTGGCCGTTTTTGCCGATACGCTCTTTCATATGGTTGGCCGTAAAGAGCTGCACGCCGGGCTGGTCGGTCGTCACGCACATGACGATGCCGCTTTTGAGAGACTTCGCCTCGATCGCCGGGACGCTTCCGTCCAGGCAGAAATTCACGTCGTAGCCGCGGAAGGGTTTCACGCACGGCTCGTCGCTGTCCGCGTCCTTGCCGATGGGCTTGAAGCTGCGGAAGTCCATTGCCGTGCCCGCGACAGGCGCAAGTTCGCCCGTCGGCAAGCAGCCCGCGTCGTTCGGCGTATAGCGGTCGGCATGAATTTTCAGAAGCTGCTCCTGCACTGTGCCCTCGCCGTCGAGGTTAAAATAGCTGTGGTTGGTCAGGTTCAGAATCGTATCCTGATCGCACTGCGCCGTATAGTGGAGCATCAGTCCGTCGCCCTGCCAACTGAACTTCACAGATACTGTCAGCGTGCCGGGATATCCCTCTTCGCCGTCCGGCGAGACGCGCGTGAAGCGGACACCGTCCGGCTCCTCCGTTCCCTGCCAGACGTATTTGTCAAAGCCGCGTAGACCGCCATGCAGATGGTTCTCCCCGTTGTTTTTCGCCAGTCGGTACGTCTTTCCGTTCAGCGCAAATTCCGCGCCGCCGATACGGTTACCGAAGCGACCGATTGTTGCGCCATAGAAACTGGGGTTGCCGGCATAGCCGGCCAAATCGTCATAGCCGAGCACAACGTCGATAAGACGTCCTACCCGATCGGGAACCTGAACGCTGCGGATCGTCGCACCATAGTCCAAAAGCTCCGCGCGCAGGCCATGCGCATTTTCCATCGTCCAGCAGGATACGGCAGTACCGTCTGCAAGTGTGCCGAACGGACGCTTTGTAATCTTCATATGGTTTCTCCTTTTCATACAGCACTGCGCCTGCCGGTGTCCCGGCAGGCGCTTAATGGTTACAGGATCCTGTCCGCGCCCAGCAGCCTGATCTTGCCGATGCAGTAATCGCGGATGGCATGGATCGGTTCACGCATGAACACATCCAGCGCGACCGTCGTGCGTTCTGTGACCATGACCTGATCAAGGAAGGCGTAGCAGAGGTCGGTTGCAAAGTTGACCTTGCGAATGCCGGCTTCTACTGCCATGCGGATCTGTTCGTCTGGCACACCGGAGCCGCCGTGGAGCACCAGCGGCAGTTTGCCTGTTGCTTCACGGATGTCGCGGATACGCTGAATATCCAGCACAGGCGCTTTTTTATACCGGCCATGCGCCGTACCGACCATGACAGCCAGGGCGGAAACACCGGTTTCTTTCACAAAGCGCTCTGCCTCCGCGACATCGGTATAGTTGCCGAGCACCTCGTCCTTCGTCGCGCCGACATGGCCGAGCTCACCCTCAACCGGAACGCCGACATAGCCGCAGAGCTCTGCCGCAAGCTTCGTCGTGGCAATGTTCTCCTCCAGCGGCAGGGTCGATGCGTCGATCATTACGCCGGTCATGCCGAGACGGATGGCCCGGACAACCTCTGGGATACCCGCGCCGTGGTCAAGGTGCATGACCGCAGGCTGCGGGAGCTGGCGGATGGCCTCCAGAATGGCGGGCGCGACAAAATTACCGTCGTTGGTATCGGCCAGACGGCTGAACATCTGGAAGATGACCGGTGCGCCGGTTTCCTTCGCGGCTTCCAGAACACCCATGACGCACTCCTGCGTGTAGCAGTTGAACGCTGGGATTGCGCAGCCTTTTTCTTCAGCCAGCGCAAGAATGGATCTTAAATCAGTCAGCATATCAGTTTCTCCTTTTAATCCACCGTATCGGAGTCCAGATGCGGGATCAGGCGGCAGAACTCGCGCAGCTCCCATGTATAATCGCCCTCGACCTCAGCCATGTGATGGATGTACGGGCCGTCGATCAGCTTGCGCTCCCACTTGGTCAGGTTGTTGAACCGTGCCCAAAGGTAGGTGCCGAAGGTATACGGGCCGTCGGCGCTCTCCAGCGTGCCGTTGAGCAGCTGATAGTGGCCGTCGTCCTGATCGAAGCGGCAGATGGTGAATTTGCCGTCCTTGACCTGGAACCACTGGCGCTGGTTCTCCTCGCGCGCAATCGTACCGGGCTTCTTGAGCGAATAGGCGAACGGGCCGCAGTGCCACAGCAGCTCGACGTTCTTGTCCTCGGGGTGGCGGACGGTGAACTCGCCGAAGAACGGAGGATTCTTGCCCAGCGCTGCGCAGGACAGCAGCGCCATGGAGATTGCGCCGTGCATATCGCTCTCGCAGGAGACGATGTAGCCCATGTCGGCCAGAATGCTGTAGGCCGTGCAGGGCATAGCCCCGACGCCCAGCTGCATGGAGGTCCAGCACTCAGAGGAAATGACATCGACATCGTATTCCTCGAAGATTTCCTTATAGAGAAGCACAAATGCGTAGATCTTTTTTGCAAGCGGCGGGGTATCCTTGTCCATCTGATAGCGCTCGAACAGGATCTTCGCACCCTCCTCCAGCTCCGCGTCGCGCTCTTTGAGAATACGGTTATATTTGTCAATAATGACCGCCATGTTGACTGGGATGATGTGCATGCCAAAGCGCTGCATCAACTCACCCTCATTGAAAATAACGGAGCAGAAGGGCTTCGGACGCAGACCGACTTGTGCAATGCGCATACCGCGGAAATTCTTGATCATGCAGGCAACGCGGACGAATTTGTCCAGGCCGTCGGCGAAGATCGGGTCACTTACGCGGCAGTTTTCAATGTAGCTGAACGGGACGCCGTAGCGCTGCATCTGGCGGCTGACACCGAACAGGCCGCATTGGCTGTCAGTGTGGCGGCTGCCGTCCGGCTCAAATACGTCGTCCAGCGGGCCCCAGAGCAAAACCGGCAGGCCAAGCTCTTTGGTGACCATGGCGGCGACCTCTTCGTTGCCGAAGTTGCTGTTGATGATGAAGATTGCATCGGCGCGCTCTTTGCGCATCAGGTCGACGACAGGCTGCACATCCTTTTCGTTATACAGAACTTCAACCTCGTTGATGCTCTTGAGATCGACGAACGAGACGTTTTCGCTGGTGAAATGCTCCTCAATATACGCTACGGTTTTTCTTGCGCGATCTTCCGCGTATTCCCAGTTGAAAATACCGGGGCGCGGGGTGCAGTCTCTGCGGATCGGCACCAGACCGATCTTGACATGATAATTCAGCATAATGGTTTCCTCCCTGTCTTTCTTTTTGTCAAGCGTTCAGAAGTCCATATTTATAATGCTGGACACGCTCGTCCAGCTCGGTTCCGTCAATTTCGCCCGTGGCGAGGAATTTTTCCAGAATCGGCAGCGTCGGAATGCCGGAGCGTCCGCCGGGGCGGGTGCATTTGATCGCTGAAACACCGGAGCAGAACCGGCAGCAGGTCTTTGCGTCCCAACCCTGCAGCCAGGCGTAGATATAGGCTCCGTGGAACACATCGCCTGCACCGGTCGAATCGACTGCCTTGACCTTGAAAGCCGGAACTTCAAAAAATTCGTCTCCACAGAGACCGATGCAGCCATCAGCGCCAAAAGTAAAGATCACGGTCTTCGGCCCCTGCGACTGAATGGCGCGCAGGACACGCCGAATATCCGCTCTGCCGCCGGTATAGCCCTCGGTCTGGCACATGACGTTGTAATATGTCTCAGAGCCGATAAAGATGTCCAGATGGCGGTAATTTTCATAGATATCCGGCCGGTAATACGCTGCGTCAATGGACACAACGCCGCCTGCCTCGTGCATCCACTCGCAGGCCTTGATAATGGCCGGTGTAAACTGGCCGATATGCAGCGCCTTTGCCGACTGGATATAGTCCCTATCCAAATCTGACGGGGTCAACGGGTCAAAATCGCCGGGCTTGCTGATAAATTCCTTGCCGTCAATTTCCTGTTCGGCCACACACAGGCAGAAATTCGTCCGTTTGCCGGCAGCTACCTTCAAGTGTGACGTATCAACATGGTTGTAGGTGAAATCCGCTGTGGCAAGCCGCCCAAGCATGTCGTCACCGACGACACCGAGAATGGAGCTTTTCAGCCCCAGTCTCGCCGCCGCGACCATTGCCGTGGGGACGTTTCCGCCGCCCATGAAGCAGTAGTCGTTCATACGCATATTGACGTTGGTTTCCGGGAGTTTGGACAGCTGGATATCCAGATCCTGAAACGGGTCGCCGAAGCCAATGACGTCAAATTTCTTTTCCATTTCGTTCCCCTTTCCGCGTTTACGGGATCATGGCGCAGTATTTGAAGTCGAAATACTCTTCGAGAGACCACGGGGATTTGTCGCAGCCAACGCCGGACTGCTTCACGCCCGCGTGCGGAACCTGCTCGGTGCCGCCGGAGCCGTTGATGAAGATCTCGCCGGCCTCCATGCCCTCGAACGCTTTGGCGATCTCCTTCGCGTTGTGGCCGAAGAAGTAGGCGGACAGGCCGTAGATCGTGTTGTTGGCCTTTTCAATCGCCTCGTCCAGCGTTTTGAACGGCTGTATCGGGATGATCGGCCCGAAGATCTCCTCTTTGCTCACGCGCATATCGTCCGTAACGTCCACCAGCAGCGCGGGCGTCATGTACGCGCCCTTCGCAAAGTCCTCCGGCACCTCGCCGCCCATCACGAGCTTCGCGCCGGACTTCACCGCGTCGTCCACCAGCTCCAGCATACGGTCGCGCGCCTTTTTGTTGATCAGCGGCCCCATGACCTGTCCTTCGTCCTTCCACCGGCCGAGCTTCACAGCGCGCAGCTTCTCCGCAACCTTTTCGCACAGCTGCGGATAGATACGCTCCTGCACATAAATGCGGTTATAGTTCACGCACGTCTGGCCCGCGAAGCCGGTCTTCTTCGCCACGATATTCGCCGCAACCTCGTCCAGATCCACGTCCGGCATCACGATGACCGGCGCGTTGCCGCCCAGCTCGAAGGAATACTTCTTCACGGACGTTGCGCCCTCGCGCATGATCTGCAGGCCCGTCTCGCTCGAACCGATGAGCGTAATGAGCTTCGGGATGCTGCTGGAGTTGAGCGTCTTTCCCACCTCTGCGGCCGGGCCGGAGATGATGTTGATGACGCCCGCCGGGAAGCCGATCTTTTCTGCGATCACGCCGAGATAGAGCGTGGCCAGCGGGGTCTGGCTCGACGGCTTGATGATGCAGCAGCAGCCGGAGACGACCGCGGGCGCGATCTTGAGTCCCGCGTTGCCCAGCGGGTAGTTCCACGCCAGATGGCCGACCGAAACGCCCATCGGGCGGCGCTCAACAATATGATAGCCGCTGCCATACGTCCCTGCCGCATTGGGGAAGGACGTGCCGTAGACGCGCTTGACCTCCTCCGCGTAATACTGGAAGCTCGTCATGCACCAGTCAACGTCGCCGCAGGCCAGCGCATATGTTCTGCCGGATTCCCGGCTGACCAGCTCGACCAGCGTCTCGCGCTCGGCCAAACACGCCTCGCGGAGCTTCAGCATCCAGTCGATGCGCGTCTGCAGAGGGGTCTTCGACCAGGTCTTGAACGCCTCCGCCGCCGCGTCCAGCGCCTGCTGCGCCTGCGCCGCGTTCGCGGAGCCGACCGTGCCGACGACCTCGCCGGTCGACGGGTCAAGCACGTCCAGCGGCTTTCCAAGGCCAGTAACCAATTTGCCGCCAATATACTGCTGATACATCCTGCTTACTCCTTTCTCTCCAGCGCGTCCGCACGCTGCTGGTTCTTGAAGCCCTTCAGTCCGCGTGCGCCGAGGAATTTCGCGGTCTTGCCGAGCTCTGCTTCAATTTCCATGAACCGGTTCGCCCGCGGGCCGATGCCGCACTCACGCACGGAGCCGGCGTTGATGCCCACGGCATAATCCGCAATGGACTCGCCCTCGCCTCTGGAATCCGACGGCATGACGGCGTAGCCGAACTTGTACGCATACTGGATCATCTCCAGCGCCTCGGAGATCGTCCCGATCTGGTTGACCTTCAGCAAAATCGTATTCGCTGCGCCCTTCGTCACGCCATAGGCCACGCGGCGGATATTCGTCGTGAACAGATCGTCGCCGACGATCTGGATGCCGGAATCTTTCGTCAGAGCCGCGGTCGTGTCATAATCGTCCTCGTTGAACGGGTCTTCCAGAATGACGAACGGGAATTCCTTGATGATATGCAGATAGAACTCGTAGAGCTGATCCTTCGTCTTGGGCTGGTTATTAAAGAGGCCGTAATATTTGCCGTCTTCCTTGTTGTGATAGGTGTCGGTCGCAACGTCCATCTGGAAGCCGGCTCTTCCTTCATAGCCCGCCTCGATGATCGTCTCGGTCATGGCCTCCCAGATCTCCTCGTCGGACTTGAACACGCCCTCCGGCACGACGATGAAATCGCGGATGTTCGGCGCGCCGCCGAAGCGCCTGTCCATCTTCTCGGCCCAGCGGGTATGGATGTCCCAGCAGGCGTAGGAGGCGTCGGCAAACGTGTCGAAGCCGAAGCACACGACGGACATGGTGGGCTTGCCGCCGGGGGTGGTGATGCCGCCGCCGTAGCGCTCATGGCCCGCGACCATCGCGACGCCCGGGACGGGCAGATACATCGCGTTCGCGCCGCCGATGTGCCGGTAAAGCGGGATGCCCAGCGCCGCCGCGCCCGCCTTTAAAACAGCCGCGGAAACGGCCGCCGTCGCGTTGCCGCCGAGCTTTGCCTTCGCGTCCGGGACAATATCGAGCATCGTGCGGTCGATCAGCCGCTGGTTGGCCGCGTCCAGCCCCTTCAGCGCCGGAGCGATGATCTCGTTGACGTTCCGCACCGCGCCCAGAACGCCCTTGCCGCGGAAGCGCTCGCCGCCGTCGAAGTCAAAATGGATCTCATGCGTGCCGATGGAAATGCCGGACGTGCACATGGCCCGGCCCGTCGCGCCGTTTTCCGTCGTGACCACGGCCTCTACGCCGGGGTTGCCGCGGTTCGTGTATACCTGTCTTGCCGTAATGGAGCGGATCTCTGTTCCTGCCATTTTTCTGTCACTCCTTCTGTATTTCTTTTATTCCTGAATCAAAATCACGCGCAGATCGAGCGCGGAGACATTTGATGCCGCCGCCACGCCGCAGCCGAGCCGCCAGAGCGGCTCCGACGTGCCGTGCGTGCGCAGCGCGTCCTCCAGATCGATCCCGGCCTGCTTCGCGGCCTGCGCCGTTTCGCCGTCGGTGATCGCACC
>ERZ773145.1338-NODE-1338-length-20556-cov-36.462514_pt1 | contig 20556 bp, 15 predicted proteins | sample MGYA00580848_ERZ773145 | MGnify/ENA primary metagenome ERZ773145 (study PRJEB29015, sample SAMEA2737858) | human gut metagenome | biome: human gut; feature: human-associated habitat; material: faeces | place: China | collected 2012 ... | reverse complement strand
AATACGTCATGATGCGAAATGCCTGGCTTCAGGACAACACTCCCGTACACGTAGGACTTATGGCAGCCAGCCCCGACGGAAACGGCTTCAATGCCACTTTCGAACATCTCAAGGTAAAACACCTTCCTGACCTTCGCCGACAGGAATGGCTGAAAAAGAATGCGGAATAAAAGAGTTTATGAGCTTAACTCCCCAGGCATTTCACTTAACATTCAGAAATGCCTGGATATCCATTGGCAAACTTTCTTATATAATATGTCAGAACACATATGTTTTTACCTTTGTAAAAACAAACCACTATGTTCGAAGACCAGACAAGAAAGTACCAATCATAACACAAGCACACAAAAAAGACATCATAAAATCCCAAAGAGCCAAAAACGCAGTCAGAAAACTCCTGATGAGTATCTTCTTTTTAAAATGTATAGGAATAACTTCGATGTATAGCTAAGTACATGAGGCAATTAAACCTTATGTAGATTTTCTATCCCATAAACAATTGTCTGCAAAGGACTATATCCTTTCCTTATTTAAGAATCATGACATCGTTTTTATCTGCGAACGCGACCATCGGGATATTACCCAATACGAATTATATCTGGATATACTGCGCGACCCGTATTTCACGAATCATGTAGGTGTACTTTTTACGGAGGTAGGCTCTCGAAGCTTAAATCCCGAACCAAACCAGTTTCTTAGCTCAGGCAAAATGGACAGTACGGAAGTAAATAGTCGTATATTTCGTCTCAATGGCGATGATATGCCTACCACCCTTACTATCCACGAACTTAATATATACCTTCATGGCTGACTTTTCTTTAATATAATTTTCTATGGATGCCGGTGTAAACTCCAAACCGATTTCCGTTACCTCAAATACCAAAAAGTTCCTGAAGACAGGTCTCACAGCAAGTGTAACCATTTCTGGATTCTGCTTCAACAGTAACATCAGGAGATGGAACAGATTAAAAGCCATCGGCTGAATCGAAAGTAAATTGTTGAACAGTCTGAGGCCGTCTATTGTTTCATTTTTCCCATCTGTCGACTACCCTTTCCTTGGCATACTCGAAAATTTCCTTCATCAGGAGATTCTATCCGAACACCTCACCACCATTGATCATATGTATTTACGCTTGGAAGCTTTTGTTGGCCAAACTCCCTCTTCTTCGCCCATCTCTACCCTGTACATAGACTGGAACAGTCTTGCTTTCCTGGTAAAAGTATCGAATACTTACTTTAAATCTTTTAGTTTCTGAAATTTTATAGTACCAACATTAACCTTTAATACTTGAACCATCTTACTTTAGGTTTTTAATGTATGATATCAATTCGCCGACATTGCCAATGTTTTTTGATTTGTATCCGACCACTAAATCAGTATCATTCAATCTTATAGAGTAGTTATCAAAGATAAATTTGATAAATAGATCCCTGCTATATTTATCTATAAATAAATTATCTATAGAATCACTGTAACACAACTTAATATCTATATATTGCCAGAGAGCTGACAATATACCAAATTCTATCTTTTTTATACTATCTATAGAATAACCTGTTACCTCGTTATATTTAAACTCTAAATTACATTTAGGGCAAAGGCACCTTGTGTTAAACTTATTAGCAAGCTCTTTATTAGAAAATAAAAGACTAGGATGTCTTAGTTTTAGAAGTTTCTGGCTGTTATTCTCTAGAATAATATTATTAGTATTTCCGCATATCGGACACCGCATATTATTATTCATAATTTTATCTCCACTGATTTAAATTATAATTAGATTCTATTTCATTCTCAACGTCATCAGGTAGTTGAGAGAAAAAGTCTAGTCCTGTTATTCTTTCAACCTGATCTACGGAATTTACATAATGATCCAAAGGATTGTTACCAGATGCATTCTTGTATATAAACCCAATTGCTCTTGGTTTGCCTTCATCCAAACCAGCCAATATAACTTTGAAGAATGCATTTGGGACACGAATTTTACGCTCTTCTCCAATATAACTTATGTCATTTTTATACAAGATAGGACCACAAGCAATGTAAATAGTACCAGACTCTTCTACCCATCTTCTACAATCATCTTCCAACTCTTTCCAATCGCCTCTATTAAGATTATGATGTTGTGGGCAAATGTTCGTCATATAAAAACTTTCTCTCATTGCTTGTTTATCCCATTTGTTATCTGCAGCCGGACACATATGTCCTCTATCATAACCCGAATTACTATAATCGCCTGTTTCTACAGCTATACCTCTTGGAATATCAGGATCCGGATAAAAATGTCCAGCTCTACTTTCTTTTTCTACTAATTTTGAAGAATTAAGCTCCCAAGCAACCCAATTAGGTATATTAAGTTCAGGATTAAAAGATACAGTATAACCTAACCTATAATAAATATTCTCTGCCCTCTCAATAGTATTAATAGGAATCTCCAGATTTTGTGATTGTTGATAGCTATTTGAACAAGAAATAAGACTTGTACAAATAAAAGCAAAAACAGAAAATATTAATCTCATATAGTATATTATAAAAATGAAACATAAAAAAGAGATGAAGGTATGCCTTAATACAACATACCTTCATCACCTATAATTAATTGTTAGTTTTTCTTAGCACTTAAGAAATGCCATATTTCTCTAACCCAAAGAACAAGCGAAGAGCCAATAATTATGATAAGCCAATCTTGTAAACTTAATCCCTGAACATTGAAGAAATCCTGTAACACCGGTATTTCTACCATTGCTATTTGCCCTATAAATATGACACATACAATTGAAAGTAATCCTTTACAACCTTTAAAATGTAACGCACTACGTCCTGTTTCAAATGCACGAGCATTGAACAAATAAAAGAAATGTGTCATAACAAAAGTAGTAAAGATTAATGTTAATTCATAACCACTCAAACCATCACGAGCTCCAATATGAGTGTTTAACAAGTCCATCATACTTGTATAGTTACCATGTTCAAAAATGTAAACCATCGCAATCAACAAGACAAAGAAGAAGATTCCCACACCAAAAATGTCAAAACGCATTGTACGTGTTAGAATAGATGCCTTTCTGTTGCGTGGTTTTTCTTCCATAACTTTTTTTGATGGTGGAAGTGATGCTAATGCAATTGCAGCAAAAGTATCCATAATCAAATTAATCCACAACATCTGTGTAACCGTAAGTGGAGATTCTGTACCTATAAGTGCTCCAGCAAGAACAAGAAAACAAGCAGTTACATTCACTGTAAGTTGGAAAAGCAGAAATCTCTGAATATTTTTATAAAGTGAACGTCCCCACATTACAGCATTAACTATAGTAGAGAAAGAGTTATCTTGAATTGTCATATCCGAAGCCTCTTTTGCAACAGCTGTACCATCACCCATTGACAAGCCAACATCAGCTACATTCAAAGCCGGCGCATCATTTGTTCCATCACCTGTAACTGCAACTACCTGTCCTTTTTGTTTTAACAGACGCACCAAACGTTCCTTATCATTAGGACGAGCACGAGAAAGAATTTTAATATCTCCCACACGTGTTGCTAATTCTTCATCAGTCATAGCTGCAAATTCAGTACCAGTCATAATATTCTTATCGGTATCAGTGTTACCCCACAGACCAATTTGTCTTCCTATTTCTTTTGCTGTTCCAGATGTATCACCTGTTACTATCTTCACTTTAATACCTGCATTTATACATTCTTTTATAGCAGCAGGAACATCTTTACGAACTGGATCGGAAATCGCAAAAACACCAACAAAAGTTAAAGCATTAGATTTGAGTTTACCATTTTCAAAAACTGTTGCGTTATCCTCAATAACAGCATAAGCCAAACCAAGAGTACGCATTGCTTTGTTCTGATAGCCAACTAATTTTTCATTATATTTCTGCTTTTGTGCTTCTTCCAAAGTTGACATTCCTATCAATATTTCTGGTGCACCTTTTACATAAACAACTTTCTTGTTTAAGACTGAGGAGTTTACTATAGTAGCCATATATTTATTTTCTGTTGAGAAAGGCAAACGATCAACGATTGTTGTATTCTCACGAACAGATAAATAATTTATCCCCTTACCATTAAGCCATAATAATAGTGCACATTCGGTTGGATTACCTATTGTCTTAATATTTACTTTATCTGAAAAGTCAAGATTAGCCGTTGTATTAAGAGCAATCATCTCCGCTAGTAGGTCATCTGCTGCATTATTAATGTCACATTCTGCTACCTGCATTTTATTTTGAGTCAGTGTACCAGTTTTATCAGTACAAATCACGGAAGTAGCACCCATTGTTTCACAAGAATGCATTGTTCTAGGTAGTGTATTCTCCTTCATTAACTTACGCATACTGAATGCCAAACTTAATGTTACTGACATTGGTAAACCCTCAGGTACTGCCACTACTATCAGTGTAACAGCAATCATAAATGTATTAAGTACATATATAACAAAATCTAACCATCCGTCACCAGTAGCAAAATTACCGTTACCTAAGTAAAAATAAAGTCCTATACGACAGATAATGACAAGTGCAGCAAACAAATAACTCAGTTTTGTTATAATTTCTGCTAAACCATCCAGTTCTTCACTTAAAGGTGTTGCTCCACCTTCTTCAACTTGAGCAGCTTCGAACACTTTTCCGCATTCAGTAGAGTCACCAACCTTCAACACTTTTGCTGTACAATAACCCTCAAGTACGATTGTACCCTTCATGATTTGATTGGAAGGATAAGTTGCCTCTTCATCAAAATCAGCTAAGTTAGTTGTCTTTCGTACTTGCAATTCACCAGTAAGTGACGATTCATTTACAATAAGGTTTAAACATTCTAATATTTCACAATCAGCAGGTATTTCTTCTCCTGATTCAAGTAATACAATATCACCTACTACTACATCTTTTCGCGGTATTTGACAAACATTATTATTTCGAATAACCTTAACAAGTGTATCATCATTTACTTCGTTTAGACTTTGGAATGTCTTCTCATTTTTGCGCTCCAAGACAAAGGCAATTCCTGTAGCCAATACTAACGCAACAATGATACCTATAGGTTCGAAGAATGTTTTTAAACCAGCACCAACCCATGCAAATTCATATATAGATATACCTATAGAAAGGACAAACGCCATTATCAATATTCTGAAAAGAGGGTCATCATATCCACCAAAGAATCCCACTGTCATTATAAGTAATGTTGCTAAAGTTATAATAGCTGGCATTGAATATATAACATTGCCCATGTCACTATATAAAATAACCGCAGCAATAACAGATAAGATAATCAGTGTAAACATTGATATTGAAATCCAATGCTTACATACTTCTTTTAGTTTATCCCAAAGAGTTTCTTTCTCAGGTGGCGTCAAAATATTGACACCATACTTAGCACGACTTTCAACAACTTGTTGATCGTTTAAACCGCTGTAATGATTTCTTTTTTCCATGTTTATTATGTATTAATTATTTTCTTCATTATTAATTTCTTCCATAAAGCCCTCAAGTCCACCTTCAAGCTGTTTACTTAAATCCTCCATTTGTTTTTTAAGATCATTGACAGTACTTTTAGCCATTTTAGCTATTATCTTTCCTTTTAATCTACCAATTTCTCTTAATTCTTCATCAGAATATTCATATTTAGATAATTCCTCCTCTATCTCTGTAAACTCAGCTGTTATATTATTCCAATCTTCTTCTGTATAACCATCACTCTCATTATCTATCCTTTGTAGTAATGCAGATAAATGGTCAACAGGAGTTTGAGAAGTCTCACAAGCAGAAAAAAGCAAAGAAAACATAATACTAATAGAGAAATACTTTAAGATCTTCATAACTATAGTTATTTAAAAAATTCTGTTTCGTCGATTCTAATAGTTTTGAAATTATTTTGAATGCTACCATTATGAATATTGATATTCAAAATATAATTTATTGTATGCTGAGAATTTTTCTTTCCAAAATCAAATACATCTACACTTTTTTCATAATAACAGTTTCGTGTAAATTTCCCATGAGTAAAACCATTTTCTTCCTTTTCCATCCAATCATATCCATATGCTATCATTAAATAGTATTGCCCTTGCGGTATCTGATTGATGGTTATTGAAGAATTTTCACTCACATAACAATATCGTATGCACCTATCATTTGATAAGTCTATAATCTTCACTACAATATTCCCACCTTCTCCCATATTTATATCAAAATAATTGTCTTGAAGGCCATATTTAGGTTTAATACCATAAGAAGAAGGCAGTTCTCCGTCCATACTACTATTTGATTTGAGAAGCCAACCTTCATCAATATATTTCATTTGCATTTCGCTAAGCTCAGGAATCGTTTTATCCCTTCCTTTTTTTGAGTTTGTGCATCCACTACAAAGTAGAATTACAAAAAATAAGGCGAAAAAAGATTTAACTCTCATAGAACTTAAATCAATCCATTAATCAATGCAGCAATAACAATCACTAACCCAATTATTTTACATAGCATCTTCAAAGCTGCTTTATTTTTCTTTTTTTTAAATTTATTTTCTAGAAGTATAGGTATAACAAACCATATACTTAAACCAATTATAATTGATAATATCATACTACAATGTTTATGAAATAAAGAAACCGATGTCAAGCATCAGTTTCTTTATTTCGAATTACAGTTTTAGTCAACTAAGCCATCACGATACATTTCATTAACTTTATTCTGAATAACAGTGTATTCATTACCAAGTTTCTGTTTTCTCTCTAATCCATTTCCATATGTACCACGTATTACAGCTATAGCCTTTTGTTCAAGGCTACCATTCAATGGCTCTGAAGATGAATTTTGAGGGTTAAGTTCGTCTTTAGCTACATTTGTTGTAGAACCATTATTTGAATTATCTTCATTTGAGGATTTTTCAGGGGTTAAGTTAACAGAATCTTTTTTCAAAGCACTGTCTTCTTTAGTTACACTTATTGAATCAGTTGTTTCAGTATTATCTTCTGTAGGTTTAATAGAATCAATTTTTACAACAGTTCCACCATTATCTTTTGGCAGTTGGGATTTTGATCCTTTATTCTTTCCTAAAAAGACAAAGAACAATATAACAACTAAAGCAATTATACCAAGAAATATCCAAAGATTACGTTTATTACCGCCATTAGAATTTTTAACTGGTTCTTGTGAGGCAGTACCTTTTGATTGTATATCTTGTTTTATATCAGAATCTACTTTCTTGGTTTTAAGAGTAACCTTTTTCTTTAGTTGAACCATATTAATCGTTGCAAATTAATGAAAAACCAGGTATCTTTTCGAAAGCAGTGCTTAAATCCATTACATTGCTTTCATTCTTAAGAGCATATACACCATCATTGTTTTTAATAGAGCATACACAATAAACATGACCTTCATCTTTGGAATCTGCCAATACTTCAAGATAATCACCTGAGTCACTCTGAAGTTCAACTCTACCACCTTCGTCAGCATAAGTTACATCTTCACCTTCAATAGCTGCATCATAATTTACAATACATACATATGCAGTATCAATATCATTAAGACTAGCTATATTAATCTGTTCGGTTTCTTCTCCACCTGGTGCTGGTTCTTTATTGTCACCCATGTGAAGCATAAATGGGAATTTATTCAAATCACCTAGATCTGATTTTTTACCTCTATATTCATTAGAGAATACACCACCGATTGAACCATCTTTCTTCTTGAAAAACAAACAAAGATCAAGGTCTGTGCTAGATGACCACATAAGTTTCACTTTAAGCTTACCTGAAAAAGTGAAAGCAGCTTGCTCTTCTTTTCTACGAAGAGTAATTTTCTTTTTTAATGTTACTTCAGCCATAATTAAAAATTTTTTAAGTTATTATTCGCATATCAGTGAGAAGCCAGGTATTTTTTCAAAGGCAGTACCTAAGTCCATTACAACACCTTCGTTTATTACCGAATTGATGCCTTCATTATTCTTGATACTACAAACATGGTAAACATGTCCACTTTCACTCGCATCTATAAGAACTTCAAGATAGTCTCCTGAATCACTTTGAATTTCAACTCTACCTGAATCCTGCGCAAAATTTACTTCCTCACCATCTATTGCCTTACTATAATTTAATACACATACATTTGCAGTATCTATCTCATTCAAGCTTGCAATATTGATCTGCTCAGTAGATTCACCACCTGGTGCTGGCTCTGCTTCATCACCTTTATGCAACATAAAAGGAAATTCTGATAAACTTCCTAAATCAGACTTTTTCTGACGAAATGCTGATGAAAATACACCACCGATTTGTCCATCTTTTCTTTTAAAGAAAATACATAAGTCAAGATCTGTTTTAGACTGCCACAATAGTTTAACCTTTAACAGTCCATCAAATGTAAATTCCGCTGGCTTTTCCTTACGGCGCAGCGTAATTTTTCTTTTAAGCTGTACTTCTGCCATATGTCATTAGTTTAAAAAGTTAAAAATAAAATCTATTCTTTACACACAATGATTAATCATTAAAAAAATCATCAAGAGGCTGTTTCTTGGACTGATTACGATGCGTTTTTTTGCTATTCGTAGTATCAGAATCAAAGAAACTATCACCAGATGGACTTTCGGGTTGGTTATGTCCATTAGATGAAGGAACTTTGCCTATATTCTTCCCAGCCCCTTTAGAGATTTCATTACCAAAGAAATCATCAAAAGAAGAATCTTTAGCTTGCTTATAACCCTTAGATGAAGAAACTTCGCCTGTACTCTGATCTGAACCTTTAGAGTTATTTTTACCAAAGGAATCATCAAAAGAAGAATCTTTAGTTTGCTTATCTTTCCTGAGCGGAGGATGACATTCTCTTTGTGATTGTTCTACTTTCGGAGAAAAAGTATGTTTTTTATCGCTGAGTTTATCATTCCAGGCTTCCTCTGCATCAAAAATTTGTTTATAAAGATTTCTTATTATATCATTCTTTTCTGGATATTTATCTTGTAATTCCTTAATAATCTCTTTAGCTTCGGACCATTGTCTATCAGCAATAAAAGTTTTAACTTTTGAAACCAAGTTTTCAAAATCCTTTTGATTTTGAATCAATTTATACTTATCACGTGCCTTTTCCAAATAACGTTTAATTGATTCATCAGATTTTATAGATAATGCTTCATTGCATAGTTCTATAAGTTCTTCCCACTGCTCATTAAAATTAGCTTCATTTATCTTTATTTTTAAAGAATCAAGAAGTTCAATATCTTTAATACGTTTATTACGTCTCTCTTTAAGATAAACTATATGCTCATTCCATTTACGTGGATTCTGAATATCTTTATCAATTAACTTATTACATAAGTCGATAGCTTTATCAAAATCCTCCTCTTTTTCAGCATTCTTAAGTTCTTGCTCTAATAAAGCTAATTCTTCCTTATGCTTTTTCTGTATAGATTGTATTTTGGCTATTCGTTCTTCAATCTCTTTATTATTCGCATCAGCATATTTGGCTTTATTAAGTTCTTCCAAAGCTTCATTATAAAGCTTCTGTCCTATAAACGTATCGGCTCGTAACAGAAATTCTTTAAGACTCTCTGCTAATTTTATTTTTCTTTGAGATTCTATATAAATTCTTTTTGCTTCAGAAGAATCTGGACGCAATTCTAAGGCTGATTCACTTTTAGTATATGCATCATGCCATCGCTGAGAATTTAAAGCGTCTTGAGCTAATCTAATAGTCTTATTATATTGCTCATTTTTCACCTTAATTTCTGAAAGTTTTCTGTTAGCTTCATCCAACATTTTCTTAACTTCCTTATCATCAGGCTTTAAAGTTAGCGCAATATTCAAAAGGTCGATCATACTACTATAATCTCCTTTCTTTTCATAAGCTTCAGCATCAGCTATAGCTGCATTAAATTTTCTTTCATCCTCTCGTAATGCCGCATTAGCCAGATCTATTTCTTCTTGTTTCTTTAACGCAGCTTCCCTTGCTTTTCTATCTTCCTCTGCAATTTTAATTTGTTCCAACTGTTCATAAGAAAGGTTTTCTATATTCTTTCTTAAGCTATCAAATTGAGACAAATCCATTTGGCTATAAATACCTACTATTTCTGGAATATCCTTATTGTCAAAAGCAATAATATTCTTTGGTGTGACCGGATAACGTTGCAATAATTCTTCTTTGAACATACTATTTTTAAAAGAATCACCTATAAAAATAATATGACTTATATCTGAGAAAACAATATCCAAATCTTTCACATATTGTACAATTCCATCCACCACAACATTAACAATAGCTTTTGTTCTCTCTTCAATTACATTCTTAAGGATTGTTGCACTTTGTTTATTATGTGGAGCCCTGGAAAAGGTAATATCATTATAAATAACAGGTCTACCAAACTTTGTATTATCAAGCTGTAAAAGCCACCTTTCAAGATTTTGACTGAGCCTATTTATTTCTTCTTCTTCCTCGTCCTTTTTTAAAAATTTAGTCGAGTTATTGATTTGCCAAACTATTTGTTCCAATAAAGCTCTACCTCTTAAATCTGTTCCATACCCTCTTAGAAGTCCTTCATTACCCTGTCTGACAAATACATTATTACTTTGCTTAAAAACGACATATCTCAGATTTTCATTACAAGCGGTAATAACAAGAACACAATTGGAATTATTTAAAAAACCCTTTTTATTTGACAGTTCAACAGCTAAGTGGGAGATTCTTGCAACACTTTCCTTAATAACAAAATTATTATCTTCTAATATGTCAAGAAATACTTTTTGAGCTGCATATGATACATCTACTGAAAATGAAATATATGTCTCTATTTTTTCATTCTCACTAAAATCTTTAGTCAGATGGTCAAATATCTGAGAATCTTTAAAGATTTCTTTCAAACTGACATCTTTTCCAAATCTTTTAAAAGTTTCATCTTCCTTTACAATTTTAGAAAAAATATCTCCATAATAATGAATCTCCTTATCCAGATAATGCTTTTGATAAGATTTACCATAAATAACTCTATCATTATTGATATCTTCATAAAAATAGAGCCAAATACGGTCTTCTCTATTTGGCAAATCTATACGACGAGGTATATTGTCGTAGCAAATAGCTGCGGCAATATACCATCTGTCTATATATAGAGATAATGTTTTCATTAACTAAACACTTTTTTTATTAATGTTTTTTCCAGGAAACAAGAGCCTTCAGCAATAATTAAAGGTTGATGGTAAGCAAAAGAACCACCATTACTTACTTTTCGCTTTGCACTTTTGTATTCACTGTCCTGACAAATGAAAGCACCAACTTTATTAGAAAGATCTGCAAAATCATTTCTTAATTCAGCATCCATAGTGCATAACTTAGTTTTTACACTCACAAAATTGATAAAGATATTAAAGAACTCTTCAAAACATTCCATACTTGTAAAGTCAAAGTAGTTCATATCATTATCAAAATATTCACCTGACAATTCATCTGTAGGCAATAACTCTCTAGAAGCACCCTGAGTATTTGTAAATCTTACTCCTATTTCTCCACAAATATCACTATTGTTATCGACAAAGACTTTGTTCAAATCTTGCATGTCACATAGACCTTTAGCAACTTCAGCTTTATTATCAACCTCAATTTCATCTCTATATTTGACTTCTAAATCCCGGTCTATTATTCGTCTTGCTCCTGCATTAAGACAAGATTTATAATATCCCATAGTGGTACTATTACTTGCTGCATTACGTAGCCAATGGAACAATCGTCCACCTTTACCAAACGAAAGAATATCAACCCGAGTAATATTATCGAGGTTATTATCTTTTATAGTCTTACCAATAAGCATACCCGAATAATAAAGCAATAGACCTGTAACATATGCAGGTAAAGTAAACACAACCTTTGCATTGTCAGCTATTGAACTATAGAATTTATCATAATCTTCTTCAGTCTTTAGTTGATCAAATATACTATTCAGATAATATGGAGCTTTTTTCTTTTCTTTTATAATTTCCTGAATATTTGCAACAAAAACCTTTGTGCTCTTACCTTCGTGGAAATTTAATAAAGCACGTCTGAATTCATCAGAATTTATAACAGTATTAAAGAACACACCAGCAGCTAATCTCACAGAACTTTCTCTAAAAAGAGAAGCCTGATTACCCTTTTGAGGATTCTTAGCTAACAATAAAATATCACTTGTTGATCCACCGACATCAATACCCAAGAACATATTATTATTGTTAAGACCAAAGTTGTTATTTGACAAAGCATAACTACACACAGCTTCAGCTTCAGTAATATTATCTTCATTAATAGACGGTCTTCTTCCTAAAGTAATAGGTGTCATTCTGGATAGCTCTTCAAAAATGCGTCTAAGTTCATCTATATCAGCCTCCATCATTGAACCAGGATAACTCCAATTTATCTGAGAAGGTTTTATTTTATTCTGATATAAGAATGCGCAAGCCTGTAACCATATACTTTTTAGGAAAGCACGCTTTTTCAACAAACCTTTATCATCATTTAACCACTTCATATTATAATGAAGATTACCAGCTTGTGTCTCAATTATATATTCGTCCATACGATTTACCAAAATATTAGGACGATTAACTGGTACACCCCCTTGAATTTCTTCAGATATTCCATTTTTAGTGTAACGAGAATCATGTTCATGGAGCCAAGATTTTAATTGTCCATTATCAGATTCATAGTTTGTAAAAAATAGAAGTTCATCGTTCTGAGCAATTGAACGAGTATCTGTATTTTCTTTACCTACTATAACCGACCTGTAATTTTTAAATTGAACAGGTTGGGCACCCCTATTTCCTGCATTATAATATACGCAAGTATTATTACTACCGAAATCGATACCAACAACAGCAGAACTTTGAATATCAACATTAGACAAATCTTTTACTACATCAGGTCTAAACATTAATATACCTGCACCACATGGTTTACCAGCTTCTTTTACACGGACAAGAACACCAGCCATAGGTTTATTTGTACATATAATATCGTACTTAAGTAAATCCGTTCCCTGGCCATGCGGATATGTTACTAACTGTTTAATATCAACTTGACGCTCTTCCTCAGGGGCAATTTCATAATCAGAAGTTAAAAACTCATTTCTTATATTTCTTAAAATCTTACCTTCAGATTTAAAGAAAGGTATAAAATTTTCATTTACATCACTTGTGAACTCAGAATATAAATAATACTTATTCCAATGTTCACTGACAAAGTTTGGCCATAGTATAACACGACCATTGGAAGTCATCCATTGAATCTTATATTCTCTTTTATTTAAGGTAACCGGTTCACCATCAATTTCAACTACTAATGTAACTGCTAATTGACCAGCATCATTGATTTTGGCAGTGAGTTTAGTATTACCAGAAGTCGTTGAAGAATACCCTAATAAAGTAGATAAACTATTTTTAAATATATCAATACCTTGTTGAGACAAAGGAAGAGAAAAATAGCAACAAGAACCATCACTTAAATCTGGAACCCTTAAGTAATATACCGGAGCTTGTGAAAGTTTTGTTAGCTCATTCTTATCTTCACACCAACCCACAACATAATTATCTTTACTTAAAAGATTCTGTATATCACCAATAGGCTCACAATTTCCATCATCATAATAAGTAAAAGTAAAGTCCTGTTTCATATAAACAGGTACATCACTCTTGAACAAATCAGAGAAAGGAACTGATAAGTTCCCATATTGGGCAATAGGCCCAACCTGCCGCAGGTTACCATGTCCTTTTTGTCTAAGTTCGTCTTCCCACATTCTACTAACAGCTTTGAAGCCGGTTAGTTCTATCTTTATATTATTACCTCTATGTGAGTTAATTTTATTTTCAAAAGCTTGTTGATTACGGTTCATGTTTTTGACAAACAAATAAACCTTCTGAGTTTCTTCTGGTGTAAGATAGTTCATTGGATCTTCAAATTTTCCTTGACGATACCAATTAATATCAGAAGCGTCACTACCTAAATTACTATAATCAACACCTGTGAAACAACCAGTCAGAGGTGATGTACCTCCTACTAAATGTTCTCTATAATATATCAATTGAATAAAAGGTTGAGCAGCAGGATTACGAGCTAAATCATCCTGATTACTCCAAACATCTTTTTCATTAAATAACATTCTACCAAAAGCAGAAGCTATATCATAATCTTCACCTCTCACATCCATATATACCGGATCTGAAAAGCGTATTCTATCAGGATACAATGCAATAACAGCCATTAAACCTCTCCATTCAGAATGGAGCATGTTGTAAAATTGCAACAGGCCTTCTGTATTTATATTGGGGTCAGGAGATGCAATAGTAGAAAAAGCAAATTTAAAAAGTTTTGCTCTCGCCCAAGGAGTCGGAATGCCCGATATTAAAGCACCAAGTTTTTCAGCTGAAATATCCTCTAACATTTTTCCTGTATGGATACCTTGGATATAAGAAGGAGCATTATTGAAGTTGTTCCACTTACCAACTTCTCCTCCGTTTTTGTCTATCTGACTTTTTATTAATAGAGCTTTTGACATAATGAATTAGAATTTATAAAGTGAAACAAGGGTATTATAGATACGTTTATATAATTGCTCACCACGATTCGTCATAGATGGCATTTCTTTTTGATTTTCATCTTTAAATGCTCGTTTAAACTCATTAAATTTAGAGCTAAACACACCTACATCGAATTTATTATCTTTTCCTATTCCTGATGTTTTATATAAGTCCTTATTCCACTTATATTTCATTAATTCTTTCTTCTTTTGAGGAGTGAATAAAGCCGCATTCAAAATAAATTTATCATCACCTCCTGCAGATCTATGGAGCTGACGCAGCCAACCTTCATATAGAGAATCATCTGGATTTATAGCAAAATGGAATAATTTAAAGTATTCAATAATACCATCCTTTATCTGAGTATTATCAATATCTAAGAAATTCTGAATATCTTTGTGATGACCAGATTTTACACCATTTACAAAATCATCTTCACCATTACAGAATAAAGAGAAAGCTGTTAACATACCTAATTTCTTTGCAAACTCCTGTTCCAATTCTTGGCCTACAAAGTCGCGAAATTCTAACTTACCACTATCATCAACAGCTCTATAAAGATATTCTGTATCATGATTCTGCTTTCTCGAACGCAAATCATCTTCAGGAACCTTAAGGAAGTGAAGTGCAGCACAAGCAGCCATTAATTCAATATAATGAGAATCATTACGTTGACTTGCTCCACCTGTTATAGTTTCTGACTGTTCCTTTTTAGCCATTGGATTCCAATCAATACCAGGAGTACCTAGCATATAGAATTTTTGATATGTACTTTTTACTGTACTATCATCATCATAAAACATCATAGCCACCTGTGAATTAAGGGCAAATTTATCACTGGTAGCAATTATTTTTTGATTTTCAAGTTCTGCCCCAGTAGGAGACTTAAAGTTAAAATAAGCAGTCAATAAAGTTGAACCAAAATAAGCATTATTCAAAATATTAGCTGCTCCATTACTCATGATTTCTGCCGCTTTCGATATAGCCTGTGGTATAATAGGAATTGAAGAAGCTCCAGTACCACCAAATACAGAACCCCAAATAAATACTCTTGCACCACCATTTTGAGCCACCTGAATAAGTTTCTGCAAATAAGCTTTTAGTTGAGAATTCTTATTGGAACGAGCAGCTTCCAATATTGAATGATACATCATCATAGAGCCCAAATGAGTTTGAGCTCTATAACCATGACGAAGGTTAAATGTTTCTACATTCTGAGTTAAAACTAAATCTGCAATTGCTGTTTGCTCAGGATTATTAAATTTTGTATCGCCATAATTGAAGACAGATTTAAAATCACTTTTAGTTTCATAATTGGGCGAGAACTCATAATAATGTATATTAGCAGAAAAAAAGGTATCTTTTAAGGCTGTACGCTGCGAAGCTTCTGTTCCTTTTGTCTTCACATATGCTTCCTTTACCTCTTTTAATCGCGCAAAGTTTCCATTATCTTTATCAGTATCAAGTGCTAAAAGATGTATATCTGTATCATCAAACATCCCCATAGCACATAAATGGATAAGGGATTCGATACAACGCATCCCTGTACCACCAATGCCTAAAACAAAATATTGCTGTGCCATAACCTTAATATTATTCTTTTCCCTTACCTAAAATAGAGCCAAATTTAGAGTTTCTGAAAACAAACATTATCAGAATACCTAATATAGCATAAACGCCCAAAATAATACCAACACATGTAACATTAGTCTGCACAAACATACTTTTAAAACCTGCATTGACTATTTGTCCCTTAACGACTAAATCATTATAGAGATAAAAGCCTGCACAAGAGGAAACTCCTACTACTATAAACCAAATTCTTCTTGTTATATAAGATTTATCTAAGCCTCCTTGATATTTTATCATCAAGGATATAAGAAAAGCTAATAATAAGGCAACCAAAGCTGTAATTACAGCATAAATCATTGTACTGTTCTGTAAAGCCTCTAATTGAGGTAAAGTTGTTATTCTTGTTATCATAATACAAAATTTAATGATTAATATTTATTGCTTTTAATGTAAATAGTATACAAATTTGCATTTTTCATCATATTCTGAATATCCTTATCAAATAATGCTTGTTTTACACTTTCGGAAACAGATGTATTTTGCTTTCCTGGTAATCCTATTGCATCAAAATTGAACATCTCTTCATAATTGTCAAATACATTCTCAACATCTGACACATTAATATCTATTTTAGTGAAGTTAAATGGTTTGCTTGATAAGAAACTAGGATTCCACATAGGAACATCAAAATGTATATTAATATTACCATGCTTATTAAATTCTTCCTTATCATATACAAATGCATTAACAGATTCAGTCAAGCTAATAGAAGATAAATTTAAACCTGTTGGAGCTTCAGTTTCTGTGTAAAAATTGTAATAGTCTGCATTAATATCATAAACCTTTATTGATATATCTGATATTCTAAAGCCACCATAACTATTTCTATCGACACTTAAACCTGAAATAACCGGATTACCATACTGCAAAGGTGCGCCTGTGGACTCATCAACTGCACCCATAATGTATCCCTCTATAGTTTTCCAATCTACTGGCCAGTCTTGTATTTCATAAAGACCGTAGTTCTTATTTGAAGCAGAAATGATTTCATTTATCTTACTCTTTCCATTTTCTGTCATAATGGTAGGATGGCTTGCTGATAAATGGAACATCTCAACATCCGGATAATTTTCCAATTTAGTAGTTTCACATATTCTCTTATAGATATTACCTTCTAACCTGCTATCTGTAAACAAGAAATAGAATCTCTTCTTGTTATATTTCTGAGGCCCCTCTAAATATGGTTCTGCAAGAATATATATATCATGTCCTTTCTTAAGCCATTGTTTGAATGCGTTGGCCAGATATGGATCACTGATTCCACCGCCAGCTATATTCTTTTGGTAATATTCTCCGTCAGTTAACAGCACACCTTCAGAGTTGCCATTAACTATTAAATTAGCTGCTTGTTTTAAGTCGGCATAATTTACTTCTACTATATTGCTTAATGCTTGAAATACATTTATGTTTTGTTCTTCAACAATCTTATCCCCTTTTATTGAATAATAGTGTTTTGTAGCAGCAACAAATGAAGGAACTAAACTTTGAAAGAATGGTGAATGTTGTCCCAAAGTAATACAAGTAGAATAATCTACAAACAAAGACAGATCATTCTCATTAAGTTTTGATTCATTTCCTGTATATTGAAAATGTTTATTGTGAAATTCACATAGATATTTGTCGTCTGGAGCACTTTCAGGTAGCGTGTTGCAGGATGTAAACATCGATACACTAAGAAAGATGGAGAATATTGGAGTAAAGTGTTTCTTTATTATATCCATAATTGTAATAAATTAATTGTTTAATTTTTATTAACATTGTTGATTCTTATCGATTACTAATTTTATATTTTCATAAGAAATAGTATCATCCGATAATACATATCAAGTAGAATAACCTTTATATTAAAGATCACCTATGTATTCTACTTGCCCGTTTTACTTCTTTGTATCATCCTATTTAGCTACAATTATATTCTATCTTATACCAATCTTAATGACTATTTCCTACTTTAATGAGTGCTAAAGAATAAACAGGATGTTCTCCACTATCATATAATCCTCTACCCTACCTTTGGGAGAGTATATATATTTCAGATTCTTATAAATGCATGCCATAAGTATTTAGTTTCCGGCAAATTTAATATTTTTAAAATCTACATATATAAATAAGAGTATAAAATATAGAACAAAATAGTTAATTTGTACTATTTATAATGAATATATACCTATATCTCATTTTCTTGCAATTTTTCTTGCTTATGTATTTATTTTTTAAATATATTTGCTTTCACAAAAACAAAATATATTGATATAAATATTTGAAATGTCAGAAAACTCAGAGGAACCTCCGGCCAATAAGCAAGAAGAAACTATTCATCATTTTTTTATGATGAATAAGCTACTAATATGCTCACATAGTAAATTAAAAAATCCAAAAGTCTATTCGACTATACTATATTCAATACATAGCCATTATTGTGTATTTAAAGAATAAATACAATGTATTTTACATCATTTCATTAAATTCTCAACAATAATACATTCATAAACTATGTTACTTATTTTACTATACTTATTAGGGGCATTATCTCTTTCATTTCTATGTTCTGTATTAGAAGCTGTACTTCTTTCTACACCTATTTCATTTATAACCATGAAAGAAAAAGAAGGAAATAAAACAGCGGTTAGACTAAAAGAATATAAATCAAATATTGACAAGCCTGTAGCAGCAATACTATCTCTAAACACTATAGCTCATACAATAGGAGCAGCAGGTGTTGGCTCTGAGTCTGTTAAAGTTTTTGGACAAGAGTATTTTGGTATTATATCAACAATACTTACTCTATTAATTTTAGTACTTTCGGAAATAATACCTAAAACTATAGGTGCTACATACTGGAGAAGACTTTGCATACCTGCCACTAGAGTGATACATACACTTATTCTTATTACTTACCCTCTAGTTGTTCTATCTGAAGTTATAACAAAAATATTTTCATCTAAAGAACATCAAGTTTCTATAAGTAGAGAAGAAGTTTCTGCGATGGTAAATGTTGGAACAGAAGAAGGTGTTTTTAAAGCTAAAGAAAGTTCCATTATTCAGAATTTTTTAAAGCTTGAGAAAATAATAGCTAAGGAAATAATGACACCAAGCCTAGTTGTAGCCATAGCTCATGAAAATATGACTATGCAAGAATTATTTGAGAATAAACAATATAGTAATTATTCAAGAATTCCATTATACAATGAAAATGATGAAATTATAACAGGTTATATTCTTAGATCATGCGTTTTGTCAAAAATTTCGGAAGATAATTTTAATGAGCCTTTAAAGACTATCATTAGACCCATTCTTTATTTTAACGAAAATGATTCTGTTTCATATATTTGGGAAAAACTTATAGAAAACAAAGAACATATATCAGTAATCCAAGATGACTATGGTTGCATGAGAGGTATAGTTACCATGGAAGACGTTATAGAAACTATGTTAGGTGTAGAAATCGTCGATGAAAATGATAAAGCAATCGATATGCAAGAGTTCGCAAAAAAAACAAGTGAAAGTTACAGAAAAACAGCTAGAATCATAAAAGGAGAAAAGTAATCTTAATAATCCATCAAATAACAAACTTAATAACATGATTAAGAGACTCAAAATATGAAGTCCCTTCTAAAAAAATTGAACAGATTAAATTTTATCCCGTTATAGAAAGAGTTCGGTATTAACCGGACTCTTTTATTGTAATTTTCCACACCTAACAAAATGTCAAATCACACTCTTCCACATCAGAATTCTGTAATTTAGCAACCCGGAATCCCGTTATCTCATTTTTTGCAGCAAGATGCCTACTTACAATTTCCCAAGGACACAAAATCAACCAAAATATAAACATTATCACACAGAACAATAAATTACAAAATACAAAGTCACAAAATTCAGATATACACAAAACAAAAAGAAACTTTTATTTTATCTATAATTTATCTCATTCCAGCAGCGAAAGTCCTCAAAAATCTTCACTCTCCATCCCTTCTCAGAACACCCAAAAACACCTTTCCAAAAACGCAAGTACATTTGAATTCAAACGCACTTGCGTTTTCCTCCAAACGTAAAAGAGTTTTCCCAAAAGCTCTTTAGGGTTTTCCTCCAAACTCCTCGGCATTTTCGCCCGAAATCTCGCTTTTCACACAGATTTTCTCGTGTTTGATTACCTAAATTCGCCCAAACCTTCATTTTTACACAAAAGTCACCCCTTCCAGAAGGCTTCTGAAAGGGGTAGTAAAATCTACGACAAGAAAAAATGCGAAATTCAGCTATTCAAAAAGAAAGCAGAATTCCGCATTTCAAATCTTTTACTCAACAATATTTACAAAATAAAATCAAGATGACGTTTCAGCTTAATACATATCCCAGTACTTTTCGCACTCATGAAGGTAGTCCGTTTCCGGATGAG
>ERZ773145.1336-NODE-1336-length-20566-cov-3.874165_pt1 | contig 20566 bp, 18 predicted proteins | sample MGYA00580848_ERZ773145 | MGnify/ENA primary metagenome ERZ773145 (study PRJEB29015, sample SAMEA2737858) | human gut metagenome | biome: human gut; feature: human-associated habitat; material: faeces | place: China | collected 2012 ... | reverse complement strand
GGCACCGTCATAAGCGACATATACCTCATGTCCGAACTCCCGCAAGCCTCTTTCTATAAAAGAGGCGATGTTTACCTCGTCTTCTACTAATAATATCTTCGCCATTGTATCGTATGTATTAATAAGAATGTCCATCATTAATAATGCGTACTTAGGGTGATGCTAATCGTATCACAGAGGTGAAACGTTCTTTTCACGGTTGTGATACGATCGTTTCACCTCTGTGATATGATCTTTTCACAGCCGTGAAAAGATCAGTAAGTATAATCCTTTCGCATAATAACTCCAGTCGCCCTCCCTAATAGTTCCGGACTTTCTTGCTACAAATATAGCAATTACAACCTACGTTGCACTAATTTACCGTTCTTATCATAAAGCATTCGTCGATAAAAAGCCTCCACCATCAACGGAAAGACAAAGAGGGTGAAGAACGTGGCCCCTATTAATCCGCCAATGATCACGATCGCCAAAGGACGCTGGCTTTCCGATCCGATACCGTGGCTCAATGCGGCCGGAAGCAGGCCGGTGAGCAGCGCGCAGACAAGCAGCATGACAAGCATCAGGGATACCATTCGTTTTGCAGTCAGTTTCATTTTTCTGTTCCTCCATTCGTCAAGCGGCCTGCTTGACTTTTTTGTTATGCGGCTCTGTGACCTCACCATAGAAGATCGACACGAGTGTCGTCAGGACATACGTCTGAATGAGCGCGTGCAGGAGCGTGAACATGACGCCCACGAATACCGGCAGCACAAAGCTCAGGCTGAGCGAATAATAAACAAGCTCCGTGACCAGCAGACCGCTCAGCAGCGCGCCGAACAGACGGAAGCTCATGGAGATGGGAAGCGAGAAATCCTTGAGCGTGTTGGCAGCGCCGCGGAGCTTGTTTGCCGCGATGCCGCCGCCAAGGATCACGAGATAGGACATGCAGCCCACGCTGATGGCCGCGTTGATATCCGACAGCGGCGCGGGAAGGGAAATGGAGCCGCCGACCGTCGTCACGGCCTGCAGGCCGAACAGCTCAAAGAGCGTGCCGAAGAGCACATAGACGCCCGCACCAAACAGATACGCGCCAAGAAAGCCATTGCGGTGCGGGCTGTTCGTCTGCGCAAGGTTCTGGAAGAATGTCACAAGCTCTTCCAGCAGCAGCTGAAGCTTTCCGGGCTTATATTTGAATCGCGGGATCACAAAGATCCGCGCCAGCGCCGCCAGCACCAGCAGCACGCCCGTGACGATAAACCCGGAAACGACCGCCGGATTCACGTCCATCAGCCCGAACAGACTGATTTTATTGTCCTCATGCAGAACCGCGTCCCGCATGATCGTTTGCAGGGATTCCTTCGCGCCGCCCTTGCCCAGCAGCAGGCTGAGCGCCAGCGAGGCAAGCAGCAGAACGCCGAGGACCGCAAGCGAAATGATCTTACGCTTCTTGCTCATATGCATCCTCCTTTGATCAGGCCTGCCGCCGCTCAGGCTTCCTGCTCAGCGGCGCGGAAGCTGAAAAAGTAGGCGACAAACGCGAGATTGAAGCCGATCCCAAGCAGGATCTGCATAATATGCGCGCCGCGCAGTGCGATCTCCGCGATGCAGCCCACGAGAAGTAAAACGCCCGCGGCCAGCATCCAGCGCCGCTCCTTCGGGTGATCTGCGCCCGGTTCATTTTCCAGACAGAGCATGACGCGAAGCAGGACAAGATCGATGACGGCTGCGGCCAGCGCCTCTATTGTAAGTGCCATTTTGGTTTCCCTTTCTTTCGGAAAGCAGTTGAACGCTGTCTTGACTTCCCGAAGCGCCCATATTATAATGCGCATGCAGATATGTGTAAAATCCGAAATAAATATGGTCTTCATATGAATATGACATATCAGAGGAGACATGTATGAACGTAAATTATGACTATTACCGGATCTTTTATTATGTTGCGAAATGCGGCAATCTCTCGCAGGCGGCAAGAGAGCTGGTCAACAACCAGCCGAACCTGACGCGCTCGATCAAAAATCTCGAGGCGGAGCTGGGCTGCACGCTCTTTTCCCGGACGAACCGCGGCATGAAGTTAACGCCGGAGGGCGAACGGCTCTACCGGCATGTCAAAATTGCAGTAGAACAGCTGGAAGCCGGGGAAGCGGAACTCGCGCAGAGCCGTTCTCTGCAAGCCGGTACGGTGTTTCTTGCTGCAAGCGAGGGCGCACTGCGCTGCGTGCTCCTGCCGGTGCTCGAGGCATTCCGCACCCAATATCCGGGCGTGAGCCTGCGCATCAGCAATCATTCGACCCCGCAGGCTATCGCCGCTCTGCGAGAGACGACTGCAGATTTTGCCGTTGTCACGACGCCGGTTCTGCACGCGGCGGCCTTTCAACAGACAAACATCCGGCAGATCCAGGAGGTTGCCGTCTGTTCTCCGTCCTTCCGGGACCTGCTGGACCGTACCGTTACGCTGGAGGAACTGCGGACCCATCCGCTCATCACACTCGGCGCGGATACGCAGTCCTATGCGCTTTATTCCGGCTTCTTTGCGGCTCACGGCCTGCCGTTCCGTCCGGATATCGAGACCTTTACCGCCGATCAGATTCTCCCGATGGTCGAATCTGGCCTCGGCGTTGGCATCGTCCCACAGGATTTTATTCGCCCATCCGACAATGTGTGCGTCATTAATCTTGCTGAACCGCTTCCGCCGCGCAGTGTCTGCCTCGTTAAGCGCAAAGATCAGCCGCTCAGCGTCGCCGCCAAGGAACTGGAAAAAATGCTGGTCGAACATTGGAAGAGCAATATACTGCCGGAAAATGCGCGTGCGCATTCTTGTTAAAATCCCGTTTGCAGACTTGATTTCTGACAGCGTATTTGTTATAGTACAAATAGATTAAACAAACTGAATCAAGGACAGCGCGCGCGGGTCTTGACCCGCAGGCGGAACGGGGTGCAAAGCCCCACGAGTGGGTCACTGTGAAGCCTTCCGGCATGGAGGGATCAGTCAGATACGCCGAGTGCTGTCCTGTGCTTGCGCCGTCACCGCAGCCGAACAGGATGGGCGTTTATACGCCTTTGTCCGTGCGGCCAAATTGGGGCGCACGGCTTTTTGTTTTGTATCGGACGGTGAAAGGAGCCGCAATATGGAGCAGCAGAATGAACTTCGGCTGACAAAGGCAGAAAAGCGGATTATCGCGGAACTGCGCCAGCTGAAATACGGGGAGATGCGTATCGTCATGCGGAACGGCGTGCCCGTTCAGATGGAGGCGACCCGGAGCGAAAAGCTGGAGGAAAAGTAACATATGGTTTGCAGGCTGTGAGGCCGGGCCATCGGAAGAACCGACGCCCAAGTGAGTTTCCCGAAGGCGGAGCCTCGCTTGGGCGTTTTTTTCTGCGTGCACTCAGCCCAAGTAACCGCTGATTCAATCGGAATGAGTTATCGGCTGCTTAAATGGGCTTTCAGATAGATATTAAATAAAGGAAGGAATCATTGCAGATGAAAAAGAGAATTCTACCCATCGTGCTTGTGCTGGTCATGCTTCTGAGCCTTTTGCCCGCACAGGTCTTCGCAGCAAGCTACACCTTTGACCCCAACGCAACGATCTTTACACAGAATTACACGACGGAAACGCCCCGGCCCAACAACCTCGGCGACTATTTCACCGTGACCACAACGCCGCTTTCTACAGCGAATAAGACCGCGGCATGGAGCACCGGCAACAACGGAACCAGTGTGGCCGTCTTCAACAAGAACGGCAGCAAGCTGTATGAGGACACGCACGCGATTCTGACGTTTACGTTCAAGAAAAACTGCAACTTCTGGTTCAAGCATCTGTTCTCCATCAGTTCCGGTTCTCCCTACAGCTACGCCGAGTTGCGTCTTAACGGGACTGCAATCGCCAAGGGCACCAGCAGCGATAAACTCGCAAGTCCGTACAACGTGGATGTAAAAGCAGGCGACATTTTCGAGATCGATTTCTACTCGGAAGAAGATTTCATGACGCCCTGCGCAATGACGCTGAAGAACATCCGCTGCACCGACCCTGTTTCCAGCGATGTCACCGTTACCTTCGACGCGAACGGCGGCGAGGGCACGATGGACGCGCAGACGCTGACCGGGGGCAAGGGCACGCTGACGCCCAACGCCTTTACGAAAGCGGGCTTCCGCTTCGCGGGCTGGGCGCTTTTGCCCGCAGACGAAAAGGTCTATAACGACGGCGCGGCAGTCGAGCTGACGGCGGACACCACGCTCTACGCGCTCTGGGAGGCCGAGCAGTCCAATCTGCCCGTTCATTTTGACGGCAATGGCTATCAGGAAGCCATTCTGGACGCCGACATTGACGAAAACGGCCATGCGGTGCTTCCCGCGCTGAACAGCGCCAAATTCCCCAGCGGAAAGAGGTATTACGACTGGTACATCGTGCTGGCGGACGGCTCGCTGGGCGACCGCGTGACGGCCTCCTATGACCTCAGCGCCTACCGTGACAGCGGCGTGACGCTCAAGGCGCAGTGGTACAGCCTCAGCTACGTGATCCGCTACAACGCCAACGGCGCTGACGTGACAGGCAGCATGGAAGACCAGCGCGCCCCGTTTGACGAGACCATTCACCTGTCTGCCTGCACGCTGAGCCGCGAAGGCTACACGTTCGCGGGCTGGTCCACCAGTGCCAGCGGCAAGGCGGTATACGCCGACGGCGCGGAGCTGCTTCGCGAATGGGATGACGGCGACTGGGACTGGGGCGATGAGGGCAGCGAGGACGGCGAGCACTTTGACCTCTATGCTTGCTGGACCAAGGACATGTCCGATGCGGAAGCGGCTGCCCGTGAAAAGCTGGAAGCCGCAAAGACGCTTCTGAGCAAAAACTATCAGCCCAACTTCAAGACGGACAAGAATCTTCTGACTATGGCGCAGGCCCGCCTGACTGCCGGTAACATTGAGGGTGTCACCGTTGCGATGAAGAGCGCTGTTACCAAAAAGGATCTGTTCACGGACGCGCGTGCCAGCATCGATCTTGACGGCACGCTGCATTATAAGTGGAACGACAACGGCACGACCTCCTCGACTAACCTGTACTGCGATGCCGCGCTGATCCTCACCTGTGACGGCTACACCGATGAAGTGGAGAGCGCGACCGTCATCATCGGTCTGGACGAGGACAGGGCACTCGAAGCGCTGCGCGTGCAGGGCCGTCGCATCGTCATCCCGCAGGAACTGAACGACAGCACGACGCTTGCATCCGTTCCGCACTACATGGTCAAAGAGGGAGTAGACGAGAATGATGTGGACTACAATTCGTCCAATGATCTGCATCTGTGGGCCGAGGTCACATGGCAGTCCTCGAACACCTCTGTGATCGGCATTGGCAGTAATACCACCAAGCTCTACGCACCATACACCGTGAAGGTCAGCCGCCCGAAGACGGATACAAGCGTGACGCTTACCGCCGCTCTGACCTACAGTGGCCGCGACGATCTGAAGGTCTACTTTACCTACACCGTAACGGTCAAGGGCACCCAGAAGGCTATCGAATATCAGGAAGGTCTGGAACTCTGGCTGTCCGGCGGCACGCAGGACCCCTACGGCGCACTCTATGTCCCCGCGACCGGTGCGAAGATTGACGTGAACAACGTCACCACCGACATCCATTTCCCCACCACCTCGGATATGCGCAGCGTCTTTGCTGACAATTATGGCGCAGACTTTGACGGAAAATACACCCCTATCCTGATCACCAGCAGCAATGAATCGGTCGTGGAGTCCCTCGAAGCCAATGCTGCCCGCGCGTGGGTCTACCGGCCTTTGCCCGGTCAGGAAGATGCCAAGGTTACGCTGACCGTCAAGATCCTGTCCCGCCCCAGCGGTTCCGGCAAGGACTATGACAACATGCAGGTCCTTGCAAGCAAGGAGATCCAGATCACCGTCCCGGCTATGTCCCAGACCGAGATCGATGCAGCTGCGGCCTTTATGAAGAAGGTCTGCACCGAGGACGTCTACTGGGAGGGCATCCGCAAGGCCAATACCGCGCGCGATAACGTTACCGGCGATCTGTGGTCGTTCATGGAGATCGTCCCGGACGGTGACGGTTACAAGTTCCTCCGCGCCTCGGCCGAATCCCAGTGGCTCGGCGTGAAGGTGGATGATATCGACGGCTGGTACAACTCCGAGCAGTACCGCTGCTTCCGTTCCAGCGTTCCCAGTGTGGTCGCGCACGAGAAGCTGTCTGTCACGAAGCCGCAGTACAACACGCATGTCAAGATTGACAGCGTTCTGACTTATGTCGAATATGGCAAGTATTACGAGAAGTTCAGTTCTGATCCTGCCTATGCGCAGTTCAAGCAGTTCTACAAGCAGCCGGTGAGTACGGTCGTCACCGTGATCGGAACTACCGGTATCGAGGATCCGTCTGTTGAGGATATCACTATCACTGTGAACGTGACCGGCAGCACCTTTGCACCGGCCTTCGCCGATCTGACAGCTGCAACCTATACCTGCAAGAGCAATGCCTATCAGACGGCATGGGACGCACTGGAATCCGTGCTGACCTCCAACAGCTACACTTACACAGGCTCCGGCAATTATGTGACCGGTGTGACTGACCCCGCAGGCTGCCGCCTGTACGCAGGTGATCCGGCGCACGGCGAATGGTCTGGCTGGATGTACACCGTCAACGGCAAGATGCCTATGCTGGATGCAACGACCTACGCCACGCTGGACAAGTATCTCCTTCAGGCAAACGACCGGATCGATTTCTATTATGTAAACTGCCCGACCGAGTCCGGCGACCATGATTGGACAGAGAACACCGCAAAGCGTCAGGAACCCACCTGCACGGCTGACGGCTCCGCTTTCTACAGCTGCTCGACGTGCGGAGGCACAAAGACCGAAAACCTGCCCGCAACCGGCCACCAGTATGGCGAACCGGCATGGACGTGGATCGGCTATGAAAGCGCGTCGGCAACCTTCACTTGCGCAAACGACGCTTCTCACGAGGAGACTGTCGCCGCAGCCGTCACCAGCGCAGTCACCAAAGAGCCCACCTGCACCGAGGATGGCCTGCGCACCTATACTGCTTCCGTCACCTTTGGCGAGAAGAACTACACCGATACCAAGACAGAAGGCATCAAGGCCACCGGCGAACACGTCTGGGACAACGGCGTTGTTACCACCGAGCCGACCTGCACCGCAAAGGGTGTCAAGACCTATACCTGCACGAAGTGCAGCGCGACAAAGACCGAAGAACTCAATGCGTTGGGGCACAACTACGAGACAAAACGCACCGAGCCGACCTGCGAGAAGGACGGTAAGGAAGAAGAGGCCTGCTCCCGTTGCGGCGATGTGCGGTTCAGCAGAGTCCTGCCTGCAACCGGCCACAGCTACCGCTGGGACCCGCGTACCAGAAGAACCGTCTGCGAGAACTGCGGCAAGATTCTGGATGAAGGCGGGAACACGCGCCCGATCATTCCGGCGAACCCCGGAAAGACCGACAAGAATTTCCCGTTCACGGACGTGAGCAAAAATGATGGCTGCTACGACGCGGTTGATTATCTGTACAGCAAGGGCATCATGAACGGCACCTCAAGCACGAAGTTCAGTCCGAACGGCGAATTGACCCGCGCAATGGTCGTAACGATCCTGTATAGAGCACAAGGGGAACCTGCAGTTCACACGAGCGGGAGCTTCAAGGACGTAGCGGCAGGTTGCTACTACACCGAGGCTGTCGAATGGGCAGCGGCGAATAATATTGTCAAGGGCTTCACCGATGGCACGTTCAAGCCGGACAAGTCCGTGACCCGTGAGCAGCTGGCTGCATTCCTCAGCCGCTTCGCACAGTATAACGACGCCAAAATCATCGAGGCCGACGGCCAGCTGAGCACAGACGCAGTCGTTTCCGGCTGGGCAAGGAAGAACGTCGAATGGGCTGTTGCAGAGGGCATCCTGACCTCCGTACAGGCCAGAAACGCAGTGCAGAACGCAACGCGTGCCGAAGTTGCCATGGCAATCTACACCTACCTGACCAAAATCGCAAAGTAAGCCCAAACAGCAAAGCCCGGCAGGAAAACCTGCCGGGCTTTTCGTCTGTCAAGAACCTTCTGTCTTTGCTTGCATACCGGATTCACACGCGGCGTTTCGGTATTCTCGTGGGGTACATTGGTAAAATCGTCGGAACTGTTTGGAAAAGTAACTTGGATTGTCAAAGCCGCAGGCGGCGGAGATCTCTGCAATGCAGGCGGTAGGCGCGGCATGAAGCATTGCTGCGCTCTGCATGAGCCGGTATTTCAGAAGATATTGTATCGGTGTACCGCCAATCATCCGATGAAAGTAGCGCAGGCATTCCCGTTCGCTTAGCCCGGCGGCGTTTGCAATTTTTGTGAGCGGAATCGGTTCGGCGTAGAAGTCCTGTATGTATTGCAGCATCTTTTCAATGCGTATTGTGTCTGCATGTTTTTCGGCCGTTTGTGCGGACAGATGCGGGCGCATTTGCGCATAGCAGTGCAGAAGGAGATGGGAAAGGTTTTCGCGGACGGTAAATTCATACGCAAAAGTATCGTTTTTTAATGCGGAAAAAGCATCCAGAAACCACTTGCTGTCTGTGTCGGCATCTGTTTTCCAAACGGTAAAATCCGAACAAGCGGTCAGTCGGCCAATGTATTTTTTATAAAATGCCGTGCTGGCGCCTCCGGTGATCAGAAATGGGGAAAACACGATGGATTGCAGTTCTCCCATGGGATGACCGACGATAGAGTGAAGAACATTTCCATTGATCGTAACCAGATCTCCCTTGTTTAAAAAATGCTCCATGCCGGGCGTTTGCAGCTTCAGCGTACCATCGGCAATGTAAATTACCTCAAACTCCTCATGCCAATGCCATGGAATCGCATCGCCGGGTGCATCTGTATGACGGGAAGCATAAGCTGCGCATGGAAATTCGATGGTTCCATGAGGCTGTAATTCCTTCTGCATATTGTTCCGGTTCAGAGCGCATACCTGCAATCCCATCTTTATCCCTCCGTTTTGGCGGCATGTTTTTTATTGGCATTACCATCGGACGCGCGCTGAACGGCTTCCTTGCAATGAAACTCAGCGATACGCAGATGGTTCGTATGGGGCAGGTTCTAATTGCCTGCGGCGTCGTTATTTTGTTCCTGCCGCTGGGTGCATCTGTTTCTCTCGCCGGTTTTGTTATGATCGGCCTTGGCTGCGCACCAATCTATCCCTGCCTCATCCATTCCACGCCGGACCATTTCGGCGCAGATAAATCGCAGGCGATCATTGGGATTCAAATGGCCTGCGCGTATGTCGGAAGCAGCCTGATGCCGCCGCTGTTCGGTCTGATCGCCGGGCATATTACAGTCTCTCTGCTTCCTGTCTATCTGAGTGCCATTCTGGTACTCATGATTGTCATGCACGACGGGCTGATCCGCAAAACTGCACAGAAAGAAGCCGCTTGACTGCCGATTATGCAAAAGCAGTCTGCAAGCCCAAACCGCTTGCAGGCTGCTTTTTATAAGTCCAGTGTCGGCTTGCCCCCGGTATCCCGCTGGATGCGGCCTTAATTATAGAATTTTTCCTCGATTTTTACCACGACGCCGTTTTTCAAAGTAAGCGTATACGGCTGGACGAGCAGCCCTTCGTTTTCCTGCGCGGCGGCGACAAAGTCCCGCCATGTTTTGAACGTGTACAGCCGGTCTTCGCCCGCGCCATATTCCTGCTCGATGTCGTAGATCGTGACAGAGGCGTTCGGGTCTACCTTGTAGGTGAAAATTTCGCCGGAATCGACCCGGTAATATCCATAATAATAATTCTGCGGCGGAATATTCAGCGCCTTGAGCGTCTGTAGATCCTCTTCGAGGGAGGCATTCAGCAGCGCGATATGCTCGGCTGTGACAGAACTATCGGTCACGCTCTGCAGAATCGCGTTCCGGCGTGTACTGACCTCCGTGATCTGCGAGGTCTGGAGCGAGTAGGAGAGCGTCAATACGACGTCTGCCCGCGTCATTGTGACGATCAATGATTGCCGGTCTTCCGATAAATCCTTCGTCCAGATGGTATCCGCGTCCAGATACCGCAGATCGGCGTTTGCACCGCTGAAATACTCGACGAATGCGGAATAATAGCGCGGCCACTGGGAAACATCGCCCGGCAGGTCGCTCATTTTGCTGTCCTCGATCTGGAATTTCCGAACGATATCCTCATATTCCGCCGTCATGTCCTGCGCCCAGTGTGCATAGTCCAGCTTTTCGTGGACGCGCGACCAAATCGTATCATCCTGAAGAACAGCCTCCGCAGACTCGCCGCTTGACGGGGCAGTGGAGGCGATCACCTCCAGATACTGCTGGAACGGATTCTCGACTGCCGGGAACCAGTCTCCCGCTGCCTCCGGCAAGACCCACGCTCCGTCCGCGTTCTGCATGGCAAGCGGGCCGCATTCTCCGGAAATCCAGTCGCTTGGACTGCCGCCCGGGAAGATTTCAAAACCCGTGCAGACCTCTGCACCGTCCTGTGTTTCCAACTCTGCTCTCAGATATGTGTTCATCGCGCCCCCGTTCCACTCCCAGTCGGGGCCGGTGTAGTCATAGTAAAAATCGTAATGCAGGTCGCATATGACGACGGTTTTCCCGTTTTCCTCAAACGAACCATACTCGCGCAGGCTTGGCAGCACGATATCATTGTCGTCGCGCGGGTACCGCTGCGCGACCGCCGCGTCAAAGAGCACCGCCTCCCGCCCGGTCAGACCGAACATGGAAGAGGCCGGGATGGGGAGCGTACTCTGCGGCTCAGTCGTCGGAACCTGTTCCTCCTGCACGGTCGATTGCTCCGGCGAAGCAAGCGTAAAGGAATGAATGTACCAGTTTTCGCCGTCCTTCACCAGCTTCAGAACAGCCTTGCCGGAAAGAGATCCCGCCGTGCTGCCGTACAGCAGCGCAGTATCTCCGTCAGGCTCGATCTCGCCGCTGGTGCAGCGGAAATAGCCGGGGCTGTAGTCGCTGGTGGTGGTATAAAATGCGTCCGTGTCTTCGAGATAGGTGTAGCCGGAAAACGGCGTCTGCATATCCGTCAGGTCGGCAAGGCCGATGCCCGCGAAGCGCTTCAGGACGCCTTCGACCGCAGACGCAGGATACCGGTGGATAGGCAGTGGGAAATCCTCCACGCTGTCGACGCGGAATTCCCATTTGGCGTTCAGCTGGGCAAATTCCTCCTCCGAAATATCCTCCTCGCCGCATTCTCCGAAGTAAGCAAGGAAATTGTTCAGATTCAGATCGCGTACATCGTCATAGGTCGAGGTGAAGAAGCCGTTGACCGCGAAATGACCGAGTGTTTCGTCAGTCGAAAATTCATAGTCGGCAAAGACCGCGTTGACTTCGTCGATCTGTTCCTGCGTCAGCGGCGTCGCGGTTTTCTGCGCTTCCTGCTGTGCGGGTTCCGCTTCCTCCGGCAGCGTGATTTCTCCCGATTTCTGCCGCGTCAGCTCCGCAAACGAGCATCCGGTCGCAGACACGACCAGCAGCACAGCCAGAATGACGCACAGAGCGCTCGTGCGCTGCTTTTTCGTTAGGAACAAAATGCGCTCCCTGACCGGAGGCCCGGCAAGGCTCAGGGCCGCGGCCTTACGCGGGGTCTGCGCCAGAATCGTCCGCGCGTAGGCGAGGCGCTGCGCGTCCGACAGCCCGGCAGCAACCGCCTCATCGCACGCCAGCTCCGCGTCGCGCTTGGATAGAATCGCGGCCAGCCAGATAAACGGGTTCCACCAATACAGGATCACCGCCGCCGTCCGGCAGAGTGACCACAGGAAATCCAGATGCCGCAGATGCGTCAGTTCATGGCGTAAAATCAATTCCGTCGAATCCGTTTGCAGCACATCCTCCGTCAGATACACCGCCGGAACCAGCCCGGCCAGACACGGCGATTTGACCGCGCTGGACACATAAATACGCGTTCCGCCGCGCTTGCTGAGAAAGCGTCTGCTCTTGTGCAGCCGAATCGCAAAAACCAGCCATGTGCCCAGCAACCATAGTCCGAGCAGCGCACTGCCGCCCGCCCAGATGATCTGGAATATCTGCATCGCTGTCAGCGGCTTTGCCGCCGGTTCCGCAGCCTCCTGCGCCGGGGAAACCGGCTGCTGCGCAGAAACCTGCGGCTGCACCACAGCCTGCGCGGGCTGCAGAACGACCGGCGCTGTCTGCGCGGGCAGTTCCACGCGCTGCACCGGCGCGGCTGTCTCCTCTGCCGGAAGTATCGGCAGCGAAACCAGCGTTCCCGGCAGACACAGCTTCACCAGCACCACCAGCCAGAGCGCATAGACCATCCGTTTTGGCACGCGGTTTTTGAAAATTGCCCGCACCAGCAGCACAGCCAGAATCAGCGCCGAAACGGTCAATACCTCTCTCAGCATAAGAAATCCTCCTGTCTTTCCATCTAAGCTACGGAAGCAGCAACTCTGCGACCGGCAGCAGTTCTTCTGTGCCATCTTCGCGCAGGACGCGCAGGACATCGTCTTCTGATGCTGTGTGCGTTTCATCGCCGTCGCCGAAGGAAAGCTTCGCGAAGCGCTCGCTGCAAAGCTTTCCGTCCCGGTCTACGAGCCAATAGCCCTCCGGCATCGGCTGACCGTCCTCGTCATAGCACGGATACGCCGCACGTTCACCGTAACATACCGCGATGCCGATATAGCCATCGTTGAATACGCTGTAATCGATCCAATGGAAGCGCGCACAAAGCGTGTTCCCGTTCTCGTCCGTCAGCTGGCACCGGCCCATGACCGGCCCCTGCGACGCGCCGCCCTCATAGAGCAGGAAGCGATCTGCGAAGGGAATCTCCACGCGCTCATAGACCGGCGCGATCACCTCGGTTCCGTCCGCGGTCACAATGCCATAGCACGGTTCGCGGCTGTCCCAGCGGGTAACGCGCAGGCGATAGCCGAACTGGTCTTCGTCCAAAATCTCCGGCTCGTCCACCTTGCTCAGCCAGAAGCTTCCGTCCCCGGCGCTGACGGTATAGCGGTAGCTGGTGCCGCTCCGGATGCAGTAAACCTCGCCCGCTGGCTCGTCCATATAGTCGATGCAGGCGTCAAACGGCTCGTCAGAAAGAAGCGTGCCGTCCTGCAGCCGGATCCAGACCTTTGTGTCTGGGATTTCTCCGATGTGCCGCGTCCCATCGGCATCCCGCACCAGACCCATGCGGGTGCCATCCGTCCGATAGAGCGTTTCATACGGCGCCCAGTTCCAAGTCTTTACATTGTCATATTCTGCATCACTCTGGTCAATGCCCGGTGTTTCCACTGTTTGCGCCTGAGGCTCGGAGACTTCATGTCTTAAAAATCGAAAAGCACCGGTAAGAAAGTACAAGCATTTGTTCAAAGCTAACTTCTCGTTGCGGCTCAAAATTACTTTGCGATGTACCCTGAATGACACCAAGAGAAGCTAACGCATGAACCGACTCTTTGGCCCCGTTTGATATCTTCTCATCATCTTCAAATTGAATTGTGCCTTGCACTTGAGTTAATACACTTGTATTTCGTTCCTGTTCCACATACTTTATTGTTCGATAAAGCATAGCTGCATACTGCTCACGGGTCACCATATCTTTTTCATGAAATTCTCCGTCTTTTTGGCCGTTCACAATACCAGCTGTATATGCTTTATCCACTATGTTTTTGAAAAAGGAATTGGACATATCCGAGAAAACACCCGATGCAGCATTTTCAATCTCATGTCCTAGAAGAGTCTCTGCCAACAGCACCGCATACCATGCCGCCTGTCCACGGGAAGCAGCGCAACGCAAATCGTCATGCATCTCACCACCTGGAAAAAGGTCATTCGCCTCAGCAAGATAGGCCTCTTCTTTTGCCCAGTCGCTTAGAATTGGATATGCGTTTGCATTTACTGGAATTACACATATACTGCAGATTACAATACATGAGATTAACGCAAGTAACTTTTTCATTAGATTTCCTCCATGCAGAATTACGCAACATATCGGTCTGGTGCTTTTTCGCCTAGCAGCTCATCCCAAAAATACATCCATAGTGCGTAATAGTCAGCATCGTCCCCAAATCCCAGCACCTCACTACGAAAATCATCAAGCTTTTGATTTTCTCCTTCGTACGAAGAAATCAGTGCTGTGTTCATTTCAGCATTGGACGCATCATCATAATAATACGAAATTTTGTTGGAAGCCCAGCATCCGGCTGGGCTTCGCGCCATCGCTTTAATCACTTCATAACTTTTGCACAGAATCTGCATATAATAGCTGCAAATTGAGCACGAGTAGCATATCCTTGTGGAGAAAGGGTCGTTGATGATGTGCCATTGATAATACTATAGCCGTAAGCCCATTGCATAGGGGCGATTGCGAACTCAGAGATATCAGAAGCGTCGTCAAATGAAAACATATTCATAGTTTTCCCTGTGCCCATTTCATATCCGGCATATTTAGCATATCGCCACAAGATAACAGCTATTTGTTCTCGGGTAACTGGATCATTCGGGCCAAACTTTCCGTTGTTATAACCATTTATGATACCCTCATGTGTTGCCCAGTGAACTGCGTCAGAATACCAGCTATTACTCACATCAGGAAATGGTAGAACCTCCGAACTATCTGGAAGATTTTTCTCCCCATCTAGCCTATATAGAATAGTAATTATTTGCCCCCTGCTAATAGTAGTATCTGGACTAAACGTATCATTCGAGGTTCCTTTTATAAGTCTGCCGAAAAAACTATGCAGAACATCATCATAAAACCAATCACTTTCAGCAATATCGGCAAACGGATTTGCTTGATTCTGCAAGTATTCAACATCTGTTGAATAAAATTGAAGTAACGCATTCCTTAAGTTATTATCCGTTTCCTCCATATAGTTGCCGTAAAAATAGCGATTCAAAAAAGACAAATCCGAGAGCGTTATTCCTTTCTTTGCAGCAAAATCCATTGCCTCGGTACTTAAACCTTTCTTGAAGTTCTGCAAAGCGTTACTTTGCTGCCACGCGGTGTACTCCGCAACAGTCATCGTATTTGAATCAATTCCACTCAATTCTGGATTGTTTTCTGTTACAGCAGCCATACCAGCTGAAGCTAATGATTGAGTTCCATTGATAACAGCATATTCCCCGTATGTAAGTTTTTCTGGATTCTTGATTCCGAGACGTTTCATTTCGGACATTAGCGTATTAGGGTATTCAGTTAACGGCGTTTCAACAAAAACTCGGCTCATGTCCAAATGAGGCTCACCAATACCCATAGAAGTTGGCAATAAAATTGCATCGAGAAGTTTTTTAGAGAATGAACCATCGCAGTTTTCATACAATGCGGTCATAATTTCCTGTGCAAAGAAATGTGCTCCATTGAATATTGATGGAACTTTTACGTTTCCTGCGCAGAGAAATTGATCATAAAAGTCTTTCGGTACATACCATTTTCCGCCTTGTCGGATCGGCTTGCTTTTCATTGCTCCAATAATATATGTGTCTCTATAGATATATGGAGTATTGATTGACAAATAAATTTGTAGACCATCCTCAACAAAGGTCACAGCATCAGTATCCGTTTTAATTAAAATATCGGAGTTTTTCTCCAAATCATCCACACAGAAATATCCGCTATCAGATGCTTTCTGAGAAAAGCCATCTGTCACATCCGCTGCAATCGCCGTTGCAATAAAGCTTGGCAATAAAATACAAATCGCCAATACAATCGCGAAGCTCTTCCTTACTATAGTATTCATTTTACCCAAGCTCCCCAATATAATCTTGCAATCTATACTTTTTCTGTCGCTTACATCGATGACGTAAAACAACACGCGGAAATTATTGAACCATAGTACTGCGGATGCAAATGTACCTAGCAGCACAAGCGTAGGTCTGGCAGTCAGTTCATCTGGTAGTTCGTCTGTCCATCCCAGTGTGTAGTAAAGCGTGATGGCAAGAAGAATATGCACGAGAATTGCGGTTAAAAATGTGCGGATGATTTTATTTTTCATATATTTCCAGCATCAAAATGTTTAATTGTAGAACTTTTCCGCGATTTTGGTTACAACGCCGTCCTGTATGGTCAGCGTATAAGGTTGGATGAGCAGTCTTTCGTTGGCCTGAACAGCCGAAACAAATTCCTGCCATGTTTCAAACGTATACAGCCGGTCTTCTCCCGCACCGTATTCCTGAGAGATGTCGTAAATCGTGACGGGTGTGCCTGGGTCTACATCGTAGGTGTAAATTTCGCCGGAGTCTTTTCGATAATATCCGTATTGATATTCCTCCGGTGGGATGTTCAGGTCTTTAAGTGTTTGCAGATCTTCCTCAAGATATGAGTTTAGAAGGACAATGTGTTCGACCGTAATAGAATTATCGCGTACCTGTTGGATAATCACGGTCTGGAGGATAGGTTCTTCCGTCTCAGCCTTTGTACTGCTCTCAGAGCCGTGACCGGTATGCTCTGTAATTTGCGTGTCCTCATGCGCTTTGGAAACCGACGAATCTGTGCTTTCACGCGTGGCAGAACACCCGACGCCCATAAGGCTCATCAAAAAGCACAGGAACGCAAGACACACAAGTGATTTCTTCTTCAAAATACGCACCTCCTTAACGGGTTAATTATACATATAGAAGTTTGCAGGAACGCTGGTTGAATAGACAACGTTCTCCGCTGGCTGCGAATGAGCTGTATACTTAATTGTATGTGTATCTCCGTAGGTTACCAGTGCAACATGGGAGATATTGACCCAACTCATAATACAACCGGCATTGATTTTAGTAAGATCGTTTTGCAAATAAAAATATCCGTTGTCTATCATATATGGAACGACACCGCCATCTGTTCCATTTCCTGTACGCATCCAATTGATTCCGGACCACCCGCCCCATGTAGTTGAACCATACCATAAACCATGGACATCTTCTGGAATGCCACCTGCGCGAAGCGCTTTTGAAACAAAATTTGCACAATCGCCTCCGGAAACAATGCTTGATGGATATTCAGGCTCTTCCCAAACGTTATCCAACGCCCAGTCGCGTGCTGCGATTCGATCATATGTATAGTCGGCAGTCGAGACCGCTTGTGTTGCTGCCGCTACGCCTAAATCAGCTTCCATTTTCAGGGCTTCCGCATAGCCAGCGTTGTATGCAGTCGACGCATCGGCAGGTTTTGAAAGCCCGTCTACACGATAAAGGACCGTCTCAGCAGCATCAACTCGATAATAGTAATTATCTAAATCCGTTTTCTGGATGGAGTTCCTTGCTAAGGATTGAACCGTATCAGCATTTATCGCATAAGGAAAGGTCGTGCGGCACGGAATCATGTAACACTCTTCGGTGATCTCTTGTATACGCGCGTTCATTTGGGCCGATAAAAGTGCTTTTTCACTTGTGCTTTTTGTGCTGTTCGCGATTCCCTGTGCCATCCCATCAAAATACGGATCATCTACGGGATTCTGTGTCAGCGTCATGTCGACGATGACATCAATGGCCAGATAGCTTTCGCCATCCTTTTCAAAGGCGTGCGTTCGGAACTCAAAATTTTCAAAACGATAGAACTCTGAATAATCATCCAGAATCTGTTGCACGAGCGGAGCATAAATGATCTGCTTGTCCTGCGCGTTGAGCAGATTAAATGCAACGGACGCATCAGACACATCACATGAGGTATAGCTTGAAGAGGCAGAGACAATCAAGGTGAATGCGAGCAGTAGCACAATGACTAAAACGAAAGCTGCGATTTTTTTCATAACATTACCGTTCCTTTCTTGATTCCGCATATCAATTCTTTTTCCAATGAAATTCACGTTAATTCAGTCGATACAATGTTTTTCTACTGATAGCAGACTTTATATACTGCTATTAAATGATGTCGTAAAAATAATGTTGTAATTACCTTTGATGATCTCAATGCACTTAAGATGGTGCATACGTAGCATCGGCCTGTAGGACTTGCTCCTTTACGGGCAAGTGCCAGTAGTAGACTCTCGGAAAGAGCTACTACCAATCGTTCCATGCGCAATCAGAGTATATGTTGTTCCGCTGACTGCTGCATGGCTGCCAGAAACGTTTAGGTAGTTCGTCCCAGAATCGCTCCAACTATCAACCATTTCACTGCCATTCCACAGTTCAAGTGTGACATCCAGTTTTCCGACTTCGACCACAGTTACACTGCAATTTGCCGTTTTCCCGCTGAACGAAAGTTTTGGTTTGATTTGCGAAGCACGTTCGGTTGCCATGGCATTTACACATAGTCCAGAAATCATAATCATTACGAGCAATAGAACGACCATACGCTTTTTCATATTACAAAACACCTCCTTCCTTCGCCCTATCTATTAGAACGCAGAAAGGAGGTGTTTTTGGACATGATCTTCAAGAAATTTTTTAATTTGGAGATTGTAACAACTCTATGCTTTCGGCAATGTGTAACATGACGGATTTTTCAAGAGTTGAATCGACTGAGAACATGAGCCCATTCTGCTCATCGATCCATACCAGATTGCTGATACCGGAATTCCCATCAGTTGGGACAAACAACGCAGTAAATTGATTTACATGGACTTCCTCGTAGCCAGAATGATCTCCTATCAACGATAGAACCGTACCACTGTGATATACGTCAACTTCAATGACAATGAAGTCTGAACCGGAAACGTAATACCAACTGGACCGCTGATCATCCTTGTGGTGCTCCTGCTCCTCGAAGCCCTCGGGCAGCCATGTCGGAGCATAGTCCGGCAACGTCTGCTGCGGCGTGGGATTCAGGAAACGGTAGACGATGCTGTCCTGTGAAATGCTTCTGAACCATGCGATTGTTGCGGCACGGGCCTCGGCATCAATCGTAAGCCAGCCGATTCCGGTAAGGAGCAGCGCCAGAAACACAGCGGCAACGCGCTGCAGTGTCCGATAAAAAACGGGGTGGCGTTCACGGCGGCACAGACGGCTCATTTTGCATGTAAAGGACTTGCTTGGGACGTAAGGCGGCTGTTGCTTGCTGCCCTGTGTCAGCGCCTCCGCCAGCGCAAGACTGGCTTCTTTCGCAGCGGCCCGCAGCGCATCATCCGTGATCATAGGCTTTCGCCTCCCTCCTGATAAATTTCCTTCAGCTTTGCTTTTGCCCGTTGAAGGAGCTTACTTGTGTTTGCAAGAGAAAGGTGCATGATCCCGGCGATTTCTTTTGTGCTGTATCCATGATAGAACTTCAGGAGAATGCACTGACGATAGGCAGCCGGCAGTTCCAGAATTGCCTTTGCCAGCGCGTTGTCTCCGCTATACTCTACAGAAACGCCGTTGATTGATTCATCCAGCGGCACAGATGGGTGTCGCCGCTCTGCCCGGAGCATATCGATTGCTTTTCTCTCAACTATTGTAACGATGTAGGCGCGCGTTTTTGGACAGTCCAGATCAGAAATTCTTGAAATATTTTCTGCGATGCTCAAAAAGGCGAGATGAACCGCATCTTCGGCGTCCTGTGGGCGTTTTAGAATCTGAAAAGCAGTATAGAACATCAACTGCTTGTACTGCTCATAAAGCCGCTCAAATTTTGAGCGATCTTCTGCGGTGTCAATAAGCTGCAGGTATACAATCATGTTTCGACAATCCTCCCCATGATGGATCTATTATAGCATAAGATTCCTACAATAGGGAGAGTAGATTATGGGACGATACGGAGATATTACGAAGACCGTTCCTACGCCAAAGACAGACACCATCGCGGCCATGAAAGCGGAGATCGAGAAATCCAAGGTATTTCTGGACAGCCTGAAAAAAGGCAAGGTCAAGGACCCGGAGTGCGTCGTGAAGCCACAGATCCGGATGCAGAAGAAGGGCATCGCGGACTACAAGGGCGTATTCCCGACGCTGGAAGCTGCACGCGCGTCCAACAAGGTCATCTGCCTCATCCCCTCGCGGGACGGGCAGACGTATGAGATGCGCCGGAGCGAGCTCGGCGAGTTTATCGCGCCCAAGCACAAGATCACGGAATTTTCAGAGGTAAGAGCCGGCTTTCGCCCGGCTCTTCCTCGCATTCCGCAGGAGCTGCTGCGCTCCATCATCGGCTTTTTCAGAAGCCAGATGGAATCGGGCGCGGAGTTTGAATCCCTTGTCCGTATCTACTGGGATCGGAAGGAACAGAAATTCATCCCGTTCGTGCCGAAGCAGCGCGTCACCAAGGACAGCATAACGGTCCGACTGTCGGATGAAGATATTCCGGACGATACGCGGTATCTGTACTACGCGGATACGGAAGGACTTTAGCAAGCCCAACAGGATTTATCTGCTGATACCAAAGGCAGATCGCACGAAAACGGTCAGGAGCTGGAAAAAACGCATATTTGACGCTGGGAACGCTTCGGACGAGGAAGGTATCGCCGGAGCGTTTTCCATTGAAAAATCGCCGTTTTCCCCAAGTCAAGAGACGGAGAAAACAGCCGAAAAATGCCATTCCTGCACGACAGAGGGCAGGAAGGAGCTTGTATGAGAACAGGGCTGATAAAGAGCCAGAAAATCACGGAAATCTGCTTCGACGAGAAAGAGCCGATGATCCATATCCGCACACACAACACCGACCTCAAGAACAGGCTGACCGCCTACGCCGGACAGCACCCCGGCCAGTGCCGTCAGACCGACGCAGACC
>ERZ773145.1326-NODE-1326-length-20692-cov-5.845714_pt1 | contig 20692 bp, 13 predicted proteins | sample MGYA00580848_ERZ773145 | MGnify/ENA primary metagenome ERZ773145 (study PRJEB29015, sample SAMEA2737858) | human gut metagenome | biome: human gut; feature: human-associated habitat; material: faeces | place: China | collected 2012 ... | reverse complement strand
CCGTTGTCACGTATGATTTCCCCACAGCTCTATTGGGTGATGTCGGACAGCGAGTTTACGCTGGACATCAATAATCCGAAAGAACCGAAAATACTCTGTGTGGGTAATAACCCCGACCGTCAGAACATCTACGGGGCGGCTCTCGGTCTGTATAATTCCCGTATTGTCAAACTCGTGAACAAGAAAGGTATGCTCAAATCCTCGATTATCATAGATGAGCTGCCCACAATTTATTTCAAGGGGTTGGATAATTTGATAGCCACCGCACGAAGCAACAAGGTTGCCGTGTTGTTGGGCTTTCAGGATTTCTCGCAGTTGGTACGCGACTATGGGGACAAAGAGGCGAAAGTGGTAATGAATACCGTAGGCAATCTGTTTAGCGGTCAGGTGGTCGGTGAAACGGCGAAGAACCTTTCGGAACGCTTCGGGAAGGTCTTGCAAAAGCGGCAGAGCCTTACAATAAACCGAAACGAAACTTCCACGTCTATCAACACGCAGATGGACAGCCTTATTCCTGCAAGCAAGATTTCAGGACTGACGCAGGGTATGTTTGTCGGCTCTGTGGCGGATAACTTCAGCGAGCGCATCGACCAGAAGATTTTTCATTGCGAGATTGTGGTGGATTCCGAGAAGGTCAGGCAGGAGGAGAAGACGTACAAGCCTATCCCTGTCATTACCGACTTCAGGGACGAAAACGGCAATGACCGTATGAAAGAGATGATACAGGAGAACTACAACCACATCAAATCCGAAGTGAAACAGATTGTCGCCGATGAGTTGCAGCGCATACAGGACGACCCGGCACTGGCGCATCTGTTGCAGCAGAAGTAACCGGCTATTATATGAACAAGAAATCCGTAGTCAATTACAGGCTACGGATTTTCTGTTGTCATTTGTTATCCTTTTCTGAATTGAGCTGCTTGTTGATTGTAATGACTACAAGTGTCAGCAGGTAATCTTTTAGTTCTGTATCTTCTTTCAGCGAGATACCATGCTCTTCTGCAAACATTCTCAACAGCCGGACTCTGAATTTCGACATTTCTTCACCAAAAGGAATCTGCCGTTTTTCTTCCCAATGTTCCACTATCAAAGAAACCGCCATCCATTTGAACTCCGCTTTCAATTCCTTGTTTAGCTTTTTGAAACGGGTTTGTTCGATGATGGGCGGTGGCATCATGGCTACCGGATCGTAAATGGAAATGCTGCCGATACCGTAATCCATGATTATCGGCAAATCAGAGCTTGTGTCCCTCTGTTTTTTCTTCTTTTTCGCCATACACCCGTTATTGTTTCAGCATATTCTTTCCTTTTTCGGTAAGCCGGTATTTCTGTCGCGGATGTTTCGGGCTGTCCGGATACAATGGTTCTACAACACCTTCCATAACGGCAGTTTTCAAATATTCTTTTGTAAAATACCTGCGGTTATTCAATTGTAGCTTTTCCATCATTTCAGAAACCGAATATGTTCCGTCTCCGATTGCTGCAATCAAGCTCGCTACTTGGGTGGTACTTGGGTGGTACTTGGGTGGTACTTGGGTGGTGCTTGGGGGGTCTTGCCCTGCAACAGTTCTCGTATAGTGGAATGTAACCCACACAAATCCGCCGTCACAATGAAATTCCGGCTCCGGGATTCCTACCCGACGGCACTCATCAACCATCAGTTTTATACCCCGCCCCCAACTTTCAAGGATGGTGCTTTTATACAAAACATTGGCTATAATAGGGTTATGCGGTTGAGAGTCGTGCAGACCCAACAGGCGTTCCATTGACATATCTTGCGGGAAAACCCCGCTATTGGTGATTTCTATCCTATCATCATATATCGCTATGCCGACAGATGTTCCCGGATAATGGTAAAAACGATGGGCATATGCGTTAATACAACATTCTCTCAACGCTTTGTATGGCACGCTCAATTCTTCTTCACGGTACAATCCCTCTATTTTCCCCGAAAGCGACAGATGCTTGAAGAAAAAAGCCATTGCAGCATCCAGCAGCGTGTAGATGTTGCCTGTAACACGTTGATTGTCGATGAACTCGTCTTTTGTCGTTCCTTTGAAACGCGCTAGACGAAGCAGGCATTGGGGATAGTAATAGAAATCACGACCGAACAGGACTGCGGAAGCATTGTTCAATTTCCCATCGTGCAACAAGTCAAATTTTTCAAGGATGGCAGGAATACTCTCTGCAATAGTGGTTTCCGGCAAACGCCCTCCCCGTATTCCGCTGCGTACTGCCCCCATAATGGCGTTTTCGTCGAGGTCGGAAATTTTAAGGTTGGGATTGGTTATCGCTTCCCAACTGTATTTTCCTCCCCGCTGCATCAATAAATGGCTGTATTTATCTTGCGGCATTACAGTCGTGACATTTTCAAAGCGCATATACGGCCGCCCCTTGTAGCAGAACGGGCGTTCCATCCTCGAACTCTCCACCTGTAAGGCGATGACTTTCTTTTCGCTATCAGGCATGGGAACATAGAAAATCCGGACATTGGCACTTGGTTCAAGACGGCTGACGGCTTCGCCTATGGTTTCCTTGGTTTTGCCGGCAATGTCCTGTCCGATAATCTTCCCTTCGTCCGTTACCCCGAACAGCACCGTACCGCCTTCGCCGTTAAGAAAGGCACAAAGCGTTTCCATACCGCGTTCCAACTGTCCGGTAGTTCTCTTGAACTCAATAGTATCTGTTTCAGTATCAGATTTTATCAAGTTTTTTATATCATCTAATGTCTCTAAATTCATTTATAAAATAACTGGTCTTGATTATTTCGCAAAAGTACAAAAAATGTGGGAGATACGGGTTATATCTCCCGTTTGATTTGCTTACCGTCTCATCCTTTCCTTCTCCTCGTCCATGTCCATGCGCCTGTTGAGTTTCTCCTGCATTTTGTCGAGGAAATAGGTGCGGCTGTCGTTCTTTCGCAGTTTGATGTCGGAATAGATTCGGTAGCAGTCTTTGGCTTCCACGTTGAACAGCGAGTAGAAGAAGGCGGCAAGTTCTCCGACTTGTATTTCACCGTCATTGATACAGCCCATTTCTATCATACCGTAAAGAATCTCGATAAGATCTGAGGCTTTGCCCGTCCAACGCAGGGCAGGGACAGGTGCGGGCAGAGTGTGGTGATTGTCGGATTGCGGATTTAGTGGCGGCACTTGGCTCGTGATATGCTTCTGCATCTTGCGCACGAAAGCGAGGGCTTTGCGGATATACAGGTGCGGAACTCCGCCCGCTTCCTCTCCGTATAGCTTGTTGTGAAACTGCAACTCCGTTTCTGCAAAAGCAAGAGCAAGGACGGCATGGCGCAGATCCGCTCCGCTTACGCACAGTTGAATCACCCTGTCGGTAAAGTCCCTGTAGGCCGGGTACAGCTCGTTATGGCTGCACGCTTCATTTATCTGACGGAAGAACTCCGTTTGTGTCAATACGATATATTCCATTTGTCGTTTGATTTACTGTTATACACTCGGTTATCGGGTGTGCGCACATAAATCATTATGACAAACAGAGTTCCATTCAATGCCAAATTAGGTCATCAGAATTATATCTGCCTGAAAGACAAGGAAATATTCCCAAAACTTTTTCAATCCGCTCTTTGACGGCTTCAAAAAGGAGAAATTTATTTTACGGATGATTTACGAAAGGGATAAAGATATTTAATCCCTGACAGTTACGCCAAGTTATCCGATTTTGCGGAAAATGGTCTGTACGATGCCGTCCTTGCGTATTTTCGTGGAGGTGCATTCCCATTCCGTCTTTGCCAACCGGGACTGGTACAACTGCCTGCCCGTGTAGAGCATAACGGGAACGGTATAGGTGATTATTTCGTCTATCAGGTACATCCGCAGCATACCGTTGATGATGCTTGCGGTTACGGGAGTCGCTTCTATGAAGTAGGTCGCATCTTCGTAATCCTTGCATTTTTTCCCGTCAATCAGCATGGAGAGCGAGGCGTTCTCGTCCATCGGGAAGGTGGCGTTATTCAGCCACTCCGCCGTTTCTTCACCGAGGGAGGGGTATCTTTCAGCATAATCCTCCACCATATACCCCTCTATGGATTGGACGATGAGCAGTTGAAATCTTGCCATATATTCCGGTCTTTAAGTTATGACCGGAAGCCGTCCAAAAAAGAAGCGTGCAAACACACACCTCAAGTGTAGGCTCTGGTAAGCCCCTGAAAGAAGTTCGTGAATGCACGCTATGCCAAGGCATAGCATAAGCACCACGCAATTAGCTTCTTTCAGTTTCAATTTACCAGATTTACACTTGAAACGCCTTGCGGTCTTATGTCTATATATAGACAGGCTGAAAGGATTAGCTTCTCAGCCTGCTATCTTCTATGTTTATGCGAAAGCGGTCTTTCCACCCTCGCAATCTGAATACAAAGATACTCCTTTTTCGTGGAATATATGTCACTTTATATCTGTTTTCTGTTCTATATTATACTGTTCCAACTTTTTATAGAGTGTGGGAACGGATATTTCGAGCAGCCGGGCGGCTTGTCGTTTGTTGCCTCCGGCTTCCCTCAATGCCTTTCTGATACGCTCTTTCTGTATTTTTTCATCCACCAACGCAAACTCGGAAGAACATTCCGTTTCCCCTGCATCCAATCCCAAGGCATCGGCAGCAATCAATCCTTCTCCCGTCAGCAGCACGGCGGATTGTATCGTCTGCCTCAGTTCACGCACATTGCCTGTCCAACTATGGTTGTATAGCATTTTCCTGGCTTTTTCATCGAAACCGGATACAGACTTTTTCAATGTCGTATTCATCTCGTGCAGGAAGAACTCCGCCAACGGCAGTATGTCTTCGGGACAATCCCTAAGCGGGGGAATTTCGATTATGAACTCGCGAAGGCGGTAGTACAAGTCCCTGCGGAACCGCTTTTCCTCTATCGCCGTCTCCAAATCTTCGTTGGTGGCGGAGATGATCCGCACATCGGCAGTCTTGTCCTTGCTTCCGCCCACGGGACGGTAGGTCTTGTTCTGTATGGCCCGGAGTAACATCTGCTGTACTTCCAACGGCAGGTTGCCTGTCTCGTCAAGAAAGAGCGTGCCGCCGTCGGCTTCGGCAAAGTAACCGTCCCTGCTCCCGGTCGCACCCGTGAACGCACCTTTCTCGTGTCCGAAGAGGGTGGATGCAGCCAACGAGGGAGTCAGTACGCTGCAATCCACCGCCACGAAAGACTTGTCCGCCCGGTCGCTTTGCTCGTGTATCTTTCGTGCAATATGGTCTTTGCCCGTGCCGTTCTCACCCAATATCAACACGCTGATGTCGGTCGGTGCGACCAATTTGATGCGGTGTCGTATCTTGCGGAACGCTTCGCTTTCCCTGTCGTATATCTTCTCTTTCTTCGATGCTAATTGAGCCTGCCGTTTCCAAAGCGCAAGCAGCCTCGGCAGCAGTTCCGTTTCCAATACCCGTTTGCTGATATAGTCCTCTGCTCCTGATTTCATCGACCTGACAGCGGTAGGCACTTCATCGTAGTCCGTCATGATGAAGAAAGGGTTGCGGTGTCCGGCTTCACGCATATGCTTCAATAGCTCTATCCCGTCCCCGTTAGGGAAACGCAGGTCGGAGAGAATGATGTCGTCCGGCTCTATTTTGAGCAAGGCTTTCTTGGCGGCTTGAAGACTATACAGTTTTTCAACAGGCACACCCGATTTGGCAAAGAGGTTGCCTGCATAGTCGCAATAGACAGGGTTGTCGTCGATGATGATTACCTTTCCCATAAGCCCTCCTTCGTCTTTTGAGCCAACCGGATGATATGCGCCCCGTTATCCAGAACTGCCTGCACTTTTTCATCCAGCGATGTCTCATCGTATTGGGGCAGGTGTATCAAGTCATAGAGTTCCCTGAGCGGTCGGGCTGCGTTTAGCAGCATCCACGAGCTGCGCAGGTGGTGTATCAGGATGTCCAATTCTGCCATATCCCTTTTCTCAAAGGCTTCGCGCATTTGCTTCATTTCTTTCTCCGTTTCGGTTATCAGCCGTTCCAATATTTCCTCCTTGTTGCCGTATGCCAGCAGTGTGGATAGGTCTATCTCCTGCCGTTGTTCCGTGAAGTTTATGCAGGAGGTGATGGCGAGTGCCGCCTCATCGGACGAGAAAGGCTTGAACAGGCAGCCGCAGAATCCGGCGGCGAGCAGTTCAGCCTCCGCACTCCTGTCTATAGCGGTGGAGACGATAATCGGGATGTTCCGTGAGTTTCCTATATCCGAAGTACGCAACAGTTCCATCACCTCATAGCCGTTTATGTCCGGCATCTTCAGGTCGGTTATCAGCAGGTCGTAATTCTTGCCGCGTATCCGCTCCAACAGTTCACGGACATTGCGGCAGGTGTCGCACTCTATCTTTTGGCGGGTAAGCATATCCCGTGTCATGGAGAGCAACACCTCGTCGTTGTCGAGTATCAATGCGGATATGTTGCGCAGCGGTTGTACGGCAGGCACATTGCCTTTGTCGGAGGCGGTGTCCTCCGCCCGTCCGAGAGGCAACCGTACACAGAAACGGCTGCCTTTGCCCGGTACGCTGTCCAACGACAGCTCGCCTTTCATCAACTCCACTAACTCACGGACAATCGTAAGTCCCAAACCGAAGCCGTCCTGCGTGGCGGCATTGGTCAGCCGCTCGAAGGGACGGTATATCCTTTCTTGTTGTTCTTCGCTTATTCCGCTGCCCGTATCTTCCACGGTCATTGCAAATGTACCGTCCTGATAGACGACCGACAATGAAATCATGCCATGTTCCGTGAACTTGACGGCATTGGAGAGAAGATTGCTGCCGATGCGGAGTATCAGGTCTTTGTCTCCCGTCACTACTTCATTCTCGCAGTTCTGCACTTGGAAAGCAAGCTGTTTCGCTTCCGCTTGCGAGGTAAACTCCGTATGCAGCGTGTCGGCTATGCTTTTCAGTTGGAAAGGTTTCGGATCTGTCTTTTCCTTGCCGTTGTCCAACCGGAAATAGTTCATCAGGTTGTCGAGCAGGGAGGACATACGCCCTGCCGACTGACGGATAGAACCGAGATGCCGCAGCCGGTCCGCTTTCTTGTCGTTTTCGATAAGTTCCGCATTGCCTGCTATGGCGGCAAGCGGTGTGCGGAGTTCATGCGCGATTGTCTGAATGGTACGCTTCCTTGCTTCAACCAGACGTCTGTTTTCTTCTATGTTGTCCTGTAGCTTCTTGACTGTATCTTCCAGCCGTTTCTTTGTCCTTGCCTTTTCACGCAAGTCCTTCTGGATAATCAGGTAGGAAATGGCGAGAAGCACGATGGCAAAGACTATCAGTCCCGTGATGATACGCGTAGATCGATCATAGGAGTTTTGAAGATGTAGGGATTTGGCTTCGAGGACACGATCCGTCTGATTGTTCATTGTGTTTATCAGGGTGCGCAACTTGCGGTTAAGTACCTTGTTGTGACGGCATAGACTATCAGCGTAGGTGTCAATGGCTTCCTGCCGTTCTTCCTGCATGGATTGTAGTTCCTTGTTCAATGCGTGGAGTGTGGCGGAGGCGGAAGGCGTTACATGCACCGTCTCTTTCGCGCCGAAAAATCCGGCGACACCCTTTTTCTTGCGGATCACAGTTTTGGTTTTGGCTTCTTCCGGCAACCGGGTGAGTAGCAGATCATCCGAGTTGTCCGGCTCACGGAACAGCAGCATTATTTGCTGTAAGTGTTCTTCCTTGTTTGCCAACAAATGGCGAAGCGTATCTATCTGCGCACGGCAGACAAACTCCTCGCTGCCGCTCTGCATGGAGAGCATCATGGAATCGACTCGCAGGCGGAGCGAGCGGTAGTCCTCGAAATCTTCCTCCTCCCAAGCAATAGCGGTCTCGCCGCGCATGGCAAGGAGCGTGATATACCTGTGGGCGGTATTCACATCGTACTGCACCCGGCGGATGTGTTTCATTTCGGATTCTATCCCGACCACCCGGTTACGCTCATGTAGCAAAGTGGCGGCCATGCTTCCTATGACCGCCATCAACAGAACAAAACTGAATATTATCTTATGCTGCAATAATAACTTCATTAACCTTTGAATATTTTACGATAAAAATACTAACCTCATACAATAACCACATCGGAAAAACAACAAGCAACAGAGTAAATAAGTCCGAAGTCGGTGTTATTACAGCTGCTATAATGAGAATAACAACTATGACATGTTTTCTGTACTTACGCATAAAGTAAGCGGAGAGGAATCCTATGACTTGATATGTACTCAAAAATCGGAATGTCAATGGAAAAATCAGGAAATAACCGACCAATATCCCTAACACAAACATTGCATAACCGCCTCCGGCTACCCGCATAACGTATTTCCGCTCATTGGCATACAGAGCCGGAGATGCGAATCTAAACAGTTGGTACAGGATGTATAGCGACGTACAAAGCACACCGGCACACAATGCCGTCTTCATGTGGATGATGAATTGCTGTGCCAATCCTGTGTTTATAAGCTGCACGGCAAAACTTTCAGTTTCACCGCCAGCCCATGCCGCTATCCGGTTGAAAAGGCGATATGTGATAAAACTCTCATTCTTCGGAGCGAGGACAACTGTAAACAGCTCCTCCTTAAAACAAAAAGCGATTATAGTGAACACGATGGCCACGACCGAGATTTTTACAATCGCAGTTCGTAGTACATCGAGATGTTCCCAAAAGGATTGCTTGTCCGTGTTCGTCTCCATTTGCTTACTCTTTCTTCGATGGTTCTTACTCAATCTCTTTCTCGATATTGTTCATTCCATCCTTGAACGAGCGTACTCCCTTACCGATACCTTTCATCTGTTAAAATTATACCTAAAAACAATGCTATTTCATCTAATAATCAATAAATTAAGTAGTTAATTCAATATAAAAACGAGAACGTAGAGCTGGACACCCTAATAAGTTAACATAAATTATCCGGTAATATACTTGCTGAAAGGCATTTTCTTTATACAATAGATGAATACCCATGCAACAGCAAATACAGCAATGGTACAGACTGGTATATGAAGCCAAATAGGAAAAGACATCTGTTTCAAAAAGAAATCAATCGGTCCTATAAACAGGTAGTGAACCATATATATACCAAATCCGCACACTGAAAGTGTTTTTAAAATCCGAACCATTTTTTCTGAAGCAACATGTACCCGACTTGCCATCGCAAATATAGCGAATGTCATTGCCATTACATTGGGAGTACAGAACATAAAGAACAGTTCCATACCTTCAAGGGTAACTTCAGGATTCGACATCATAAAATGATAGCCTTCATAAGTTCCCCATGTAGCTATACAAAATAAAGGTAGAGATAGCCAAAGTTTTGTCTTCAGAGGAATCTTTCCACTTGTTTTAATAATACTGCCGGCTAACAAATAGCCCGAAAAACCGGAGAAATAATACAACATGCCAAACTCATTCCATTCAGCTTCCCCAAAAATATAAGGAATACAAAAGGTATGAACATACGGGATAAACAACGATATAATCCAAAGTATCAGTACGATTTTGTATTCTTTTCCGGATGCTTTCTTAATCCAGGGCGATATTATGGGCATCATGAAATACAGCCCAACAAGCATATATACATACCATAACGGATAGGTAAGAATATTGAAAGTAAACGGAATTGTTGCAATGTCCATCAGACTGTCACTTAACGAGGGATTTTGATTTTCATAATAAGGAAAAACAATCTTGACAACAGACAAATCGTCATGAAGAAAACTGAGTACCCATGGGAGCAGATTGTAGATAACTGACCATATAATGAACGGATATATTATACGAGTCAGCCGCTTTCTGTAAAAAGAGATAGAATCAGTTTTTACAGGTAGAAGCAGAAAGCCGGTTATAAGTACAAACAATGCAACTGAGGGTCTGGAAAGAGTTTTGAATATCTCCGTCCAAAATGTAAAATTCTCTATGTCTGATTTCGGGGAAAAAGCCATAGCAGTGTCAACAACATGGCAAAGTATAACACCGAAAATGGCAATAGCACGGACTACATCAATCCATGGTATGTAGTTTCGTTGATTTAAAATGCTTTCTTTATTCATTAAAAAGTTTTATTTAATTGTATGAATGTCTCAATTTTCCAATCCTCCTCCCAATGCGTGATACAGATTAATTACGCCTTGAATCTTGTCAAACCTGTCCTGCGCTTGGGTCAGTCTGGCAGCAAGTAGTGACTGCTGTGCGGTTAGAACTTCGAGATAATTGACGGACGAATGCCGCATCAGCAATTCGGTTTTCCGTACAGCCTCTTTCAAAGTTCTCACTTGCTGCGCTCCTATTTTTATGCGTTCCTGCGCAGTCTGCCATTGAGCAATGGCATCGTTTACCTCCTTTCCGGCATTCAGGATCGTTTGCTGAAACACGAGCGAGGCTTCCTCTTGTTGCGCTTTCGCCACTTTCAGATTAGCAATGTTTGCACCCCGGTTGAACAGCGGTTGCGTTAACGAACTGAGTGCGTTTAACAACCAACTGCCGGGATTGACTATCACTCCGCCACCATTGTTGGTCCATCCGGCAGTGCCTGAAAGCGTTATGCTCGGATAAAACGCCGAACGTGCCGCATTCGTTGCATAGAATGCTTGCGCTAGTGCATATTCTGCCTGCCGAATATCAGGCCGGGCAGTAAGCAACTGCAAAGGAACACCAATTCGCAAATCTTCAGGAAAACGCTGCTCATCCAGCGTTCCCCGTTTGATTTTCTGCGGTGGCATCGCCAACAGCACCGAGAGGTTGTTCTCCGTTTCACGAATGCTCCTGCGCAGGGAAATGACAGCACCTTCCAGCGACATCCTGTTGGCACACGCTTGGAGTACAGCTGCGTCATTCGTTTTTCCGGCTTTTTTCAGTACTTCCAGTGTATGTACTGTATTCTTCCAATTTTTCAGCGTTTGTTCATTGATAATCAATTGCTCGTCAAGCAGCAACAGCATATAATAGCTGTTTGCTATCGTGGCGATAAGTTGTGTGCGCACTGCCTGCTCGTAAGCACGGCTGCTTTCGAGCGCAGCGCGTGCACCTCGTTTGGCATTGGTCACCTTACCGAAGATGTCAATTTCCCAGCTTGCTGAGGTTGCAAGATTGTAGGTCTTCACTGTTGTTCCGTCGTAACGGCTGACGCTTCCTTCAGGGGAGAGGGAGACCGAGGGAAGATATGAAAGCCGGGCATTTGTCAGTACGGCTTCGGCCGCTTTTACACGGGTGTGCGCAATCTGTAAATCCGTGTTCTGTTTCAGCCCGCGAATGATAAGATTGCGCAAGGCATCGTCCGTGAAGAATTGCTCCCATTTATATTTGTTGAGCGACAATGTATCTACAATAGATGTATCCCGGTATAACCCGTCTGTCACAACTTCCGGACGTGAATAAGGCTTATATATACCACAACCCGTCAGCAGGCAGGTTGCAAGAAGTATCAATTTAATTTGTTTCATGCTTGGTTTTTCTTCTCAATGTTTTCTAACTCAGCCTGTATCGACCAGTCAGCATCCTGTGGCGACGATTGTACAGGTATAAATTTCTCTTGCAAATACTGGAATACTATAAACAGCGCAGGCACAAGGAACAGTAGCACCAGTGTCCCTACCAACATACCGCCCACAGCACCCGAAGCCAGCGAACGGCTGCCATTTGCTCCAACACCGCTGGAAAACATCAAAGGAATCATGCCGAATACCATTGTCAGTGCCGTCATCAGAATGGGACGCAGACGTACCCGTGCCGCCGTATAAGCTGCCTGTACGAGCGACATGCCTGCCTCGCGCCGCTTGGTGGCATATTCCGTCAACAGAATAGCCGTCTTTGCCAGCAGGCCAATCAGCATAACGATTCCTGTTTGCATATATACATTGTTTTCCAGTCCAAAGAGTTGGGCAAAGAGGAAACTGCCCGTCAAGCCACAGGGTACAGCCAAAATGACGGCGAACGGTATAAAGAAACTTTCATACAATCCGCACAGAATCAAATAGACCAACACCAGACAAATAGCGAAAATCAAGGCGATATTGTTTCCCGACTTGCTCTCCTCGCGCGAGATGCCGCCGAACTCATAAGTGTAGTTGGCTGGCAATACTTTTTCGGCAGTTTCGCGCACGGCGTTCAGTGCATCGCCCGAACTGAATCCTGCGGCGGGTGTGCCGCTGATGGAGATAGCATTATAGAGGTTGAACCGCGACAGTTCCTGTGGGCCGTAGGTCTTCGTCAGACGCACAAACTGCGACAGCGGAGCCATTTCTTCCCCCGTCCGAACATAAATATGATGCAGCGACTCCGGCGATACGCGGTATGCCGGATCAGCCTGAATCATCACGCGGTAGAGTTTGGAGAAACGGTTGAAGTTGGATACATATTCGCCTCCGTAATAACCTGCCATTGTTTGCAGAATCTCATCCGGCGATATGCCCGCCTGTTCGCATTGTGCCGCGTCAATGTCTACCCAAAATTGCGGGTAGTTGATGTCGAAGGAAGAATAAGCCATCTCGATTTCCGGACGGGTGTTAAGATTCGCCACAAACTGATCTGCAGCTTTCTTGAAATCCTCTAAATCCCCTGCATTCTTATCCTGCAAATAGAGTTCGAACCCGCTGCCCATACCGTAGCCGGGTATCATGGGCGGTGTCATGACGAATAGCTGAGCATCGGGCACTTCGCCGGCAAAGCCATAAATGCTGTTCACGATATCTGAGGCAGACTGTCCTTCCTCTTTCCGTTCGTCCCAATGTTTGAGCGTGAGAAAATACATCCCCATCGACGGACCAGCTCCGGAGAATGAATATCCGGCGATATTCCCACTGTATTCGATGCCGGGAAGGCGGGTGATTCGTTCATCTATTTGCTTCATTACCTTGTCATTTTGCGCAAGCGAAGTCCCTGGTTTGGAATTCATACTGACGAATACTGAACCAGTGTCTTCGTCAGGAATCAATCCAGTGGGAGTATAGCGCACCAGCAGAACGAGCAACACCAACCCTGATGCCAATGTTCCCCACATAAGCCAGCGATGTCTTATGAAAAGCAGCACTCCTTTTACATAACGCGCAATCATGACGTCAAATACGGCATTGAATGCCTTGCGGAAACGGGAAGCGAAGTTATTCTTCTCCTTCCCGTTCTCATCTACATAAGGTTTGAGCAACAGAGCGCACAAAGCAGGTGAAAGCGTAAACGCATTGATGGCAGAGATGCCCACCGCAACGGCCATCGTAATACCGAATTGCATGTAGAAAGCTCCCGATGTGCCGCCCATCATCGAAACGGGAATGAACACGGCCATAAACACCAGCGTGGATGCCATGATAGCTGATGAAATGCCTTTCATGGCATCGTTGGTGGCCATATAGGACGATTTGTAGCCCGTTTCAAAGCGTGCCTGTACCGCCTCCACAACCACAATTGCATTATCTACCACCGTTCCGATGGCAAGCACCAATGCGAAGAGCGTCAGCAGATTGATGGAAAAACCTGCCAGTGACATAAAGGCAAACGTACCAATAATCGATACAAAAATAGATATGGTGGGAATTACTGTGGAGCGGATGTCCTGCAAGAAGACATACACTACCAGTACCACCAGCAGAATCGCCTCCAGCAGAGTGATAACCACCTCCCGAACGGAAGCGTAAAGAAAACGGTTCGTATCGCTAAGCGTGACAAACTCTGTTCCTTTGGGCAAGTCGCTACCCAGTTCTTCCAGCATCGCGTCTATTTCGTTGATAATCTCCGCAGCATTCGAGCCGGCAGTCTGATAAACGATGGCGATAGCTGCCGGATGTCCGTTCACGCCGGTACTATAATTATAGGCTTCGTCACCCAGTTCCACATCCGCCACATCACGCAGCCGCAAAATCTCACCGCCAGGCAATGAGCGTATCACCAAATTACCGAACTCTTCGGGCGTGGAAAAGCGTCCGCGGTATTTCATAGTATATTGATAGGTGTTGTCATGGTTCTCGCCGAAAGCACCTGTGGCCGCTTCAATATTCTGACGGGTGAGCACAGAGGTAATATCGGCGGGAATTAGCTTGTACTGGGCCATCTTGTCAGGCTTCATCCAGATGCGCATGCTGTAATTGGAGCCGAACTGCTCCACTTTCCCTACACCGCTGATACGTTTGAGGCGGGGTTCGACGTTAATCTTCATGTAGTTATTCAGAAACTGAGTGTCGTAAGCATCGTCCGGTGCATAGAGGGCAATCATTTTCAACTGGGCATTCTGTTGCTTCATGGTTGTAACGCCGATTTTTGTCACTTCGGCAGGCAACAACCCCTGTGCCGTAGACACTCTGTTCTGTACATTTACAGCAGCCATGTCCGCATCAGTTCCCTGTTTGAAGTAGACCGTGACCGTGGCTTCACCAGTATTGGAAGCCGTCGAAGTGATATAGTTCATGTTCTCCACACCGTTGATAGCCTCTTCCAGCGGAACGATTACAGCTTTCTGAACCGTCTCGGCATTAGCTCCGGGATAGCTGGTATATACCTGAATGGTGGGCGGTGCGATGTCGGGATACTGCTCCACAGGCAGCGCGAACAGGGAGATGAAACCAATGAGCACAATCACTACCGAAATGACAATAGACAGCACCGGACGATCAATGAAATATCTTAGATTCATACATTATTTTTTTAGAGGTTCTTTACTGTTTTCTTGAACAGAGATCAACATGTCGTCCTGTAACAAGCCTGTACCTTCGCTGACAATCAGGTCTCCTTCTTTCAAGCCTGATAGCACTATGTATTGTTTTCCGTCGTTCAACTTTGTTACTGTAAGCGGTGTGGCACTGACCTTGCTGTCTTCTTTCACCACATAAGCGAATATTTTGTCTTGTAATTCATACGTAGCCGATTGCGGGATCAGGAAGATGCTGTCGAGTCGTTGCGGGATAACCACATTGCCGATTCCCCCACTGAACAGCAGACGGTTTTCGTTGGGGAAGACCGCCCGCACAGAAGCCGTTCCGGTTTGTGGATTGATGATACCGCTGATGGTCTCGATACGGCCCGGCTGTCCGTACATTGTCCCGTCATTTAGTTGCAAGTTTACCGGAGGCATACGGCGGATAGTTGCATCGGGTGATCCGTATTGCCGAATCAAAGCCCGCAGTTGATTTTCGGTCATTGAGAAATAGACGTACATCAGCTCGTTGTCTGATACGGTGGTCAGAGGTTGCTGCATCGAAGGGCCAACCAATGCTCCGCTCCGGTAAGGCAATGTCCCTATAATTCCGTCCGACGGGCTTTTTACCTCGGTATAAGATAGGCTGTTGCGGGCATTCACTTCTTCGGCTTTTGCCTGTTCTAATCCAGCTTTGGCTATGGCAAGAGCGTTTTTTGCCGTGGAAAGATCATAATCCGAAATTACATTTTCGCGAAACAACTCTTGTTTGCTGTTGTAATCCAGTCTGGCAGTTTCCACCTGCGCTTCGGCTGCGTGAACATTTGCCGTAGCTGTATGCAAAGCCGCTTGATAAGGTACTTGATCAATGATGAATAGTACTTCACCCTTCTTGACTTTTTGTCCTTCCTCAACACATAACCGGGAAATAATACCTGAAACTTGCGGATAAATCTCAACATCTTGACGACCTCGAATAGAGGCTGAATAAGTCTCATTTACTTCTGCCGTAGTGTAATGAATTCTCATTACCGGATAAACCTGTTCGGATGATCCAGACTCATGATTTTTGCAAGAAACAAGACTAACGGCACATAATAATGTGCCAATCATCATCAATCTACTCATATAATTATGATTTATAAATATTCTTATTTTATAGCTTGAATTCCAAATTCTTCCTTATTCTCCTGAACTTTCCGCTCCACTTAAAAATCAATACCACAGCGACGGCAAAAGTCAATGATTCGGCCATTACCACTGTCCACCAGATGCCATCCATCCCAAATACTGGAGGTAAAATCAACAAGCCGACAGCCAACAAAATCAAGCCTCGAAGAGAAGCTACAATAAGTGATAACCCGGCCTTATCTATCGCTGTAAAAAAACTTGCGGCAAAAATACTGAATCCATTAAACAGAAAGGCAAGAGAAAGCAGATGAGCCCCTCGGACAGCAATGTCAATTGCTTCGGATTCAGCCGAATCCACAAACAGCCGGATAATCATATCTCCTGCCAGTTGAAGAATCAGTAAGGCAATTACACCTATCAAAAAATTTGTTCCGACAGCCAGTCTAACTGTACTAACGACACGCTTCACTGCATTTGCACCAAAATTGTAACTGATTATCGGAATAATACCATTGGCAACACCTAACAAAAATCCCGTGCCTATAAAAATAATATAGCTGACGATAGTAAATGCGGCCACTCCTTTTTCTCCCGTATAACGCATTAAGGTAATATTGAACAGAAACAATGAAATGCTCATTGCAATTTCTGTAAGCCCTTCGGAAGAACCGTTGTAACCGATGCGCCATAGGATTCTCCATGAGAAATGTCCCTGAATATCATTCAGTGTTTCCGTGCGACGAAGTTGACGCCATACTGCGAAACCATAGATTATCGTCCCTGCCGTAAAACTCAAGCCAGTACCTAATCCTACGCCGAAAGTACCCATTTTGAACACTCCCACAAACAATAGACTCAGTAGAATATTTGCTGAAATGGTTCCCACCATTACGCACATGGCATATCGGGGATGCCCCAATGCTTTAAGAATATAGTCCAGAAAGAATACTCCGCCTACTCCTGCAAGCCATGGCATAACCCCATAAATATAGTTTTCTGCAAGGGGCAGAAGTATTTCATTTGCACCCAAAGCTATTGCAATATCCTTTGCAAACATATTGACAAACAAGGTGGCAAATACAGAAAAGACAGTGATTCCCATCAATCCACTGCGTAAGGCACTCTTTGCCTTGACATAACGTCTTTGCCCCATATAAATACTCATCTGCGCCTGCGTTCCTACTCCGACAATCAAAGTCATAGCTGAAGCCAAGGCATAAGTAGGTGCTACGATGTTTACCGCAGCAAGAGCATTGGCTCCAATCAACCTTCCTACAATCAGCCCATCCACAATAGACTGAAAAGCCAAAAACAACATAGACACAACTCCAGGAGTAGCATACCTGAAAAACAAAGGTCGGATACGTGCCCGTGCCAGCATCAACTCATTTTTTGAATTATACGTCTTCATATTTGCGTTATAGATTATTGTTTTGCATTCTTTCTGTATGTTTTAAAACGGGTGCAAAATTAATAGGCAGATGCCATTCTGAAGAGTACATTAACCTGCCAAATATGGTACTTTTCGATACTATACCCCATACAATCACAAAAAAAACGCTAACTTTGTGGCATAATTCTCATCTTATGATAGCAGATTTAAGATATTCATTAGCTGGCAAAGAGCAACATAATGCTATAGGGGTTACTGACTTTAAAGAAAGCAAAGGTCTGTTGATTGACACAAATGGCTGTACCATTCTATTGGTTACAGCAGGTTATGCCATCGCAGAAATTAATTTCAGATATTATTCGTTATCGTATGGAGATGTAGTATTTCTATTCTATGACGATGTATTTACATTATCCAAATGTTCTACTCGTTTTTCCGTACAGTTCGTCTCCATTTCTTATGAGAGTGTAAACAATGTATTTTACACCATCACCTCTGTACCTTTTTGGGATTTCCTCTATGAAAATCCGGTATTGCGAACAAACGAAAAGCAACGGCTACTGCTCAATGGTTGGTGGAATCAGATGGAGTGGATTGTCAAATCAGAGAAATCACCGTACATAAATGAATTGTTACACAACAATATGTTTATGGCTGTTCATACTGAAATAATTCGTAGAGGCATTGAACCTTCGAATTTAAGTCGAAACCAGACTTGGCTGTTAACAATGAAGTTTTGGGAAATGATTGTCAAACACTGCAGAGAGCACCGAGATGTACAGTTTTATGCCACCCGCCTCTGTATCACCACAACTTATCTCTATAAACTGACACAAAAAGTAATGCATGCTTCTCCAAAAGAGCTTATTGACCAACAAATCATTTCTCAAATCAAAACTTTTTTGATGAATACAGATTACTCTGTCGGTCAGATTGCAACTGAATTTCACTTTGAGGATGCTTCATATTTCTGTCGCTTTTTCCGGCGTATGACAGGATTGTCACCTATAGAGTTCCGGAATGGGAATAGAGGTGATATGAAATCTTAAAAACATTCTAAACCTTTCCTGTTTGGAATCTGATTATTTGATTATTGTAGCGAATAAACACGTAAAAATGTGGATGGAAAGGACTTCTGTCTATCGACTTTTGCTGAAAGGCGGTACATAGGTTATAATGCCGTATGGAAGCATACATAATTAATCATAGAATGTATCGCCATGCTAATAGTTCACTTGCTTGTTTTTACGCAAAATAGCATTCGAGTTGATACTTTCTAATGTGTGTTTGTCGGAACTATAACAAGAATGTCCAACTATCTAAAAAATGAATTATGGTAAAGAGAAAGGAAGTAAAAATTGACGAGGAGCAGATACATCGCGTAATGACGAGGGATATTCCTGATGCCGTCCTGAAAAACATCTGTGATGACAACGACACTGACTCCTCAAAAGAAGACGGTAAGGAAACGGAAGACCGGTCCGGGATTCCTTCCAAATCCGACAAGGTGGAAGTTCCCAGTTCCGGTGTATCCGGCAGCGAGGAAGAAACACCGTCCCCGGTCGTCCGGGAGAAAACCCACCGGAAAAGGAACACCCTTCAGGAGTATCCCGAACATCTGTTCAACAACAGCGTCGTGAAGGAACGCTGGCAGACGTATGTCAGCAGCGAGAACTATGAACGGGTGCGCACCCTGCTTTCCGTGATTGCGCGATTTTTCACTTCCCTAAATTCAATTCAAATCTTGAAGCCCCTGCTTTCATCCGCAGGTTTCGGTCTGACAACGTGTAAATGTTCCCGAATATACTCCGGCACGTTCACTCCGTCAGGCGACTGCCGTTCCGGTGGCGGTACGGTCTGTCCTCCCTGCGTGGCGGTCTGCGAGTTCTCAACGACCTCCTGCTGTTTGTCCGGAATTGGCGGTGCAAGTTCCAACTGTATCTTGCGGTCAAGTGCTGCAAGTTCGGACTTCAACTGTTTCAGCTCGTCCTCCTTCCTCCAAGTCTTCCCGGCTACCTCCTGCAATATCGGCAAATCCCTTTCTATCACCTCGTTTTTCGACTTGTACTGTTCTACAATATTCGGTATGCGTTCCAAAGCGTTCAGGAAGTTCATCGCCGCCGCTTTCGTGTCAGCCATAGCCAACTGCCCGTTATTATAGTTGTACTTGTAGTTTCCCTCCACGACAAAGCGGTTTTGGATGGCAGACACGTCGTTTTTCAAGACCGTTTCGCTGATGACATATATAGGAAAGCCGTACACCTCGCCGACACGGATGTATTGCCCGCCCGTCGTAGCATTCTTGGCTATTTCCTGCAACCTTGTGCCGATGCTCTTTTCGTCCGTAGCCTCCAACCCATCCAATTTGATACGGTTAATCTTGTTTCCTTCCTTGTCGGTCTCGGCACGGGAAAGCAACATGTTGTAATCCTCCGTCATTCTTTCGATGATGACCTTGTTATTGTTGAGTTCTTTCGTCTTGTCATTCAGCTTGCTCTCCGCCTCATTCCTCGCTTTGGCGAACGATTTCCTTTCTCCCTCCAACGCTGCAATCTTCTTCTCCAACTTGGCTTTGTCCAACAGGTCGGTATTGCCGGAGAGGATAGCCATATACTCGGAGAAGTTCATGCCCGACTTCTCGTCCATAGCACCCTCGTCGATGGTACGAGCACCCATCGCCCCGCTTTTAAGCTGCGAGATGAATGTCTGCTTGCAGTGCAGCAGGTTGAACTTGTAACTGTCGAGCGACTTTTCCACCGCGTAAATGATGACATCCACGTTATTCCCGGCAAAGTGTTTGGCAATCTCGTTACCCTTTCTTACGGCACGCCCGTCACGTTGGGCAAGGTCGGAGGGTCGCCACGGAGTATCGAGGTGATGCACCGCCACTGCCCGTTGCTGCGCATTGACACCCGTTCCGAGCATGGAGGTAGAGCCGAACAGCACACGCACCGATCCCTCGTTCATTGCCGCAATGACCGACTTGCGGGCTTTTTCCGACTTGCACTCCTGAATGAAGCGTATCTCGTGCGCCGGAATACCGTAGTCCTCTATCAGCTTGCGCTTGATTTCACTATACACGCTCCATTGTCCCGGCTGATATGTACCCAAATCGGAGAACACAAACTGCGTACCTTTCTGCTTGTCGAACTTGCGGTAATACTCCGCAATCGTCTTGGCACAGTGGCTTGCCTTGTTGTCGGGGTGGTCTTCGTAGTCCGGACTTATCATGCGCATATCGAGAGCCATTTTGCGGGCATAGTCCGTGGCGATGAGCATCTTCGCCTTTTCCTCGCTGTCCGACAACCTTTCACGTCCGAGAATGGTCGCATCGCCCGTCTTGGCGAACTCCATCAGTTTCCCGACAAACTCCTCCTGCTGCGGGGTAGGTGGAATGTTGTGCAGTATCTCGTTCTTCTGCGGTCTGTCCACGCCCACATCCTCCGCCGTGCGGTAGTCGGTAATCTCGTTGTAGAACATCGCCAGCTCCGGCACTTTGATAAAGTAGCGGAAACGCTCCTTCTGCACGATGTTGTTCGTCACGTTGAACTCGAAGT
>ERZ773145.1321-NODE-1321-length-20724-cov-7.507136_pt1 | contig 20724 bp, 18 predicted proteins | sample MGYA00580848_ERZ773145 | MGnify/ENA primary metagenome ERZ773145 (study PRJEB29015, sample SAMEA2737858) | human gut metagenome | biome: human gut; feature: human-associated habitat; material: faeces | place: China | collected 2012 ... | reverse complement strand
TATAGAGAAGAAATAAAGAAATTCTACCGGTTTAGCAGGTTTAGGTTGAGTTACCCGATGCAGCAAATCCGCTTTTGCAGATCGCTTCAAGCTCCTGCAAGGGAATCTGTTCCTCCTGGTACTGGAACAGCAGCACCCGCAGAACTTTATTGCCGTCCACCAGCGTGCGGCAGTAGATGGAACCGTTGGCAGCATCGGCGGCGGTTTCGGGAAAGTTGTGCAGCCCGTTGGTTTTGCCTTCACGGTACATCGTCTGGGCTAACTGCGGGGTGATACATTCGTAATACTCTACATATAATGCACCACGCAGCCCATTCGCGCCGGCCTGGCCGTGGGCTTCATATTTGATAAAGGTCGGGGCCAGCGGCAACCGCTGCACCAGCACAAAACTGGCCGCGGGGGTGGCATCGGCATCCAGCGCAACGGGCTGCCCGGCGTAATCGTCCAGGGTGGCAAACGGCAGGGGAGCGATGTAATCTTCCAGCGGAATGCTGCCGTGCCGGCTCTTTTCCATGGCAGAACCCGCAAAGGTCCACACAATGGTCAGCACAAACAGCAGCGCCGCCAGCACCCGCCCAACCAGATACCGCCCGGCACCCTTACGCCAGTTCTTGTGCCGCTCCGGCTCCGCACCGCGCGTTAACCGGGCAGAAAACCGGTACAGCAGCACGGTGTTATGTACCACGCTGACCAGCGCGGCGGCCAATAGCCCCAGATAGCAGAAGCTCAGCCAGCCCAGGGTGACAAAATCGATCACCGGCGTGTGCCAGACGCCAATGGCGTACCGCACCCAGAACGTTACCAGCCAGTAAGCCAGCAGCCCGGCGGGGGCGAATACCTGCCGCTTGGCATAGCGCAGGCTGAGCGCCTGTACCTGCGGGTCGGTGTTCAGCTCCGGCGCATCACGATCCTCGCAGGCGTACAGGAAAAAGTCTCCCACGGCGGTAACATAATACCAGCCGCATTCCTGCGCCAGGGCGCGTTCCTCGCCATCCGGGGTGCCGGGGGCAGATTCTAAAAATGTTTCCGGCGCAGGCTTGGCGTTCAGCCGGTAGCGCACGGCTTTGGGCTGACTGCAGCGGAAGCGGGCAAAGTTCTGGCCGATTGTTACAGGCACAAGCCCCTGTGCGGCCATATCGCCCAGCCAGCTTTCCAGCCCCTCAATGTCAGACAGTGGGCAGGGGATGGGCTGCCAAAGGGTTTTGCAGCGTGCTTTGGTCATGGTCGTCAAGCTCCTTTCCCGGCAGGGCAGCGGGGGCAAAAGCGCCCTGCGCCGCCGCGGCCGCGTTTTGCAGGCAGAGCTGCAGCCGGGTACACTCGGCTGTATAGGCGGCTCTGCCCGCGGGGGTGATCTGATAATACCGCTTGCAGCCCAGCACGGACGTTTCGGCAATCAGGCCTTCTTTTTCAAACTTGCCCAGCAGGGTATACAGCGTTGCCGGGCCAATCTTGACCCGCCCGGCGGTGATCTCGGCGGCAAATGCGGTGATCTCAGTGCCGCAGCGCTCACCCTGGGTCAAGGCCATCAACAGGTAAAACATGGATTCCGTCAGGCTCTCCAGCGCCTGTTTCGGCATGGGGCAGCACCTCCTTTGGCAGCAAAGCATAATATCGTAACACGATATCTTATAACGATATTATACCGGAAGCACGCTGCGCCGTCAAGAGCCGGGCGCATAAAAGGCGGCCAAAAGGGATATTTTGGTTACAATTTCGCGCAAAATGGGCCAAACCCCTTGCATTTTTTGCTGCGGTATGCTATATTCTTATTGTTCGATGATGATTTTATGGAAAGTGGGCTGTCAAAGGTCCGCTTTCTTTTTATGATAGGGAGATTTTTTATGGCCAAAGGCAAAAACCATCAGCCCGGCGGTGCCGCAGCCGTTGTGGAAGCACTTGTCCGCCCCACGGTCGAAGGTTTCGGCCTGCGCCTGTGGGATGTCCGCTTTGAAAAAGAAGGCCCGGACTGGTTCCTGCGCGTTCTGATCGACCGCGACGAGCCGCTGGATACGGATACCTGCGAGGCGGTTTCCCGCGCCATCGACCCGATTCTGGACGAGGCTGACCCCATTGACCAGAGCTACTACCTTGAAGTCGGCAGCCCCGGCCTGGGCCGCCGACTGACCCGCCCCGAACACTATGAACAGCTGAAAGGCCAGAAATGCGCTGCCCACCTGATCCGCCCGGACGAACAGGGCCGCCGCGATGCGGAGGGCATTCTGGAAGGGCTTTCCGCTGACGGCATGGTGACGCTGAAAAGCGATGACGGGGATTATACCTTCCCGGTAAAAGCCGCAGGGTATGTAAAACTGTGTGACGATGAAGATTTGTTTTGAGCGATATTGAACGGAGGACTAACATGGCAACGAATAACAACGAATTTTTTGACGCACTGGCCGCACTGGAAAAGGAACGCGGACTGCCGGCAGACTACCTGATCGATAAGATCAAGGCCGCCATTGTCATTGCTGTCAAAAAGGACTATGAGGTCGAGGACGATAACGTCGTTGTGGATATTGACCCCAACATCGGCGCATTTCGCGCAAGCCTTTTGCAGGACATTGTGGAGGAAGTTGAGAACCCCCACACCCAGGTCAGCCTGGAAGATGCCCAGAAGATCCGCAAGACCTATAAAGTGGGCCAGCGCCTTGTTACCCCCCTCAAGACCAAAGAGTTTGGCCGCATTGCCGCCCAGACCGCAAAGCATGTGATCCGCCAGGGCCTGCGCGAAGGCGAGCGCAGCCTGCAGTGCAGCGAGATGCAGTCCCGTGCACACGAGATCATCACCGGCACCGTTACCGCTGTGGATGCAGAGCGCGGCAACATCGTGCTGGATCTCGGCAAGGGCGGCAGCGCTGTTCTGCCCAAAAACGAGCAGGTGCCCGGCGAACACTTTACCGAAGGCCAGATGGTCCAGGTTTATGTGGTCGATGTTCTGGCAACCGAGCGCGGCCCCCGCGTGACCATCAGCCGCACCCATCCCGGCCTGGTCAAGCGCATGTTTGAGCTGGAAGTGCCCGAAATCTATGACGGCACCGTTGAGATCAAGGCCATTGCCCGTGAGGCTGGTGCCCGCACCAAGATGGCTGTGTGGAGCAAGAACCCCGATGTTGACCCCGTCGGTGCCTGCATCGGCGCCCATGGCTCCCGCGTGGAAAAGATCGTGGAAGAGCTGGGCGGCGAAAAGATCGATATTATCCGCTGGAGCGAGGACATCAACGAGTTCATCTCCGCAGCTCTGTCCCCGGCAAAGGTTGTCAAGGTAGAGCTGCTGCCCGGCGAAACCAAGAGCTGCCGCGTGACCGTGCCTGACCACCAGCTGAGCCTTGCCATTGGCAACAAGGGCCAGAATGTGCGCCTGTGCGCCCACCTGACCGGCTATAATATTGACATCCGCCCGGAATCCGGCTACTATGGCGAGGAGGACGAAACCCCGGCTGAACAGCCGGCCGAAGCCCCCGCCGCCGAGACCGCCCCGGAAACCGGCAAGGAATAATGAGCACACGCCGTGCAATGCGGCGCTGAGACTGAAAAGAGGTCAGCCATTTGCAACAAAAACCGCAAAAAAAGGTGCCGGTGCGCCGGTGCGTTGGGTGCAACACCCAAAAACCGAAAAAAGAACTGGTGCGCATTGTGCGCAGCCCCGAAGGTGAAGTCAGCGTGGATCTGACCGGCAAACGCTCCGGCCGCGGCGCATACCTGTGCCCGTCGGCAGCGTGCCTGGCCAAAGCACGCAAGGCCAAGCGGCTGGAACATGCCTTTGGTGTGCCGGTGCCGGATGAGGTGTTTGAGCGCCTGACCGAGGAGATGGCCTGTGCCGAGCAGGCAGTAAAGGAGGCGATGCCCCGTGGCGAATGATAAGGACCCATTGTTGGGTGCGTTGGGAATTTGCCGCAAAGCCGGCAAGCTGTTGCACGGCTATGACCGTGTGGAAGAAGCTGTGATGCGGGGCAAGGCATGCCTGGTGCTGCTGGCCTGCGACGCCAGCAAGCGCACCACGCAGCATATGCAGGATACCTGCCGCGGGGTGATCCCCTGCGCGGTGATGCCGCTGAAAGGCGAGGACCTGCGCATGCTTACGCCAAAGCCTGCTGCTGTATTTGCGGTTACGGACGAAAACCTTGCACACCTGTGTGCAGGCTACCTCAAAAAGCAAGTGAAGGAGGATTCAGCCAATGGTTGATTTCAAATACAAAGTTACGGATATTGCAAAAGATTTTGGCATCAGCACCAAAAAGGTTATCGAGACTTTTGCGGAGCTGACCGGCGAGACCCGCAAGACGGGCGCGACCTTTGAAGAAAACGAGGTCAACGCCCTGATGGAAGCCCTGACCCGCGAAACCGCCGTCAAGGACCTGGGCGAGTATCTGGCATCCGGCAAGGAACCGCAGCCCGTCAAGCAGGAGACCAAAAAGCCCGAAGCAAAGCCCCAGGCGAAAAAAGAAGAGCCGAAGCCGGAGGCCGCTAAGCCCCAGCCCAAGCAGCCCAAGCAGCCCAAGCAGCCGGAAGCCCCCAAGGCAGAGCCGAAAGCGGAGCAGGCCAAGCCCGCCCAGAATGCGCAGCCCAAGGCAGCACAGCCCAAACCGGTTCAGCAGGAAAAGCGCAATGATAAGCGCAATGATAACAAGCAGGCCGAAAAGCGCAGCGAAAAGCGCGTGACGATGCAGGAGCTGGCCAGCGAGACCGGCATCAAGGAGCCCGTCGCCACCGAGCAGGTCAAGGTTGACCGCGCCCAGGTGTCTGTGGATACCCGCACCGTGGATGTGAACGTGGATAAGTTCAGCGCCCGCTATGATGACCTGGCCGACAGCCGCAATATGCCCAGCAAGCGCAAGAACGCCCCCACCGGCAAAAAAGAAAAGTTCAACAACCGCAATAACCGCCGCGGCCAGCAGTTTGGCCGCCGCCGTGAAACCGAAGCCGAGCGCCTGCAGCGCATCCAGCTGGAAAAGGCCCGCAACGCCCAGCTCAAAATCTCCATCCCCGATGAGATCACCGTTGGCGAGCTGGCTACCCGCCTGAAGCAGAACGTGGCCAAGGTTGTTGCCAAGTTCATGCAGATGGGCGAAATGCACGCTGCTTCCGATGTGATCGATTTTGATTCCGCAGCCCTGATCGCAGAGGAATTCCACGCAAAGGTGGAGCATGAAGTTCATGTTTCTATCGAAGAGCGCCTGTTCACCCAGGAAGAGGACAGCGCCGATCAGCTGGTCGAACGTCCGCCGGTCGTTGTTGTTATGGGCCACGTTGACCACGGCAAAACTTCCATCCTGGACCGCATCCGTTCCACTAACGTTACCGCAGGCGAAGCCGGCGGCATTACCCAGGCCATCGGCGCTTACCAGGTCAATGTCAACGGCAGCCCCGTTACCTTCCTGGATACCCCGGGCCACGAAGCCTTTACCGCCATGCGTGCCCGCGGTGCGGATATGACCGATATCGCGGTTCTGGTTGTTGCTGCCGATGACGGCATCATGCCCCAGACCATTGAGTCCATCAACCACGCCAAGGCTGCCAACGTCAAGCTGATCGTTGCCATCAACAAGATGGATAAGCCGACCGCTAACCCGGAGCGCGTGAAGGAACAGCTGACCAAGTACGAGATCGTGCCCGAAGACTGGGGCGGCGAAACTGCCTGCATCCCCGTGTCTGCCGCTACTGGCGCAGGCATCCAGGACCTGCTGGAACGCATTGTCCTGGAAGCAGAGGTCATGGAGCTGAAAGCCAACCCCAACCGCCGTGCCAAGGGTGCCGTTGTGGAAGCCCGCCTGGATAAGGGCCAGGGCACCATTGCCACCCTGCTGGTTCAGAACGGCACCCTGCACAAGGGCGACTGTCTGATTGCCGGTACCGCCGTTGGCCGTGTGCGTACCATGCGCAACGATAAGGGCGTTGAGATCGAATCCGCCGGTCCTTCCACCCCTGTGGAGATCACCGGCCTGACTGAAGTGCCCACCGCCGGCGATATCTTCGAGGCTGTTGAGGATGAACGCCTGGCCCGTGAACTGGCTGACAAGCGTACCACCGAAGCCAAGGAAAAGCAGTTTGCTGCTTACACCAAGGTCACCCTGGATAACCTGTTTGACCAGATGGCCCAGAACGATATGAAGGAACTGCCCATTGTTGTCAAGGCTGACGTTCAGGGCAGCGCCGAAGCTGTGAAACAGAGCCTGGAAAAGCTCAGCAACGAGGAAGTGCGCGTGCGCGTCATCCATGCCGGTGTTGGTGCGATTTCCAAGTCCGATGTTTCTCTGGCCGATGCTTCCAACGCCATCATCATCGGCTTTAATGTCCGTCCGGACGCTGTTGCCAAGGCCGAAGCCGAGCAGGCCGGTGTTGAAATGCGTATGTACCGCGTCATTTACGATGCCATCAACGATGTCTCCGATGCTATGAAGGGTATGCTGGCCCCCAAGGTGCGCGAAGTCGCCTTGGGCGAAGCACAGGTTCGCCAGGTCTACAAGATTTCCAGCGTTGGCACTGTTTCCGGCTGCCGTGTTACTTCCGGCAAGATCACCCGCGATGCCCAGCTGCGCCTGGTGCGTGACGGTATCGTCATCTGCGAGGATGCCATTGCATCCCTGAAGCGCTTCAAGGATGACGCCAAGGAAGTGGCCGAAGGCTATGAATGCGGCATCACCCTGCAGAAGTTCTCCGACGTCAAAGAGGGTGACGTATTCGAGTGCTTCAAGCTGGAAGAATACCGCGATTGATCCGGCATTGAGCCGTTCCCGCTTGTTTGACAAGCCCCGCAGGGGGCTTTATGAGGTAAAGTTATGCCAAGCAAAAACCATGGCCGTATGGCACAGGATATGAAACGCGAGCTGATCGCCATTATCGGCGAAATGAAGGACCCCCGCGTTTCGGGTGGTCTGCTGACTGTGACCCGGCTTGATGTTACCCCGGACCTGGATGTCGCCAAGGTGTACATCAGTGTAATGGGGCGCGAAGGCGGCGCCGACCCGGTGGTGAAAGCCCTGAACAAAGCTTCGGGCCATATCCGCACCGAAGTCAGCCGCCGCATGCACATCCGCAAAGCCCCACGCTTTGTGTTTACCAAGGATGACAGCGCTGCTTACGCAGTGCACATTGACCAGCTGCTGCAGGATATTGAAAAAGCACACCCCGCAGCACAGGCAGAACCGGAAGAGCAGGAATAACCTGCCCAGACTGTATCTGAAAAGTCGAAAAATTAGTCTGTTTTTACAAACACAGCCGGATTTTGCGCTAAAAAACACAAAGGATCCCTGCGGTTCTTTGCCTTACATCCTGCTTGTGCTTGCGAAATATCTGTCATTTTCGTTGCTTACAGATACATCTTAACTGGTACTGCAGCCAGTCATCGACCAAAACGCGCAGTTGAAATTTACGCTTGCAGCTGCGCCTTCCCAAAGGCCGGAACCAACGGGGGAGAGGGAATAGCCCCCAATCGCGGCCGAGAAAAGAGGAGCCTTATGACCGAATCTGTGGATCGGCAGACAGCCGTGCTGCGTCTGCGCGGCGCGGACGATATCCTGATCCTTTGCCACAAAAACCCCGATGGCGATACCATCGGCTGCGCCGGTGCACTGTATCTTGCGCTCAAGGCGCTGGGCAAAAACGCCGCGATTTTATGCAGCGACCCCATCCCCAAAATGTATGATTATATGGAGCTGCGCTGGTTTGACGGCAGCTTTAACCCTGCATTTGTGGTGGCGGTGGATGTTGCCAGCATCCAGCTTTTTGGAGAAAATAACAATGTGCCGCAGTATGCCGCCCATACCAACCTTTGCATTGACCACCATGCCAGCAACAGCGGCTATGCCTATGAAACCCTGCTGGATCCCGGCGCCGCCGCGGCCTGCGAGTTTTTGCTGGATGTGATCGTGGATATGGGCGTGACCATTACGCCGCAGATCGCCAACTGCCTGTATACCGGCATTGCAACCGATACCGGCTGCTTTAAGTTTGCCAGTACCACGCCCCGCACCCATATGGCGGCGGCTCGCGTGATGGAAGCCGGTGCCGATGTGGAAAAACTGAATGCCCGCCTGTTTGAATCCCGCTCCCATGCCCGCATAACTGCGGAACGCATGGCGATGGAAAGCCTGGAATATTATTTCAACGACCTGTGCGCCGTGATCTGTCTGACCTGGGACCAGATCGAATCTTCCGGCGTGGCGGGTGCCGAGCTGGAGGACCTGACCAGCCTGCCGCGCTCCATTGAAGGCGTGGAGGTTGGCCTGACCTACCGCCAGCAGCGGGATGGCAGCTTCCGCATCAGCGTGCGTACATCGGGCAGCATTGATGCCTGCAACATTGCGCGCCGCCTGGGCGGCGGCGGCCATACCCGCGCAGCCGGGTGCGAGATCAGCGGCAACCTGGATAACGCCAAGCATGCCGTGCTGGAGGAAGTCCGCAAGGAGTTGCAGCGCTGCGGCTTGCTGGATCAGGACGCTGGTTGAAGGCCAGCTGCACCACAACGCGCAGCACACGGGGATGCGGCACACGCCTGTAAACCTGCAAGATGGCACCATCTGCTTACCGCCGCAAGGCTGGCACCGCAGCTGGGTGCTGCTGCCGAATGCAGCACAATAAACTGAAAAGGAAAACCCCAATGAATACTTGTGCCATTCTCCCAGTTGATAAACCTGCGGGCTGGACCAGCTTTGATGTGCTGGCCAAGCTGCGCGGTGCGCTGGGAACGCGCAGGCTGGGGCACGCGGGCACACTGGATCCTATGGCGACTGGTGTGCTCGCCGTGTTTATCGGCAATGCCACCGCCGCGGCGGATCGCCAGCCTGACCATGATAAAACCTATGAAGCTACCATTCGCCTTGGCCTGCGCACCGATACCGGCGATGTGACCGGCACTGCGCTGGAAACCGCTCCTGTTACGGTGGGTGAAGCAGAGCTGAAAGCCGTTTTGCCGCAGTTTATGGGCCGGCAGATGCAGCTGCCGCCGATGTATTCAGCGGTCAAGATCAACGGCCAGCCGCTGTACAAGGCGGCCCGCAAAGGCCAGACGGTGGAGCGCACCCCGCGCCCCATCACGATTTATGAGATTACCTACCTGGGCAGCCCGGCACCGGGGGATTATACCATCCGAGTCAGCTGCTCCAAGGGCACCTACATCCGCGTTCTGGCGGAGGATATCGGTACAGCTTTGGGCGTGCCCGCCACATTGGCGGCACTGCGCCGCACCCGCGCCGGGGCGTTCAAGATTGAGGAATGCCACACCCTGCCGGAAATTCTGGCCGCTGCCGAAGCAGGTACCCTGCAGCAAAGTGGATGGCTGCTGCCGGTGGAACACGTGTTTGCCTCGCTGCCTGCCCTGACGGTGGACGATGCAGTGAAAAAGCACCTCTTCAACGGCTGCCCCACCAGCCACTACCGCGCACAGGACGGCAAATACCGCGTGTATGATGCCGCAGGTACCTTTTTGGGGCTTGCCAACGTGACGCAGGGGGTGCTGCAGGTGGAAAAGATCTTCTGCGAGCGGGCGTGAACGCCTGCACCCAAACCGCAACGGGCAGAACCGCTGTCCGCTCAACAACAGGAAGTATGCCAACTACCATGAATATTTTGAATACACTGGCCCCAGTGGGCGCACCCAACGGCAGCGCCGTGGCCTTGGGCTATTTTGACGGTGTTCACCTTGGGCACCGCCGTGTGCTGGGGGCAGCGGTGGAATACGCTGCGGCCCACGGCCTGACCCCCGCGGCTTTTACCTTCAGCCTGCCGGGCGGGCAGTCGCTCAAGGGCGGGCGTATCTTGTCCGCTGGGCAAAAGCATGCCCGCGTTGCCGCTTTGGGCATTACCGCCTATATGGAACCCCCGTTTGAATCCTTCCGCAGCTTAAGCCCGGAAGATTTCGTCAACAAAATTCTGGTGGAATGCTTTGCCGCCAAGGCGGTGTTCTGCGGCGATAACTTTACCTTTGGCGCATATGCCGCCGGGAATGTGGACCGCCTGAAGGAGCTGTGCGCCCCGCTGGGCATCGCCGTGACCATTGTGGACATGGCACAATACGGCGGGCAGACGGTTTCCTCCACTCGCATCCGTGCCGCGCTGGAGGAAGGCCGCATCGAGGATGCCAACGCCATGCTGGGGGCGCCCTACTGCATTGACTGGCCGGTGCGCCACGGCAAGGGCATCGGCACCTCCAAGCTGGGCAAACCCACCATCAACCAGAACTATCCCGCAGACGCTTTGCAGCCCTGCACCGGCGTGTACCTGACCCGCATCTGGCTGGATGGCCGCTGGTGGCCATCCGCAACCGGCATTGGCCGCCGCCCCACCGTGGATGCCGCCAACGCCCCTGTTACCTGCGAAACCTATGTGCCGGGCTACCATGGCGATACCTATGGCGAGACGCCGGTGCTGGAATTCCACCACTACCTGTGCGCTGTGCGCAAGTTTGGTACATTGCAGGAGCTGGCAGACCTGATCGAAACCGCTGCCCAGCAAAGCATTGCCTATTTTGCCGCAAAGGAGGAAGCGTAATGCGCCGTAAGGATCGTGAAGTGGCGGACCTGGAGGGCCAACTTGCCATTTTGGAACAGTGCCCCGTCTGCCGCGTTGCCATCAACGACCCGGCATCCGGCGTGCCGTACCTTGTTCCACTGAACTTTGGTATGGCCGCCGGGCCGCAAAGCCTGACGCTGTATTTCCACTGTGCCCCCGTTGGCACCAAGCTGGATCTGCTGCGCGCTGACCCCAATGTGAGCTTTGAAGCTGACTGCCCCGGCACCGTAAGCGGCGGGGCAACCTCCTGCACTTATGGCATGAACTACCAGAGCGTCATTGGCCGCGGGACCGTCCGCTTTGTGGAAGGCGGGGAAAAGCTGACCGCCCTGCAGGCGCTGATGCAGCATTACCACTGCCCGGACCTGCCCTTTGAGCCGGAAATGGTGGAACACACCACGGTTTTGGCCCTGGACGTTGCCGCCATGACCGGCAAACGCCGCACATCGTTTTAAGGGCGGGACCCCATCATCCGAGGAATTCGGAAGAAATTCGGAGGATACTGATTTGGAACGTAAAAAACTGGCTCCCGGTGTATTTATCACCACACTGGATGCCGAAAAATTTAACCGCTGCCGCATTACCATCCATCTGCGCTACCCGGCATTGCGCCGCAGCGCAACGGATGCCGCTGTGCTGCCGCTGGTGCTGGAACGCGGCTATGCGGGCTGCCCGGATATGACGGAGCTTTCCCGCAAATTGGCGCGGCTGTACGGTGCCGACCTTGGCGTGGACCAGAGCAGCGCCGGAATTGACCGCGTGCTGACGGTGGACATCTGCGGCATCAAGGATCGCTTTGCCCTTGACGGTGAGAATCTGACCCGTGAATATGCCGATATCGCCTTTGGTACCATCTTTGAGCCGTACCTGATTGATGGCGTGTTTGACCCGGAGGCTGTGCGCATTGAAAAAGAATCCCTGGCCCGCCGCCTGGATGCCGAGTTCAACAATAAGCGCCTGTACTGTGTGCGCCAGGCCCGCCGCAAATTTTACGGCGATTCCCCGGCAGGCATTGAGCTGGGCGGCTACAAAAGTGACCTGCCCAACGTAACGCCCCAGACTCTGAAAGCCGAGTATGACCGCATCCTTTCGCTGGCATCCATTGATGTGATGGTGCAGGGGGCGGATCCCGCCCTGGTGGAAGAGCTGCTGCTGCAAAAGCTGGCTGGCGCTGCCCGCAGCCCCCAGCGCTTTGCCATGCCGCTGGCCATGCCCATTATTGAAACCCAGCACTTCAGCGAGGAAATCCCCGGCCTGACCCAGGCTAAGCTGTGTATGCTGTTTACCCGCGGCACGCCGGAGGACCTGCCCAGCATTACCGTGATGCGGATGGCAATGAGCGTGTTTGGCGGCTCCACCACCAGCCGCCTGTTCCGCAATGTGCGCGAAAAACAGAGCCTTTGCTATTACTGCGGTTCCAGCGCTCTGCGCGCCACCGGTGTGATGATGGTGGATTCCGGCGTGGAGCCGGGCCGCGAAGCCCAAGCCGAAGCTGCGATCCTGAAAGAACTGAACGACCTGTGCACCGGCCCTATCACCGAACAGGAAATGGACGACTGCCGCCGCAGCCTGCTTTCCAGCCTGGATTCGCTGGGGGATTCCCTCGGAGGACTGGAAAGCTGGTACTATGGCCAGATCCTGCGTGACGAAGCGCTGGCCCCGCCGGAATACGGCAAGGTGCTGACCAACGCCGTTACGGCGGACGAAGTGCGCGAAGTGCTGCAGAGTTACCATTACTCTGTTGGCTACACGCTGACGGCAAAAGGGGAGGGGGAAAACGCATGATGGAACACGCAGAACACAGCCCGGCTGCCATCCGGGAAAAAGCCGCGGGGGCGGTCAACTGCCAGAGCGTGACCCTGCCCAGCGGCTTGACGGTTTTGTGCCGCACGATGCCGGGCTACAGCTCGGTACACGCCATGTACGCCACCAACTTTGGCTCCGTTGTGCGGGAATTTACCCTTAACGGCAAACGGATCCAGCTGCCCGCCGGTACCGCGCACTTTCTGGAACACAAAATGTTTGAATCCGAGCAGGGCGATGCGTTCGACCTGTATGCCAAAACTGGCGCTGCGGCAAACGCTTTTACCAGCTATGACCGCACCTGCTATATTTTTACCGCAACCGGCATGACGGATGAAAACCTGGATATTCTGCTCAACATGGTCGGTCATCCCTGGTTTACCAAGGAGACCATCGCCAAGGAGCAGGGCATCATCGGGCAGGAAATCAAAATGTATGACGACAGCCCGGATTGGCGGCTGCTGACCGCACTGTTCCGCTGCCTGTATAAAAGCCATCCCATCCGGGACGATATCGCCGGCACCACCCAGAGCATTGCCGAGCTGACGCCCGAACTGCTGTACGCCTGCACCGATGCGTTCTACCGCCCCGGCAACATGGTACTTTCCGTTGCGGGCAACATCACGCTGGATCAGGCTGTGGAAGCCTGCCGCCGCAACGGTGTGTATGACGCAGTGGAACCCCCGCAGGTGGAAACCATCTTCCCGCAGGAAGCCGATACGGTGCAGCACAAAGAAACCACCTTTACCATGCCGGTCAACAAGCCCTGCTTCGCCCTTGGCTACAAGGAAGCCGCCATCAACCGCGGCGATACCCGCATGGAGGTCATCGCAGACCTGCTGCCGGACCTGATCTGCGGCGGGCTGACGAATCTGTACCGCAAGCTGTATGATGAATCGCTGGTCAACCCGGAGTTCAGCGGCGATTATCTTTCCACCGAGGGAGCCTGCATCATCGCTTTTACCGGTGAAAGTGAGACCCCGCGTGAGGTTGCCCAGATGGTGCGGGATGAAATTGCCCGCCTGCGCCAAAACGGCGTAGACCCGGAGCTGTTTACCCTGGTCAAAAACCAGATGTACGGCGAAATGCTGGCTGATGTGGAGAACGTGGACGATGCCGCCGAGGAGATGGGCATGGCCTTCCTGAAAGGCCGCACCCTGGCAGATGAAATTGAAGCGCTGGCCACTTTGACCGTTGACGATGTGAACAAGGCACTGCAAACCATGCTGCTGGAAGAAAACAGCGCCTATATCCAGATCGACCCGAAGGAATGAGGTGTAATGGCAGATGTCTTTTGATGTTCAGTTTCCCGGCCTTGGGCTGGAATTTACCATCAACCGCGTTGCGCTCAGCATTGGCGGTTTCAACATTTACTGGTACGGTGTGATCATCGCCGCGGGCATGGTGCTTGCCATGCTGTTTGCTTTCCGCAATGCGGATGATTTCGGCATCAACTCCGACCGCCTGATCGATGTGATCCTGGTGGGCGCGGTCATGGCAATCGTCTGCGCGCGCATTTATTATATTGTGTTTGCGCCGTTCAAGTATGAAAGCATCTGGCAGATGATCGATATCCGCCAGGGCGGTATTGCCATTTACGGCGCGGTCATCGGCGCATTTGTGTTTGGCGGCCTGATGGCCAAGATTCGCCGCATTCCCATCCTGCCGCTCTTTGATCTGGTTGGGATATGCTTCCTGATTGGTCAGGGCGTGGGCCGCTGGGGCAACTTTGTCAACCAGGAAGCTTTCGGCAGCAACACCACGCTGCCCTGGGGCATGTACAGCGAGGGTACCTATAACTACCTGCTCAGCGTACAGGCCACCCTGGCCGCTGAGGGCGTTACTGTGGACCCCACCCAGCCGGTACACCCGACCTTCCTGTACGAGAGCATCTGGTGCCTGGTGGGGGTTGTGCTGCTGGCAAGCCATATCAAAAAGCGCCGCTTTAACGGCGAACTGTTTCTGCTCTACATCATCTGGTATGGCCTGGGCCGCTACTGGATCGAGGGTCTGCGCACCGATGCGCTGATGGTCACTTCCACCCTGCGTACCAGCCAGCTGGTGGCACTGGTGTCTGTGGCCACGGCGGTGGTGCTGCTGGTGGCCGGGTTGCAGCGATTTAAGGGCGCGCAGCTGATGGTGCCGCTGCAGGTGAGCAACCTGAAAAAACTGGATGCCGCCGGAACTTATTTTGTGGTGGATGAACTGCCCGCAAGTGCGTCCCATCACGAATTTGTTCAGGCCACTGCCGCCATGAACCGCCGCCTGGAGGAATTTGACCTTGACGAAGCGGAAAAAGTGGAAGATAATAATGACAATGGTGAAGCGATAGAAGAGGGGAATGTGGTAGCCGAACCCCAGCAGCCCGCCGAAGCGCCGGAAACCCTGGCCCCGGAGGACGAAGCAGGGGAGTAACGTTTAGGTGCATCCTGCACCTGAAAACCACAGGAGGGAATGCAAAGATGAGTGCACAGATCATTGACGGAAAGGCCCTTGCGGCCGCAACCAAAGCCGAAGCTGCCGCCGAAGCAGCGGCCCTGAAAGCCAAGGGCATCGAACCCTGCCTGGCTGTGATTCTGGTGGGCGAAAACCCCGCCAGCCAGGTGTATGTGCGCGGCAAGGTAAAGGACTGCGGCGAATGCGGCATCAAGAGCCTGGAACTGCGCATGCCGGAAACCACCACCCAGGAAGAACTGCTGGCCAAAATTGCAGAGCTGGCAGCCGACAAAACCGTAAACGGCATTCTGGTTCAGCTGCCGCTGCCCAAGCAGATTGATGAGCGCGCCGTGATTGACGCCATCCCGCCGGAAAAGGACGTGGACGGTTTTTCCCCTGTCAACGTGGGCCGTATGCAGACCGGCCAGCCCTGCTTTTTGCCCTGCACCCCGGCGGGCTGCATCCGCATGATCGAATCTACCGGCACCAAAATTGACGGCAAAAACGCCGTGGTCATCGGCCGTTCCAACATTGTGGGCAAGCCCGCAGCCCTGTTGCTGCTGGCTAAAAATGCAACCGTTACGGTCTGCCATTCCCACACGGCCAACCTGAAAGAAATCTGCGCCAACGCGGATATTCTGGTTGCAGCCGTTGGCCGCGCTGGTTTTGTGACTGGCGATATGGTCAAGCCCGGCGCCGTGGTGATCGATGTCGGCATCAACCGCGGTGCGGACGGCAAGCTGCACGGCGATGTGAACTTTGAGGAAGCAAGCGCCGTGGCGGGTTACATCACCCCGGTGCCCGGCGGCGTTGGCCCCATGACCCGTGCCATGCTGATGAAGAACACCACCCAGGCTGCCGCCATGCAAAATGGCGTTGCTATTTGAAATTATTTCAAAAAGTATCTTGACGGAACCGGGCGCATGTGGTATGATAATTAGGCCGCATGGCATGGGCTCTGCAAGTGTGTGCATTTGCACGCCGCCCCGCATCCAGCGAGACTTATTGAAAGAGGTTATCACATGTACGCAGTTATTCTGACCGGTGGCAAGCAGTACAGCGTCAAAGTTGGCGACAGCATTTTTGTTGAGAAGCTGAACGCTGAGGCTGACAGCGAAGTCACCTTCGAAAAAGTCCTGGCCGTTGGCGAGGAGGGCGCTGTTAAGGTTGGCGCTCCCGTTGTTGAAGGCGCTACCGTTGTCGGCAAGGTCATCAAGAACGGCAAGGGCAAGAAGCTCAACATCATCACCTATCGTCCCAAGAAGGGCAGCATGGTTCGCAAGGGCCATCGTCAGCCCTACACCAAGGTGGAAATCACCGCGATCAACGGCTAAGGAGGTTAAGCACAATGGCACATAAGAAAGGCGTAGGTTCTACCAAGAACGGCCGTGATTCCGAGTCCAAGCGCCTCGGCGTTAAGCGCGGCGACGGTCAGTTTGTTCTGGCCGGCAACATTCTGGTCCGTCAGCGCGGCACCCACATCCATCCGGGTGAGGGCGTCGGCATCGGCAGCGATGACACCCTGTACGCTCTGGTTGATGGCCGCGTTCATTTCGAGCGCGTTGGCCGTGACCGCAAGCGCTGCACTGTCAAGCAGTAAGTAACCTTTTAAGGGCGGGCCGTGCGGCTCGCTCTTTTCTTTTGCCCAAAGGCGAAAACAGGCGGGGAAACGTGGCAAAAGAGTAGCAAGGTAGAGGGCCGATTGCAAAACCCCGGCAAGTTCTGTAGGGGACGATGCTTGCATCGTCCCGCGGTACATTACCCTATTTGCTCGCCTCAAGCTTTCTCCGCCTATCCCGCCCTGCGGGCCGATGACGAGCATCGGCCCCTACAAACCCTTTGCAATGTTTGCAGCGATAAGCAAGGTTTCTCTACGGCAGGGTGAGGGCATCCTGCTCTACAAATATTTTTAATGTTTGCGGCTAGTCATAAAAAGCGATGTAGGGAACGGTCTCGACCGTTCCGACAACGATGCCCAGATGCGTACCCTAAAAAGAAAATATTCCCGCCATTCTGCGTACACACTATATTATAAAATCATAGACTAACCAATCAATCCAATCTTTAATATCCGATTCTGTGCCGCCATTGGCGGTACACCATCATTTTTCATTATTCTCGATTCTTTGTATTTGCAACACCCCCTAAAGGAGGTAACACATGCCCAGTACCAGTAATTTTATTGATGTCGCAACCATCTGGCTGCACGCCGGCAAGGGCGGCGATGGCGCGGTCAGCTTCCACCGCGAAAAGTTCGTCGCGGCTGGCGGCCCGGACGGCGGCGATGGCGGCCGCGGCGGCAACATCGTGTTCCAGGCGGACCCAAACCTGTCCACCTTGATGGACTTCCGCTATAAGCGCAAGTATACCGCCCCCGATGGCGAAAATGGCCGCGGTGCCCGCCAGAAAGGTAAGGACGCCGATGACCTGGTCATCCGCGTGCCACGCGGCACCGTGCTGAAAGAAGCCGAGACCGGCCTGGTCGTGGCGGATCTTTCCGGCGATGCCCCGGTTGTTGTGGCCAAGGGTGGCCGCGGCGGTTGGGGTAATGCCCGCTTTGCCACCCCCACCCGTCAGATCCCGCGCTTTGCCAAGCCCGGTCTGCCCGGTGAGGATATGCACCTGACTCTGGAATTGAAAGTGATCGCGGATGTTGGCCTGATCGGCTTCCCCAATGTTGGCAAGTCCACCCTGATCAGCACCATCAGCGCGGCACGCCCCAAAATTGCAAACTATCACTTTACCACGCTGACCCCTGTTCTGGGCGTTGTGCGCGTTGGCCCGGAACAGAGCTTTGTCTGCGCCGATATCCCCGGCCTGATCGAAGGTGCTGCCGATGGCGTTGGCCTGGGCCATGACTTCCTGCGCCATGTGGAGCGCTGCCGCCTGCTGCTGCATGTGGTGGACGTCTCCGGCAGCGAGTGCCGTGAGCCCATCGAGGACTTTGAGAAGATCAACGAGGAACTGGCCAAGTTCAGCCCCGTGCTGGCCGAGCGCCCGCAGATCGTTATCGGCAACAAGTGCGATCTGGCTACCGAGGAGCAGATCGAAGCATTCCGCCAGTATGTAGAGGGCAAGGGCCTGACCTTTGTGCCCATCTCTGCCGCCACCATGCAGGGCGTCAAGGAACTGCCGGGTCTCGTGTACAACCGCCTGAAGGATATCCCGCCGGTGCCGGTGTTCGCGCCCGAGTACAAGAAGCCCGAACCCAAGGCCAACGACCGCTCTTTCAACATCAAGCGCATGGAAGCCCATGTGTGGAGCGTGGAAGCCCCGTGGCTGGAATACATTCTGGCCGGCAGCAATGTGGATGACTACGAGAGCCTGCAGTTCTTCCAGCGTCAGCTGGGCGACAGCGGCATTCTGGATGCTCTGGTGGAAAAGGGCGTGCAGGAGAACGATACCATCCTCATCGGCGATTACCAGTTCGACTATATCTTCTAAGAGGTCACTATGAACGAACTTGAAAAGATCGACCCGCGGGAGCTCAGCCCTCTGGCGCTGGCCTTTGTGGGCGACAGCGTGCTGGAACTGCTGGTGCGTCAGCGTCTGGTGGAGCATCACCGCCTTTCGGCCGGCAAGCTCAATGCGGAAAAGGTCAAGTACGTCTCGGCCCGGGCACAGTTCCGGGAGGAGCAGCTGCTGGAACCGCTGTTCACCGAGGACGAGCTGGCCGTGTTCAAACGGGGCCGCAACGCCAGCAAAGCCAGTGTGGCAAAGCATGCTTCCCCGGAGGAATACCGTGCTTCCACCGGCTTCGAATGCCTGCTGGGCTGGCTGTACCTGAACGGTCAGCTGAACCGTGTGCACGAGCTGTTTGATACGCTGTGGCAGCAGTTCGACCCCAACGAGAAATAAAAACGCGAAAGCCCGCTGCTTTCCGCACTGGAAAACAGTGCCGGAGGGCAGCGGGCTTTGCGATTTGAGAAAGATCAGAGGTTCGCGCCTGTGGTCCATCAGGCGCGCAGGGCAGCGTTAGCGGCTGTTTTTGGCGTTGCTGGAACGGTTGCTCGTAGAGTTCTTGGCGCTCTCATCGTCGGCACCCTTGGTGTACTGGTTGGGGTGCTTGTGCTCGTTGGTGGCACTGTTGGTGGTCTGGTTGCTGGTGCGGTTGGAAGTCTGGTTGGACGTGCGGTTTGAGGTCTGGTTCTTGCAGTTGTTGCTGCGGTTTTCGGTTGCCATAGTATTGGTCTCCTTTCGGTTTTCCGTGCGGGGCGGTGTGCCCCTCACACAGCCTAGTTTGGCCGCAGACGGCGGCTTTATACATCCCACAGGAGGAATGCAGAATGCCCATGGAATATTTTGAACAGCGGGAGCGCGCTCTGCTGGGAGACCGGTTCGATGTCCTGTATGCAGCCCCGCAGGAAACGGCGGAGCGCGGCGTAACGGTGTCGGCCCTGCGCAGCTCACCGGAGCAGTTTGCCGCAAAAGCCGATTTCCCACTGGAAGCATCGCCCTTTTGCAAGGCGGCATTCGTGGTGCATCAGCCGGATGATTTGAAATTCCGGCCCGGGCGGCATCCGTACCACCATGCGGGCGTGTTCTACTCGCAGGAGCCGTCTGCGTCCTCGGCGGCACCGCTGCTGGGCGTGCAGCCCGGGATGCGTGTGCTGGACATGTGCGCCGCGCCCGGCGGCAAAAGCAGCCAGCTGGCGGCGGCGCTGCAGGGCCGGGGTGTGCTGGTGAGCAACGAATACGTTGCAGCTCGTGCGGATATCCTGAAAAGCAATCTGGAACGCATGGGCGTGCCCAATGCAGTGGTGCTGAACGAAGCACCTGCCCGCATTGCGGATGCACTGCCGGAATTTTTTGACCGGGTGCTGGTGGACGCGCCCTGTTCCGGCGAGGGAATGTTCCGCAAGGAGCCGGTGGCCCGTCAGCAGCACTGTGAAGCGCTGGTGAAGCAGTGTGCTGAGCTGGGTGCAGAAATTCTGGACTGTGCAGCCGCTGTGCTGGCCCCGGGCGGGCAGCTGGTGTATTCCACCTGCACCTTTGCACCCGAGGAGGACGAGGGACAGGTGGCGGCGTTCCTGCAGCGCCACCCGGAGTTCACCCTTGCGGATGCGCTTGGCAATGTGGACTACACCTTTGGCAGCGCGGGCGAAGCCAACCGCACCGGCGGCCTGCCGCTGGATGTGAGCAAGGTGCGCCGTATCTGGCCCTGTCAGGGCGGCGAGGGCCACTTTATGGCCCGGCTCGTCAAAGCTGGCACTCCGCGCGTTCTGCCCGCAGAGGGCGAGTACACTGCCGAAGAACAGCTCTGGCTGGCAGCAGCGGAAGCTGCGGGCAAAAAGGCCAAGGGGAAGGGCGGCAAGCCTGCCAAGACCCCGGATGCCCGCAGTGCCCGCCGCGAGAATGCCCGTGCCTGCCGGGAAGCGGTGCAGGGTGACAAGCGCAGCCGCGAAGCACAGGCAGGGGAGACAAGTCCTGCCCAGAGCCTTGCAGCATGGCACGCGTTTGCCGGGCAGTATTTCCCGGCGCTGGTTGACCGCCCGGCTGTGGTGCACGGCGGCGGTGTGCTGCTGCCGGTGCCGTTCCCGCAGACGAACCTGCATGTGCTGCGGGCGGGCGTATTTGTGGGCAGCGTGCAGAAAGGCCGCTTTGTGCCGGAGCACCATCTGTTCACGGCATTTGGCGCACAGTGCGTAAACCGCGAAGAACTCACCCTTGATGACCCGCGCTGCGTGGAGTATCTTTCCGGCCGTGAGGTGGAAGCCCGCATCGCTGCTGACGGCTGGTGCTGCGTGACCGTGGACGGCTGGCCGCTGGGCGGCGGCAAGGTGTCCGGCGGGCGGGTGAAAAACCACTACCCCAAGGCCCTGCGGCTGCTGTAAGCGGCGGCAGAAAGCGCTTTTTTGCGCATTCGGCGGGAAAACAGGCCGGATAAGGCTTGAACGCGCAAAGCGATTGTGTTAAAATATTAAAGTTAGATTTTGTGTGCTGCCACAATGCGGGCGACCACAGCCCGTCTGCCCGCAG
>ERZ773145.1270-NODE-1270-length-21456-cov-3.350591_pt1 | contig 21456 bp, 4 predicted proteins | sample MGYA00580848_ERZ773145 | MGnify/ENA primary metagenome ERZ773145 (study PRJEB29015, sample SAMEA2737858) | human gut metagenome | biome: human gut; feature: human-associated habitat; material: faeces | place: China | collected 2012 ... | reverse complement strand
GGATATGGCGGGCAATGTCGGCACCCAGTCGCTGGCCGTCACCATCCGCGTGCTGATGGATGAAAGGCTGACGGGCAGGCAAAAGCTCGGTCTGGTCTTCAAGGAAATGCGCGTCGGCTTTTTCAGCGTCCTGCTGCTCGGCCTTCTGGCGCTCGTGTTCATCGGGCTGTACGTCTGGCTGCTCAAGGGCAAAACGCTATTCTATGCCCTGTGCATCTCCGGGTGCGCGGGCGCGGCGCTGGTGCTCTCCATGGTGCTTTCCAGCCTTGTGGGCACCGCTGTGCCGATGTTCTTCAAAAAGATTCACATCGATCCCGCCGTGGCATCCGGCCCGCTGATTACGACCGTCAACGATCTGGTTGCCGTCATCGCATACTATGGGCTGGCGTATATCCTGTTCTTTCAGGTGCTTCATCTGGTGTAATTCGCTCCATCTCTTTTTCCCCAAAACATTGAACCCCTTCCGCGGCCGCCCGGCCATGGAAGGGGTTCGTTTGATATACCTGTGTTTGAGCGGTTACTCGATGATCTCAAAATCATCGTCGCCGAAGTCGTTCCCGCCGTCGATCTCCATGTCGTCGTCAAGATCCAAACCGCTCTGCGCCTCGTCCGGCGCCGTTTCAACCGGCTCGGCGATATAGGCGTAAAGCACCGCTTCCGGCCAGTTGATCTCCGAGCCGGCGTAGTAGTTTTGCAGCCAATTCGTGTGGAAATCAAAGTAAACGTTGGAATAAATCGGCATCGTCGGCAGAAGCTCGTTGTAATACTTCTGGAACTCGATCCACTTCTGCTCGTAGGTCAGCACGTCGTATGGCTCAGTCTTGTGCATGTCCCAAGTCATGTCGATAAGCTGCTCATCGGTCATGCCGCTCGTGTTCATCGCGCCCACAAAGTCGGGATCATCGGTGAACGTCATGAACGGATCAAACGTGGAAACGAAATTCGTCGCCATGAAATTCATGTCGTACAGCCGCTCGCCGTCCTCACGGTAATAATCGCTGAGCATTTCGTTAAAGCTGACCTCATGCACAACCAACTCGATACCGACCTGCGGCAGCGTTTCGCTGAACTGATCGACGACCAGCTGTGCGAAATCGTTGTCCTTCACCTGCGCAAAGTCGAGCGACAGGCGCATCAACTCGCCGTCCACATCCTTGCAGCGCACGGCGTCGCGCGTTTCGTCAAACGGCTCTCCGTTTTCGTTCAGCGTCCAGCCGTCTTCCTCCAGCAGCGCTTTCGCCTTGCCCAGATCAAGCGTATAGGGATTCAGCTCGTCGAGGTTCAGCGCATCCCAGACTTCTTCTTCCTCCGGGGTAATGCCTTCCGGGCGGATGGTGCCCATCGCCGCCAGCGTCATCCACTGGCCAAGGCCGTAATAGCCGTTGACCGTCACGCCATAGCCCTTGAGCGCGTCGCGCACAAAGCTGTCCGCGTCAAAGCAGTAGTCAATCGCCTGCCGCACCGCCTTGAACTGCTGCGGCCCCTGCTCGCAGGCAAAGGCGCAGAAGCCATATCCCAGACGCGCATAGTTCAGCAGCGAATAGCCTTCGCTGAGCATCGGGCGCATGCTGTTGACCACGTCGCCATCGACCACTTTATTCAGCAGGTCGATTTCGCCGCTTTCCAGCTTCTCCTTCATGTCCTGCGGCAGCACCGGGACGAGCGTCACCGTGTCAATCACTGGACGCACGCCCTCATAGTTGCCGACGTAAAATTCGTTGATCGCGAATTCCACCGTGCCGCTTTCGCGGTCATAGCTGACCAGCTTATACGGCCCACAGGTCAGATACGGGTGGGACAGATACCCGTTTTCCGCGTCCAGCACCGTGCTTTGCAGCAGCTCCGCCGTAAAGACCGGCTCGACTGCCGTTTCGTCGATATTGGCGATATACGCGCCCTCTCCGTCGTCGCGCACCTCGCATCCGGGCGCAATCACGCCGATTGGATACGGATAGACGGACAGATACGACAGCTCGTAGAAATACGGTTCATACTGCGCCTTGACCGTCACGCTGAACGTCCGCTCGTCGATGAGCCGCACGCCGGAAAACACGTCCGTCTCTCCCGCGCTAAACGCCCCATAGCCCACAACGTGCGCATAAGCGCCCGTGTTTGCGCCGAGGGCCGCAAACTGCGGCGAGGTCAGCAGCAGATAGGAAAACACGTAATCCTCCGCCGTCACCGGGGTGACGCCGTCGTTGTAGGTCAGGCCGTCCACAATGCGGATGGTGTAGGTTCTGCCCGCTCTCGTATCAGCGGATTCCAGCGAATCCACGACCATCGGATCGGTCGTGAATTCAAGCTGGTTCATCCATACGATGGGGTTGTAGCCGTGGAGCATGTAGCGCACGTCGATGTCGCTGGTGTTGTTGCCAAACTGCGTGGTGAAAAAGCTTCCGCTGACCTTCGTCGAGTTGCCAACGGTCAGGTGCGTAGGCTCTTCGCTCTCCGGACGCATCGTCAGCGCGATTTCAGCGACGGTCGGCGCGGTTTCGGTCTGCATCTCTTCCCCTGCCGCACCCACGGAAACCATGAGCAGCAGGCAGAGCGCTAAAATGAGTTTTTTCATGGCAAAGTCTCCTTCTTGATGGCCTGCGTATCAGGGAAGCGGGGGCGCCGCTTTTAGTTGAAACAGTCGCCCTCGTTCATGTTGATACCGCCGCCCAGAGGCACGCCGAGGTCGTCAAGAATGGTCAATCCGCCGCGACGTCTGTTCTCCGGGTCAACCGGGACAAAGCCGTCGTCAATGCGGTGCGTGTTGATGACCGTGAAGGTCGTTCCGCGCGTCACGACGCTGGCCGTATAGCCCTCCGACACATCGTTTTCCACAACGTCGTAGTCATACGCCTCGCCGTTGTCATCAAACATCGGCAGCTGCGTAAGCGTCTGCGTCCAGCGGTTCGCCGCGTTCAGCGTCAGCGTGGTGATCGTCTGTCCGTTTCTCGTCACATCGACCGTCACGCTCTGCGGACGCAGCTTCTGCGCGTCATTCGCGTCGTTCCACGCCTTGCGCACAATCAGGTCGGTGTACGCCTGCGTCATCGTGTTGACAAACGCCGCCATATGCCCGGTTCCTTTGATCGCGCCTTCGCTGCCCGTAGAGCTTACGCGCATATCCTGCGCCGCGCGCTCAGTGACGGTGTAGCTCGTGCCAAGCGGAATGCCGCTGAGCGTGACGCTCTCGCCGTGGCTCAAGCGGATGCTCGCCGCGCCGCCGTTAAAGTACAGTCTGCCCGTTTCGCCGCTCGTCCTGGTCGTGCGCAGCGTTCCGGTAAAGTCCTCGCCGTCCTCAAGCGTCAAGGCGATGTCAAAGACGAACTGCGTATCGGGAATCTCCGCGCCGCCGATGGCTTCAACCGTCTTGGTGACGGTCAGCGCGCCGTAACCCGGATTGGCTCGCGTGTTGAGGAAGGTTGCGCGTACCGCCGCCGTTTCCACCACGCCGACAGCGCCGGTGCTCGTGGTCGTGTAGCGATCCGCCGTGTAATCCGCTTCGGAGACCGTGTAGCTCGTGCCGGACGGAATGCCCAGAATCGTGAGCGATCCGCCGCCCGCAACGCGAACCCGCGCCGTCACGCCGCCCGCCGCGTTGTCCTCAAAGGCAACCGTGCGGCCGCTCTGCGTGAGATACGTGCCTGCCAAAGCGATATTGTCGTTTCGGCTCAAGGTAACGGTAAATCCAAACTCGCGCCCGAATTCCGCCGTTCTGCCGTCCAGGTTCTTGACGATTTCAAGGCTTCCGGTGTCGCGCGTGTTCACGAAGCGGAGCGTATCGCCCGCGTCGGTCATCACGCCGCCCTGTTCGCCCTGACGGACGACATAGCCCTCGGTCTGATAGCCGTTTTCATCCTCGATCACCGTGTAATGGGTATCCACGAGGATATTGCCGATGGTCACACCGCGCTCCTCACCCGTCGCCACCGCGCCGTCCGCCATATCCACGGTGACATGCGCTTCGTCGTAGGTGAAGCCGTTTTCCGTCCGGGTTTCAAGCGTCAGCGCCTTTCCGTTCAGCGTCGGCCGGTTGTCGCCCGTCAGCCGGACGCCATCCTCGCGCCAGAGCCGCACCGTGAAGCCGAAGCTCGTGCGCACCGCGTTGCTTACGGCCACGCGGTCGTTATAGCCCGTGCCCTCCAGCTTCTTGGTGATTTCCAGCGCGCCGACATTGCGCGTGTTGGTGAAGACTGCGTCGCCGGTCAGCGCATCCGCGATGGTTCCGGTCACTTCGCTGCCGTTCACCCGGCCGTTCTGCGTCGAAACCGTGAGATAATAGCCGTCCTGCGCGTCAAACACCTCGCGCACCGCGTACCGCGTGCCCTTGAGGATGTTTTCCACAGTCAGGCTGCCGACGCGCGCCGCCTCCGTCACCGGGATGGAGAGGCTGAGCGTCACTGTATGGTTCTTCGCGTCCACGGTCATGTTCTTCGGGGTCTTGCCATCCACCGTGGGCAGGTTGTTTGTCTGCGTAAGATCGATCCAATCCGCATAGGTCAGCGTGGCCGAGAAGCTGAATACGGCTCTGCCGTTTTTCTCGAACTTCACCGCGTTGCCGACCGCGTTCTTGGTTACGCTCAACACGCCGACGTTGCGCTCGTTGGTGAACGCAGCCGCCGCATCCGGCGTCTGGCCGTTGACCGCCGCCGTCTGCGTACTCACCGCTTCATAGCCTTCCGCGGTGTAGTCGTCCTCGGCCACCGTCGCCATCGTGCCGTAGAGCACGTCAAGCAGCGTTGCCGTCTGGCCGCCCTTGAGCGTCAGCACATATTCGCCGTTCGCATCGCGCGCAACGGTCGTCTGCACGTCCGCCTTGTTCGCTTCGCGGATGACCACGTCATACGCGTCACGCTGGGTTGCCGTGTCGAACCGCGCGTTTTCGAGCTTCACGCGGAACGTGAACTCCTTTTCGCCGTCCGTCGCGTTGCCCTTGAGCACCTTGCTCAGCGCAAGCGTGCCGCTCTCGCGCGTATTCGTGAACGTCATGGCCGCTTCGTTCACCACGTCGATGATGCCAAAGGCGTTCTGCGGCGTCTGGGTCGTGTAGCCGTCGTCCGTATAGTCGCGTTCGACAATCTCATAGCACGTATGCGCCGGGATGTTGGTGATGCTCGCGCTCACCGGCTGTCCGTCCGTGCCCATGGTGATGCTCACCGTTCCGGCGTAAACGTCGTGCCCGTCGCGCTGCTCGTTCGTCTTCGTCAGACCGTCCACGCCGCTGGGCATGGTGCTCGTCTGCTCGTTCAGCAGGTCGAGGTTGTGTTCATTCCACAGCTTCACGTCAAAGGTGAACGTCTTGCCGTAGCCCTTATCGCTCCCCGTTCCCGCAAGCGCTTTCGTAATCTCAATCGATCCGATATAGCGCTCGTTGGTGAACGTGTAGCCGATGATATTCGGCTTTTCGTTGATCTCCGTTTGGGTCGTTTTGAGCGTGTAGCCCTCGTCTTCGTGCTTCTCGCTCATCGCTTCCGTCACGATGATATCCGCGCCGTCCGGAACGTCATCGATCACCGCCGTCTCGCCCTTCTTCAAGGAGATAGTCTGTACGTCCCTCCGTCTGAAATCGATCGTTGCCGTTTTGCCGTTCACCGTGTAGGTGTACGCGCGGTAAACCGCCTCATCGGACAGCGCATCGTCCTTCTTTTCGATTCTGACGTTAAAGTCAAACGCATCGCCCTCGTTGGCCATTTGGCCGAGCACGTTCTTCGTGATGCTCACGCTGTGCGTGTCGCGCACGTTGGTGATCTGAACCGAGGAGGCCGTTTCTTTCGAAATCTTTCCCTTGTTCTTTTCGGTCGTGCTGCTGTTCCCGTCCGCATAGCTGACGGTAAAGCCCATGTCGCGATACGGCTGTTCGTCCTCGACAACGGCGTAACTCGTCCCTTCCGGCAGGTCATCAAAGGTCACGACCTCGCCGTTATGCAGGTTCAGCCTCAGCGTCACCTCCTGGCCGACCCGCTCCTGCTTCACCGGATACGTGGTCTTTTCGCCCTCGCTCGGCATATTCGAGCGGCCGACGTGGCCTTCCAGCGACACCGTCTTGTTTACCAGCGTCAGGGTGACGTTATACGTTTCCGTATTCGCCGCCAGGCCCTTGCCCACGCCCGTGCCCGTCGCGGTCTTACCGATTTTCAGCTTGCCCGCGCTGCGCACGTTGGTAAACAGCGCCGTCTGGTTTTCGGCGTTCACAACCCTGTTCGGCGTAGACTCGCCAAACTTCTTGTCCTCATCGTAATAGGCCGCATAGCCCCACTCCGCGAAGCCGTCGTTTTCGGTTACCGTGTAGCTTGCGCCGTAGAGGATGTTGCCAATCGTCACGCTGGCGTCGGGTTTCGTCTGCGAAACAGCGATCTGGATGTCCTTAATCGTCACCGTGCGGTCTTGAACGGTCATTTGGCTGCCCATCGGAATCTTCGGCAGATTGTCCGCGTCCTTCAAATCCACGCCAGCCGGATAGGTGATCGCCGCAGTAAAGCTGAACTCGCGCTCGCTGATCGGATCTTTGCCTTCGATCTTCTTGCGGATCGTAAGCGAACCGGCGTTGCGGACGTTTTTCAGTTCAACCTTGGCTTCCGTGGCTATCACACCGCTTCCGCCGGACGTATAGGCGCTTGCGTCGATGTTGTAGCCCTGCGCCCGCTCGTCCGTCTCCTCGACGGTGTAGGTCGTGCCGACCGGAATATCTTTGATCGTCACCGTCTGGCCGTCGCGGATCTTCAGCGTCGCTTCGCCGTTCTTCACGGTCAGCGTCTTCTCCTCCGCGCCATCCATCGGATAATCGCCATCCACCGGCACAATATCTTTATCTTTGCGGCTGAGTCTGATTTTCACGGTAAACGCGTCGTCTTTCAAAACCTTGTTGCCCGCCGTCGTCTTGGAAATCGTCAGATCGCGGCGCGCCAGTTCGTTCTTCAAAACGATGCTTCCGTCCTCGCCGCCGGAGATCTTCGCGTTCGGGGTCAGATGGCCCTGTCCGTCGTCTTCGAGCGTCACGGTCACAGTGTACTTCGTCTTGTCGTAGGTCACGCCGTCGAAAGCGGGCGTATCCACCTCTTCAATCTGATAGGTGTACGTCATGCCTTCCCAGTCGCGCTGTGTCCAGCCCGTCTCCGGAATGGTCGCGTAGTTCATCGTCAGGTCGAATTTTCCGTTTTCATCCGCCTGCACAAAGACCGCGTTCTCCTCGACTGTGACGTTTCCGCCCGCCGCAACGCGTTTGGTCAGATTCGGGTCATCCGGACTGGTGATCCAGATGCGGAAGAGGTTGGCATACCGCTCCAGCTCAACCTGCGTTCCCTCCGCAAAGACCTTCTTCTGCGCCGTGAGCATATACGTGCCCGCCGCGCTGTACAGATCGGTCGCGCTCACGCGATAGGTCTTTCGGCTGTCGGCCTTAAAGTCGCCGGGCAGCGTGTTCATGCCTTTCAGCACGAAGCAGCTGTGCTTTTCGCCGCCGATTTCAACCTCGCCGTGCGCCGCAATGCCCTCTCCGCTGAACGTCGCGCCCGTGCTCAGATACGGCGCGGGAGCGCTCGTTTCAACAACCAGATAGCTGTCCGCATAGGTCAGATACGCGCTCTGCGTGCTGACAAAGCTGTACACATTGCCGCTCGACGTCATCACGCCGACCTTCTTCGCCGCCGAAACCGCGGTCAGATTGTCGAGTTCCTCCGTCGTATACGGGCCGTAAATCGCGAACACCGCATCGGAAACATCCGCTTTGTTGTCCGCCTTCTTGGTGATTTCAAGGTCGCGCACCGGCACGAGGCCGACGTCCACCTGCGGATAACCCAGCTGGTCGTTCTTCACCATCTCTTCGGTGGGCACCGGCAGATAGAACCACTTGGTCGCCGCGCTGCCGTTTCCATCGGCCACGAAATCGCTGTCCTCATCGGAGGCGATGGCCACAAAATCGCTGTCCTTATCGGAGGCGATCGGGTTGTTCACGCCCTTCCTTGTGACCCTGAAGCTTTCCGGAATGCCGCTCAGCGTAAGCTGATACGTATAGCGTTCCGAACCGGACAGATTGGTCGCCACAACGTCCCCGTCCGAATCATTCGGATCGTTTTTCAGGCTGGCAAGCTTCACCGCCGCAAACAGCTCGTCAAACTGATAGCTGCCGTCGGTGATCGTCTGCGTCTGCGTCGTCGGGCGGTAACGGTTATACCGCTGGCTGAGCTGCATGGTCAGCTGCTTGCCTTCGCCCGTGTACGCGTAATTCGGTTCGACCGACCGGTCTTTGGACTGAATGCCGTCGCCGTTGAAGTCGATCCAGACGCGGTTGCCCAGCCATACTTTCTCCGGGATGATCGCCACGCGCGCCACGTCGCTCGCCACGCCGCTGTGCTGGTCATAGCTGAGCCGCGCAATGTTGTTTGCCGTCGTGAAGTAAACGGAGGAATCCGTCACCTCAGGCGCAGAGCAGGTGTATTCAATCAGCACGCGCTCCTTGGCCGCCAGCGGCTGGGTCAGCATCACGGCAAAGCCGTGGACATCTGCCGGGGCCATGCTCTTCGCCCAGCTTTTTCTGATGTTGTCGGCGCCAAAATAGTCGTTATAGGTATTCCGGTTCTGAGACGTGATCTTCTCCTGCGTGAAGTAGACCTTGTAATCTTCGCCGGATTTGAGTTCCGTGGAGCTTCCGTCCGCCGCGTATTTGGTCACGCTGATGGCCGTGCTCTCCAGCGCCACATCCCATTTGGAATCTCTGGTGCTGCTGTCGTTTCGCCAGTCGTCCGTGTGCGGCAGTTCGTCCATCACGGCGACGTTGGCTGCCGGCGAGAGCGACGGGTTCTCCACCAGAATTCTGTAATAGATCCGGTTGATTTCGTTGTCCTTTTCGGTCTTCGCGCCGGTCACGGCCACGTTCGACCCGCTGACAAATTTGTCCTTGCCGGTAATCGTGCCCGCCACATACTTGGAAATCGTCAGCGCGGAAGGCTCCGCCGACCTGTGCTCAGCCTTCGCCGAAATGCCGTGCTGGCCTTCAAAGCCGGGCAGTTCGCCGCTCTGGCTGTCGCCGGGCTGCTGCTTCACCATGCCGGTGATCTCGTTGCCCGCTTCATCGACAAACGGCACGCCGAAGGGGTTCTTCGTGTTCTTCACGGTCTGCACGCCGCTCATCGCATAGGCGATGTTGGCATCCATGCCCGTGTTGTGCGCGATAATCTGCTCCAGAATGCGTTCGCCGACGAACAGCGCGTCCACCGTCAGGGTGATCTTCCGGCCCGCTTCCAGCCGGCCGTCGCCCCGGACCACAACCGTGTAGCCGTCCTGGGATACCGTCGTCGTCAGCTTCAGCGCGGCGTTGTCGCTCGTCGCTTCCGCCTTCACGGCCATGGCCTGACGCGGCAGCGTATCGACCAGAATCGGCGCCTCGATTGCGGGCAGGTTCTCCGCCTGACCGCTGATATTCTCAAAGACAATCGTATAATGCGCGCCGGAACCCGCGCTCACCGTCAGACTGCTGCTCTTGGGGTTGGTGGCTTCCGCTTCCACGGTCACGACATAGTCGCCCGTGTTCGGGTTCTGCACAATCTCCGCGCGCTGCACCTGTTTGGTGATTCTGGCTTTCGGCAGGCCGATCGACGAATCCGCATCGCAGTTCGCCGCATCCGTATAGGTCTTGCTGACGCTCTCCTGCGACTTCGCGCCGATGGCATAGGCCATGTTGAGGCCCGCCGTATTGCGCACATCGCAAACGCGGTCGATTGCTTCGCCGGATTCCTGATGGAAGCGCATCGTCACCACAATCGGCGTATCCTGCCTGAGGCCCGCAGGGATATCCCGGCCGTTCTGCATATGATACGCGATCTTGAAGCCCGTGTAGATGCAGCTGCCGTCTTCCGCTTTCAGGGAAACGTCCGCGCCGCTGCCGGTCACGTCGATGTTCGACCGAATCAGCGTCTCCTGCGTGCCGATCAGGCCGTAAACATCCGCATAGATTCTGTCGCCTTCCGCCGCCGTGCCATAGGCCTCCTCCAGCTGCGCAAAGCTCATCTTGCCGACGGTCACGCCTTCCACAAAGTGCTGCGTCTGCACGGTTTTCGCGCCGCCGTCGAGCCAGCCGCTCTTATTGCCGTGCGCGTCCACCGTCTGATATTCGACCTTGTTGTCCGTAATCACGAAGCTGCTCATCGGGTAGCGGATTGCGTCGTTCGCGTCCGCCGCGCTGCTGTCGCTCGTCGTCTTCCGGATTTCAAAGGTCACCGTCTGCCAGCTTCCGTCCGCCTGCGTGTTTTGCAGGTTGCCCAGCTTTCCGTCGGCCTCGCCGTTGACCGCCGAAACGGTCTTATCCAGATACGGATCGCGGTTCGGGATGTTGGCGAACGCCGCCGCGGCAAAGCCGCCTTTGTTCGTCAGCACCGCTTCTGCCTCCGTGTGCCACGGCATGCCTGCGGACTGCGAAGCCTCGGTTTCGATATAGCCCGCCGGAGTCGTCGTTTCCGCGAAAGCGTACTTGCCGCGCTCGACATACGACGTGATGACGTAGGTATACCGATACTCCCCGTCCGTGTAATACGTTCTGTCCTTCGCAAGCGTATACTTCTTTTCGCCGATTTCAAGCGTCTGCGGCGCTTCCGTCCTGTCTGCGGCGGTCGGTTCGAGGTTCGCAAACGCATAGCTGTGCGTCTCGTCCGTGCCGTCCGTCTCCGCCGCGCTGAACTTCGCGCCGCCGACCAGCGCGCTCCTGTTTTCATAGTCGCGCTTGAGGATCACCAGTCTTCCCTTCGGCTCGTTATATGCGTTGAAGTGCAGCGTGCTGAACAGCTCGTTCGGATTGGCCATCAGCTCTTTGCCTGTGACGACGGTATAATAGCCCGCCTCGCCGTCAAGCTCGGAAACACCCTGCTCGTCCATGCTGTGGTTTGCGTCCGTCTTTTTGAAATCGTAATAGGCCTTGTAGCCCCGGCTCACCGGGTTCAGGTACGGCTTGTCGGGATCGTCGCCGATCGCGCCCGCGTCCGGCTGCTCAAAGACGACATACGCCTCGCCCTCTTCGAGCCTCGGCAGATACGGGAACAGCACGTCGCCGTTTGCGTCGGAGGTCACCGTCTGATACAGATACGGCTGTCCGTCGCTAAGCAGAACCTCGTGCAGTCCGCCGTCCGCGTCTTTCTTCATGATGTGAAGCACAGCGCCTTCGACAACCGGCGTATCATCGTCGCGGTTGATTCTCACGCTGCCGAACACGCGAACCTGAATGGATACGCCGCGCGTATTCACCATCGAAATCGTGTTGGCCACGCTGCCCGCCGCCAAACCAATCTCCGCGTCATACGCCAGCTGATAGCTGTAATTCGGCGCGGAAATCTCTTCGACCCAATAGGTGTACGACGTGCCGTCCGTCATCGCGTCTTCCGGCGCATAAACTTCGTTCAGCTGCACCATGCCGTCCGCGCCGGATTTGAAGCGCGCCGCGTTTTCACGCGTGCCCGTCCAGTCGCCAAACGGCGTGTCGCTTTCACGCCCCACATAATAGTGCTTATTTTTCTGCTCGTCCAGCGTATACAGCGAGAAGAAGCAGTTTTCCAGCGCAGTCGGCGTTTCGCTTTCGCTCAGCCGTCTGGTCTTCTCAATCTGACCCACCATCAGCGTGCCGGCGTTGACAAAGTCAACCTTCATCTGGCGCTGAACGTCCATCGCGTTGTAACGCGTGACGGTCACGTTCCGGCTGCTGATGATCCGGCCGTTCGCGACGATCGTGCCGTTGTAAACCGGCGTCTCCGGTTTTCCATTCCGATAGGCCGCGGACTTGGCGAACCAGTAGCCCGCGCTTTCGTCCGTGCTTTCCACAACGGTGTATTCGCCCGGATCGAGCCGCACGACGACGGACTGACTCCGTTCATTCTCGGTGAAGCCGCCGAGCGTAATCGGCTGCGCCACCTTCTGCCAGCTTTCGGTTCCATTGGCATCGACGACGCGCATTTCCAGTTCGGCCGCTTCCGTCGTCCCCTCCTTATAGACATAGAAGGCGACGCTTTTCGGGATGCTCTGCGTCTGAGAAGGCTCAAACGTCTTGGTGATTTCCAGATACGCGCGCGGCGTGTTGGTCACATTGATGGTGTGATCGGTGATCGTCACGCTGTTGTTCGCGTCCTGACGGCCCGCGTCGCTCCGATTTTTGAGCGTTGCGGAAGCGAGGAGCTGAACTTCGCTCGTGTAGCTCTTGCTCTTCCCGCTCTTGTCCAGATGCTCGTAATCCTTGTCGCAGATGACGCGGAACCACGTCGTAAACAGCTGCCCCGCGTTCACCTGTCCCTGCGGAATCGTCTCGACCAGCTTATACCAGCCGGAATACAGGCCGTCAAACGTGATTTCGCCCGTTTCGGCGTCCGTTGTGCCCGTACGCGGCAGATACACATAGCCGATCTGCGGATAGTTCAATTTGCCCTCGAACTCGTTCTGCGATTTGAACGGGCAGAAATACAGGGCAAAATGCGCCGCAATCGGCTTCAAATCCGCCGTATCGCCGCTCCGATTGCTGACCTTGTGAAGGGTGACGCTCGTCGTCGCCGGGTTGTAAACCGTAATCGGTTTGTCAGCCTTAACGTCCGCGCCCGCGATCGTCAGCTTTCCGCCGTTGAGCAGCTTGAAATACCGGTTGACCACTGCGTTCGGGTTCCAGTTTTCAGTCTCCCACGTTTCATCCAGCGTCTCGGCAATCGCGTACTTGGCCTTCGGATAATTGCCCGCCTCGCTCGTGCGATAATCCCAGATCGGCAGGCTGAAAATGACCTCGCCCTTTTCGTTCGTGGTCTGTCGCGTGTTCGCCAGCTCGCTTCCGTTGCTGCTCAGAACCGCGCTCTTGCCATCGGAATAACCAATCTGAATCGGCGCGCCCTCGACCAGCTTTTCATCCGCGTCCCGCTTGATGACGGTCAGCGAATGGAAACGCGTATTCGTGGAGCAGACGGCAATCTGGCTCTTGTACTCGCCCGTGGTGAACGTCAGTCGGTTGGCCGACGTGCCGTTCACATTCTCGCCGTCAAACACAAAACCGCTCTTGTCGGTCTGCACGCCCTCGATTACCGGCGCGGTTGTCTCTTCAATCGTGAACGTCGTCTGGCGCGGCAGCTGCACCGTCGTCTCATAATGGTTCGCGTTGTTCAGCGTGACATGGGTATACACCTTGCCTTTTGCATCCGTGATGGTGTAAACCGCATCCGTGCTTCCCTCTCCGCCGTAATAGCGCTCGCCGTCCACATACTTGGCGACCGTCAGATAGGTCATCTCGCCGAGGATGTTCTTGATGGCGTTGTGCTGTCCGTCTTTGTTCAGATAATCGTCTACAACCGTCACGTAATCCGCACCCTGCGCATTCTTGACAGCCTTCACATGCAGGGCATACCGCTCCTGCATATAAACCATATTAATCGGGTAATCCTTCTCGCGGAGGATAAAATCGGCCTCGTAGAAGGGTTGTCCGTTTTCATCCACGTCCAGCTTCACCGGGTTATCCGGATTGTCCTTGCCGCCGTTTTCCGTATAGAGCGTCTCCAGCGAAACGGTGATGCTCACGCCGTAGCCCGCGCTCATGCCGCTCTCGCAGCCTGTGACAAATTCTGTGCTGAACTCGCCTCTGCCCTTGACGGCCTCCAACAGGCCGTTCGCGTTTTCGCGCGCAAGCAGGAGTTCAAAGGTCACGCCCGCCAGCGGCTTAAGCTCGCCGACCCGGTTGTTGTCCTTCGCTTCGGTGGACGGCCAGTATTCCTTATCCAGCTTCACTTGGAACAGACCCTTGAACTCGGTCTCCCCGCCGCTCAGCACATCGGCCTCGTTGTATGCGTCCACTTTCACGGCATTGCCCTCTGTCGCCGCAGCAGACCACACGCCGCCGTAGACCTTCTGATAGCCGCCTGCGTGGTTGATCTTCACCTCCCGGAACAGGAAGGTATATTCGCCGACGTCGTCGCCCAGCTCAAAAGCGTCCGTCATGAACGCGCCCGTGCCCACGCCGCTCGCGCCGGTTTCATAGGTGATTCCGTCAGTAATCAGTTTGCTCTTCTGCGGTTCGGCGGTGAAAATAGCTTCCAGCACCGCTTCCCGGCCAGTATATGTGCCTTTTTCCACCGTCTTTCCCGCCTGCGGCGCTATAAACGCGCTGTTGCGGGCCAGCAGTTCGCGCTGTTCTTCCGTCAGGTCGCTCGTGCGGATGGCGTAAACCTCAAACTGGCAGTAATCCAGCGGCTGCGTCTCGCCGACGACAACGCCTTCCGTCGCGCCGTCTTCAAACCGAACCGTGTAGCCGATCTTGTTCAGCTTCAGCTGCACATAGTCCTTGTAATTGGTGATGCTGCTCTGACTGTCGTTCTGATTATCGGTCTCTTCGCCCGTCAATTCAACATAGTTGAAGTTATCCAGCACATCCTGATAATCGTGCGGCTCTCTGTTGTACGTCGCGTTGTCGCTGTGCGGATGATCCGGATCTTTGGATTCATAGGCGCAGTATCCGTCCGGAACTTCCGTTTCCACGAGCACATAGTGCTTGAGGCCGTGCAGACCGGAGATCGTCGCAGTCGGATTCGTCATGTTGAACGACTCAACCTGTTCAAGCGTGCCGTCGTCCTTCACTTCGTAGAGCGTCATCGTCGCGCCCGTCAGCGGATACTCCGGCGCGTTGCCGCGCTCCAGCTCATATTCCTTCTGGTAGTTCAGGCTGACGTTGAGAGCGGCCTTCGGCTCATTTTCAAACGTCAGCGTCTGGCTGGCATTTTCGTCCAGTTTGAACTGCTGCCCGTCTTCCGCCTTGAAATATCTCTGCGCCGCCTGCTCCTGCTTCACCGTGTACGTCAGCGCCGTGGTTTTGTCGTTCGGATCGCCGTAAATCGGCAGGCTGGACAGCTCAAACGCCTGTCTTGCGCCCTTTTCGCCCATGTAAACCAGCGTGTTCGTCGTTTCGTCGAGCACAAAGCCGGTTCCCAGCAGCGCCCGATAGGCATAGCTGTCCTTCGCGAGGTTCGACGCACCCACCGAGACCGTGAACTTCGCCAGATCCGCCGCGTTCACATAATCGATGGCCGCGGGCTTCGTGCCCAGCTTTTCCTTCTTCTCGTCGCGCAGCTCAACCGTCAGGCTGCCGACGTTCGCCTTGTTGGGAACAGTCGGATTGTCCGCCCGATTCGTCTCGCTATACGTCAGCGGCCCAAAGTCTGTGTCGTTGAGCATCATGTCGCCGGAAACCGCCGTTTCCCTGACATAGTACTTGCCGTAAGCCGGGATGGTGAACACGCCGACTGCCTGATCCGGCTTGCGCACCATGACCGGCTCACCGACCTGCTGCTTGGTCTCGTCGTACAGGGTAAACGTCGCAAAGCTGCCGTTCGCCACCTCGTCCGGGAAATCTTTGGTCACCTCAAGCTGATACTTCCGCTGGTCAACCTGTCCGGCCTTCTGGCTGTCGTCGCCCGCCGCAACCGTCAGCCAAACGAGTTCCGTATTCAAATAGTAGTTCTCCGGTGCGGCCAGCTCCTGCAAATAATAGGAAGTTCCTTCCTCCACCGGGAGCACCAGTTCGATTCTGCCGTCCGCGTCCGTCGTGAAACGATACGCTTCCGCTACATTTTCGGGCTGGGTCAAGCGCCCCGCTTTATCCACAATGGCCGGCGTCTTTCCCGTCAGCACGCCGTCCGTCGGCGTCCGCCCGACCAGATAGGTCGTGCCATCCGCTTTCCGGGTCAGCACGGCATAAACCGCGCCGGGCAGTGTCGCGTTGTCGCTGCCTTCTTTGGTGAAGGTCGTCTTGCCGACCTGACGCGTATTGGTGACGGTGATCGTCTTGTCCGTACCGTCGACCAGCGTCACGCTCTCCTCGCTGTACGTCACCGCATAGCCTTCTGCCTCCGCTTCGCCGACGGTATAGGTCACCACATGGCCTTTTTCGTCCCAGCCGCGCAGCGAAAGGGTCTGGCTTGCCTCGTTTTGTTCGCCGCCGGTCGTCAGTTTAACCGTCCGGCTCGGCAGCTTGTCGCCCGCTTCGCAGGCAGCCTGAACCGTGATCGTCCACGTTTGTTCTTTGTTCAGGCCGCTCACATCGACAAGCCGCTTCGTGATGGTTAGCTCCTGCTGCTTGATGAAGAAATAGTCGGCGTTCTGGATTCTCGCGTCGTCCGTAAAGGTGATCTCAATCTCCTCTTCAGGCTTCTCCTCCTCGCCGTTCTTGCTGCTCGCGTAAAACAGACCGTCCGTCTGTTCGTTGCTCACCACCTTCACGCGGTAGGTGATGAGGCGCCCGTCCCCGTCGAATCTCGGCAGATAGACGGATTCCGCCTCATCCAGCGTCGTCTGCTTCACCGGCTCCGTCTCGCCGTCGCGCGTGATGGTCACCGTGTAATGGCTTTGAACCGCTTCCAGATTGTCGCCCCGCTCATACTTGCGCAGATAGGCTTTCAGGTTCAGCAGGCCATCCGTCGAATAGTTCTTCACGGCGTTGTCGTCCGTCATCCGCGTCTGACTGCCCGCCTCGATGACGAAAATCCTGTCGGCCGCCTTGGCAAAGCCGTCGGATACGCCCGTTTCTTTCATCGTATAGGTATCCGCGGGCAGATAAACCGTGGTCGGTTTTCCGTTTTCGACCTTCACCGTGTAGGTGCGGCCGTTCTGCGCGGTCAGCGTAAACTCCGCAGTAAGGCTGGAGTTTGTATTTTGCGTGCCGTCCGGCGCATAGAACATCTTTTCGAGGATAAACTGGCCGTTCTGCGCGTTGTAATCCTCGAACTCGGCTTTCACCGCGTTTTCTTTCGTTCCGGCCTTCACCGTCACAGGCTGATACGGATAGAACGCCTCGCCGATTTTGATCTTCTGGTCGCCCGGCTTGACGTTGGTATAGCCCGCTTCCATCCCCGTGCGCACCACATAGTAGTCGCCTTCGGGCAGTTCCCGGCTCGTCTCAAACGCGCCGATCCGGTCGGAAAGCTTCGCGTTCTCGCCAAGCACCAGCTCGCCCTTTTCGTTGGGCGTCACTTCGCTGACCTTATAAATCGCAAAGACCGCATCGCTGCCCGAATAGGCCGTTCTGTCCGCTACATCTGCCGCCAGCTTCACATACTGTTCCGGCAGGATATAGCCGCCCTGACGCACGAAATGATAATACAGCGTTTCGCTGCTGTCGGCCGTCTTTTTGTCGCTGTCGCCGTAAACCGTGTAGTTCAACGTCGAATCCAGCGTGACGTCCAAGCCCTTAAAGGCGGCGTCATCCAGCCGTTCGTCGTCGCAGTCCAGCTCAAAGTCCGCCCTGTCATAGATCAGGTTGACCGTGTAATTGTTGTACGCATAGACCGACGGATGAACGGTATTATCGCCGTCCAGCGCCGCCGTGTTGTGGATCGTGTTTCCTCCGTTTGCGGGCATTACGAGGCTGCGCGTGCCATCCCCGTTTTCCACAATATCGCAGGTGTAGGCGCTGTCTCCAAGTGCCACTGTGGCCTGCTTCGGATAGACCTTCGCGCCATTCTTTCCCGCAACCGGCTGAATCGTTTCCTGGAGCGTATAGCCGGAAAGATCGAGTACGCCCTTATCCACGTAGTCGCTGTTCTGGCGCAGAATCTCGCCCTGCGTTCCCAGCGCGCCCGTGCGCACCTGATAGGTGAAGGTTACCTCGTCGCCGTTTACCGTGTACCTCACGGCCTCGTTCTGCACATCCCACGTCTTTGCTTCCGCCGCATTCCGGAAGGCGTTCGTGTGGATCGTTGCCCGATAGTCAATCGGCGTACCGGCGTAAACTTTCTCTTCGCCGTTTTCGTCATAGTAGTGCATCTTCGGCGTGATCGACGCGGAGAGTGAAACCGTCGGCGTGATGAGATCGCCGTCGGCATGTACACCGTTATCGATCATGCGGCCAAAGAACGTATAATTCAGCGTCACAGCGTTGCTGCCGTCCGCGGGAACGACGCTTTGGACGCTGTCAACGTTCAGAGTATCCTTCCAACCTCCGTTATCGGTCGCGGAAATCCGCAGATTGCCGGGCGCGCTGATTTGCAGCTTGATATCGTCGTAGGAATCGAACGGGCGATATCGAATGTACTCGTCGAACGTCATCGAATTCAGGTCAAACGCCCTGTATTCGGTCAGGTTCGTGGCGAGCTGGAAGGTCATGCTCAATGTAAAGGGGACGACCTCGCCCGTCTTCCACTGCGCCGCGTTCTGCGCCGGACGCAGGTTCGCGTAAATCAAGGTATCTTTTCCATTCTTTTCGACATCCCGAACGCGGTCGGCGAAAGACATGTGCGTTTCGTCCGTCGTCGTTTCAAACTCGGCTTCATAGGCTTCCTTCAAAGAGCCATACGTTTCGCCGCTTCTGAGGGTCTGCGCAACCGGCTTCTGCACCTGGCTGACCACTTCATCGGCAATCGCCGTCGTCGGGCAAGAGCTGACGAGCATCGCGGCCGTCATCACCCAAGCCATAACCCTTTTCAGATGGTTCATCCTTTCCATCCTGTCCTCCAAAAACATGTCGCTCAGTCTTCAACCGATACCACAAAGCGCCAGTAATATTGCGCGTTGATTTTGTCGAGCTTTACCGCATAGCGCATCTCGTTTGCGCCTTCAACGTCTTCAAAGTGTTCGCCGTCCTGGCTGTACTGCCAGCGGATCGACCACTTCGCATCCGTCGGCCGGACGTTGACCACGGCAGTCATTTCCAGCGTGTCGCCATAAGCCAGGCCGTCGCTTCCGTTGCTGATCAGTTCCGTCTCAATCTGCACCGGCTGCCGGACGACCTTCGCATCCCAATGCGCCTGCAATTTGATTCTGCCGTCGCCGCTGTTGCGCAGATCCAGCTCGTTGCCGTCGCCGTCCAGCGCCGCAAGGGTGAGCATCGTTTCCGCATCGCCGTTTCGGCTCAGCGTCAGCGTCAGCCGACGGCCGCCGCAAAGCACCTCGCCGCCCTGCGCCACGCCGTCGTAGACCCACAGAACGATTTCGCCGTTTTCCCAGCTGAGGGAAGCGCCGTCCATCCAGAAATCATCCGCCTGCCACGCGTCCGTGTCGCCGCCGATGGCTACCGCAAACGGCTCCAGCCGCACGCCGTCCGCGTTGTTCACGCCGATCACCAGCCGCGCCGAATCGCCGTTTCCGTCCAGTCTGAGCTGCGCCCAGTCGATTGTTTCGATTTGCTCCTCCGGCTCAGGCGTGGACGTGGGTTCGGGCGTCACTGTCGGCTCAACCGTCGCCGTAGGTTCAGGCGTTGCCGTCGGCTCAACCGTTGCCGTAGGTTCGGGCGTCGCCGTATCTTCCGGTTCCTCCGTCGCTTCCGGCTCCTCCGTCGCTTCCGGCTCTTCCACGACTTCCGGTTCTTCCGTCACTTCCGGTTCTTCCACAACTTCCGGTTCTTCCACAACTTCCGGCTCTTCCGTGGCTTCCGGCTCTTCTTCAGCCTCTTCCGTCTCAATCGGCGTTTCCGTCTCGCTGTAAACTTCAGATTCCGCTTCAGCTTCGGTGTATTCGGGCTTTCCGCCTTCTTCATACAAAACGATTCCTTCGCTCTGCTGCTCATCCTCCGCGTTCACGCGCATCGGAGACGCTGCGCCCAGCAACACCAGACACAGCATCCATGCAAAAATTCTTCTTTTATTTTTCATATCGACATGCCCCTTTCGCCGATCTTTTTTTCATCTTTCCATTGAAAGCCGCATATACTTCCCATATGGGGAGATATATACCGATTTCTTCTCTATTTTATTCTACCACTCTTCCTTGTTTTTTTTCAACTTACAAATGCACAAAGGAAACGTTTTAGATCTAACAAAAATGATGATTTTTCCTTTTATCCCAGTTCATATATAACGCCACCAATTCTATACAATTCCCAGCGGAATACTTTCAATTTTTCTCTTGACAAGCCGCTCAATATCCTGTATAATGACCTTGTTGTTAGAGATAACTAACACCTCCCTGAACAAAATGGCGGATGAGGTTTGACGCGCCTCTCCGCAGCCTTGCAGGCTTGACGCACCTGCCAGGTATGCGCCCCGCTTGAGCGCAACCCAATCGAGCGAGGATCACTCCTCCCCCTATTTTCTCCCTGTTTCTTAACAGAAAGACCCTGTCGGGCATTGGACGCCGCCCGGCAGGGTTTTTCGCATATTTACGGCTGAACCGTGATCTTCTGTCCGTCCGAATAGAGCGTCATCACGCCGTTTTCCTTCGCGGCGTAAACCGTCGCCTCGGCCTTTTGCAGCCGGATGCGCACGCTGTTGGCGGGGTTTTTCCCCGTGACAAACGCAACGCCCGGCTTGGCTGCCTCCACCCATTCGGTGCAGGTCGCCGCTTCGCTGCCCCCGCGCGCGGCGATCAGCGCGTCGCACTTGACCGCCGCGCCGGAGGCGACGATCTCCTTTTCGCCGCTCGCGGTGATGCAGCCCGTCACCACGGTGCTCGTCTCCCCGTAGTCGATGCGCAGCGTCAGCCCGTCGTCGCGGCTGTCCGTGTGCTGCGTCCGCGCCGGGCCGATGAATGTCACGCGCGCCCGTCCGAGGGTAAAGGCCATATTCTGCGTCGCGGAGACGATCTGCGTCCCCCGCTTCTCCGCCGCGTCGATCATCTGCGCGTAGGCCTTGCCCTTCGTCTGCGTCGGCGGCACAAAGAGATAATCCGGCCGCGTCAGCCCCAGCGCCATTTTCATCGCGCCGAGCTGTTCATCCTCCGAGCCCATCGCGACCGACGCGCTCAGGTGGTTCACGCCGCAAAGCAGAAGCTGGCCGCAGAGCGCCGCGCCCGTTCCGCTGCCCGCGCCGACGAGCATGGTGTATCCGTCCGCGCAGACAAAAACCGCCTCGCCGTCGCCCGCGCGCAGCGTCTTGATCGTCAGCCCGTTGGGGTTCACGCCGTATGCCCACTTGGGCAGCTTCTCCGTCAGCTTCGAAACGTCTGGCAGCTCGATTTTGCTCAGATCAAAGTCGCCGAGCTTGATTTCCGGCAGATTGTCAAAGCGGAGCGTCGGCGCGCCCGTCTGCGGGTCGCTCTTCACAAAGCCCAGCACATGCGCGCCGACAAACAGCAGCGCCGCCACGCCGAGCACGAGCAGCAGATTCGTCAGGCAGCCAACCAGACAGCCCTTTTTTCTCTTGCGCACATGAGACCGCCCCTCGCGCGCCATCAGGCCATCGCCTCCAGCGCGGAGACGAGCTTCCGGCAATCCTCCGCCGTCGTCGCCCAGCTTGTCACAAAGCGAACGGCCACGCGCCCGTCATCCAGCGTTGCCCAGCGCTCATAAGCGAAATCCAGCGCCAGCGCGGCGTTCTGCTCCTCCGTCAGCACGGCGAAAATCTGGTTGGTCGTCGTCCGCTGGAAGAAGGGAATCCCCGCGCGCTCCATGCCCGCGCGGATGATATCGGCCATCTCGTTGGCGTGTCTGGCCCATGCGAAATAATCGTCATGCTCCAGCGCCGCCAAAAACATCACGCCGCCGAGCCGCACCTGGTCGATGGCTTTCGCAAAGAAATAATTGTGGATGCTGAAGTTCAG
>ERZ773145.1265-NODE-1265-length-21481-cov-11.310651_pt1 | contig 21481 bp, 24 predicted proteins | sample MGYA00580848_ERZ773145 | MGnify/ENA primary metagenome ERZ773145 (study PRJEB29015, sample SAMEA2737858) | human gut metagenome | biome: human gut; feature: human-associated habitat; material: faeces | place: China | collected 2012 ... | reverse complement strand
GCCGCACCTACCGCCTGCCGGACGGCAGCGCGCTGGAAGTGAACCATGTGGACGCGGGCCAGCCCACCGCGTTCTGGTATGCGGAGGTGGAGTACCCCACCGTGGAAGCGGCGCTGGCCTGGCAGCCGGACAGCTGCGGCCTTGGCGCTTACCTCAACGATGAAGTGACGAATCAGCCCGGCCAGAGTATGGGCGAATACTGGGTGAAGACAAGAGGATGAAAAAAGCAAAACTCAAGCTGGAACTGCAGTATAACTCCCCGGTGATCCTCACCTTTTTCCTGCTGTCACTTCTGGTGCTGTTCCTCGACCGGTGGACTGGCGGCTGGACCACCATGCACCTGTTCTGCGTCTACCGCTCGTCCCTCAAAGACCCGCTGTTTTATATCCGGCTGTTCGGTCATGTGCTGGGCCATGCCAACTGGGACCACTTTCTGAACAACATGCTGCTGCTTCTGGTCATCGGCCCGCCTATGGAAGAAAAGTACGGCAGCAAGCCGCTTTTGTGCGGCATGGTGCTCACGGCGCTGGTCACCGGCGTGCTGCAGTGTGTGCAGTTCCCGCGCTCGGGGCTGCTGGGCGCGTCCGGCATCGTGTTCATGCTCATCATGCTGTCGTCGCTGGCAGGATTCTCCGGCGGCATCCCGGTCACCATGCTGCTGGTGGCGGCGCTGTACTTCGGCCAGCAGGTGTATGACATCATTTTTGTGCACGACAATGTGGCCAATTTCATGCACATCGTGGGCGGCCTTTGCGGCACGGCATTCGGCTATTACAGCGCCCTGCACAGCCGCCGCAAACCGGCCAAGGCGGTCAGGTTTGCCAGCTCGAACCGCCGCCGGAAACACTGAACCTACCGTGAACATGGGTTGAATTTGAAAAATTTCGCGGCAGGGTATTGACAAACGAAAATTTCGTGGTTTAATATAGCCAAATTTAATACACTAAACCGTTGAAGCGGAGATGACGGCGAACCATGCCTGTACAGAGAGCCTGCGCAGCTGAGAAGCAGACCGGAAACAGTTCGTCAAGGAAAGTGTGACTTTGCGTTATATTTTCCCGAAATGGACCGCTGAGGGTGCAGGGAACTGCGGTGGCTTTCACCGCACAGTATTCTGCAACGTGAAGGCATACGTCAGTTGCCGGGGATGTGTTGGCATTCCGTCAAGTGCATGGGGTCATGCCCATGAAGTCAGGGTGGCACCGCGGATATTGTTTTAACTTTATTCGTCCCGGACAGAAGAAGGTTTCTTCTGCCTGGGGCGTTTTTCTTTTCCTCCTTCGGCAGAACGAGCCGGGGGAGTTTTTGTTTTACCGGGAGGGAAAAGCCATGAAGATACGGCCCACACTGGACGAAGTAAAAACCATTGCATTGGCAGGCGGGTACGATGTGCTGCCGGTCAGCTGCGAGATTCTGGCAGACATCTGCACGCCCATTGAAGCGCTGAAAATTCTGAAAAACGTCTCCACCCACTGCTACCTGCTGGAAAGCGCTCAGCCCAGCGAAAAGTGGGGGCGCTATACCTTCCTGGGCCTTGACCCGAAGATGGAGATCACCTGTCAGAATGGCCGGATGAAGGCCGGAGAGCTTACCTTTGCAACGCAGAACCCCTCGCAGACGCTGCGGGAAATTCTGGCGCAGTACAAGAGCCCGCGCTTCGCCTATCTGCCGCCCTTCACCGGGGGCCTTGTGGGATATTTCTCCTACGATTACCTCAGCTACAGCGAACCCAAAGCCCGCACCAAAGCGCAGGACACCGAGAACTTCAAGGACGTGGACCTGATGCTGTTCGACCAGGTCATTGCCTTCGACAACCTGCGGCAGAAGATCGTGCTGATCGTAAATATGCCGCTGCAGCCGGACGCACTGGAAACGAACTACAACAAAGCCATCCTGCGGCTGAACCAGCTGGCACAGCTGCTGCAGACCGTCACCCCGAAGCAGGAACCGGCGGGCAGGCTGCTGGGCGAAGCAAAGCCCCTGTTTGACAAAGATGCCTACTGCGCAATGGTGGAAAAGGCAAAGCACGCCATCCATGAGGGCGAAATTTTTCAGATCGTGCTTTCCAACCGGCTGGCGGCACCCTTCGAGGGCAGCCTGCTGGGCGCCTACCGGATGCTGCGCACCATCAACCCGTCGCCCTACATGTTCTACTTCTCCGGCACGGACGTGGAAGTGGCCGGTGCTTCGCCGGAAACGCTGGCCAAACTGGAGGACGGCGTACTGCACACCTTTCCGCTGGCCGGCACCCGCCCGCGCGGAAAGACCGATGCCGAGGACAAGGCGCTGGAAGCGGAACTACTGGCAGACGAAAAAGAGCTGGCCGAGCACAACATGCTGGTGGACCTTGGTCGCAACGACCTTGGAAAGGTGAGCCGCTTTGGCACCGTGGAGGTGGAAAAGCTCCACTCCATCGAGCGCTACTCCCATGTGATGCACATCGGCTCCACGGTGCGCGGTGTACTGAAACCGGAGTGTGACGCTCTCAGTGCCATTGAAGCGGTGCTCCCGGCGGGCACCCTCTCCGGTGCACCGAAGATTCGGGCCTGCCAGCTCATCGGCGAGCTGGAAAACAACAAGCGCGGCATCTACGGCGGCGCCATCGGCTACATTGATTTTACCGGCAACATGGACACCTGCATTGCCATCCGCATCGCCTATAAGAAAAACGGGCAGGTGTTCGTCCGCAGCGGTGCAGGCATCGTGGCAGACTCGGTGCCCGAGAAGGAATATCAGGAGTGCATCAACAAGGCGCAGGCCGTGGTCAGCGCACTCCGTCAGGCACAGGAGGAAGGGGTATGACACTGCTCATTGATAACTACGACAGCTTTTCCTATAACCTTTATCAATTGGTAGGCGAGCTGGACCCCGGCATCCGGGTCATCCGCAACGACGAACTGACCATCGACGAGATCCGCGCGCTGCGCCCGGCACGCATCATCCTTTCGCCGGGGCCCGGCAGGCCGGAGGATGCCGGCATCACGCTGGAAGCCGCCCGCACCCTCGGCAAAGAAATTCCCACTTTGGGCGTCTGCCTTGGGCATCAGGCCATTTGCGCGGCCTTTGGGGCCACCGTCACCTATGCAAAACAGCTCATGCACGGCAAGCAGTCGGCAGTGGAATTCGACCCGGCGTGCCCGCTGTTCAAAGGCTGCGAAGCGCCGCTGCTGGTGGCGAGGTATCACTCGCTGGCGGCAGACCCCGCCACCCTGCCGCCGGAACTTAAAATCACCGCCCGCACCGCCGACGGCGAGGTGATGGCGGTGCAGCACACGCAGTACTCCATTTACGGTGTGCAGTTCCACCCGGAATCCATCCTGACCCCGCAGGGTCGGCTGATCTTAAAAAATTTTATGGAGGGTTAAGAAAATGATCAAAGAAGCCATTGTGAAGATCGTCAACAAGCAGGACCTGAGCTACGACGAAGCCTACGCCGTGATGAACGAGATCATGAGCGGCGAGACCACACCCACCCAGAACGCAGCTTTTCTGGCGGCGCTTTCCACCAAGAGCGCCAAGGCTGAGACCACGGACGAAATTGCAGGCTGTGCCGCCGCCATGCGCGACCACGCCACCAAAGTGGACACCGGCATGGACATCTTTGAGATCGTGGGCACCGGCGGCGACAACGCCCGCAGCTTCAACATCTCCACCACCTCGGCGCTGGTGGCAGCAGCAGGCGGCATGAAGGTGGCAAAGCACGGCAACCGGGCCGCGTCCTCCCAGTGCGGCACTGCCGACTGTCTGGAAGCGCTGGGCGTGAACATCCAGCAGAGTCCCGCCCGCTGTGCGGAACTGCTGCAGGAAGTGGGCATCTGCTTCTTCTTCGCCCAGAAGTACCACACCTCCATGAAGTACGTGGGCCCCATCCGCAAGGAGCTGGGCTTCCGCACCGTGTTCAACATCCTTGGACCGCTGACGAACCCCGGTTCGCCCGCCATGCAGCTGCTGGGCGTCTACGATGAATACCTTGTGGAGCCGCTGGCACAGGTGCTCATCAGCCTGGGCGTCAAGCGCGGCATGGTGGTCTACGGCAAGGATAAGCTGGACGAAATTTCCCTCAGTGCCCCAACCAAGGTCTGCGAGATCAAGGACGGCTGGTACAAGTGCTACACCATTGAGCCGGAACAGTTCGGCCTTGCCCGCTGCGAAAAGGCCGACCTTGTGGGCGGCGCACCAGCAGAAAATGCTGCCATCACACGTGCTATTCTGGCAGGCGAGAAGGGCCCCAAGCGTGATGCTGTGCTGATGAACGCGGGTGCATCCCTCTACATCGGCGGCAAGGCGGACACGATGGCCGACGGCATTGCACTGGCCGCTCGGCTCATCGACAGCGGCAAGGCCGCCGCTGTGCTGGAAAAGTTCATTGAGGTGAGCAACCGCCCGGAGGAGACCGCATGAACATCTTAGACCAGCTGGCCGCACACGCCCGGCAGCGGGTGGAAGCGGCAAAGCAGCAATTGCCGCCCGCCGAAGTGAAACGGCAGGCGCTGGCCCTGCCGAAAGGCGGCTTCCGCTTCGAAAAAGCGCTGACAAAGCCGGGCCTTGCCTTCATCTGCGAGTGCAAAAAGGCATCACCTTCCAAAGGCCTCATCGCACCGGACTTCCCGTATCTGCAAATTGCGAAGGAGTACCAGGCCGCCGGGGCGGACGCCATTTCGGTGCTGACCGAACCGAAGTGGTTCCTCGGCAGCGACACCTATTTAAAAGAAATTGCATCCGCCGTCTCCACGCCCTGCCTGCGCAAGGACTTCACGGTGGATGAATACATGATCTATGAAGCAAAGCTTCTGGGCGCTTCGGCGGTGCTGCTCATTTGTGCTATCCTCGACGACGCACAGCTGAAAGAGTATCTTGCTGTCTGCGATGGTTTGGGCCTTTCCGCACTGGTAGAGGCCCACGACGATGCCGAAGTGGAACGGGCGCTCAAAGCCGGGGCGCGCATCCTCGGTGTGAACAACCGCAACCTGAAGGACTTCACGGTGGACACCGAAAACAGCCGCCGCCTGCGCGCCCGCATCCCGAAGGATGTGCTCTTTGTCTCGGAGAGCGGCGTGAAGACCGCCGAGGATGTGGCCCAGCTGGCTGCCATCGGTGCGGACGCGGTGCTCATTGGTGAGACGCTCATGCGGGCTCCGGACAAGATCGCGAAGCTGCAGGAATTGAAAGGGCTGTTGTAAGATGACCAGGATCAAACTGTGCGGCCTGACCCGCCCGGAGGATATCGCGGCGGCAAATGCCTTGCAGCCGGAATACATCGGCTTTGTGTTTGCGGCCAAGAGCAAACGGGCGGTTTCCCGGGAAATGGCGGCTGCATTGAAAGCCAAGCTTTCACCCCAAATTCAGGCTGTGGGCGTGTTCGTGAACGAAACGCCGGAAGCGGTGGCGAGCCTTTTGAACACGGGCATCATCGACATCGCTCAACTCCACGGGCAGGAGGACGAAACCTACATCCAATGCCTGCGAAAATTGACAAACAAACCGCTGATTCAGGCGGTCCGCGTGACAGATGCCGCAAGCCTTGCAAAGGCCGGAAAAAGCCCGGCAGACCTCATTCTGCTGGACTCCGGCGCAGGCGGCACCGGCACGGCTTTTGACTGGACCGTTTTGGACAAATTCAGCCGCCTTTATTTCCTCGCCGGAGGGCTTGATCCGGACACGGTGGGAGACGCCGTGAAGCGGTTTCACCCTTATGCGGTGGACGTGAGTTCCGGCATTGAAACGGCAGGGAAGAAGGACCCCGCAAAGATGGCGGCATTCGTGGCCGCCGTGCGAAAAAACGACAAATGACGAAAGGAATGAAACGCCATGACGAACCCCAACGGACGCTTTGGCATTCACGGCGGACAGTATATCCCCGAAACACTGATGAATGCCGTCATTGAGCTGGAAGAAGCCTACAACCACTACAAAAACGACCCGGAGTTCAACCGGGAGCTCACCGAGCTGCTCAACAAATACGCAGGCCGCCCCAGCCGCCTGTACTACGCCAAGAAGATGACCGAGGACCTGGGCGGTGCAAAAATTTACCTCAAGCGCGAAGACCTGAACCACACCGGTGCCCATAAGATCAACAACGTTCTCGGTCAGGCACTGCTGGCGAAGAAGATGGGCAAGACCCGGCTCATCGCCGAGACCGGCGCGGGCCAGCACGGTGTGGCCACCGCCACCGCCGCCGCCCTGCTGGGCATGGAGTGCGTGGTGTTCATGGGAGAGGAAGACACCAAACGGCAGGCCCTGAACGTCTACCGGATGCGCCTGCTGGGTGCCGAGGTCATCCCCGTCACCAGCGGCACCGGCACCCTGAAGGACGCCGTGTCCGAAGCCATGCGCGAGTGGACCAGCCGCATCAGCGATACCCACTACTGCCTTGGCTCGGTGATGGGGCCGCACCCGTTCCCCACCATCGTGCGCGATTTTCAGGTGGTCATCTCCAAGGAGATCAAGGAGCAGATGCTGGAAAAGGAAGGCCGTTTGCCGGATGCCGTCATTGCCTGCGTGGGCGGCGGCTCCAACGCCATCGGCAGTTTCTACAATTTCATCGAGGATAAGAGCGTGCGTCTCATCGGCTGCGAAGCAGCAGGCCGCGGCATCGACACCTTTGAGACGGCTGCCACCATCAACACGGGGCGTCTGGGCATTTTCCACGGTATGAAGTCCTATTTCTGCCAGGATGAATACGGCCAGATCGCACCGGTCTACTCCATTTCGGCGGGTCTTGATTACCCCGGCATCGGCCCGGAACACGCATGGCTGCACGACATCGGCCGTGCCGAATATGTAGCAATTACCGACGACGAAGCGGTGGATGCATTTGAGTATCTGGCACGCACCGAGGGCATCATTCCGGCCATTGAGTCGGCCCACGCGGTGGCCCACGCCATCAAGCTGGCACCCACCATGGACAAAGACAAGATCATCGTCATCACCATTTCCGGCCGCGGCGATAAGGACTGCGCCGCCATCGCCCGCTACAGAGGGGAGGATCTTCATGAGTAACATTGCAAAGGCCTTTGCAGGCGGCAAAGCATTCATTCCGTTCATCACCTGCGGCGACCCCGATCTGGCCACCACCGCCGCAGCCGTCCGTGCCATGGCGGCAAACGGTGCCGACCTCATTGAGCTGGGCATCCCGTTCTCGGACCCCACCGCCGAGGGCCCGGTCATTCAGGGCGCGAACATCCGGGCCCTGAAGGCAGGCACCACTACCGATAAGGTGTTCGATCTCGTCCGCGAGGTGCGCAGGGATGTGACCATCCCCATGGTGTTCATGACCTACGCAAACGTGGTGTTCTCCTACGGGGCCGAGAAGTTCATCTCCACCTGTGCAGAGATCGGCATCGACGGCCTGATTTTGCCCGACCTGCCCTATGAGGAAAAGGACGAATTCCTGCCCATCTGCCGCAAATATGGCGTAGACCTCATCTCGATGATCGCGCCCACCTCCGAAAACCGCATTGCCATGATCGCCAAAGAGGCCGAGGGCTTTTTGTACATCGTGTCCAGTCTGGGCGTCACCGGCACCCGCAGCGAGATCAAAACCGACCTTGCATCCATCGTGCAGGTGGTGCGGGAGAATACCAAAACACCCTGCGCCATCGGTTTTGGCATTTCCACCCCGGAGCAGGCCGCGAAGATGGCAGGCATCGCCGATGGTGCCATTGTGGGTTCGGCCATCATCAAGCTGCTGGAACAGTACGGCGCCGCCGCGCCGGAACACATCGGGGCCTACGTCAAGAGCATGAAGGTCGCCATCCGCGCATAAACCATCGTTTCGAATCATCCAATAAACAGGAAACCGAACACCTTCTCTGTGTACCCGGCAGAGAGGGTGTTTTTTGCTGTGTGCCCGGCGGCCAAAACTTGAAAACCAATTGGAGCAGAATGGACCGTTCCGGGCTGGAAAAAGCAGAAAAGGCCCGGTATAATAAAAGCAGCCGAAAGGCTTTTTTCGGGCTAATAAAGTTAGCGCAAACTAATCTTTTTGAGCGAAAAGCCGGACGGAACGAAACACATCGGGAGGGAACTTCATGAAACAAAAAAGTCGAGCTGGATGAGCGCCCTGTTCGCCTACGCAAAAAACGCAAAAGGGGAGCTGGGGCTGTCCGTTGTGCTGTCGGTCGTCAGCATCCTGCTGGGGCTGGTGCCGTTTTTCTGCATGTATCGGGTCATCTGCCTGTTCGCTGCAGGCACGGCCGCGAAGGCTGCCGTCATCAGCTGGTGCGCGTGGTCGCTGGCAGCGTATGCGGGCAAGGTGCTGTGCTTCACCCTTTCCACCGGCATCTCTCACCACGCGGCCTACAATATTCTGGAGGGGCTGCGCTTGCGGCTGGTGGAGCGTTTTCTCCATGCGCCGCTGGGCGAGGTGCAAAAGCACTCCATCGGCGAGATCAAGAGCATTCTCGTGGACAAGATCGAGAACATCGAGCCGCCGCTGGCCCACATGATCCCGGAAGGCGCGGGCCACATCGTGCTGCCGGTTGTCAGCTTTATTGCGCTGTTTGCCATCGACTGGCGGTTGACGCAGGCGGCGCTGGCCGTGATGCTGTCCATGTCCATGGTGGGGTCGCTGGCCAAGCTGGAAGTCTTCTCTGAGAACATGCGGCAGGTGAAAGCCACCGTGGAAAGCCTGGAAGCGTTCCTCGAAATGCCCGCCCTGCCGGAACCGGCCCAGCCTGCCGCTTTGCAGGGCACCGGTGTGGAGCTGAAAAACGTTCATTTTTCCTATTCGGCAGACGGCCCGGAAGTGCTGCACGGCATCGACCTGACCCTGCCGCAGGGCAGCTTTACCGCGCTGGTAGGTCCTTCCGGCGGCGGAAAATCCACCGTGGCAAAGCTGCTTGCCCGGTTCTGGGACGTGACGCAAGGCTCCATCACCATCGGCGGGGTAGATGTGCGCCAGATGCCGCTTGCCCAGCTTTCCGGCCTTGTCAGCTTTGTCACGCAGGATAACTACCTGTTCCGCTGCTCGCTGCTGGAAAACATCCGCCTGGGCAACCCCGCTGCCACGGATGAGCAGGTGAAGACCGCTGCCCGGGCCGCCCAGTGCGAGGAGTTCATTGCAAAGCTGCCGCAGGGCTACGACACCCCGGCGGGCGAAGCCGGCAAACGGCTTTCCGGCGGCGAGAAGCAGCGCATCGCCATCGCGCGGATGCTGCTGAAAAATGCGCCCATCGTCATTCTGGACGAGGCCACCGCCTTCACCGACCCGGAGAACGAAGATAAAATTCAGCAGAGCATTGCCGCCCTGACCAGAGGCAAGACTCTGCTGGTGATTGCGCACCGCCTTTCCACCATTAAAAACGCGGACAACATTGTGGTGCTGCAAAACGGCAGCATCCTGGCCGAGGGCACCCAGGCACAATTGCTGGCAGACTGCCCGCTCTACCGCGACATGTGGCAGGCCCACATTGGTGCCAAGGCGTGGGCGGTTTCGTCTGCAGGAAAGGAGGAATAAACCATGTTCAAAACTGTCAAACGCATCATCGACTGGTGCGGCGAATTTAAGGGCGGGCTCTACGCGGGCTTTGTGGTGTCCTTTTTCTCCCACCTGTTCACGGCGCTGCCCATTATGCTGGCGGCCTACACCATCGGCCTGCTGCTGCAAAGTGCCATGGACGGCACGCCTTTTGACACCGGCGGGGTGTGGAAAAGCCTTGTGCTGATGCTGGTGCTGGTCTTTTTCCGTTTCCTGTTCGATTACCTCCGCGCCCGTTTTCAGGAAGCCATCAGCTATGAGCTGGTGGCCCGGGATCGCCTTGCCGTGGGCGACGCCCTCAAGCGGGTGTCGCTGGGCTACTTCCAGCAGGTGAGCACCGGCAACATCCTCAACTCGCTCACCACCGGCCTTGGCACGCTGGAAGGCATGGGCATCCGCATGATCGACAACTTTGTGGGCGGCTACCTGAACTTTGCGGTGGTGTTCCTCAGCCTGCTGGTGTTCAGTCTCCGCACGGCGGTCATTGCGCTGGCGGCAGCGGCAGTGTCGCTGGTGTTTCTGCTGGCCATCTCTCACTACAGTGCCCAGAATGCCCCTGTGGAAGCACAGGCCAACCGGGATATGACCGGTGCCATTCTGGAATACGCCCGGGGCCTTGCGGTGGTCAAATCTTTCGGCAAAGATGCCGCTGCGCTGGACACCATCCGCCAGTCCATCGCCGACAGCAAGAACATCCACCTGAAAATCGAATGGGGCTATCTGCCCTCCAACGCGCTGCACCTGCTGGCCCTTAAATGCGGCAGCGTGGGGCTGGCGCTTTCCGCCTGCCTGTCCGGACTGAACGGTCAGATGGAGCTGCCCGTGGTACTGGTGTTCGTGTTCTTCTCCTTCAGCATTTTTGCCAGCCTCGAGCCCATCAGCGACAGCGCCCATGTGCTGAGCGTCATCGACGACGCCATGGACCAGCTGGATAAGCTGCGGGAGAACCACTTCATCGACAGCGACGGCAGGATATCCCGCTGCAGCACTTCGACATCACCTTTGACCATGTGGACTTCGGCTACGACAGCCGTCAGGTGCTGCACGACGTGAGCTTCACCATCCCGGAGCATACTTCCACCGCCATCGTGGGCCCTTCCGGCTCCGGCAAAACGACGATCTGCAGCCTGCTGGCCCGGTTCTATGACCCGGACAGCGGCAGCATCTCGGTGGGCGGCCACGATATCCGACAGCTGACCTGCGACAGCCTGCTGTCCAACATCTCCATGGTGTTCCAGAATGTGTACCTGTTCCACGACACCATCCGGGCGAACATCTGCTTCGGCAAGCCGGACGCCACCGAACAGGAAATGATCGCAGCCGCGAAGAAGGCCTGCTGCCACGATTTCATCATGGCACTGCCGCAGGGCTATGATACGGTCATCGGCGAGGGCGGCGGCACCCTTTCCGGCGGCGAAAAGCAGCGCATTTCCATCGCCCGCGCCATGCTGAAGGATGCACCCATCATCATTCTGGACGAAGCCACCGCCAGCGTGGACCCGGAGAACGAGCACCTCATCCAGTCCGCCATCTCCGAGCTGACCCGGGGCAAGACCATCATCACCATTGCCCACCGTCTGGCCACCATCGAGCAGGCTGACCAGATCTTGGTGGTGGATGACGGCCGCATCGTGGAACAGGGCACCCATGCCCAGCTGATCCGGCAGCCGGGCCGCTACCAGCAGTTCGTGCGCATCCGCGAAAAAGCGGAAGGCTGGAACCTGTAAAACAGAAACCGAATCAAATGCTGCAAAGCCTCTTTTGGCCAGGCACTGCGCCGGGTCCGGAAGGGGCTTTGTGTGCATCCGGCCCCGGCGGAAGCTTGACAGAGCAGGCAGGAGTTTGTATAGTATAACCGACAAAACTATCCAGACAGACAAAACGGAGAAAAACCATGATCGAACCCTTTTACGGCACCCTGCACCCGGCGGATAAGGCTTCCGGTGCGGCGCAGATCTATCACATTGCCAACGAGACCGGCACCGGAAAGCTTACCGTGTGCCCGGTATTCGCCGGGGTGGAGCTGTGCTATAACGATATGCATCTGGCCTGGTGCAACCAGGACCAGCAGGCCGCCCGGAACGTGATCGAGATCAACCACTGCCGGGTGGGCCGCTACGAGTGCAGCTTTGGCGAGAACAGCTGTTGCTACCTGGCGGCAGGGGATTTTGCGGTGAGCGCGGGCACCCGCAAAAAGTCCTTTTCCAGCTTCCCGCTGCGGCACTACCACGGCATCACCATCCTGCTGGACCTGGATGCCATTGCGCCGGAGAGCCGCCAGCTGATGGAGTGGTTCGGCATCGACCTGGGGGCGGTGCAGCAGTATATCTGCACGGCCAACCGCTGCTGCATCCTGCGGGGGAACCCGGCCATCGAGCACATTTTTTCGGAGCTGTATGCGGCCCATGAGCCCCGGGAGCCGGGCTATCTGCGGCTCAAAACGCTGGAGCTTTTGCTGTTTTTGAGCCATCTGGATGCCCACGCCGAGGTGCAGCAGACTGAATATTTCAACCAGCATCAGGTGGAGTGCGCAAAGCAGGTGGCCGAGCGGATGACGGTAGACCTCACCCAGCGCCACACCATTGAACAGCTGGCGGCGGAGGCGGGCCTTTCGCCCACGGCGCTGAAGACCTGCTTCAAGGGCGTGTACGGCAGCTCGATCTACGCGTACCTGCGGCAGTACCGCCTGCAGACGGCGCAGAAACTGCTGACCGAGACGGATGCCTCGGTGGCCGAGATCGCCCGCCGGGTGGGCTACGAAAACCCCAACAAGTTCTCCTCAGCCTTCCGGGATGCCTTTGGGCAGACGCCCACCGAGTGCAGGAAAAGGTGTCTGAATGGATAGACCCTGTCCGTTCGGGCATTGCGAAAAGAGAACGCTTCCAGTAAAATCTGTGCGGTGATTAGAGAACACTAACCATTGCACAGATTTGTTTTTTGGAGGGAAAAACCATGCGTTTGATGAAAAAAACTCTGGGCACTGTGGCTGCCCTGGCCCTGTCTGTTTCTCTGCTGGTGGGCTGCGGCAGTGCCGCCAGCTCCACGGCAGCTTCCGTGGCAAGCTCTGCGGCCGAAAGCACAGCATCCTCGGTGGAGGAAGCTGCTTCTTCGGCTGTGGACGAGGACGCCGCTGCGGCAGCCCAGCTGCTGAAGGACCTGACCGGCAGTTATCAGGAGCTGTGGCCGGTCATTCTGGCCGACGAGCACACCCAGACCTGGCTGGACGACTGCACCGCACTGGTGGGCGAGGACAACGCCCAGGGCGCTTACGAAAAGCTGTCTTCCATGGTCACCGGTGAAGTCTACGGCGAGGATGCCGTCAAGGCCTATGCCAATGGCGGCGGTGCCTACTTCTGCGGTTTTACCAATGACCTGGTCACCCTGACCGTGGACGGCGAGAGCTCCACCATTTCCGGCACCGACAAGGACGACAAGGAACTGTTCCGCCACACCTACCACTACATCGGCATGGAGTCGGTGCGCGGCCTGTACGAGTTTGAGAGTGACGATGCCGATTCCGGCGAGTTCACCTACTTCTACTTTGCACCGGACACCAGCGCCGAGACCTACCACATCGAGTTCCGCTATGGCTCCGACGCCGATGCTCTGGGCCAGTATGATGCAGGCGATTACGCTTACTGGCTGGCTTCCGGCATCTCCACCGACTGCGATGCCGCGATGATCGACAACTGCATCCAACTGTTCTGCACCGAGAACCTGGCAGGCTGACCGACACTTTCCGGGTTGCTCCTTTCGAAAAAGACACCTTGGCACGAAGCTGAGGTGTCTTTTTTTGCTGCAAAAAGTTAGCAGGTGCATCCCCTTGACAGCAGTTTGTAGTTATGCTGTCCTAACGGTGACCGAACTGAGATTTCAGTCACAGGAGGAACCATGCCGATCGCATTTACGGCAGAGGAGCGCTCTGCCATCACGGAAAAACTGCTTGCAAGTGCGCGCCTTTTTGTCAAAGAGCAGAGCGCGCGTAAGATCACGGTGGAGCAGCTGACGGCCAGCGCCGGGATCTCCAAAGGCGCGTTCTACCGTTTTTACCCGTCCAAAGAACATCTGTTTTATGCCCTGCTGCGTCAGATGCACGCGGAACTGTACGGCCCGGCGATGCAGTTGCTGCAGGAGGGCAGGGGCACGCCTGCCCGGCAGCTGACCCAGGCCATCCTTGCCGGGTGCCGGGCGCTGGACGAAAGCGGGTTGTGCCGCTTCTGGGAGCAGGACGCCCCCGAGATCCTCTGCGCCATCCCGCCGGAGGAGCGCCGTGCCCAGCAGGAACAGGAATATGCAGTGTTCCACCGGTTCCTGACCCAGAGCGGGACCCTCAAAGTCCCGGAGGAGCAGGCGGTCAATGCGCTGCGCAGCCTGATCCTGACAGTGCCCATGCGCAAAAAGCTGGGGGAGGACTACCCGCGTATCCTGTTCTGGATGGCGCAGGGCATCTGCGCCCAGCTCTTTTGAACCAAACGGAAAAGTGCCATGCCCCAACATGGCCTTTTTATAAAACTAAAAGTTAGCTAAATCTAACAATAATACGGAGGACCTTCCATGAATCATCCAACCTCGAAAAAACTGACCATCCCCGATCTGATCTCGGTCGGCGTTTTCACGGCTATCTACTTTGTGCTGGTGACCATCGCCACCTTTACCTGTGCGCTGCTGCCGGGCGTGGGCAACATTCTGCTCCCGGCACTGGCCGCCCTCATCTCCGGCAGCGTGTACATGCTGCTGGCGGCAAAGCTGCAGAAGTTTGGCGGCATCAGCATCATGGGCCTTGTGATGGGCCTGTTCTTCTTTGTGTCCGGCCATTTCGTGCTCTCCTTTGCGGCGAACATCGTCTGCGGCCTGCTGGCCGACTGGGTGGCAAAACTGGGCAATTACCGCAGCAAAAAGCTCCTGCTGGTCAGCTATGTGGTCTTCTCCTACGGCCTGACCGGTCCCATCCTGCCGCTCTGGTTCATGAAGGATGCCTACATCGCAAACCTGACGGCCCGCGGCAAGGATGCCGCTTACATCAACACGCTGTTTGCGCCCATCAACAGCGGCAGCTTCGCAGCCTGTGTCGTGCTGATTTTGGTCTGCGCCGTTCTGGGCGGTGTGTTCGGCCAGAAAATGATGAAGAAACACTTTGAAAAAGCAGGTATCGTTGCATGAGCTTCCGTCTGGACCCGCGCGCGAAACTCTATCTGCTGCTGCTGGCGAACCTGATGCTGTTCTTCCACGTCGGCACCGGTGCCGAAGCTGCGGCGACAGGGTTGTTCCTGCTGCTGTATTTCCTGTCCGGGCGCGTCCGTTCGGGCGTCCGGCTGTCTGTGTTTTATTTTGTGCTGCTGGGCATCGACCTGTGGGTGGTGCCGCTGGCAGGGGAGGGCGTTCTGCTCAACCTGCTGTCGCTGGTTTCGGTGGGCATCCGCATGATGCTGCCCTGCCTCATCACGGGCATCTACGCATTTTCCACCACGACGGTGGGCGAGCTGACGAGTGCGCTGCGCCGGATGCATGTCCCCGAAAGTGTCATCATCCCCTGTGCAGTGGTAGTGCGGTTCTTCCCGACGGTGCAGGAAGACTACCGCCAGATCCGCAGCGCCATGGCCCTGCGCGGCATTGCGGAAGGCAAAGGTGCACTGCTGCTCCACCCGATGCAGTCGCTGGAGTATATCCTCATGCCGCTGCTGATGAACGGCAACAACGTGGCGCAGGACCTTTCGGTGGCGGCGCTGACCAAAGGCATCGGCCTGCCCGGGGTGCACACCTGCATGACCGAGCTGCGCCTCACCGTGTGGGATTTTGTGTATCCCGCCTTGTGCACCCTGCCGCTGCTGTGGAAGGTGGTGACTCTGCTGTGAGCGCTTTTATTGAAAGCAAAGACGTTTCCTTTACTTATCAAAGCAGCACAGCACCCGCGCTGCAGAATGTGACGCTGGAGATCCGGCCCGGCGAGTGCGTGCTGCTCTGCGGCCGAAGCGGCTGCGGCAAAACCACATTTTCCCGCCTGCTGAACGGCCTTGCCCCGGCGTTTTATCCCGGGGAACTCACCGGCAGCTGCACGGTCAGCAGCCTGCTGGCGGGCAGCGCAGCCATAGAACAGTATGTGCCGCTGGTGGGCAGCGTGTTCCAGAACCCCAAGACCCAGTATTTCAACGTGGACACCACCGCCGAACTGGCTTTCCCCTGCGAAAACAGCGGCATGCCGCCCGAAGCCATCCGGCAACGGGTGCACGAGGTCGTGGCACGGTTCCATCTGGAAGCCCTGATGGATCGCAGTGTGTTCAAGCTGTCCGGCGGCGAAAAGCAGCGAGTGGCCTTTGCGGCGGCCTGTATGCTGGGGCCGAAGCTTCTGGTGCTGGATGAGCCCACCAGCAATTTGGACGCGGCTGCCATCGCGCAGCTCCACGATATGATCGCGGCCATGAAGCAGGCCGGGATGACCATCGTTCTGGCGGAGCACCGCCTGGCGTGGGTGCGTGATCTGGCGGACCGGTATTTCTTTTTTGAGAATGGCCGCCTTTCCGCTGCATGGACGGCGGCGGAGTTCGCGGCCATCCCGGAAGCGCAGCTGGCAGCCTGCGGCCTGCGCGCGCGGGCGCTCCACCGTCTGCCGGTCTGGCAGGAGCTCCCGGTGCTCTGAACCGGCCGAAACTGTCCTGTCTGTTTGGATGGAAACGGGCGGATCGGCACTTGCAATCCCGAATCATTTTGGTAAAATCTGTGCTGTGGCCTGCGAAAACAGGCTGCAGCACTTTTTTGTTTTGCCGGGGTGCTTGACAAAGCCAAAGCGGCCCGCTATAATCATAACGATGTTATGAAACGCTGTTATGAATCGACGGAGGGCACGGATGGCAAAGCAGATCGAGGGCGTGTCAGAGCGCATTCTGGCCTGTGCAAAGCAGGAATTTCTGGACAAGGGCTATACGGAGGCTTCGCTGCGCACCATTGCGGCGGCGGCCGACACCAGCACCAACTCCATCTATGTCCGCTTCAAGGACAAAGAGGGCCTGTTCTCGGCCATTGTGGAGCCGGTGGTGAACGGCATGATGGAGATGTTCCTGAAAATTCAGGAGAGCTTCCACCAGATGGACAGCACCGCGCAGGCGGCAGAGATGACCGAGTATGCGGCGGGCGGCATGGAGCGGCTCGTGGATTATATGTACGACCATCTGGATGCGTTCCGCCTGCTGCTGGATTCCTCTTACGGCACCCGCTTCCACAACTTTGTGGATGAAATGGTGCGCATCGAGGTGGAGTATACCTACAAGTACATGGAAGCCGTGGGCTACCCGGAGCAGATGGGCGACGCCGCCACCGAGACGGTGCTGCACATGGTGACCACAGCCTATTTTGAGGGCATCTTTGAGGTGGTGCGCCACGGCATGAGCCGGGCGGAAGCCAAACAATATATCGACCTGCTGGGTCGGTACCATCACACCGGGTTTGGGGCCATTTTCCCCGATCTGCCGGAATAAAGTCGTTGGCAGGCTGCCGGAGACGGCGGCCTTTCCATAGAATTGAAAGTTAGCCAAAACTAATTTTCGAAAGAAAGCATTTCAAGGAGGGAATCCCATATGGAAAAACAAAGTCCGGTGGGGCGCATCTGGCAGCTGGGCGAAGCCGAACACGGCAAACTCATCACGGCAGTGGTGCTGGCGGTGGTCGGCTCGGTATGCGGCATGGTGCCCTACTTTGCGGCGGCAAAGATCATTGCGCTGCTGCTGGCAGGGGAGAGCACACTTTCGGCCTACACCCCGTGGCTCATCACGGCGCTGTGCGGCTTCTGGCTGCGCACGGTGCTGTACAACGGGGCGCTGTCCATCTCGCACAAGGCGACCTACAGCATTTTAAAGACCATCCGGCAGCAGCTGCTGGCAAAGCTGCCCAAGCTGCCGCTCGGCACCGTGATGGATACGTCCAGCGGCAAATTCAAGCAGACCATCGTGGACCAGGTGGAGAGCATGGAGACCACGCTGGCCCACCTGTTCCCGGAAATGACCGCTAACATCGCGGCCCCGGTGCTCACCATCCTGTACCTGTTCGTGCTGGACTGGCGGCTGGCGCTGCTCAGTCTGGTGGTGTTCCCGGTGGCGTTCTTCTTCATGATGACCGTCATGGGCGGCTACGGCAAGGACTATGCCGGTGCCGTGCAGGTGACCACCGAAATGAGCACCACCCTCATCGAGTACATCAACGGCATCGAGGTCATCAAGGCCTTCAATCAGGGCAGTAAGTCCTACGCAAAGCTCACCGATAAGGTGCGATACAACGCCCAGTATTACGTCAACTGGATGAAAAAGAGCCAGCTGGGCATGGCCATGGCCTACGGCTTCTTCCCGGCACAGATGCTCACCATCCTGCCCGTGGGCTGGCTGCTGTATCTCCACGGCAGCCTGACGGCCGAAACCTTCCTCACGGTCATCGTTCTGGCACTGGGCATGGCAGCCCCCATCGTGGCGGCCTTCAACTTTGTGGATACACTGGCACAGGTGGGCACCACCGTGGGCCAGGTGGATGAGATTCTGAACGCCGAGGAGCAGCAGCACAGCACGACCCCCGTCACCTTTGCGGGCCACGATATCGTGCTGGACCATGTCTCCTTCGGCTACCACGACGATAAAGAAATTCTGCATGACGTGAGCCTTTCCATCCCGGCGGGCAGAATGACCGCGCTGGTGGGCCCCTCCGGCAGCGGAAAGTCCACCATCGCCAAGCTGGCTTCTGGGATGTGAAGACCGGCTCCATCACCCGGGGCGGTCGCGATCTGAAAGACATCCCACTGGCCCAGATCTACGAGCAGACGGCCTTTGTCTCACAGGATAACTACCTGTTCGACGACACCGTGCGCGAGAACATCCGCATGGGCCGCCTGAACGCCACCGACGCCGAGGTGGAAGCGGCCGCCCACGCCGCCGGCTGCGACAGCTTCATCGGCGAGCTGGAGCATGGCTATGACACCATGGTGGGCGGCGGCGGTGCAAGCCTGTCCGGCGGCGAAAAGCAGCGCATCAGCATCGCCCGTGCCATGCTGAAAGATGCACCCATCGTCATTCTGGATGAAGCCACCGCCAACGTGGACCCCGAGAACGAGGACCGTCTGCAGAAGGCCATTGAAGCTCTGACCCGCGACAAGACCATCATCATGATCGCGCACCGGCTCAAGACCGTGCGCCATGCCGACCAGATCCTGGTCGTGGACCACGGCCGCATCGTGCAGCAGGGCACCCATGAGCAGCTGATCGGTCAGCCCGGCATCTACGCCGCCTTTGTGGGCGGCCGCAAGCAGGCCGAAGGCTGGAAGCTGTAACCCTGCACCCCGGCGGAAAAACGCAAAAAACGGCCGACCGTTTCCCATTGAGACGGTCGGCCGTTTGCTGTGTGCAGAGCGCTTGCATTGCCGTGCGGATTGTGGTACAGTGGGGGAGAAACACCGGAAAAGGAGCATCATTATGAAAATCGCAGTCAATTACGAGAACGGCCAGATCTTCCAGCATTTTGGCCAGACGAAGACCTTCAAGGTCTATACCGTGGAGAACAACGCCGTCACCGGCACCGAGCTGGTGCCCGGCGCACCGGAGGGCCACCACGCCCTGGGCCGCCAGCTGGCTGCCATGCAGGTGGACGTGGTCATCTGCGGCAGCCTGGGCATGCCCATGCTGGAGCTGCTGCAGGGTGCGGGCATCAAGGTCTGCGGCAACGTCACCGGCAGCGCCGACGCAGCCGTGCAGGCCTATCTGGACGGCACGCTGGTGTCCAGCACCAAGGCTCATGCCTGCGGCTGTCACCACTGAGCAACGCACAAAAAGAGGCGGTTCCCTTTTGCGGGGAACCGCCTCTTTTCATATTGTGTATGTTACAGCCCGGCCTTTTTCGCAGCGGCCTGCACCACATGGCCCACCAGCACCGAGGTGGTCACGGTGCCCACACCGCCGGGCACGGGGGTGATGGCGTCCACCACGGGCTCCGCTTCGGCAAACTTTACGTCGCCGCAGAGCCTGCCCTCCTCGTTGACATGGATGCCCACATCCACGACGGTCTGGCCTTCCCGCAGGCAGTCGGCACCCACCGCGCCCATCTTGCCCATGGCCACCACCACTACGTCCGCTTCCCGGCAGAGGGCGGGCAGGTTCTGGGTGCGGGAGTTGCAGAGGGTCACGGTGGCGTTCTCACGGTCCAGCATCATGGCAGCAGGTTTGCCCACCACCAGGCTGCGGCCCACAACCACGGCGCGCTTGCCGGAGAGGGGAACGCTATAATACTTCAAAATTTCAAGACACGCCTGTGCCGTGCAGGGCGCATAGCCGAGATCGGTATTCGTGAACACACCGGCCAGCGAACCGTCCGTAATGCCGTCGATGTCCTTTTCCGGGGCAAGGGCCGCGCGCACGGTGCGGTCGTCGAACTGCTTGGGCAGCGGGCGGAACAGAAGGCACCCGTGGATGGCGTCATCGGCGTTCACTTCAGCGATGACCTTCAGCAGGTCGTCCTGCGCGGCATCGGCGGGCAGCAGGAACTGCTTCACCTCCACACCCACCTTGCCGCAGCGGGTCATGACGCCGCGCTCATAGGAGAGGTCGTCTTCACGCTCGCCCACACGCACCACAGCCAGCGTGGGCACCACGCCCTTTGCCTTGAGCTGTTCGCACAATGCGGCGTTGCGTTCGTTCATGGCGGCCACCACCGGCGCGCCCTTCAAAATCGTTGCCATAATCGTTTCTCCTTTATTTACTGCGGAGTTTTTCGTTGACATAATGGAACGCTTCGTCTGCATAAGAAGTCCCTGCGTCCAGTAACTGCTCTGCTGTGTGTTCCAACGCTGTGGCAAATTCCCGATTGGTCATCAACTTTGTGTTGACAAAAACATTCAGGCTTGCAGCCTGTAGGGCGGCTTTGCACAACACTGCGGCACAGCCTGCATCCGAGATGGCCATTGTACTGCCATCAACAGCGTAGGAATATGCAAGCGTGATGCCCTCCAGGCATTTCTGCATGATCTTGATCGGGACGAGCGCGGCCCGAGTCAAAGCTGTTTCCATAACGCGCTCTTTGTCGGCGGCCTGTTCCGGCGTGTCCTTCGGCAGGCCGTAGGCGGCGGCCAGCGGCGCAAAGGCCTCCGCATCTTCCTGCACCAGTGCTTCCAGCTCTTTGCGCAGGGTCTCGGCCTTGGCGTTCAGGGCCTGGATCTTTTCCTCCACGGCGGCATACTTCTTTTTGCCGGTGGTCAGATTGCCCACCATGTTGCCCAGGGCGACGCCTGCCGCGCCCACCAGCGCGGCTGTTCCGCCGCCGCCCGGTGTGGGTGCTTTGCTGGCCAGCTCTGCCAGGAACTGGCTGCAAGTTCGTTCCATCATTTCCATGTGTAGATACCCCTCTCTGTTGCATAGGCGTCCAGCCGCTGGTCGTGCTCGTCCACGGCGGCGCGGTCCACCCGCTGCACCTCAAATGCAATGCCGATCTTCGCCGCGTTTTTGCAGCGGGGCAGATACCGATCGTAGTAGCCCTTGCCCATGCCCACCCGGCGGCAGTCCGCGTCAAAGGCGGTGCAGGGCACGAGCACAAGGTCCAGTGCTTCCGGTTCCAGCAGCTCCGACCGCTCCGGCACCGGCGTGCGGATGCCGTAAAGCCCCGTCTCCCAGCCGTCCGGGCCGGGCACGGCGGCCGTGAGGGAATACCCCTCGCCGCACACCGGGTAGGCGAGCACTTTGCCCTGCCGAAGCGCTTCTTCGGCAAAGGCGGCAAGGTCGGCTTCGGCCCCGAAGGCTGCATACAATAAAATGGTACGGGACTTCTGCACGGCATCCAGCTGCCAGAGGTTCGCGCACAGGGCGGCATTGGCGGCGGCCCGCACCTCGGGCGAAAGGGCCTTGCGGGCGGCGCGGCCTGCTTTGCGTTGGGTCTGCTTTCCTTCACTGACCGTCACTGGAGAACACCTCGCTTCATCTCTGACCGGGCAAACTTGAAAAATATACAAAAACGACACTGCATTTTTATACAAGTATAATAAACACT
>ERZ773145.1219-NODE-1219-length-22192-cov-4.221168_pt1 | contig 22192 bp, 20 predicted proteins | sample MGYA00580848_ERZ773145 | MGnify/ENA primary metagenome ERZ773145 (study PRJEB29015, sample SAMEA2737858) | human gut metagenome | biome: human gut; feature: human-associated habitat; material: faeces | place: China | collected 2012 ... | reverse complement strand
GTGTATCTGGTTACGCAGTACGTTTCAACTCTTTAACTAAAGAGCAACAACAAGATGTCGTAACTCGTACATTTACTGAGTCTTTCTAAGTAAATAATATTATGTTTTAATATAAACCACTCACAGACTAGTTTTGTGAGTGGTTTATTTTTATATATAGGAGAGCAAATTATGTTAACAGTTATTGCCCAATTTTCAGTAAAAGCGGACAAAATTAATGATTTTCTAACCCAATGCCAAGAATTAATTAAGCATACTCGTCAAGAAACAGGATGCGTATCTTATGAATTACAACAAAATAGCGAGCAGGCTAATCATTATGTTTTCATTGAGCAATGGAAAAGCAAAGCCGATTTAGAACAACATTTTGCAACGCCACACTTTACCTCAATTGTACCTGTATTGGTCGAATATTGTGAACAAGCGCCAGTGGTGCAAACTTTTCAAAAAGTCAGCGAATAATGACCGCACTTTGATAAATATATTTTAATTATGAGCCTGATTTAAATCAGGCTCATTTTTTATAAACTAAATCTTTGGTAAAATTTAGCTATATTCATTTTTTGGAAATTTATTTATGTCTGTTTTAGGAAGAATTCATTCTTTTGAATCCTGTGGTACCGTGGATGGCCCGGGTATTCGCTTTATTTTATTTATGCAAGGTTGTTTAATGCGTTGCAAATATTGCCACAACCGTGATACTTGGGATCTTGAAGGTGGTCGCGAAATCAGTGTTGAAGAGCTCATGAAAGAAGTGGTGAGTTATCGCCATTTTATGAATGCGACTGGTGGCGGTGTGACCGCATCTGGTGGTGAAGCGGTTCTTCAAGCAGAATTTGTGCGCGATTGGTTCCGAGCTTGTAAAGCAGAAGGCATAAATACCTGTTTAGATACCAATGGTTTTGTACGTCATTACGATCATATTATTGATGAATTGCTTGATGTAACCGATCTTGTGTTGCTTGATTTAAAAGAGCTGAACGATCAGGTGCACCAAAATCTTATTGGCGTGCCAAACAAACGTACGCTGGAATTTGCAAAATATCTGCAAAAACGAAATCAACGTACATGGGTTCGTTATGTGGTGGTTCCAGGTTATACCGATAACGATCATGATGTTCATTTGCTCGGACAGTTTATTGAAGGTATGACCAATATTGAAAAAGTCGAACTTCTTCCTTATCATCGATTAGGCGCCCACAAATGGAAAACCCTTGGGTTTGACTATGAACTCGAAGATGTATTGCCTCCGACAAAAGAGTCGCTTGAGCATATCAAAAACATCTTAGAGGGATACGGACATACCGTAAAATACTAAGCGATGGTGTTAAACGGTAAACAGCAAGCTTCAGTAAGCTTTAAGGAGAGAAAAATGAAAAAATTAGTATTAACGTTTTTAGGTGTAGCCCTTTTAGCAGGCTGTTCAGCTGTTCAATCGCCACTTCCTCAAGAAGAGGTGAAACTAAGCCCACCTTCTAAAGATAGAGTGGGTTATGTTCGATTGGTAAAAGATAAAAATTACTACATTGATGCTGATTCTATTTGGGTCGATAACCAAGATTTAAACCAAGTGCATTTTGATGCAGTAGTGAATTTGGATAAAGGCTTATATGTGTATCCAAACGAAACTAGACGTTATGCACGTTCTGTTCGCCAATATAAAATCTTAAACTGTAAGAACTACCATTTAACCCAAGTTCGTACCGATTTTTATGATGATTTCTGGGGCGAAGGTTTACGTGCAGCACCGAAAAAACAAGAGAAATATACAATCAGCTTAAAGCCGAATACAACGCTCTATGCGGCTGCGCAAGTTATTTGTGTGAACTCAGATAGAAAACCTTCTTTAGATTTAGAAGGCTCAAAAGCGAAATAATCAATCAAAGTGCGGTTAGAAATAACCGCATTTTTTATATCACTGAAACTAATGTACAAACAATAAAAAACGGCCAATATTCATTAAATATTGACCGCTCTTTTTATCTCATAATGAAAGATTATTTCACACGAGAAACGTATTCGCCTGAACGAGTATCGACTTTAATCACCTCGCCAATTTGAACGAAAAGAGGTACTTTCACCACTGCGCCAGTGCTTAATGTTGCTGGTTTACCGCCTGTACCTGCAGTATCACCTTTAAGACCAGGGTCTGTATCGATGATTTCTAATTCTACGAAGTTTGGTGGAGTAATGCTGATTGGCGCACCATTCCATAAAGTCACGATACAATCTGCTTGGTCTAATAACCATTTTTCTGCATCACCCACTGCTTTTGCATCAGCAGAGTATTGTTCGAATGTTTCTGGGTGCATGAAGTACCAGAATGCATCATCTTTGTATGAATAAGTCAGGTTTAGATCCATAACATCAGCAGCTTCAACCGAAGTACCAGATTTGAAGTTTACATCTAATACTTTGCCTGAAATTAATTTACGAATACGAGTACGAGTAAAAGCTTGACCTTTACCTGGTTTAACGAATTCGTTTTCAACGATCACACAAGGCTCACCGTCTTGCATAAATTTTAGACCTGGTTTGAAATCACTGGTAGTATATGTAGCCATATTAAAAATATCCTAAAAAATAGAGATTGTTTGAAAGTGCGTATTTTAACCCGAAATATTGCGATTAGAGAAGAACAAAATTGGTTAGAAACCCTAAAAAATGCGATTTCTGATCCGAAAATCTTATTAAAAACCTTAAATTTGCCTGTTGAAGATTTTGCCGAGGACATCGCCGCTCGTAAACTTTTTGCTATGCGAGTGCCTTTGCCTTTTGTTGAAAAAATGGAAAAAGGGAATCCTAAAGACCCACTTTTTTTACAGGTAATGACGGCTCAACAAGAATTTATTGAGGCCGAAGGTTTTAGCCAAGATCCTTTAGATGAGCAGCAAAAAAATGCCGTGCCTAATATTCTGCATAAATACCAAAATCGTTTGCTATTCATGGCAAAAGGGGGCTGTGCAGTCAATTGTCGTTATTGCTTTCGTCGTCATTTTCCTTATGATCAAAACCCAGGCAATAAAACGAGTTGGCAACAAGCAATAGACTATATTGCCGCACATCCTGAAATCGAAGAAGTGATTTTTTCGGGGGGCGATCCGATGATGGCGAAGGATAGTGAATGGGCGTGGCTATTAGAACGCCTTGAAAAGATACCGCACTTACAACGTTTGCGTATTCACTCTCGTTTGCCGGTCGTGATTCCAGAACGCATTACGGATGAATTTTGTGATTTATTGCTAAAAAGCCCATTACAAACAGTGTTTGTGACGCATATCAATCATCCAAATGAAATTGATGAAGAACTCGTTTTTGCTATGCAAAAATTGGCAGCGGCTAAAGTCACCTTACTCAATCAATCTGTCCTTTTAAAGGATGTGAATGATAACCCACATACATTAAAAGTATTAAGCGATAAGCTGTTTCAAGCAGGCATTCTGCCTTATTACTTGCATTTGTTGGATAAAGTGCAAGGTGCGAGCCATTTCTATATTTCAGATGAGAAAGCGTTACAAATTTATAAAGAATTACAGGCGCTCACTTCTGGCTATTTAGTACCCAAATTAGCTCGAGAAATTGGTGGAGAGCCAAATAAGACTTTATACACAGCGTAAGATCCGATAAAATACGATCCAATTTTTCACCGCACTTTTGTGCGATCTTTAGTTTAGCAAATCGAGGTAATCCCGTGGATAATAAAAATCAACCTAACGACAATTCATCTCAAAATGAATTAGATTTAGGATTTAATCATTCAGACTCAGTGACCCCAAGAAAACCGGTTCAACAAAGTGGCTCAATTTTTGATAAAGCCAAAGGTTTATTTGGTAAAAAAGAACAGCCAGATACGCAATTCCATGTTCGTCGTGAGCCAACTTTTGGGGCGGCAACAAGCCAACCTTTTTCACCTTCTCAAGCATTTCAAAGTGAAAACACTGAACAGTCAGCATCATCAAGTGCTTTCGGATCTCAAGAGCCTGTTGAAAATGTTCAAGTGGAAAGCGTAGCGGAAGAAAAAGTGATTTTTGAAAATTCGCCTGCAGAAGAGATTGTAGAAGAAGTGACAACTCAAGCCGAAACAGTTGCACCAGCCGCCACTGCTGCTGCAGCAAGCTTGAAATCACCTGAAAAATGGAAGGTTCTACAAATGTTACCAGAAAAACATCGTCGTTTATTTATTGCGATTTTGGGTTTAGTGGTATTACTGATCATTTTCTTCACCCTAAAACCAAACTCAGATACGGTGGAGTCTTTTGAACAACAAAACAGTAATGAAATTCCAGTTCAATTCCAATCATTGGATCAATCTCAACCAGTTGAAACGACGATATTAGATAACAATAATACGGTAGCACCAGCAAAAACAGAACAAACAGCAAATGACGCTAAATCAGATACACCTCCAGCAATGGAATATGTAGGTGATAAAGCAGACGCCGCTAAATCACAAACTGCAGAGCCTGCGCAACAAACTGTTGCTCAACAACCAGCAACTCAACCTGCGCCAGTTAAACCAACTCTTGATGCAACAAGTAAAGAACCATTGCTAAGAACACTGCAGCCAACGGCAGAAAAACATACCGCAACGGTTGAGCATAAAGCAGAACCTCGTCGTGAACATACAGCTGTGGTTCAAGAGAAAAAACAACCTAAACCAGCAACTGAAAAAGTGACAGCTCAACCGACTCAAACCGTGAAAAAAGAGCAAAGTAAAATTCAAGAAGCTAAACCTGTTGCGACTAAAGAAACTAAAGTTCAAATTGTGGAAGCGAAATCCGTAACCAACAAGACTGTGAAAGCTGCAGAACCAGTAGTTCAAACAGCTTCAACCGGTGCAACAAAAACATTAACTGTGCCGCAAGGTGTTTCACTGATGCAAGTATTCCGTGATAATAAATTGAATATTGCCGATGTAAATGCGATGACAAAAGCAAATGGTGCAGGTAATGCATTAAGCAGCTTCAAACCTGGTGACAAAGTACAGGTTTCAGTGAACGGTCAAGGCCGAGTGAGTGAGCTTCGTTTATCAAATGGCGGTAAGTTCATTCGTCAAGCCGATGGTTCATATCAGTATAAAAAATAATTTTTAGTGGGCGAGTAATCGCCCATTTTTCTAGATAAGATTGTTTATCCTTGCTCATTTTGCAAAGTGAGCAATCATAAACAACCCTTGATGGAAATAGAATTCATGTTAAAAAAATTAAGCGTAATTTTGACCGCACTTTGTCTTTCTGCTTGTTCACAAAATGTTGAATTAAGCAAACCAGCACCACAGAAAATGAAAGTGCAAACCGTTGATAAAAAATCCCAAAAGGGTTCAGCGACGGTTTATTTGTGTAAAGGCAATAAAGAAGTGAGTGTGGTTCATACCAAGCAAAAACAGAAAAGTAAAAAAACACTTAGTCAGGTGACCGTTACTTTTAATGATGTAACCGAAAAATTGACACGAGTGATTTCTGAGCGTGGGAGAAATTATGCGAATATTCGTTGGTATTGGCAGGAGCGTGATGACTTCAGTCAATTACAAACTAGCGTAGGTGAAGTGCTCGCAGAACGCTGTGTTAAACAACCAAGTGAATTAAAATCAGGCAAATAATTCTTTTATGGATCTCCAACGCGGCTTTGTATTACATCGTCGTCCTTATAGTGAAACCAGCCTTTTGGTTGATTTATTCACTGAAGAAACGGGACGTTTGACGGTTATTGCAAAAGGTGCACGTGCGAAACGTTCGGCATGGAAATCTGTCTTACAGCCTTTTACGCCATTACTTCTTCGTTGGTCAGGGAAAGGCGCATTAAAAACACTCACCAAAGCTGAACCGGCTGCGATTACATTACCTTTACAACAGACGGCTCTATACAGTGGGTTTTATGTTAATGAATTGATTACGCGTGTGATCGAGCCAGAGACTGCCAATCCACAGCTTTTTCACCATTATCTACAATGCTTAACAGGCTTAGCGACTCAGCCACAGGTTGAGCCTACATTACGCTTATTTGAATTTCATTTACTTAAAATCTTAGGTTATGGCATTGATTTTCTGCATTGTGCTGGCTCAGGTTTACCAGTGGACGAATCGATGACTTACCAATACCGTGCGGAAAAGGGGTTTATCGCTTCGTTGGTAAAAGATAACTTGACCTTTTATGGTCGAGATTTACTCGCCTTTGACCGTTTGGAATTCACCAATGAGGCAGTCTTACAAGCGGCAAAGCGTTTTACTCGAATCGCACTTAAGCCTTATTTAGGCGATAAACCGCTGAAAAGCCGAGAATTATTTACACAAAACGTACTTTATTTAAAATAATCCCTTTCTTTGATACAAACAGATTAAAACATCATCATGGCTTTACTTTACGCTCCACAAAAAAAACAGAAAACCACGCAAAAAATCGTCGCTGAAATTCAGGATTTAGATTATCAAGGGCTAGGTGTCGCCAAAATTCAAGGTAAAACCTGGTTCATTGAAAACGCGTTGCCAACGGAAAAAGTGGAAGCGGTAGTGACCGATGAAAAACGTCAATATGGATCAGCGACTGCACAAAAATGGCTACAAGAGAGTAATCAGCGTGTTGAGCCACAATGTTGTTATTATGGACGTTGTGGTGGCTGCCAAGGCCAGCATATTCCTGTGGAAATGCAACGTAAAGCGAAAGAGAACGCCCTTTTTTCTCGTTTAAGTAAACTGCAAGCAGAGCCCATTCAATTAATGCCCATGATTTGTGGCGAACAATGGGCTTATCGTCGTCGAGTACGATTAAGTTTACTGTGGAATGCGAAAAACAAAACCGTTGAAATGGGATTTCGTCAGAAAAACTCCAATCAGTTAGTCAGCATTCAGCAATGCTTAGTCGCAGAGCAAGCAATCAATGATCTTATCCCCAAATTGACCGCGCTTTGGGCGCAATATTCAACCCCGAAACAATTAGGGCATATTGAATTAGTTTCAGCAGAGAATGGCGTAGCCATGTTGTTACGCTATAAAGGAAATTTAGCCGAAACTGACCGCACTTTGTTGCTCGAGTTTGCTCGTGTAAATGCCGTAAATTTGTTTTTACAAGATGATCAAAGTATTCAACTTGTGCATGGTGAAATGCCTTATTATGCATTAGATGATATTCGTTTATCTTTTGATATCCGCGATTTTATTCAAGTGAATACCCACTTAAATCAGCAAATGGTTGAGACTGCTTTAGATTGGCTTGATTTGAATCAGGACGATCACGTTTTAGATTTATTCTGTGGGATGGGTAATTTTACTCTGCCTTTAGCCAAACGCGTGAAAAGTGCGGTTGGAATTGAAGGTGTTTTTGATATGGTGAAAAAAGCCCAATTGAATGCACAGTTAAACCACATTGAGAATGTTGAATTTTATCAAGCCGATTTAGACCAAGCTTTTTCAGAACAACCTTGGGCAAAACAACATTTCAATAAAATTCTTCTCGACCCGCCTCGTAGCGGTGCGGCTTTTGCATTGAATGCGTTATGTGAGCTGGGTGCAGAAAGCATTCTCTATGTATCTTGCAATCCTGCAACTTTAGTACGAGATGCTGAGATTCTTCGCTCTTTCGGCTATCGCATTATCAAAACGGCCATGATTGATATGTTCCCGCATACCAGTCATTTGGAGTCGGTGACATTATTTATCAAATAAAGTGTAAATTCTGATAGAATAGTCAGACTTTTTTGTTGTCTTAAAAAGACAACTCGGTTGATAGGATGTCACCGAGCCATATTCATCAACAAGGGGGTATTATGGTTGCAGTTCGTGGTTCTCACTTATTAAATCCGCAAGATTTTGTGATCGAGCAATGGTGTTCGAGCCTTAAACTTCCTGCCGCCACCGAAAAATCCCTGATTGATGCTTGGTATTACGCTCAAGCTAAAATAGCTGAACATGCCGATAAAATGGAAAATGCAGTGCTCACATTGCAATCCGGTGTGGAAATGGTGGAAATCCTGCATGAAATGAATATGGACAGTGAGAGTTTGCTCACTGCGATGCTATTCCCATTAGTGGCCAATCAACTCGTAGATTGGGAACAAATTCAAGAAGATTTTGGTCCTAAAATCACCAAATTACTCAAAGGCGTGGAAGAGATGGATAACATCCGCCAGCTCAACGCCAGTCATTCTGCCAATGCCTCTCAAGTGGATAATGTACGCCGTATGCTCCTTGCGATGGTGGACGATTTCCGCTGTGTGATCATCAAACTTGCTGAACGTATTACGTTTCTTCGCGATGCGGAAAATCATTTTTGCGAAGAAGAAAAAGTGTTGGCTGCCAAAGAATGTTCCAATATTTATGCCCCGTTAGCGAACCGTTTAGGTATCGGTCAATTGAAATGGGAGCTTGAAGATTACTGCTTCCGTTATTTGCATCCAGAACAATATCGAAATATCGCCAAATTATTACATGAGCGTCGTTTAGATCGTGAGCAGTATATTACTGATTTTGTGACAGAATTAACTGGTTATTTAAAAGAAAATATTGATCAGGTTGAGGTTTACGGTCGTCCAAAACATATCTATAGCATTTGGCGAAAAATGCAAAAGAAACATTTGGAATTCAGTGGTTTATATGATGTAAGAGCGGTCAGAATTATTGTGCAAAAATTGCAGGATTGTTATACCGCGCTTGGTATCGTACATACACATTTCAAACATTTACCAAAAGAATTTGATGACTATGTTGCCAATCCAAAACCGAATGGCTATCAATCCATTCATACTGTGGTATTGGGCAAAGGTGGTAAGCCGATTGAAGTGCAAATTCGTACTCAACAAATGCATGATGATGCTGAACTTGGCGTCGCAGCACACTGGAAATACAAAGAAGGGACGACGGGTAGCCTTTCTGCTTACGAAGAAAAAATCACTTGGTTGCGTAAATTACTTGCATGGCAAGATGATATTACTGATTCTGGCGAAGTGATGGCCGAATTGCGTAGCCAAGTCTTTGATGACCGAGTCTATGTGTTTACGCCGAAAGGTGAAGTGGTGGATTTACCAGCGGGATCAACCCCTCTTGATTTTGCTTATGCGATTCATAGCGAAATTGGACACCGTTGTATTGGGGCAAAAGTCGGGGGACGTATCGTGCCATTCACTTATCACCTGCAAATGGGTGAGCAAGTGGATATCATCACACAGAAAAATCCTAACCCAAGCCGAGATTGGGTCAACCCGAACTTAGGCTTTACCCATACTTCAAAAGCGCGTGCGAAAATCCAAGCGTGGTTCAAAAAACAAGATCGTGATAAAAATGTTCCTGCGGGTAAAGAGCAGTTAGATAATGAACTTGCTCGTTTGAATATCAGTTTAAAACAAGTAGAGCAGGTTGCATTACCTCGTTATAACTTAAAAAATCTTGAAGACTTATATGCGAGTATTGGTAGCGGGGATATTCGTTTAAATCAGTTGGTGAATTTTTTACAAAGCCGATTGATTAAAGTGACGGCTGAAGAAGCAGATCAAGAAATTCTCCGTCATGTGGCGAGTAAAAGTGCGAATACCGCCCAGCAAAAGGCTCAGCAGAAAGCAGAGCAACAACAGAATAAAGGCTATGTAATTGTTGAAGGGGTAGGTAATTTAATGCACCATATGGCACGTTGTTGCCAGCCTATTCCAGGTGATGCCATTGCAGGCTACATTACGATGGGACGGGGCATTTCAATTCATCGCTGCGATTGTGAGCAGTTCATCGAATTACAAGCAGCCCATCCTGAACGCGTGGTGGAAGCCCTTTGGGGGGATAATTACGCGGCAGGTTTCCATATTAATATTCGCATCGTGGCAAGTGATCGTAATGGTTTATTACGCGATATTACGACTGTGCTGGCGAATGAAAAAGTCAGTGTGCTAGGTGTTTCAAGCCGTGCGGATACCAAAAAACAAGTGGCAACGATGGATATGGAAATTGAACTGAAAAATGTCGAAAGTTTAAGTAAAATACTGGCCAGATTAGCGAAGTTAGACGACGTTATCGAAGCAAAACGTTTATAGATTACAACATAGGAACTTTTATGTATAAAACCACGGGATTAACCCATTTAATTAACTCCACAAAATATTCCTTACAAGGTTTAAAGAGTGCATTCAAAAATGAAACTGCATTTCGCCACGAATGTTTTCTTGCGTGCATTCTGATTCCGCTCGCATTTTGGCTCGGTGACACTAAAATTGAAATCGCGCTGATGATTTCATCGGTTTTACTCGTGATGGCAGTAGAGCTGTTAAATAGTGCAGTTGAAGCAGTGGTGGACCGTATCGGTACAGAACGCCACGAGCTTTCAGGGAGAGCCAAAGACCAAGGCTCAGCAGCGGTATTCATTGCGCTTTGCATCGTTGCCGTTGTTTGGGGAAGTATTTTATTTTTCTAAAGTGCGGTCAATTTTAAGTAAAAATGTCGGCTTATGTGTTTTACATAAGCCGTTTTTGTATAATGTACACAAACATTTATATACCTCAGCGGTATTGGATATAAGTAGGTATTTATGACAACAGTTTCGTCTTTCGGTGCATTAGTTGCGCTTATTGTGGCCATTTTTCTCATTTTGAAAAAAGTCTCGCCAGTCTATGGCATGTTGATGGGGGCTTTAATAGGTGGGCTAGTTGGTGGCGCTGATTTATCCGAAACGGTGAACTTAATGATCGGTGGGGCCCAGGGTATTACGACAGCTGTTATGCGAATTTTAGCGGCAGGTGTACTAGCAGGTGTGCTCATTGAATCGGGGGCGGCCAGCACGATTGCCGAAACTATTACACATAAACTTGGTGAAGCAAGAGCGTTATTGGCCTTAGCCTTAGCTACGTTAATTTTAACCGCAGTGGGTGTATTTATTGATGTGGCCGTTATTACGGTTTCCCCGATTGCACTGGCGTTAGCTCTTCGCACCAATTTATCAAAATCAGCCGTTTTATTAGCGATGATTGGTGGGGGTAAAGCAGGAAACTTGATGTCACCTAACCCCAATGCCATTGCGGCAGCAGATACCTTTCATCTGCCTTTAACGTCGGTAATGGTAGCGGGGATTATTCCTGGGATCTTTGGGCTAGCCTTAACCTATTTCTTAGCGAAACGTTTAAAAAATAAAGGCTCTTTTGTATCCGAACAAGAGAGCGTTGCCGTTGATACTCAACATTTACCCTCATTTTTGACCGCACTTGCTGCACCATTAGTGGCCATCTTATTACTGGCGCTGCGTCCATTGGCGGACATTAAAGTCGATCCTCTCATTGCATTACCTCTAGGTGGTTTAATTGGTGCGTTATGTATGGGAAAACTTCGCCATGCGAATAGTTATGCGATTAGCGGCTTAGGAAAAATGGCACCGGTGGCGATTATGTTGCTCGGTACGGGGGCTTTAGCCGGCATTATTGGCAACTCCGGCATGAAAGATGTGCTCATTGAAGGCTTAAAACATTCTGGTCTGCCTCCTTATATTCTTGCGCCAATTTCTGGTGTATTGATGTCTCTAGCAACGGCATCAACGACGGCAGGCACAGCGGTCGCATCCAATGTATTTAGCTCAACATTATTAGAACTCGGTGTAAGCAGTCTTGCGGCGGCTGCCATGATCCATGCGGGAGCGATCGTATTCGATAATATGCCACACGGTTCTTTCTTTCATGCAACTGGCGGCAGTGTGAATATGAATATGAAAGAACGCTTAAAACTGATTCCTTATGAAAGCGCGATCGGGTTGATTATGACGGTCGTTTCTACGCTCATTTTCGGTGTGTTTTATTGATGTCAGGAGAGTGTATGAAAATTGTGATTGCGCCTGATTCATTTAAAGAAAGTTTAACAGCGCTCGAAGTGGCAAATGCAATTGAAACAGGCTTTAAACAAATTTTCCCGAATGCCGAATATGTGAAATTACCGATGGCAGATGGTGGTGAGGGAACCGTGCAATCCTTAGTGGATGCCACTCAAGGTCGCCTGATTGAAACGGAAGTCACTGCACCGTTAGGCAATCAAGTAAAAAGCTTTTTCGGCTTATCGGGTGATGGTAATACGGCGATTATCGAAATGGCAGCCGCATCGGGATTACATCTTGTTCCAATGGATAAACGCGATCCTTGTCAAACCACCAGTTTTGGTACGGGTGAGCTAATTAAGCAAGCCATTGGCCTTGGTGTTCAACACATCATTTTAGGGATCGGCGGGAGCGCCACAAATGACGGTGGTGCGGGTATGCTACAAGCGTTAGGTTTACGTTTATTGGATAAAAATGGTCAATCCATTGGCTTTGGTGGTGCTGCGTTATCCAATCTTGCTGAAATCCAAATGGCTGATTTAGATCCTCGATTGCAACATATAGAAATTGAAGTAGCTTGTGATGTGAATAATCCACTTTGTGGTGAACGAGGTGCCTCTGCGATTTTTGGTCCACAAAAAGGTGCGACACCTGAGATGGTGAAAGAGCTCAATGCTGCATTAGCTCATTTTGCTAAAATTGCCGAGCGGGATTGTGGTAAACAAATTCAAGAACAACCAGGCGCGGGGGCGGCAGGTGGTATGGGCGGTGGTTTATTGCTCTTACCCAATGTACAGCTCAAAGCCGGTGTGCAGATTGTGTTAGATAATTTGAAACTTGCTGATCAAGTTAAAGAGGCTGATTTAGTCATTACCGGTGAAGGCCGTATGGATGCACAAAGTATCTTAGGTAAGACCCCAATCGGTGTGGCGCGCACGGCGAAACAATTTAATAAGCCAGTCATCGCGATCGTAGGTTGTTTACGTGAGGATTATGAAGTGGTGTATGAACATGGCATTGATGCGGTGTTCCCAATTATCCGTAATCTGGGTGATTTACCGACAATTCTCAAGCAAGGCGAGCAGAATTTAATCTCAACAGCTCAAAATGTGGCGAGATTGTTGTCATTGAAATAAGCTTTTCATACTAAAGTGCGGTCAAAAATAACGATAAATTTGACCGCACTTTTTGAGCTTATCCTCTCGGATGAAATCTTTCGTGAAGGTGTTTCAAGCGTTCTTTAGCCACATGAGTATAGATTTGCGTGGTGGAGAGATCGCTGTGTCCGAGGAGCATTTGCACAACACGGAGATCCGCACCGTGATTCACTAAATGCGTCGCAAAGGCATGACGGAGAACATGTGGTGAAAGGGCATCCGTATCAATTCCTGCTAACACCGCATAATGCTTTATACGATGCCAAAAGGTTTGGCGAGTCATTTGCTGAGCTCGTTGACTTGGAAAGACCACATCAGAGCTTTGCCCGTTAAGCAAAATAGGACGACCGTAAAGTACGAATTGTCGCACCCAAAACGCGGCTTCTTCTCCCATTGGGACAATACGTTCCTTGTTGCCTTTACCAATTACACGCACGACACCTTGTTGTAAATTCATATTCTCAATGGTGAGCGTGACCAATTCTGTTACACGCAATCCTGTGGCGTACAGCAATTCCAACATAGCTTTATCGCGTAACTCGAGCGGAATTTCTACATCTGGCGTATTTAATAAATCTGTGACTTGTTGCTCGGTTAAATACTTAGGCAAACGGCTTGGTAGTTTAGGCGAGCTCAGTATGGCACTTGGATCATCTGTACGATATTTTTCACGATATAGGTATTGGAATAATTTCCGCATCGCACTTAGCATTCGTGCGGTGCTGGTGGCTTTGTAACCTTGCTCTAAACGGCTGCCTAAAAATTGTTGTAGATCTAATGGCTCTAGCGTTTCGAGAGATAAATTTTGTTTATCTAACCAATCACAAAGTGCGGTCAAATCCAGACGATAAGACTGCACAGTATTTTCGGACAACCCTTTTTCGATCCAATATTCATTTAAGAATAAATCGACTAGCGTAAGGTTATTCATATTTACACTCTATGTACCAAAAAGGCTTTCACACCACGCGGGGTGATAAACAAACCAATGAAGGCAAAGGCGGCCATTAAGCTGAAAGCATAAACTGGCGAAATTGGATAAAGCACGCCAGAAAGTGCGGTGAAAATGGCAATGGCTGCACATCCTGCTAAGGCATTGTATAAACCTTGTAATTTCGCAATATGGTTTTGTGGTTGAGTCGTGATATAACGCACGGTCGCGTAATGCCCCGCCACATAAGTGAGGCTGTGAAAACATTGCAATAGAACGATTTCAACAAAGGTGTCGGCATAACCGAAAGCAAGCCAACGTACGATAGCCGCGATGCCTGTGAGATAGAAAAGGGCAGTAATACTCCAGTTTTTGAATAATCGGGTGGAGAAGAAAAAGACGACAATTTCTACTAATACGCTAATTCCCCAAAATAAGCCCGCATCGGAAACAGAATGACCGTGGCTTGTCCAGAAGATAGTGCTGTATGAGTAATAGGCCGCATGCGATCCTTGAATCAGTGCAATAGCAATAAATAAACGAAGTGTCGTTTTATTTTTGAGTAAGCCTAAAAATCCAACAGAATTTTCAACCGCACTTTGTGGCTCATCTTGTGGCATTGGATTGGGATGAAGTAATTGCACAATGCTATAGAAAATAAGGATGCCCGTAATCATCCATGTGATGTATTGCTCACCAACCATCCCCGCTAAATACCCAAACAGCATTACGCCGACAACAAATGCAAAGGAGCCAATCAAGCGTACTTTGCCATAATCTAAATGAATTTGTTGTTGCCACGTGCTGGCGAGGCTATCGCCAATTGGCATCCCCGCCGCATTCACCATGGAATACAAGGCAAGTCCAATAAATAATAACCAGAAGTTATGCGACATGAGCCCGATTAACGCCATGGTGACAGCACTGGCAACAGCTAAGTAACGTAATCCATTTACTAAAAGGGAAACGCGTTTTATTAAGCCAGAAAATAAAATACTGCCACTGAAACGGAAAATATAACCACAGGCCAGCAATAAACCGATGCTTTCTTCACTATAAGATTGCGTTTTCAACCACGCAGGGAAAAGGGGAAGAAACACACCGTAGGCACAATAGTAACCAAAAAAGCTCAGGGTGAGCCAGGTAAAAGGACGAACTTGCATTAGAATAATTTTTCCATTTCTTGTGAGCGAGCCACACAGGCCAGCATCGCTTGTTTAATGATGTCATTAAATTGGTGTTGATTGAATACATTTAATGCGGCTGCGGTGGTCCCGCCTTTTGAGGTGACATTTTCTCGTAAAGTGGAAAGAGCCGTCTGTGGATTTTCAATCACCAGCTTCGCCGAGCCTAACATAGCTTGTTGTACCAACTCACGAGATTGCTTTTCATCTAAGCCCATTTCTATTAAGCCTTGTTGCATAGCCTCTAAAAATTGGAAGAAGTAAGCAGGGCTGCTGCCAGATGCGGCAGTGACTGCATGCATTTGATCTTCATTCGTCACCCAAGTGGTTTTTCCTACCGCAGAAAGCAAATCTTCCGCAAAAGTGCGGTCAATTTCAGGCGTGTTTTTGTCCGCAAATAAGCCTGCCATACCTTCTCCAACTAACGCTGGGGTGTTTGGCATCACGCGAACAATGGATTTTGCTGTTGGGATGAGTTCGGCTAATCGGGCGGTCGAAATACCCGCAGCAATAGAAATGATTAATTTATCAGAAAAATCAACCGCACTTAATGGCTTGCAAACATCAGCTAATACTTGTGGTTTAACGGTAAATAAAACTACTTGAGATTGCGTGATGGATTGATCGTTATCCGTAGAAACCGCGACGCCATATTGAGCAAAAAAGTGTCGTTTCTCTTCATTAGGATCATTAACGATAATTTTATCGGCTGGATAACCTTGTTTTAATAGGCCTAACACAATCGCTTGTGCCATATTGCCACCGCCGATGAAGGCAATTAATTTCTGTTGCATCATTTTTTCCCGTGAGTTTATGGGCTACAATGTCGCGTATTTTACCCTATTATGAAGGAAGTGTTACGATGTGGTTTAAAAATTTAATGTCATATAGGCTGACTAAGCCCTTAGATTGGGAGCTTAATGAATTGCAACGCCAGTTGTCAGATTGTGAATTTCATCCTTGTGGCTCACAAGATCAAAGTAAATTCGGTTGGGCGAATCCGTTGAAAGACAGCGAGTTATTGTATTTTTCTGTGGGTAAACACATTTTGTTGGTCGCTAAAAAAGAAGAGAAAATATTGCCGGCGAATGTGGTGAAACGTGAATTAGATGAACGCATTGAAAGCCTTGAGCAAAAAGAAAACCGTAAATTGAAAAAAACGGAAAAACAAACGTTAAAAGATGATGTGGTGATGAATTTATTACCACGTGCATTCACTAAAAATCAGCAAACTACCGTGTGGATTGATACCGAAAATAATCTTGTTCATGTCGATGCGGTATCCAGTAAGCGCGCAGAAGATGCCTTGGCATTATTACGTAAATCACTTGGTTCGTTACCGGTTGTGCCGCTAGCTTTTGCGAATGAGCCTTCTACGATTTTAACAGACTGGATTGTGCAGGAAAAAATTCCTCATTGGTTGATGGCATTAGAAGAAGCAGAATTGCGAGGAAGCCAAGAAGATAGTGTGATTCGTTGTAAGAAACAACCTTTAGAAAATGAAGAGATTCTAGCTCTTCTACAAGATGGCAAAAAAGTGGTAAGCAAACTCGCATTAGAGTGGGAAGATACGCTGACTTTTGTGTTTAATGAAGATTGCACGCTCAAACGTTTAAAATTTGCCGATGCAGTGCGTGAGAAAAATGCGGATATTTTAAAAGAAGATTATGCGCAACGCTTTGATGCTGATTTTGTATTAATGACGGGCATTTTATCTAAACTGGCCGAAAACTTACTCGATGAATTCGGTGGCGAGAAAGTAAGATTAGGCTAGTTTTAATCATGAAATAAAAAGGCGAACATCATGTTCGCCTTTTGTTTGTTTAAAAGTGCGGTCAAATTTCCGCACGTTTTTAATTAGTGAGTACTCGTACTGGTTGTCGTACGGTTTGCACGTTTACGATCGTTTTCCGTTAAGAGTTTTTTACGGATACGGATCGATTCAGGTGTTACTTCTACTAATTCGTCATCATCGATAAATTCGATAGCTTGTTCAAGGGAGAATTTCACCGGTGTAGTTAATACGATGGCATCATCTTTACCCGATGCACGCATATTGGTGAGTTTTTTACCTTGTAAACAGTTTACGGTTAAGTCGTTTGTGCGGCTGTGAATACCGATGATTTGGCCTTCGTAAACTTCTACGTTAGCTTCGATCATTAATTTACCACGTTCTTGTAAACCAAATAGCGCATAAGCTAATGCTTTACCTGTTGCGTTAGAAATTAATACACCGTTTTTACGTTGACCGATTTCACCTGGTTTGATGTCATCGTAGTGATCGAAACTAGAGTAAAGTAAACCGGTACCTGAAGTCATGGTCATGAATTCACCACGGAAACCGATTAAGCCACGGCTTGGGATGATGTATTCTAAACGTACACGACCTTTGCCATCCGGCATCATATCGCGAACTTCACCTTTACGGATACCTAATGCTTCCATGACAGAACCTTGGTGTTGTTCTTCCACATCGATAGTCACTTGCTCGTAAGGCTCTTGTTTTTTACCGTTGATTTCACGGTAAATTACTTTAGGACGAGAAACAGCAAGTTCATAACCTTCACGACGCATATTTTCAATTAATACAGAAAGGTGTAATTCGCCACGACCAGAAACACGGAATTCATCTGGGTTTGGTGTTTCTTCTACGCGTAATGCCACGTTGTGAACTAACTCTTTGTTTAAACGCTCAAGAATTTGACGAGAAGTCACATATTTACCTTCTTGACCCGCAAACGGAGAAGTGTTTACACAGAAGAACATGGTTACAGTTGGTTCATCAACGGTTAATGAAGGTAAGGCTTCAACCGCGTTGATATCACAAAGGGTGTCAGAAATATTTAATTCACCTAAACCGGTAATCGCAATGATGTCGCCTGCATAAGCGATATCTTCTTCATAACGTTGTAAACCAAGGTGACCTAATACTTGACCCACACGGCCTTGGCGAGTTTGACCTTCGCCATCAATAATCGTTACAGGTTGGTTTGGTTTGATTGAACCACGTTTGATACGACCGATACCGATAACACCCACATAGCTGTTATAGTCTAATTGTGAGATTTGCATTTGGAATGGGGCATCAAGCTCCACTTTTGGCGGTTCAACGTGTTGAACGATCGCTTCAAATAATGGGGTCATATCTTCCGCTAAATCTTCGTGTTCGAGACCCGCAACACCATTTAATGCTGAAGCATAGATAATTGGGAAGTCTAATTGCTCATCGGTTGCACCAAGGTTAACGAATAAATCGAATACTTGATCCACAACCCAATCAGGACGCGCGCCTGGACGGTCAACTTTGTTGATAACAACAATTGGTTTTAAACCGTGAGCAAAGGCTTTTTGGGTTACGAAACGTGTTTGCGGCATTGGGCCGTCAAAGGCATCCACGACTAAAAGTACAGAATCCACCATAGAAAGTACACGTTCTACTTCACCACCGAAGTCGGCGTGTCCTGGGGTATCTACGATGTTAATGCGATAACCATTCCAGTTAATTGCGGTATTTTTTGCAAGAATGGTAATACCACGTTCTTTTTCAAGATCGTTTGAGTCCATTACGCGCTCATCAACATCACCACGAGTTGATTCAAATGTACCGGATTGTTGAAGAAGTTTGTCAACGAGGGTGGTTTTACCATGGTCAACGTGAGCGATAATTGCGATATTGCGCAATTTATTAATATCAATGTCGTTTTTCATTTATTACGTTCTTAAAGTTTAAGTTTTGTAGGGTGGAATTTTTATGCCACCAAATAGTCCAAGTAGTTTAAATTGGTGAGTAAAACTCACCCTACGAGAATCTCGAAAGGGCAAAAATTATACACGATATTTCGTTACTCTGCTATGCCGGTGTTTAAAATAAATCCCATGAAAAAAGCAAGCGGTTGCGTTATAATGCTCTTTTAATTTTTATAAAGATTATATACATAGCAAAATAGAGGACTCCTTATGCCAAATGCAAATGCAATTGCCAACGTATTCAAACTGATCGAAGAGAACGATATTAAGTTCGCGCTACTTCGTTTCACCGACATTAAAGGTAAAGAACACGGTGTTTCTATCCCAGTTAGCCTTGTCGATGAAGATATGTTTGAAGATGGCAAAATGTTCGATGGCTCTTCTGTTGAAGGTTGGAAAACCATTAACAAAGCCGATATGCTTTTAATGCCAATCGCAGAGACTGCGGTAGTCGATCCATTTGCGCAGATCCCAACTCTCTCTATTCGTTGTAGTATTTATGAACCAACGACTATGCAAAGCTATGATCGTGACCCGCGTTCAATTGCTATTCGTGCCGAAAACTATATGCGTTCAATCGGTATTGCGGATCAAGCATTCTTTGGTCCTGAACCAGAGTTCTTCTTATTTGATGATGTACGTTTTGATGTATCAATGAATCGCGCTTCTTTTGCAGTTGATGACATTGAAGCGGCTTGGAACACCAACAAAAAATACGAAGGTGGTAACAACGCTTATCGTCCATTGAAAAAAGGCGGTTACTGTGCGGTTGCTCCAATTGATACAGCACACGATATTCGCTCTGAAATGTGTTTGATTTTAGAAGAAATGGGCTTAGTAGTAGAGGCTCACCACCATGAAGTGGCGACTGCAGGTCAAAATGAAATTGCAACGAAATTCAATAGCTTAACCTTGAAAGCGGATGAAACTCAAATCTATAAATATGTGGTGCAAAACGTTGCGTTAGAGCACGGCAAAACCGCTTGCTTTATGCCAAAGCCAATCACGGGTGATAATGGTTCGGGCATGCACTGTAATATGTCATTAAGCAAAGATGGTAAAAATATTTTCCAAGGTGATAAATATGCCGGCCTTTCTGAAACCGCACTTTATTACATCGGCGGTATCATTAAGCATGCTAAAGCATTAAATGCATTCACTAACCCAAGTACGAACTCATATAAACGTTTAGTGCCAGGTTTTGAAGCGCCAGTATTATTAGCTTACTCTGCAAGCAATCGTTCTGCTTCAATCCGTATCCCAGCAGTAACCAACCCGAAAGCAATTCGTATTGAAGCGCGTTTCCCAGATCCATTGGCAAACCCATATCTTGCATTCGCTGCGCTATTAATGGCTGGCCTTGACGGTGTAGTAAACAAAATCCATCCAGGCGATGCAATGGATAAAAATCTTTATGATCTTCCACCTGAAGAATTAAAAGATATTCCAGCAGTTGCAAGCTCACTGAAAGAAGCGTTGAATTCATTAGAAAAAGACTATGAATTCTTAACGCAAGGCGGTGTATTTGCTAAAGACTTTATCGAAGCATTTATTAGCGTTAAACGTAAGGACGTGGAACGTTTGAATATGACACCACATCCAGTTGAGTTTGAGATGTATTATGCATAAGAAACGATAGATTTCTACTTGCTAAATAAGAAAGTGCGGTCATTTTTGGCCGCACTTTTTGTATGTGATATCACGTTGAATTCGTGTATAATCGAAATCCGATTATAGATAGGACTAGATTATGCTAAATAAATTTGTAGGCAAATTTCGCCGATTTTATGCATTCGATGAACTTTTAAAACAACTTATCATAAGAGATGTAAAACTCAAGTACCGCCGCAGTTATTTGGGGTATCTATGGAGTATTTTGAACCCATTAATGTTAATGGTTGTACAAGTAATCGTATTTTCCAGTATTTTTAGATTTGATACCCCTAACTATCCATTGTATTTAATATCAGGTCAGATAATTTTTAATTTCATGGTAGAAGCAACTAATTCTGCTGTATGGTCAGTAACCGGGAATGCATCTCTGCTCAAGAAAACATATGTTCCAAAGTATATATTTACAATATCGAAAGTGGGGAGTTCATTAGTCAATCTTGTATTTTCTTTAGGAGCCTTAGTATTTGTTATGATTATTACCGGGGCTGAGTTTACTTGGAATTTACTTTTCTTTCCGGTGATTATTTTACAAGTCTGTGTATTCAGTTTGGGATTAGGGTTGTTTTTATCAGCCGCAACAGTTTTTTTCCGGGATATTCAATATCTTTGGGGTGTTTTTGTTTCAATGTGGATGTATTTAACTCCACTTTTCTATCCAGCCTCGATCATTCCTAATGAATATCAGGAGCTTTATAAAACAGCCAATCCAATGTATTGGTATGTAGAACAGTTCAGAGATATTGTGCTTTATGCTCATTTCCCGAATACTAATTCGATTTATATGGGTACAGCCTTAGCTTTTGTTATTTTATTGCTAGGAGCTTGGTATTTTAATAAGAAACAAGATGAATTTATTTTATATATCTAATGAATAAAGAAATTGTAATTAAGGTAACTAACGCCACTGTTCGTTTTAATAAAGCGACTGAAAGTTATAATGGTTTAAAAGAATATGTCATTAAGATGCTAAAAGGTGAACTTATGTTCCAAGAGTTTTTAGCATTAAAAGATGTGAGTCTTGAGGTTAGAAAAGGAGAGTCATGGGGGTTGATTGGTACAAATGGTTCCGGTAAATCAACTCTATTGAAGCTCATCTGTGGTATTTTGCGGCCTTATAAAGGAAGTGTTGAAGTTCATGGTAATATTGCACCGTTGATTGAGCTAGGTGCAGGTTTTGATGGTGAGCTTACAGCAAGAGAAAATATCTATCTGAACGGAGCTTTACTAGGGCATAATAAAGCATTCATGGATCGTCATTTTGATGAAATTATTGAATTTTCAGAGCTTCGAGATTTTGTTGATGTCCCCTTGAAAAATTTTTCATCAGGTATGTCTGCTCGTTTAGGCTTTGCAGTTGCTACGATCGTTAAGCCTGAGATTTTGATTGTTGATGAAGTATTAGCTGTAGGGGATGCAGCATTCCAAGAAAAATGTAAAAAGCGTATGGAAGAAATGCTTTCTGGTGGGACAACCTTATTATTTGTTTCACACTCAATCGATCAAGTGAAAGAGCTTTGTCAGAATGTAATTTGGATTGACAAAGGGAACGTAAGGGCTAGCGGTAAGGCTAAAGATATCATTCCGCTATATGAAGGAATGTAAAGTGAGTACAGATATTGAGAAAGGGTTAATTAGTAAAAGACTTAGTGCTTTTATTAAAGGGGTTGCAATTATATTAATGTTATTTCACCATCTGTTTGCGTATTCAGAACGATATCCAGAAGGTATTAATA
>ERZ773145.1214-NODE-1214-length-22248-cov-5.040463_pt1 | contig 22248 bp, 19 predicted proteins | sample MGYA00580848_ERZ773145 | MGnify/ENA primary metagenome ERZ773145 (study PRJEB29015, sample SAMEA2737858) | human gut metagenome | biome: human gut; feature: human-associated habitat; material: faeces | place: China | collected 2012 ... | reverse complement strand
ACCACAAGGGTTCGCTATGGATTTTTAAGTGTTCAACTTAATTATACAATCCGCCCAAATAAATTTTCAATAAAAAATCGCGAAACCCGAAGAAAAAAAGGGATTTCGCGACGATATTGCTAAAAATAGTCTTATATAGAGATTTTCTTTGTACTATTCCTAAATTCCGTAGGAGTCATGTGGAACGTCCGGCTGAAGAGCTTGGTGAAATAGCTCTGACTCGTGAAGCCGCAGTTGAAGGCGATGTCTGCCACGGAGGTGTCCGTGTACTGCAGAAGCGAGCGGCTGACCTCGAGACGGTAGTCGTTCACGAAGTCGATCGGCGAGCTTCCCATGTAAATCTTGAAAAGCGAGCAGCACTTGCTGCGGGACACCTTGCCGGCCGCGGAAATGTCCGCCAGCGTGATCTTTTCCTGGTAATGCTCGTAAATGAAATGGACCATGTCCTTCTGGACAGCACGGTCCGAGAAGGAAGGCTGCGGGAGCACATTCAGCATCGGAGGGAATGAACGGTAGAGGTAGTAAAGAAGCATGTGGATGAGAGCCACCGTGCGGAAAGGCGCTGCCGGCTCCTTGCTGTCCTTGGAAGCCTGCAGTTCCCTCAAAAGGCGCTGCACCTTGGGTGCATCATCCGAGCCCGCAGGGATGTAGAAATACTCCCGGCTCGCATTCTGGAGGAGCGGGCGGACCAGCTTCTCCCGGATTTCCTCATTTGCCGTCAAAAGCGCAGGATTGGCCAGGATGCGCATGAATACTGTATCCTCCGGCTTCGGCAGGTTCCTGTGGATCGCTCCCGGAAGGACAATCAGCGTCGAACCCTTCTGCAGGGAAATAACGGATTCGTTCAGCTGGAAATCCAGCGTCCCGTCCAGGATCGTCAGACATTCCAGCTCGTCGTGCCAGTGAGTAATCGTTCTGTATGATTTCTGCTCGCCCTTCTTCTCCTTCTGCACATAGAAAGGCGAGGCTTTCGCACCCGGCATGGCAGGCGAGTCGGGCAGAATCGTGAATGGTTTATCCATGAAAGTCTCCTTATCCAAAAAAGCGATAGAGTACGATTGTTATAAAAATAAGTCTTGAAAAAATCTTTACAAACTTGAGTGCACATTATTATTATAACAAATATAGAAAGATTTGAAAATAAACATGAGAATTACCATCAATTCCATAAAACACCTATGGAAATTTCCACTGTATCTGTTACAATAAGATAATATATAATTTTTTCAATATTACAGACACATTGTACGGAAAATCCGCGTAAAGACAGGAGTTTTACATGTACGAAGAAACAACCATCGCAGCGATTGCGACAAGCCCGGGCGAAGGCGGCATCGGCATCATCCGCATCAGCGGCATCGACGCCTGCTGCATCGCCGATAAAATATTTCAGGCCAGGGGCGGGAAATTCGCCGAATCCACGCCATACCTCATGCGCTTCGGCCACGTCGTCAGAGGAGACAAAACCATCGTCGACGAAGGCCTTGCCGTATTCATGAAAGCGCCGCACTCCTACACAGGAGAAGACGTCGTCGAAATCCAGATCCACGGATCCATGGAAGCCCTCCGTCAGACACTCGCGCTCGTCCTTGAAAACGGCGCCGTCCCGGCAGCCAGAGGCGAATTCACGAAACGCGCCTTCCTGAACGGCCGCCTCGACCTCACACAGGCCGAAGCCGTCATGGACGTCATCGAAGCCAAAGGTGCCGCTGCGCTTTCCCAGGCAGAAAGCCACCTCTCCGGGAAACTCTCCAGCTTCGTCCACACCTGCCGCGACGAACTCACCGACCTCATCACGAAACTCGAAGTCACCATCGACTACCCGGAAGAAGACCTCGAAGACCTCACCAACGAACAGATGGAAGAAGGCCTCGTCACCATCCAGAAATCCCTCGCTGATCTCCTCCAGAGATCCGAAGAAGGACGCATTATCAAAGACGGCCTTAGGACAGCCATCGTAGGACGCCCGAACGCAGGGAAATCCAGCCTTCTGAACGCCCTTCTCCAGGAAGACCGAGCCATCGTCACCGACATCCCCGGCACCACAAGAGACACCATCGAAGAATCCATCAAAATCGGCGGCGTCCCCTTAGTCCTCATGGATACAGCCGGCCTTCGCGAGACAGACAACCGCGTCGAACAGATCGGCATCGAAAGAGCCAGAGCCTCCATGGAAAAAGCCGACTTCATCCTCGCCGTCATCGACGGATCCCAGCCGCTCACCCCGGATGACAGGAACCTCCTTTCCTCACTCAAAGGAAGAAACGCCATCGTCATCCTCAACAAATACGACCTTCCGCAGGAAACAGAAATCGAAGACGTCAGAGAACTTTCCGGAAACATCCCCTGCATCCGCCTCTCCGCCCAATACGGAAGCGGCATGGACGACCTCAAAGAAGAACTCAGAAAAATCACCGGTCACCAGGACGCAGACGCAGGAAGAGAACTCTTCCTTACCAACCTGCGCCACGTAGACCTCGTCAAGAAATCCCTGGCAAGCGTAGAAAGAGCCTTAGAATCCGTCAGAAACGGCATGCCCGCCGACTGCATCGTAGTCGACCTCACCGAAGCCTGGACCCAGATGGGCGCCATTACAGGCGACACCGTAGACGACGAACTCATCAACGGCATCTTCGAACGCTTCTGCGTAGGGAAATAAAAGAACAAAAACCAAAGTGCCAAGGTACGAACGGAAAAACAGAACTCGCTGCCCTCGTCATTCCAGAGTCCTGCACTGCTGCCGCAGCGCAGAAAAAAGCCATGGTACGATTTAATATCTAAAAGCTCTTTCTTATTACACCTTCAAAACCGCGGCGGAGCGCGAAGGGGGAAACAAGCAAACTTTGCTGACGCAAGCGGAAAACATGCCAACCGAAAGGGGTTCATTGCGTTTTTTTCGAGCGAAGCGAGGTTTAAGGGTGTTAACCTTGCTCCGAAGGAGAAGGTGGCGCCGGAGGCGTCGGATACAGCAGTTCCTCAAGGCGTCAGCCTTGGTTGTTCGGTTTTCACTCCGCTGCCGCAGCGCCGCTAACACTTGCCTTCCCAGACGGGGAAGGTGCCCGGAGGGCGGATAGGGTTGATTACCTCGAGCGAAGCGAGGTTGTCCGGTTTCGTCAGCATAGTCTGACAACGCAAAAAAGGCCTTCGACAGGCCTTTTTTCGTAATTCTATGTCTCTTTCAAATTCCCAAGTTTTACTTCAATTCCCTCTCAGTCCCCATGACCCTGACGAAGCCGCCGCCAAATTTCGTATTGGCGAGCCACTTCTCCAGGTTGAAGATGTACGGGACACCTTCGTCCCAGAGGGTGCAGAGGGTCTTGCCATCTCTTTCCTCGATCTTCACGAGGGGCATCCAGTGCCAGTGATAAGGAATCGGTTCTCCGCCGCTGTGGAGGTTCAGGAAACCTACGGGGCAGTCGGAAGCGAGGCCTTCTGCGATGAAGTTCTTCAGCTTTTCAAAGCTCGGAGCCAGCATGTGGATCGGAGGAATCGGCATCGCTTCAGGTGTACCCTTGAGTCCTCTTTCCTTCATGTATGCTTCCAGGCCTTCCTTGAGCCATCTTGTCTTGTACAGGCCGTGCATGCGGGGAGTTGCGTACTTCCAGATGTCGAGCATCTTGGACGTAGCGCCTTCCTTGGTCGTGACCGGCATCTGCCATTCCTTCATTTCCACGTAGGCCGCAATCATGGCGCCTACAGTCGGGCCGCAGCCTGCCAGTTTCTGACGCTTTTCAGGATACCACTCCTGATTGTAGCCGAGTACCTTTCGTCCGTCCGCGGTCACGGTGATCCATTCAAGATGACGGATTTCTATCATCATGTTTATCCCTTCCCGTTTCAAATAACACGGAGATCCCCGGCCCGCGCCGGATCAGCGGATCCCCGCCTCCTTGAGGAGGTTTCTTACGACATAGCCTGCCATCATCATGCCGGACACCGGAGGAACGAACGAGGTGGAACCCGGAGCGTGTCCTTCGCCGATCGGCTTATGCGGCAGTTCTTTCGAATATACGACTGTAAGGTGCCTCACGCGGCGGTCCTTCAGCTCTTTTCTCATCTTTCTAGCCAGATGGCAGACAGACGTTTTATTAATATCTGCGATCTGCAGCATTTCCGGACGCAGGCGGTTGCCCGTGCCCATCGAGGAAATTTCCGGAATCTTCATCTTCCAGCAGATTTCCGCAATAGCAAGCTTCGCCAGCACATCATCGATCGCGTCGATAATGTAATCCGCATGCAGATCCTTGATGAAATCCTCATCGCCCGGACGGAAAAAGACAGGCTTTGCTTCTGCAATGCAGTTCGGATTCACGCGGTGCGCTCTCTCCACCATCACCTCTGCCTTATTTCTTCCGATCGTCGTCCGGTCAGCGACCAGCTGGCGGTTCAGATTCGATTCGTCAACGACATCCTTGTCAATGAAAATCAGGTGGCCGATCCCGACTCTGACAAGCGCTTCAGCAGCATAAGATCCGACGCCGCCTATACCAAATACAGCGACAGTCTTCGTGGAAAGAAAATCTACCCCTTCCTCACCCATAATGCGGGCAGTACGTACAAATATGGGGTCCATTATTCTCCTCCCGGGATGATTTCAATCCAGTAACCATCCGGATCATTGATGAAATAAATGCCCATAGCCGGGTTTTCGAAACAAATGCATCCCATCTTCTTGTGCAGCTCATGCGCAGCATCCATATCATCGACATCGAAAGCCAGATGGAATTCATTGTCACCCAGATTGTACGCTTCCTTCCTGTCGCGAAGCCAGGTCAGTTCCAGACGATGCTTCGTCTTGCCATCGCCCATGTAAGCCAGAATAAAGGAGCCGTCGGGAGCCTTGAACTCGTTGACTACCTTCAGCCCGAGCGCTTCCTCATAAAATGCGATACTCTTCTCCAAATCGAGTACGTTGAAATTGTTGTGGTTAAACTTAAATTTCATTCTTTCTCTCCTCATCAAAACAAAAAGGAAACGCCCCGCGTCTCCCCGGACACCTCAATTTTCCATGTCCGCTGTATTAAACAGTATACCACAAAGTGTCCATACTATATATAGAAAATTCCAAATACATATAAATTGAGATGGGAAATGAAACCGGACGACAAGGATGACGACAGAGGAAAGAAAAATCCATACGATCGAGTGCTGCTCCCACAGCACCGATAAAGTACCAAGGTACGCTTTCCTATCAATAAGCTCTTTCTTATAAACACCGCACAACCGCGACGTAGCGCGAATTGGAAAACAGAATAAGGAAAACACCATACAACTGTGCCTGACGGCACACACGAAATGAACTTCATTCGTCGGCTCCGCCGCCACCTTCTTCTACGAGGCAAGGTCAAACACCCTTAAACGAGCCTTCGGCTGATGGAAAACCATAAAACCTCGCTATCGCACGAAGAACCTTTTTATAAAAACCAATGAATACTGCACCCCTTTCTCTGGCAACAGTTAAAAGATAGGCCAGACGCCTTCCCCGCTGGGGCAGGTCAAAACCTTCCGCTACGATGCGAGCGGCTATTATCACTGGTTATTTAAATGCCCCCACCGAAAAAAGCTGTGAAATCGTTTTGGATTTCACAGCTTTCCTTTTCCTATTTCTATTCTTATTCCTTCACTGCAATGGAGAAGTAGTTCTTCTTGCCTTTTTTAATGATGATGAACTTGCCATTGGTGTTCGGGTGAGCGGAGATTTCTGCTTCGGTGTCTTTGACCTGTTCGCCATTGACGCGGATGGCGCCGTTGGTGACGTCTTCTCTGGCCTGGCGTTTGGATTTTTCTACGCCGGCTTCGACGAGGGCTTCGACGATGTTGATCGGAGCTTTTGCGACTTCGCCGCCTTTTGTATTTCTGAAGGCGCCTTCGATTTCATCGCCGGTGAGTTCCTGGATGTTGCCGGAGAAGAGGGCCTGGGTGACTTTTTCTGCCTGAGCGAGGCCTTCGTCGCCGTGAACGAAGCGGGTGACTTCTTCAGCGAGTTTTCTCTGCGCATTTCTGTGTTCCGGATGTTCAGCGACTTCTTTTTCGAGGTCTTCGATTTCTTCCATGGAGAGGAAGGTGAAGTACTTCAGGTATTTCACGACATCGCGGTCGTCCTGGTTGAACCAGAACTGGTAGAATTCGTACGGGCTTGTCTTCTTCGGATCGAGCCATACGGCGCCGCCTGCTGTCTTACCGAATTTCGTGCCGTCAGCCTTGAGCATCAGCGGGATGGTGAGGCCGTAAGCATCGGAGACGCCTTCGGTCTTTCGGAGGAGTTCTACGCCGTTTGTGATGTTGCCCCACTGGTCAGCGCCGCCGATCTGCAGCTGTACATCGTAATTGTCATAGAGCATCTTGAAGTCGATGGACTGGAGGATCTGGTAAGAGAATTCCGTGAAAGAAATGCCCGTATCCAGTCTGGATGCGACGATATCCTTGGCCAGCATCGTGTTGATATTGAAAAGCTTGCCGTAATCGCGGAGGAAGTCCAGAAGGGAAATCTTGGACAGCCAGTCATAGTTGTTGACCATGCGGAAACCGTCTTCGCCGAAGAGATTCTTCATCTGTTCTTTCAGGCATTCTGCATTATGCTGGACCTGTTCCATAGACTGGAGCACACGCTCGGATTTTCTGCCAGAAGGATCACCAATCGATCCCGTGCCGCCGCCGATCAGGATGACCGGATGATGACCAGCGAGCTGGAAACGCTTCATAATCATGAAAGGAATCAGATGACCGATGTGCATGCTGTCACCGGTTGGATCGATGCCGCAATAGAGGGAAATCGACTTCTCCCCTACGAGCTTGTACAAGCCCTCTTCATCCGTCTGCTGGTTGACAGCGCCGCGCCACTTCAGTTCATCAATAATATTCATGTAGGTTCACCTCTCAAAAATGTATTGGTTCAGGGACTTCCTGAAAGTTATATTAAACAATATAACACAATTGGAAACCATGTTACACCCAGAACATAGTTTCCCTCGCCTGACATGCCGTACAAATGGGATTCTTTAGCTCTTTCCAATTTCCCTTGCCCGCTATATAATTACATTAAAATAGGGAGAGTATGGGAAGTTCATCACAAATTGACAGATATGAGGTGCACTATGTCAGCCGATCATACAATAACAACCAAAAACCGGACAGAGGAAATCGCGGAAACCACGCAAAAGCTCCTTCACGACTACTTCGAAAGAAGCGGCTCCGCCTCCCTCATCAACAGGCTCGCACCGGACGTACTCTGGTTCAGCGAAGAAGAAAGCGGCGGAAAAGAGGAAGCCGCCCGCTACCTGACCGCCTGGAAGGAAGGCTTCTTCAATTCCTACGTCGAATCAGAATCCTACGAAGCCAAGAACCTCGGAGAAGGCTACTCCCTCTGCATTGCAAACCTCGCCCTCCTTGTGCATCCCGGGAAGACATTCACCCTGCACCAGACAAGGAAACTCACCTTCATCTTCCGGCGCCTCAGAGACAAGAACACCGACGAAAGCACATGGGAAATCATCCACCTCGCCGTTGCTACACTTGCCCCCAAGACAGCACCGGGCAAGCTCCCTGAAATTTCATGCAGCCTCGACAACCTGCGCTACCTGAACCGCTTCACGACAGGCGACCTTTCCTTGGACGAAACAAGAAGCCTCTATGCCCTCCTTCAGGAAAAAGTCTTCCGCCACTTCACGCAGGAAAAGAAAGACATGCTGACCGCCCTCTCCCTCTTCGACGTATTCACATTGAGCCAGGCCAAATACATGTATCCCTCCGGCGACACCACCGCCATGATGCGCGAAGAAGAAGAATCAGGACTCTTCCTCTACCTCGTTAAAGGCACCACAGGAAGCTACCGCTTCTTCCCCGTCATGCGCCAGTTCCTCGCCGCAGAATTCTCCGCCCGCGACCCCAAGTGGCAGTCCCGCTGCTACCTCAAGGCCGCCCGCTGGCACTATGCCGCAGGAAACTACCTCGAAGCCATGCAGGCCGCTGACAAAGGCGACGACTACGATATGGCCCTCAACATCCTCGCCAGAGGCTCCGACTCCATCCTCTTCTCCGGCCGCCGCACCTACAGAAGATCCCTCGTCAAACGCTGCCCGAGAAACGTCGTGAAACGCCACATCCACACCATCTGCCTCATGGTCTACGACCTCTACTACTCCGGAATGAAAGACGAATTCCGCACCCAGTACGCAAGACTCCGTGAAATCGACGCCGGCGTATCCGAAAGAGCCGCCGTCCATTTCCTCGGCACCATGACGAATTTCAACAACCTCGATCCTATGATCACAGGCGCTGAAGAAGCACTCGACACCATCCGGCGCTACAACCTGTGGAAAGAATTCAAGACACCGCACCTCGGCTTCTGCTGCCCGACGCTCCTCCTTCTTTACCATTCCACACCGGGCCAGCTCTTCACCGAAGTAGAGAAACTCGCCGAACTCCAGTCCACCCTCGAAAGAATCGGACGCCACGAATACGGCAGCGCATGGAGCCACCTCTTCCACGCTGAATACTACCTCCTCACAGGAGACTGGGAAAAAGGCCTCGGAGAACTCTCCGCCCTCGAAGCAAGCCCGGAATACGCGAACCCATCCGTCAAGATCCGATCCGCCTACCTCAGAGGCTGGCTCGCCTTCGTAACAGGAAGAGCCTCCTCCATCAGGGAAATCGAGACAGAAATGCACGGCTACCTCGCATCCACCGCCGAATACCAGACACTCATAGCAAGCCTCAGCGAATGCGGCTTTCACCTCATGTTCGGCACCGATTCCAACATCAAGAAAGAATACAAAAGAATCCTCGATCCCCAGCGCTTCTACTTCCCGTCCCACACCTACATAGAAATCATGAAAGACAGGATCCTCCTCCGTGATGGAAAAGACACCGACCTCCTCGCAGAAGCCGAAACCCACGAAACTCATGCCCGTCAGAGGAAATCCGTCATCGGCATGATCTTCGCCCTCCTGAACCAGGCAGCCGCCTACAAGAGACTCGGCGAAGAAGAAAACAGCCTCCAGGCACTCGAAGAAGCCCTGACCCTCGCCGGCCCCGACCACCTCATCCTCCCCTTCATCCTCTTCTCCGATGAACACAAGGACCTCTGGAAAAAAGTCAGAGCCCCGAGACACAGCACCTCCATCGTAGAAACCATGTCCCAATACACCCGCCCTACCAGCCCCGAGATCCCCTCCCTCGAAGAAATGAGAAGAGACCAGATCAAGAAACTGACCGGGAGAGAAATGGAAATCATCCACCTCGCAGTACAGGGACTCAAAAATAAGAAATCGCCGAAGAACAAAAAGTGGCAGAAATAACCATCAAAAAAGCCATGTCCACCATCTACAGGAAACTAAACATCTCCGGCCGCCCCGAACTCCTCACCATCTTCGGGGAAGAAAAACACGAGGAAGAATAAAAAAATACAGGAACGCTGAACCTCCATCCGCAATGCGGATGGGGGTTTTGTGGTGGGAGTTTTAAAACCACACAACCGAGCGCTGCGGCAGCAGCGCCGTAAAAGTGCCATGGTACGCCTTATCATCTAAAGGCTCTTATATAGAGACCATACAACCGCCAAGTATGGCGAATTGGAACACCACACAACCGAGCTACGCTCGTGGAACCTTTTATAAAAACCAATGAATACTGCACCCCTTTCGTCAGCAACAGTTAAATGATGGGCTGACCGCTCTTTCCCCGCTGGGGCAGGTCAACACCTTCCGTATCGGCATGTACCGCTATTATCAACTGCGATGTACTGAGTCCTTACTTTTTTCGAGCGCAGCGAGGTTTAAGGGTGTTAACCTTGCTCCGAAGGAGAAGGTGGGAAATTTTTGCTTTTTAAAAATTTCTCGAATGAGATGTAGTTATCGAGCGAAGCGAGGTTGTTCGGTTTCTTCTCCGCTCCGGCAGCACCACTAAAAGACAAAGGTACGCTTTCCTATCAATAAGCTCTTATATAGAAACCATACAACCGCCAAGTATGGTGATTGGGAAAATATGCCAACCAGCCTATGGCTGTAGGAAAGTTCAAAACAACCTTACTTATAAAAACCTAAAGGTATAATTAACCCTATCCACCAGCAACAGTTTAAAGATGAGCTGGTCCCCCTTCCCCGTCAGGGAAGGCGAGTGTTGGCGGTGCTCGCGTTTTAGGGTCCTCCCCCACGCAAAAACACCGCTGCTCCAAGTTTCTGCTTAGAACAGCGGTGTTTTTCATTCATCATTCTACGTTCTTTTCTCCTCCAGCTTGTATGCTGGTGTTGTCGGTGATGTTCCATCTTCCGGCTACTCTGACTCTGGCGTCGGCGTCGCCTCCGTTGTTGTAGCGGATGCGGCTGTCGCCTCCTATTTCAAGGATGGGCTTTTCTTTGGAGGGTTGTCTCTTGGGTGGTTTCCATCCCAGGGCTTCGAGTTCTCTGGCGTAGTCTTTCCTGAGTTTCATGAGGCTCGGGTTGTCTTCGGGGACTGTCTTGCCGCCTTCCAGGATATCCTTGATGACGCCGGCGAGTTCGTATCTGGTGAGCTGGCGGTCGAAGAAGGCTGTGGTGTAGTCAGGGGCTTTGCCCTGTTCGCACATGGTGTAGACGGTCTTGTAGGCGTAGTTTCCTTTGCTGACTGTGTCGAAGGAATTCGGCGCATAGACGTTGTAGGCGAAGGCCTCGATGGCGCAGGCGGTGAAGAGGGATGCGAGAAGAAGGATCTTCTTCATGTCATTCACAGACTTTCTGCTCGATCAGGCGGTAGAGGCTGTCTCTGCCGTCTCCGTTCAGGGAGGAGTAGGAAATAGCCGGGTAATCAGCCGGGAAGAGTTTATTCAGCTTTTTGAGGTTTTCTCTGGCTTCGTTTCTCTTGAGCTTGTCTTCCTTGGTGCCGATGACGACTAAGGACGGCGCGATTTCTCTGAGCCATTCGTAGGCTTTCATGTCGATCGGAAGTCCTGGATGGCGCAGGTCGATCAGGAGGCCTACCATGACGAGGCTCGGGGAGCTCTTGATGTAGTCGTCGATGAAGGTGGACCATGTGTCCTTGTTTTCTTGGCTTGTCTTTGCAAAGCCGTAGCCCGGCAGGTCGACGAGGTACCATTCCTGTCGCTGTTCCTGTTCGTCCACGGTTCTTCTGGACTGGATGGCGTAGTAGTTGATGGTTCTTGTCTTGCCCGGTTCGCGGCTGACGTAGGCGAGCTTTCTCTGCCCGCAGAGGTTGTTGATGAGGGAGGATTTCCCTACGTTCGAACGCCCGATGAAGGCGATTTCTTTCCGCCCGTCGTTCACGTACTGCTTACGGTTGACGGCAGAGCTGAAATATACTGACGAGAAAATATGAAATTTTTCTATTTCCTTGATTTCCGCCACTTCATGCCTCCTTTATTTCACCAATGCGTGTTCGAGGACTTCCTGCACGTTCTTGACATAGACGAATTGCAGCTTGTCCTGTACGGACTTCGGCAGTTCTTCGAGATCTCTCTTGTTCTTTTCCGGCAGCAGGATCTGCTTGATGCCGAATTCGTTGGCAGCCAGGACTTTCTCCTTGACGCCGCCGATCGGGAGGACTTCGCCGGTGAGGGTGATTTCCCCGGTCATAGCAGTATCGCCTCTGACTCTTCTGCCTGTATAGGCAGATGCCATGGCGGTTGCCATCGTGATGCCTGCGGACGGGCCGTCTTTCGGTACGGCGCCTTCTGGCAGGTGGATGTGGGTGTCGAGGGTTTCATAGAAATCATCCTTGAGTCCCAGGTCCTTGGCCTTGCTTCTAATGTAGGTGTACGCGGTTTCAGCGGATTCCTTCATGACATCGCCCATCTGGCCTGTCAGGATCAGGTGGCCCTTGCCCTTGATGGTGACGGCTTCGGTGTCGAGGACTTCGCCGCCTGCGATCGTCCATGCGAGGCCATTGACGCGGCCTACGGCATCCGGATGTTCTTCAGCGAGCGGGAGGAATTTCACTGGTCCCAGGTACTTGTCGAGTGTCTTGACGGAAAGCGGCGGCAGCTTGTCGTCCTGGAGGACGATCTTCTTGCCTACCTTGCGGCAGAGGGCGCCGATGGTTCTTTCAAGGTTACGGACGCCTGCTTCTCTGGTGTATCCTGTGATGACTTTCTTCAGGAGCGCCGGAGTGAAGCGGATGTCTCCGTCCTTCAGGCCGTTTCTCTCTTTCTGTCTCGGCACGAGGTATTTCTTCGCGATTTCCAGCTTCTCTTCTTCCGTGTAGCCAGTGAGTTCGATCAGTTCCATACGATCGAGCAGGGCAGCCGGGATGGTGGAGACGCTGTTGGCCGTCGCGAGGAAGAAAACCTTCGAGAAATCGAAGGGAATGTCGATGTAGTTATCGTGGAAAGCTTTGTTCTGTTCCGGATCGAGTGCTTCAAGCAGTGCAGAAGCAGGATCACCGCGGAAATCAGAGCCGACCTTGTCGATTTCGTCCAGCAGCATCAGCGGGTTGTTGACGCCGACTTCGCTGATGGCTTCAATGAAGCGGCCTGGCATAGCACCGATGTAGGTGCGGCGGTGGCCGCGGATTTCAGCTTCATCATGGATGCCGCCTAAGGAAATACGGCAATACTTCCTGTTCATGGCTCTGGCGATGGACTGTGCGAGCGATGTCTTGCCGACGCCTGGCGGTCCTACGAAGCAGATAATCGGAGCCTTCGCTTCAGGCGCAAGGATGCGGACAGCGAGGTATTCCAGAATTCTTTCCTTGATCTTTTCCAAGCCGTAGTGGTCATGGTCGAGAACTTCCTGCGCCTTCTTGAGTTCGAGGGAGTCCTTCGTTTCCTTGTCCCATGGCAGAGAGAAGACCCAGTCCAGATAGTTTCTGGCAACAGCGGTCTCTGCCATCATCGGCGGCATGGATTCGAGATGGTTGATTTCCTTCTCGAGTTTCTTCTTGTATTCTTCAGGAATGGCAGAGTCTGCCAGTTTCTTCCTGTAGTCTTCCGCTTCCTGATCTTGGCTGACGGTGTCGCCCAGACGGTCGTGGATGGATTTAATTTTCTGTCTTAAGTAGTAGTCCTTCTGTTCCTTGTCCATCTTCTGGCGCACGTCAGAGCTGATTTCGGATTCGAGATGAACGATCTCGATTTCCATATCAAGATAGCCCTGGACGAGCTTCAGGCGGGATGCGACGTCGGCTTCTTCGAGGACTCTCTGTCTCTGCTGCGGTTTCAGAAGCAGCTGGGACGCAATGAAATCGGCGGTTTCGCCGGGATCGGTGATGCTCTTCAGCTGTTCCATCTGGTCTTCGGGCAGGCCCTGCTTCGTGTTGTGGAGCCATTCGAAGAAGGACTTCAGGAGTGTTCTTCTGAAAGCTTCAGCGCGGAGTTCATCTTCCGGCTTGATTTCTTCGATATCATCCACATCAGCGGACAGGAAACGGTCGCCGCGGGTGACCTTCAGGAGTTTCACGCGGGATACGCCTTCGACGAGCACGCGGATGAGGCCTCCCGGCATCTGGAGCATCTGTGTCACTTTGACGACAGTGCAGACGTCGTAAAGGTCGTCTTCCTGCGGTACTTCCACGCGGGAATCCTTCTGCATGGCCATGACGAGGTATCTTTCGCCTTTCCCTGCAAAGCGCACGGCTTCGACGGATTCTTTTCTTCCGATGTCCAGATTGACGGACATGCGGGGATAAATGACTATATCTCTCAGCGCCACTACAGGGAGGTTGAGAGGCTGATTTTCGTTCTGTATTTCATCCATAGATAGTTCCTCCATAATATATCTCTATTGTATCACATGAAAGGCCTAAAGCGTCTACTCTTTAATTTAAAAACTTCGATATCTCAGTCTCTTCCCTCTCTGATTCTACAGAAAGAGCCGGAGTCAAGTGGTTGTCCCATTTGGCTCCGGCCTCCATGTGCTTTTATTTGGAATACGGCCCCTCGGGGCACGGATTATTCTTTTGTTCCGTCTTCCTTGATCAGGACCGGATCAGAATGCTTCAGCACGACGTCTTCAGTGACGATGCACTTCCTGACGTCCTTCATCCCCGGGATTTCATACATGACATGCTGCATGATTTTCTCGATGATGGCGCGAAGTCCTCTGGCTCCTGTATTTCTCTCGATGGCCTGGCGGGCAATGGCGTGGATGGCGCCATCGTCGAATTCCAGTTCGACATGATCCATGGCAAGGAGCTTCTGGTACTGCTTGACGAGTGCGTTCTTTGGTTCCGTGAGGATCCTGACGAGCGCATCTTCATTCAGCGGATGCAGAGCCACGATGACCGGCAGACGACCGATGAATTCAGGGATGAGGCCGAATTTCAGAAGATCTTCCGGCTGGACCTGCTGCAGGAGTTCTGCCATGTCCTTGGAATCCTTCTTTTCGATATCGGCGCCGAATCCCATGACACTCTTCGTCAGTCTTCTGTCGATGACTTTGTCGATGCCGGCAAAAGCGCCGCCGCAGATGAAGAGAATGTTCGATGTATCAATCTGGATCATTTCCTGATTCGGATGCTTTCTGCCGCCCTGCGGAGGAACGCTGGCAACAGTGCCTTCCAGAATCTTCAGAAGTGCCTGCTGTACGCCTTCACCGGATACGTCTCTGGTGATGGACGGGTTTTCAGACTTCCTTGCGATCTTATCGATTTCATCGATGTAGACGATACCGCGTTCCGCTTTGTCGATATCATAGTCGGCAGCCTGGATCAGGCGCAGGAGAATGTTTTCGACGTCTTCGCCGACATAGCCGGCTTCGGTCAGGGTCGTTGCATCGGAAATCGCAAAAGGAACGTCCAGGAAACGCGCGAGCGTCTGGGCAAGGAGCGTCTTGCCGCTGCCTGTCGGCCCGAGCATGATGATATTGGACTTCTGGAGTTCTACATCATCGTCCGTGGACTCATACTGGATTCTCTTGTAATGGTTGTATACGGCAACGGCCAGAGCGGTTTTGGCATCGTCCTGTTCGATGACGTACTGATCCATGTACTTCTTGATTTCTTCCGGAACGGGAAGCTTGAAGTGCGGAACAGACTTCTGCTTGTCTGCCTTCATTTCCTCTTTGAGGATGTTTTCGCACACTTCGATACATTCATTGCAGATATAGACTCCCGGCCCTGCGATCAGCTTTTCAACTTCTTCGCCGGAACGTCCGCAGAAGCTGCAGACCGGTGTTCCTTCATGTTTCTCGTTCAATGGGAGCCTCCCTTATTTCTTCGTTAATTCATCCAGCTCGTTTCTGGTAAGTACGCGGTCGATGAGGCCGTACTTCTGCGCCATCTCCGCGGTCATGAAGTTATCTCTTTCGGTATCGCGGCGGATCGTCTCGATCGGCTGTCCGCTGTGCTTGGAAAGGATGCCGTTCAGTTCATCACGCAGGCGCAGGATTTCACGGGCATGGATTTCAATTTCCGTAGCCTGGCCCTGTACGCCGCCCAGCGGCTGATGGATCATCACATTGGAGTGCAGGAGAGCGAAACGCTTGCCCGGCGCACCGGAAGTGAGAAGGACGGCTGCCATGCTGGCGCAGGAGCCGATGCAGATGGTCGACACATCCGGACGGATGTACTGCATGGTGTCATAAATAGCAAGGCCCGCGGTGACGACGCCTCCCGGGCTGTTGATATAGAGGTGAATGTCTTTCGACGGATCTTCAGCTTCCAGGAAAAGGAGCTGGGCAATGATGATGTTTGCCATATGATCCTCGATTTCACCATCGAGGAAAATGATTCGGTCTTTCAAAAGACGGGAATAAATATCATAGGAACGTTCTCCCTGTGCGGTCTGTTCCACTACGATCGGTACATAAGCCATAAATAAACATCCTTTCTTTTTGAACGGCGCCGTCGGCGCATTCACATTCATGAATCATTCATTCCGCTCTCCCTTAAGGAGCGGGCTTTCCGATAAGGAAATAGGAAATGAATGGAGTCGGATTCTAAGCTTTTCCCGCGGAAAACAGGGAAATCCTCCGTTTTCCATATGGGCGAAAGAGACGCCGGTCATCCCCGCGTCTCTTCCCCCGCACCGGCAAACCGGTGTATTACATGAAATTTCCGATACCGCAAAAGCGGTTCTTCTATATACCTTCGGGCGAAGTCTTACTTGCTTTCAGCCTGGAGGATGGTTTCGATGATTTCAGCCTTTTTAGCTTTGGAATCCAGAGCGATGCCCTTTTCGGATGCATACTGCTTCAGATCTTTGACCGTCATGGCATTGAGTTCAGCTTCGCGGTCTTCTGCGACTGCCGGAGCTTCTGCGGCACCTTCGGTTGCTGCTTCTGCAGCTTCTTCAGCGGCGGTTTCTTCAGCTTTCTTGTCAGCTTCAGCCTTCTTGGCAGCGCCGTAAATGAATGCGGCAGCCTTCTTGCGGAGGACGGAGTTGATGAGCATGCCTACACGGTTTTCATCTTTAATGATCTTCATGACATCGTTAGGGTCTGCGTTGAACTGATGAGCCATGCTGTAAACTTCCATGGACAGATCTTCATTGGTGACCTGGAGGTCTTCCTTGTCAGCGATTGCTTCGAGGACGAGACCCTGTCTTACCTGTTCAGCAGCAGTAGCTTCGTAGTTAGCACGGAGCTGTGCTTCTGTCTGGTTCATTCTCTTGAGGTAGTCATCAAGAGACATGTTCTGGCTTTCGAGGTTCATCTTGATTTCTTCAACGATCTCGTCGATGCGCTGATCAACCATTTCATGCGGGATATCTACTTTAGCGTTTGCGACAGCCTGGTTTACCAGTGCGTCGTGGTAAGCTTCTTCAGCCTGCTGGAGAGCCTGCAGCTGCATCTGCTGCTTCAGGCTTGCCTTCAGCTCGTCGATGGTTTCGAACTGGCTGACGGATTTAGCGAATTCGTCATCGATTTCCGGCAGCTGTTTGCGCTTTACATCATTGATATGAACTTTAAATTCAGCTTCCTTGCCCTTCAGAGCATCTACGAAGTAGTCTGCCGGGAATGTAACCTTGACATCTACATCGTCGCCTGCCTTGTGGCCTTCGAGCTGGTCTTCAAAACCTGGAATGAAGCTCTGGGAACCGATTTCCAGCGGATAGGTCTTGCCTTCGCCGCCTTCGAATGGTTCGCCGTCAACAAAGCCCTTGAAGTCGATGACAGCATAGTCGCCCTTCTTCAGGACAGCCCCGTCTTCAGCCTTTTCAAGTCTTGCGCTCTGTTCAGCACCGCGCTTCAGCTGTTCCATGACTTCATCGTCAGAGATTTCCGGCTGAGCGTGTTCTGCTTCCAGCCCCTTGTATTCGCCGAGTTCTACTTCCGGACGTTTAACGAAAGTAGCAGTGAATACAGCGCCTTCGGATTCAGAGAATTTGTCTTCCTTTACATCAGGAGTTGTGACAGGAATCAGTTTTTCCTGCTGCAGAGCTTCGTTCAGTGCGTCATTGATGACGACGTCCTTAGCTTCTGCTTCGACAGCTTCCTTGCCGAAATGCATTTCAAGAATCTTGCGGCTTGCCTTGCCCTTGCGGAAGCCAGGGATCTTTACCTGGTTGGCGATGCGTGCTACAGCGGTCTTGAAACCTTTCTGTACTGCTTCTGCCGGTACTTCCACATTCAGAGATACTTTGTGCTGGTCCAGTGCCTCTACCTTAACGTTCATAAAAACTATTCCTCCTTAAGTCGGCTTTCCGACAAATTGATACCTACCACCGTCGGATGCCCGACAATTCGATACCTTTTACATGCTTTTTCGAGTATGCTAAATTGCAAGATATATTTTAACATAGCAAAGAAAAAAACACAAATCTTTATAACAATCTTTTAAGGAGAAATTCTGCGGGATGTCCGCCCGCCCGGAGCGGAATGGTTCCACCCTTTCAGCCGCCGATGTCTTTTGTGACCGGGCCGTTCAGGAGAGAAGCTCCCATGAAGGAAAGTGTCGGATACAGCTTCTTCATATCTGAAAGAGCCTTGGCCGCATCACTTCCGCCCGATGTGGCGAATAAGTATATTTCCTTGCCGGAGAGATCATTCGTCTCGATGAAAGACTGGATGACCCTCGGCGCGGTGTACCACCAGATCGGGAAACCGATGTACACCCTGTCATAGCCCGAGAGATTGAAAGCGCCGCCTTCGATGGCCGGACGGCAGTCTTCGTCCGCTGATTCCAGGGACGAGCGGCTCTTCTTGTCCATCCAGTTCAGATCCCTAAACGTGTACTTTTCCTTCGGAACGATTTCCTTCAGGTCCGCCCCTGCAATCTTTGCCAGAGCCTTTGCCTTTTCAGCCGTCGTACCTGATGCCGAGAAATATGCCACAACTTTCTTCATGATGACTTCCTGCCTTTCTCCCTTGACCTATTATTATTATGATTCTAAAGACCCGAAGCCGCTCAGCCGAGCAGCTTCCTGACACAAGCGTAGACAAGCTGCGCCGCTGTCACGCCGCGGCAGGGGATTCCTGCCCGCTGCATGGCCTCTTTCTGCCGCTCCGTCGGATACACATAGGGATAAATCCCGTACATGAAGGGAAGGAGCGTGTACAGGAAACCAATCCTCTCCTCTTCGGTCATCGAAGGGAAGAACTTCACGAGGCAGGCATTCAGGATTTCCATCACCTTCCGGATGACTTTCTTGTACTCCGTCAGGCGTTCGATCCTGCTGTGCTCCTCGATGTCATAGAGATTCATGCACTGGATCCGGAAAAGCGTCTCACGCCCTTCCGTCGAATGAGCCAGCGCCGCTGCGAATTCATCCTTCGTCATCTTCTCGTTCCCGTGAAGAATTTCAAGGAGACTGCGGCTCCACGCCTCATACTCCTCGCGGAGAATTTCAAGGAAAATCTCCTCCTTGGAAACGAAGTAATTGTAGATTGACGGACGGGAAATGCTGATTTCGCAGCTGATCTCCTTCAGACTGATCTCCTGGTAACTCATCGTGCGGTACAACTTACGGCAGGCCATCACAATCTCGATCGATCTTTCATTCGAATCTTTCATGTTCCCTCCTGTCATGCAGCGCGCTTTTGAGAAGCGAAAATAGTTTGCTGACACTGTGTCAACAATTTAAGTATACCACCAACTGACACAGTGTCAATATGCAAAATTGAAAACTTTCTATTTATCTGAGATCCCTTCCCTCGATCGTCTTTCTGCCTCGACGCGCTCCTCCTCTTCCTTGAAAAAACGGAAGAACGATTCCGCCACGCGGCTCGCCAGCTGACCGCGGCGCTTGACGAGGGAAAGAGAAGACGCAAGATTCTTTTCAGCAAGGAAGGCCGTCTCCAGATTCTTGCCCCAGGCGAGGATCGACTCAGGAACAATCGCAATCCCGATTCCGGCTTCCGCCCACTGGAGACTCGTCCTTGCATCGTCCGTCACGCAGTAGACTTCCGGCACCGCCATTTCTTTTTCAAATTCATCGAGCACCAGCTTCTCCCAACGGCGGTAAATGATGATCGGACGTTTCTCAAGCGCTTTGAGAGTGAGAGTGCCATTCGTCACCGGAAGCTTTCCCTTTGCGGCAGCGACCGCCATCCTGTCATGACGGATTGTCACGCTCTCGAGGCCATACGATGGGAAAGGCGTGCGGAGGACAGCGACGTCCACCTTTCCTTTCCGGAGCATTTCCATCTGCTCATACGTATTTCCTTCAAAAAGTTTTACATGCACTTCCGGAAAGTCCTTATGGAAAAGACGGAGCTCATCGTAAAGTTCATTCGAAGCGCACGAAGAGACAAGGCCGAGCCGGAGATTTCCCTTCTGCCCCGCGCGCATCGATCCGATTTCCTCCTTCGCCACATGTTCCAGCTCCAGGATTTCCACCGCATAGCGGTACAGCACCTCGCCCGCCTCCGTGAGAGTGATGTGCCTGGCCCCTCGCCTGAAAAGCTCAGCGCCCAGCTCATTTTCCAGAAAACGCATCTGATTCGAAAGAGGCGGCTGCGAAACATGAAGGAGCTTTGCCGCGCCCGTGATGGTCCCCCCTTCAATAATTGCCACGAAATATTTCAGCTGCTTGATATCCATGATCCATAGCCCTTTCGTATGGTTTGTAAAGAAATAGATATTTTAAATATGCTTCCTTACCTGCTATCATACAAGTATCGAAAAGAGAGCGCAATCACCCTCGTAAGAAAGGACCGATTAAAATGAAACTACTTCTGGAACTTTTCCTCGTCTTCGCCAAATGCAGCGCCGTCACCTTCGGCGGAGGGTACGCCGTCCTGCCGATTCTTCAGAGAGAAATTGTCGAGGACCGCCACTGGGCGACTGAGGACGACCTCATGGATTACTATGCCATCAGCCAGGTCACGCCCGGCATGATCGCCGTCAACGTTGCCACGTTCATTGGCCTCAAACTCAAAGGCTTCTGGGGAGGCGTCTTCGCCACACTCGGCACCATCTTCCCATCCATGGTCATCATCTCCATCATCGCCCTCTTCCTAACGCAGTTCGAGAACAACCCCATCGTCGTCCACGCCTTCGCCGGCATCCGCGCCTGCGTCTGCATCCTCATCCTCGATGCCGTTATCAAACTCGGGAAGAAATCCGTCAAAGACAAAGGCATGTTCTTCATCTTCCTCGCGATCCTCGCCCTTGCCCTCTTTGCCCCATTCTCCCCCGTCATCTCCGTACTCATCGCAGCTGCCGTAGGCTACTTCATGAAGCCCTATGCCGACAAATCCATCAAAGGAGGCAGTGAAAAATGACCATTTACTTAAGCCTCATCTGGGAATTCATTAAAACAGGCCTCTTCGCCATCGGTGGCGGTCTCGCAGCCCTCCCCTTCATCACCGACATCGGCCAGCGCACAGGCTGGTACACCACATCCGACATTGCCAACATGATCGCCGTCGCTGAATCCTGCCCGGGGCCCCTGGGCGTCAACATGGCCACCTACGCCGGCTACCTCACCACCGGCGTCCTGGGCGGCGTCACAGCCGTCATCGCCTTCACCATCCCGGCCATCTTCATCATCTCCGCCATCTACTCCGTCCTCAACAAATTCAGGACCAGCCAGGCCGTAGCCCGCATCTTCTATGGCCTCCGCCCCGCCTCCACAGCCCTCATTGCAGCGGCTGAAATAGGCGTAGTCAAAGTAGCCCTCCTCCACATGGACACCTTCAAAGCCACAGGATCCATAGCATCCCTCTTCAACTGGAAATGCATCATCCTAGCCGCCGTCGTCTACTACACACTAGTCAAATTCAAAAAACACCCCTTCTTCTACATCATAGCCTCCGCCGCAGCAGGAATAGCATTTGGACTGTAGGAAGAAATTAAATTAATAAAATATAAAAAGAAGCTCACCATCCAACTTTCAGAATAATGAGCTTCTTTAGCTTTAAATATGAATCACAGCTCTCGCCTTAAGAACCATCCGATTCCAATATCCAAGCCATGAGTCAAAATGACGATCTATAAACCTTTCAATATGCGGCTCAATATACTTTCCTCTTAAGAAGTCTATCGCGCTGCATACAATAAATACACCCAAGATCTTAACTGCCCAAAATAATAAATAATAATCACTCGTTATATAATTCAGATTTGGGAATATATGATCCCATATAATCGTCTGCGTGAAAAGTTCGTTATCATTAAGTACACCCCAAGCACGGTTTCTGCCAACATATTTATATACTTGTTATAACGCATTTTCATTGTCGCAAAAGTCAGGAACATAATCGTTGCAAGTGGTATCCCAACAACTTCGCCAAAATAGAGTGACGGCTTAGTTATTATAGCGTTAGGCTTATTAAGAATAACACCTAACATTTCCAATGCACCTTTGCCGAGCAAAATAAGAATCAAAGCAGCAATCAATATGTTCCTGTATTTTGTATGATAAATACTCTTTATTTTGTCCTGGCAATGCAGTCTCAGATACCCGCCAATAGAGTAAACGACCAAAAAGAACATCATTCTATTGCCATTTATGAAATTATTCATCCCGATGACAGGGAGTACTGCATATACGGTAAATAATATCAGTAGAAAAGAAAGATACCTGTATTTGCTCAAGGAAGTCAAAAAACTATTGATAAACGGGATAAATAGCGTGAAAAGGATGTAACAGGACACAAACCAATTTAAGCCATAAAAAATAGGGATTAAACTTATTTTTATGGTATCCCGTGTAACCATTTCCGGAAATTCAATCCTGGCAAAAAGTAAGATGACCCATGAATAGAAAAATAGCGTGGATAGTAACAGCAGAATTCTCCTGACATTAACCTTTTTATCCTGAAGTCCCGTGAAATTATATCTATTTCGGAAATGGGACTCCCATTGCGTCATATAGAGCTATCTGCTTCTTCGTTATCTCTGAAAGGTGATGGGCCCTCCCCGGCTGCTGGTAAAGCT